>Ga0326728_10009534_pt1 | contig 23320 bp, 35 predicted proteins | sample MB3enrmetagenome_FD_207602 | JGI IMG/M metagenome (GOLD analysis project Ga0326728, IMG submission 207602) | Lab enriched peat soil microbial communities from McLean, Ithaca, NY, United States - MB31MN | ecosystem: Environmental > Terrestrial > Soil > Wetlands > Peat | place: USA: New York... | reverse complement strand
CCCACGACGCACGGCCGGATCAGTGTCAGCGAACTGATGAAGCGCGTTGACGCAAGAAAGTTGACCGCCGCGAAGTTGGCCGTGGAGCTGCCTTGCTCCAGGGAAGAAGCAGCGGATTTAACGCATGGGAAGGTCTCGAAGTTCAGTCTGAACGTGCTGCTCAGGTACTTGATCAAAATGTGCGGCAGCCCTGGCGCGGCGGTAGAGTGCTTGCTTCCGTTTAGCGAACCGATGAATCCAGAGCAAAGGGAGCGAGTGGTCAGCGAAGCGATGAAAGTGATAAAGCGCAGGCGCGAGGCGCGGCAGGGCAAGAATGTTTTGCGGTTTCCCGCTCATTCCACAGAAAACGCGGAATGAACGGGGCACGGGTCGTTGAGGAAACGAGAGCAGATGACGCAGGTGCAACCACAATCCGTGCTGGACTATGGCTTGCCGGCGAATGTGGCTGCGGAGAAGACCATTCTGGGCGCGGTGTTCCTGGACAACATGGCTTTCTATGAGGCGCAGGAAACGGGGCTGTTGCCGGAGGATTTCTCGTTGGATTCGCACCGGCGCATCTGGCAGCGGATGAGCGACCTGATGGACGGTTCGCAGACCGTGGATATTGTCACGCTGTCGAACGAGCTGGGACGGCAAAAGGAGATTGACGCAATAGGCGGCGTGACTTATTTGGCCACGCTGACGGAAGGATTGCCGCGGCGCCCGGTGATACAGGATTACCTGCGCATTGTAAGGGACAAGGCGTTGGCGCGGCGGCTGATGCTGATTTCCAGCGCGGCGATTGCACGGGCGGCGGACGGCGGCGATACGGCCGGAGAGATTGCCGCAGAGATGGGCGACCAAATTTTGGAAGCCAGTTCACGAGTAACGCGGCACGCAACTCCGGTGGCCGAGATTCTGGCGAATGCGGCGGGGCAGTTTGAACGGGAAGCGGATGCGCCAGCGGGAAGCGTGTTGGGAGCGCACCTGCTGACGACGGAGATTGATCGCGTAACGAGCGGACTGATGGGCGAGGAGCTTTGTTTGCTGGCCGGCAGACCGGGATGCGGCAAGACGGAAGGCGCGCTGCAGATTGCCCTGGCCAATGCGCGGCGTGGCTTGAGGGTGCATATCCAGAGCATGGAGATGCGGAGTCATCAATTATTGCGGCGGCTATGGCGGCTGATGGCTCATGTTCCGGTGGCCAAGATGCGCGATCCGCGAACACTCACGCCGGCCGAGCGGCAGGCGATTCGCGTGGCACAGGAAGAATTGGCGGACTTGCCGATTGAGATTGACGACCAGCACGAGTTGACGGTAAGCGAGTTCAGATCGCGGGCGGTATTGGCGGCGAAGCGGTGGAAGGCGGATTTGCTGATTGTGGACTATGCGCAACTGCTGCTGGTGCCCAAGACGCGAACGATTGTGGAAGCGGCGCCGAAGCAGGCGGAGACTTTGCGGCACATTGCGCGAGATTATTGCCGCATGGTGGCGCTGGCGCAGATCCGCAGAGCGCCGCCCAGCGATTTGAATCGTTACCCGGACATTGAAGACATTTTGGGGTCGAGCGCTTTTGAACAGGCTTCGCAACTGATTCTGCTGCTGCACCGGACGCGCAAGGACAAGGAATATACAGGCGAAGATTTCTGTTTTTTGGGAAAAATGCGCGAGCTGCAGGAGTTGCGGTCGTTTGGCATACGGGCGGAACGGTGGGGGGAGTTCAAGGATCGATTTACGGAGCCGCAGTACGCGGCGCACTGGACGGAAAAGGCTAGTGAACAGTGAACAGTGGTCAGCCGGGAGGAGACAGGCATGATTGGCGAAGAAGTGAGGCATTTGCTGGTAGCGGAGATGAAGGCCAGCCAGGAATTTTCGCGGCAGAATTTTGGGCTGGCAATGGGCGAGGAGTACCGCGAGATGGTGGAAGAAGTTTTGAAGAGCACTGAGGTGGTGGCGCTGCTGGTTTGTAGCTTACTGATTACCAATTTGAACGGCAGAGCCTTTGCGGAGTCGATGCGCGGCCGAGGCGACGGCGAGACAGACAACGAAAAGGTGATACGGAAAGCGATTCTTGCGAACATGGAAACCTTCAGACCGCAATTCGATTTTTTGTATTGGGGAGTGCAGGTTGGCATGAAGTTGGCGCGCGCGGAGATGGAGGCGTTGAAGGGCTTGGAGCAACAGTGATTCCGGGAGAGGAGGCACGGGATGGGCGACTTGAACGTGAAGGTAACGATGACGTTGCCGGAGATGAAGATTTTCAGGCGGGCGCTGGCCAAGGCGGCGGATGACGGCGTGGTGGACGCGCGGGTGGCGCTGAGCCGGATTTGCGAGTTGGACGAGTTGCGCTGGCAGGCGGAAGAGGGCGCACCGGACGCGGCGATGAAGAGTGCGCTGAAGACGGTGGCTATGCGGGAGTGGGCACATGGTGAAGAAAAAGGCGCTCAAAGACAGCAACCGGGAAATGGGGTTGGCGAGGCCGGGAAAAGCGCATGGGGATTTTGAATTATTCGACGGCGATTCCGCCGGAGCGCACGGTGGGCGAGATTACTTCGCTGCTGGTGCGCAAGCAGGCGCGGTCGATCACCACAGAGTTCGCCGAGAGCGGAGAGCTGAAGGCGGTCTCGTTTGTGATGGTGGTGGGGGGATTGCCGGTGCGGTTTCTGTTGCCGGCAAATGTGGAGGGCGTGGCGGCGGTGTTGCTGAAAGAAGAGCCGTGGAACCATCGCCGGCAAAGCAGCAAGCAGAAGTACGAAGACAACATGCGCGGCCGTGCGAAGTGGGTGGCGTGGCGGATTTTGAAGGATTGGGTGGCGGCGCAGATGGCTTTGATTGAGAGCGGGCAGGCGCAAGCGGCGCAGGTTTTCATGCCTTATGCGCAACAAAGCGACGGAATCACGATGTACGAGCTTTGGGTGGAGAACAACCAGAAGCAGTTGGGGGCAGGGAACGAAAAGGCAGGCAACAGGGAATAGGGAACAGGGAACAGGCAATGTACACGATTTTGGAGGGTGATGTGATGGAGATGCTGAGGACGCTGCCGGATGAGTCGGTGCAGTGCTGCATCACTTCGCCTCCATATTGGGGACTGCGGGATTACGGGATTGCGGCGTCGGTGTGGCCGGGAAGACAGGGAACAGGGAATAGGGAACAGGAAAGGCCAGAAGAACATGCGTGAAGAACTACCGCGATTCAAAACCGAGTTGAACAGTGAAGGCCCAGAGACGATAGAGGAGGCGTGCCAGCGGATTGCCTTCGCCATTGTTGAAGAGGCGCCCAAGCTCTCGAAGTTGCTGGTGCTGATGCAGCGCACGGATGGAAGCGCCCGCTCGATCGATACGGGATTGACGGTGGACCAAGCCAAGTTTGTGGTAATGAGTTTTCACTCCTGGCTAGACCAATGCTTAGGCCGGGAGATGGAGAGAAACGGGAAATAGCGAGTGACGAGCTTCTAGCTAATAGCTAAAAGCTGCATTTCAAGTAAAGGAGACGGACATGGAGAGCGCAATGGTGGTGGACGATCCGGGGCTGGGCGTTCTCCCGGAGCAGATAGCGGACAGTGTAATGCCGGCGGACGCAGATTATTCGCAGGAAATCACAACAACGATGGCAATCACGCCAACAGCGCGGATACATCTGCTGATGCCGCAGGTGGACAGCGAGTTGATGGAACAACTGCGGTTGGCCGATAGCCGCATCTCGACGAACTGGGGAAGTCTCAATAAAACGACAATGGCTATCGGATGGGACGGCTACTTCATCAAGCGGCACGAAGGCTGGCGCGCACTGGGCTACGAGAACGAAAAGCACTATCGCCGAGTGAAGGGAATTGGGCGCTCGACCTGGTACAAGATGGTGGGCATTGCGGAGCGGCTGGCGCATTTAACCATGGATGACTTTCTCTTGATGACGATTGAGAACGCGGAGCAACTGAGCGTGCAGCCGTCGGTGGTGAAGCGCGATCCCGAACTGATCAGAAAGGCGCAGACCAAGACGGCGCAAGAGTTTGCCGACGAGTTGGTGCTGGACCAGGCGGCGCGGGAGAACAAGCCAGTGGGCGAAGTGTACGTGACGATGAAGTGGCGCATCAAGCAAGCGCAGCGCGAAGTGATTGAGCGGGGGTTGGAAGACTGGCAGCACGAGCACGGCATTGACGACGAAGGTTATGCACTGGAGCTGATGATCGCCGAGTATCGGGAGCGGCCGACACTGGTGGGCTTTATGGCGGAAAGCATTCCGCGGCTCTCGCGGCAAGTGTTGGCGGTACATGTCGGGGATATGGGGGAGCTGGACGAGCTGCGCACGCTGCGGGAGACCTTTGCCGTGCATTTGCAGGAGATGGGCGAGATTTTGCGGATTGTGTGCGGAGAAGCACAGCCGGATTGAATTTCCGTTCTGCATCTCTGGAATCGTTGTTTGGTAGCGGAAAGAAATTTCTGTTAGGGCGGCGAGGAAGGAACGGGTAAGGGATTCCAAACCCGCAGGAACGGCTACCGGGCGTCGTTGGGGGACGGCGCACGGATTTAGAAGGGGAGTCTAGTTTTGAGTGATTTCCAGGCTCCCCGGAATTTTCAACGCTGTCGGCATGAGGCAGATGCGATGCGGCGCGCTAAGCAAAAACTTCCGGAATGGCGAGAGCGTATCGCGGAGGTCAGTCCTGAAGCCTTGTGTGCTGATGGATTCGATGACGCCTTTATCGGCTTTGTCGAGAAGTGGGACGTAGACGGGGTTCGCAGGGATGTTGTGGTTTATGACCGGGATAAGTGCATCGAGATTCTTTAGCGGGACAGCGATATGACCGAAGAGGACGCTGAGGAGTATTTCGAGTTCAACGTGCAGGGGGCGTATGTTGGTCCGTTTACGCCGTTGTTTCTGTACGGAAAAACTGCTTAAAGCGATTCAGTGGCAGCGGAGCGGCGATGTTTCAGATTCTGGAGGGCGATGTGACGGCGATGCTGCGCACCCTGGCGGATGCGAGCGTGGATGCTGTGGTCACGGACCCGCCGTATGGCCTGGAGTTTATGGGCAAGGAATGGGATGCGCCATGGAAGACAGACCGCCGGCAACTGTTTGACGGGACGCTGAAGAAATCAAAAAACAACCCGTACAGCCGTAGCAAGGTGAGAAGCGGCAATGGCTCGGGCTACGGGGCGGACGAGCACGTGATGCAGGCGCTGGGAGAGTGGCACTACGCCTGGGCGGTGGAGGCGTTGCGGGTGTTGAAGCCGGGCGGCCATCTGCTGGCGTTTGGCGGGAGCCGGACTTATCACCGTCTGGCGTGCGCGATCGAGGATGCGGGTTTCGAGATACGCGACCAGATCATGTGGATTTATGGGAGCGGTTTTCCCAAGTCGCTGGATGTGAGCAAGGCGATAGATAAGGCGGGCGGGAAAGCGAACTACTGGTTTGCGTCGTGGCTTCGCCAGGAAAGAGAACGCATTGGGATGTCGGCCACGGAATTGGCGGAGCGCGGTGGCTTTTACAAGAACATCAATCACGGCGGTCTGGTTGTGAATTGGGAGTTGGGATATGGTACGCCAACTGCCAAGCAGTTCAACAAAGTCTGCGAGATTTTGAATCTTCCATTTGAACGGCTCGAAGAAGTTGAACGCGAAGTGATCGGTCGGCGCAAGGTGCATAAAGGACGGGCATTCACCAGCGAGGGAAAAGAGTCTTTGGATGTGACATCGCCTGCCACCCGTGCGGCGAAGCAGTGGGCCGGATTTGGCACGGCGCTGAAACCGGCGCATGAACCAATTGTGGTGGCGAGAAAGCCGCTGATCGGTACGGTGGCCGCGAATGTGCTGGAGTACGGGACGGGGGCGCTGAATATCGACGGGTGCAGGGTGGGGCCTGGAACAGAAATTGCTGGGGGTGGAAACAATTTTAATGCGTGGCGGAGAGCGGAAAAACGTGATGACCGCCCTGCAATTCATAGGAATTCTACGCTGGGCCACGATCTTGGCCGGTGGCCTGCGAACGTGATTCACGACGGCAGCGAGGAAGTGGTGAGTTTGTTCCCAGAGAGTACATCCGGCGCCATGACGAAACCGTATCAATACACAAACACTGGGTTTTCTTTAGGCGCGCCGTCGGGAGCGACGAGGCAATTCCACGACTCTAATTCTGGATCGGCGGCGAGGTTTTTTTACCAAGCGAAACAGGATGGAGGAGTTAGCGAAGAGCCCGCGGCTAAAGCCGATGCCTGTGGAGAGGCGGATATTCAGGAGCCTGAAGGCTCCTGCTCCCTCCGCCAAACAAATCCCGAAGGCGGATTCAATGCGCGGCCGGGAGAGCCGGCGGGGAATCGTGTATATAAGGACGCGGGCGGAACGAATTTTGCCATGAAGCCGGGCGCGCGGCGCGCGGAAGCGGAGACGCCGGCGCGGTTCTTCTATTGCGCGAAGGCGGATCGTGAGGAACGTAATGCGGGTCTGCATGGGTTGGAAGAAAAAGCCACGGTGATTGGAGCGGAGCGGCACAAGATCAACCCGATGACGGGCAAGCCAGTGGTTGATATTCCTCGCAGCAATGTGCATCCAACGGTGAAGCCCGTTGATCTGATGGCGTACTTGTGCCGGCTGGTGACGCCGCCGGGAGGGACTGTGCTCGATTGCTTTATGGGTTCGGGGTCGACGGGCATTGCGGCGCTGCGGGAAGGATTCAACTTTATCGGCATCGAGATCGATGCGAAGTACGTGGAGATTGCGCGGCGGCGGATTGAAGGGGATGCGCCTCTTTTCAACACAGCGGCGAGGGAGCAGGGAGCAGGGAACAGGAAACAGGGAACAGGGAACGGAAAAGCAGAAAACAGAGAATAGCGCAGATGAGCGAGCGATACAGAGCGGACATTCGGGAGGCGCTGGAGCTGTTGCCGGCAGCGCACTATCGCTCGATTTATGCCGATCCGCCGTGGTTTGAACATGGGGGGGGGTAATTTGCCGTGGTGCGCAGAACCATTACGGCCTGATGAAGCAAGCCGATCTGCTGGCGCTGGCTTCCAAAGTACGGCGTGTGACGGCGCCGGCCGCGCATCTTTATTTGTGGGTGACGAACAACTTTTTGGAAGACGGGTTGCAAATTGCGCGGGCGTGGGGTTTTGAGTACAAGACGTTGATTACCTGGGCCAAGGATCGATTTGGAATTGGGCAGTATTTCAGAGGCCAGACGGAGCATTGCATTTTTGCGGTAAAGGGTGTTTTGCCTTACAAGACGGAAGACGGAAAGCGCCAGCAGGGGACAACGCTAGTGACGGCTCCGCGGCTGGAACACTCGCAGAAGCCGGAACAGATGCGGGAGTACATCGAGCGCGTGAGCTATGAGCCTCGGTTGGAACTATTTGCGCGCAAGGTTCCTGCCGAGTGGGATGCGATTGGGTTAGAGCTGGAGGATTTATGCCCGACGACAAACGAGATGCTCCAGAATCAGGGGTTGTTGTTTCCGTTGAGCAATTCCTGACTTTGTGGATTACGCAGTTGCAGATGGAAATAACCAACCAGGTAACGGATGCGGACCAGGCGATGTTTATGGTGCGCAACTACGACAGCGATCCGATTCCCGGTACAGAGAACGATTGGACGGAAATCGACATTTACACGGACGACCCGACGAACCTGGTTGATGGCACGTGGAAGCAGCCGCAGATTTGGAGGCAGGGCGAAAAATAGTGGTGAGTGTGAGTGTGAGTGTGGGTGTGAGTGCGAGTGTGAGGACGCTGAAGGCTGTTTCTCCGGGAGGTGGACAGATGGCTTTTCCAGTGAATGGGCGGGAGATGGAGCAGCAGGGTTACAAATTTATGGACCATGGGGTGTGCGATGGGTGCGGTGCGCCGATTGAGTGGTGGCTGACGCCGAGGCGGCGCCAGATACCAATGAACCCGATGAATGGGCAGGATGCGCCGGCGATTTCGCACTGGGCGACGTGCTGCGTGCCGCAGAAGTTCAAAAAGAAGCCAGGGCCGCAGAAGCAGGAAACGGAAAGGCAGGGAATAGGGAGCAGGGAATAGAGAATAGGCTGGAGAGCAAAAGCAGGTCCTTCGACTTACTGCGTTCGCTCAGGATGACAGCGGGGTTGGTTGGATGTACAAGATGAGCGCGAAAAGGCGGGAGGAAGCCAAAGCGAAGCCAGCGGTGCGGGTTTTCCGCGACGGGCGGGAGTGGTGCAATCTGCTGACGAAGGAAGGGCGCGACGAATATGCGCGGCGTAAGCGGTTGATGTGGGAGCGGCAGGGAAAACGGTGTTGCTTGGAGTTTTGGGTTTCCGGATGCCCTGGACGGCTGGCGCTGGCCGATGCGGTATTTGAGCATCAGGCCGGCCGGGGCTCGGGCGGCGGACACCGCGATGATCGGATTGAAAAGCTGGACCCGAAGACGGGAAAGATGATGCCATTCAACGGTGTGGCGCACGCCTGGTGTAACAACGTGAAGGGTTCGAGGAAGATGGACTACCTGGAAGTGCCGTAAGAACAGGGAACAGCGCGAGTGTGAGTGTGAGTGTGAGTGCGCTACAGATTGTGGCTGAATCACTGTTCACTGTCTTGGAGAGTACATGACCATCAAACGGGGCTATCTGTGCAGCGTTTGCGGGGTGGATTGCTCGGGAGCCAATCACAGATTCTGCGCATGGCAGTACGCCAATACGTTGACCGTCCGGCGCTGGCAATATGCGGTAGAGTCGGACAGGTTGAACGACGAAGACACACTGCATTTGTGCGGGCAGCGATGCGCGCACAAATTGATGGACAAGTTTCTGGAAAGCAGGGAACAGGGAACAGGGAACAGGGAACAGGGAATAGAAAAGCAGGAAGCGGGGAACAACGAGGAGCTGTTGGCTGAAAGCTGAAATCTGCATCACAAAAAAGGAGGTTTGGGATGGCAACAATGATGGAATTTGGACGGGCCACGATGGATCGGTTGAAGTGGCGGAAAATCTCAGCCTTGGCGGCGGATTCCGCGCTGGCCACGATGACGACAACCACAACGGCGTTGGCGGATGAGTTGCCAGCGCAGGTTTATGACAACTATGTGACGTATGCCACAGCATCGGCGGAAAGCGGCACAAGTGCGCAAATAAACATGGCGGCGGCCCAGATGCAGAATGCCTACGATTTGAGCCTTGCGCGGCAGCATGCGCAGATGCAGCAGTTTAACAACGCCTGGAATTCGCCGGCCTTTACGATCACGACTTCAGGAACGGGTTGGCTCTCCGGGGATTACGCGACTTTCACGTTGGGAAATGAGTTGCAAACGGCGGCTCTGGGCGGAGCGTCCGGTCACCGGGGAAAGAAGGTGGACGAGCCGAGCCGGGAGATGTTGAAGCGGGTGGAAGTGGAAGTCCAGGATCTGGACTTGACCGATCCGCGGCAGAAGCTGGCAACTGAGGCGGAAGCGCTACTGGGTTACACTCCGCTGCGCAAGGAACTGCGCACTCCGGGCACGTTGCGCCGGGTGTTGGCGAAGCTGGAGATTGCGGTGCTGGACGAGGAAAGCGTGAACCAGTACAAGAACCAGATGGTGGAGCATTACCGGACGCACAACAAGATGTTGTCGCCAACATGGCGAGTGACGCGGCTGCGGGAGTATACGCAGCCAGTGCCGGAGTTCGTCTTGGCGAAGGCGGTGGAGATCAAGCGGGAGCTGCCCGAGGCCGAGTTCTATATTGACCAGTTGGCCGTGGACCCGTTCCTGATTGTGAGCCTGGCGCCGGTGATGGACTTCATGACCAACCAGAAACGGAATCTGGACCCGGAGACGGCGGCTTACGTGGAGGTGTGGGCAGAAGCGAAGTTTGAAGCGGCGCTCTAAAAACAGGGAATAGGGAACAGGGACTAGAGACGGCCGACAGGCCAGCGGGTAAGTGCAAAAAACCGCTGGCTTGTCAAGTCGCCGAGACATTGGTCTGTTATGCGCGCAATTTTATGGTTGACAAGAAACAGGAGACATCTTATAAGTGTGCAAGGTTCCTTGTTTCTGGTTTCTGAGATGTATTGTAAGGCAAACAGGAGTGAATACTCTTGCACGCATTACTCTTGTCAATTTTCAAAGTGGAGGAGAATATGCGTAACACAACGATGCGGGAGACGCTTGAAGCTGCTTTAAGCGTGCAAAATGCTGCGATCGCGGGACGGTCAAACGACGAGATACTCAGTGCGGTAAAGGCCACACGAAGGGAACTAAGGAAAGAAGAAACAGAGAAAAAGCTGCGGTCAATAACTGCTGGCAAGCACGAAGTCCCTCCTAAAAGTTCTACTTTTGCGCGATTAAAAAATTCCCCAGCAGCAGCCAGTCCTCGATATGTTGCTCCACCTTCCAAGCAGAATTCATTCTCGCGCCATGCGTATGCTGGCGAGCCGCATAGCACATTGCTGGACGAATTGGCGAAAGAGGCCAAGGTAGCGAGTCAGCAAGCCAGCGAACCAGCCAGTGAGCAAACGCCGGAGTTAGCCTCGCCTGCGGAGCCTGTTAGCGAGAGCACGAAGCCGAGTGCAGAGCATTGGTTTGGGGTGCCAGCTAGTCAGCGAGCCACCCCAGCGACGATGGACCCATCGCTGGGGACCCCGGCAGTCAGCGAGTCAGCGAGTCAGCAAGCCAGCGAGGAGCAGGAAGAAGTGCTTGCCGAGCCGGAAAAAGAGAGTGAAGGGCCGGTTTTAGTTCCGCCGGCGCCGGTGCTGACGCTGGTAGGTGCGCCGCAAACACGCGAATCCGACGAAGCGGAGGAGTTGATGCGGCAGGTTCCGGCGAATCTTGAGTGGCTGGAGCGGCCGTCGCCTTTTAGTGGTCATTTGCGCGGCATGGTAGATTCGCTGAGAGACGCGCGCAGCAAATTGAACTTTATTCTGGAGCAGGCAACAAAGCGCAGCCGCGAATTCCGCGAGAAGCTGGAGCAAGAAGAAGCGGTAATACAGAGAACCAGGGAAGAAGTGCGCCAGATAGACGACGCAATCTCAGCCTGTGCTCTGGTGGCGGAGCAATCGGCATCGATCAAGCCGGAGCTGCTGCAGCCGGCACACGCTCACAAAACGGCGGCGGCGAAAAAGGCTGGCGCACCAGCGGAGGGCGCAAAGAAAGGTGGCCGCTGGAGCAGAGACGACGCTTTCCTACGAACAGCAGACGCGGAAGCGTTCTTTGCCGCGAATCCTGGAACAAACTGGACGGCGGGGGAGATTCGCGCGACTTTGCCAGCGAGCAAACAGGAGCACGCCCGTAACTATATGCCGGTGTTGCTATCGCAGATGTACAAGGCGGGCAAGATTCAGCGGGTGGGCGTGGGGATTTACCGGGCGATGGGAAGCTGAGGGACAAGGGACAGTGAAGAAAGCAGTGAAGAAGAAAGTGAAAAAGGCAGTGAAAAAGGCAGTGAACAAGTGAAAAAGTGAACAGGGAAAGGCCGTGTGTCATTGGGGGTGTGCGGCAGTGAGTGAGAATTTTTCAGGCCGCGTGAAGGAAGCGAAGTGTCCGGCGTGCGCGGCGCGGCTGGATGCTGCGACGAGTATTGATAGTGCGGCGGCGCCGGGGCCGGGAGATTATACGGTCTGCATTTATTGCGGATCGGCTTGTCGGTACAGCGAGTGGATGGATTTGGAGGCGATGACTGAGGGTGATCTGCTTGCGCTTCAAAATGAAAATCCAGAGAGTTTTGCCGTTGTGATGTTGCTACAAACAGTGGCGCGGCAAGCACTTAAGGCGCGGAGATGCAGGGATGCACGGAATAGGAACTAGCCATTGCGACGACGCTGGACGGAGTACGAAGACGCGATGTTGCGGCGGCTGTATCCGGTGACTCTGACCAGGCACCTGGCGATGTTTTTGGACCGCACGACAGGTGCAGTGCATCAGCACGCGGACTTCTTGGGCCTAACAAAGTCGGCGGAATGGAAAGGAAGCACGGAAGCCAACAAGCTGCGGCGAAGTCCAGAAGTGGGGGTACCGGGCCGTTTCAAGAAAGGGCACGCAGCCTGGAACAAGGGATTGAAACATCCGCCGGGATGGTCGCCGGGCCGGATGCGGGAGACGCAGTTCAAGAAAGGGCAGAAGCCTTGGACGTGGCAACCGCTGGGCAGCACGCGATTTAGCAAGGAAGGCTACTTGCAGCGCAAGGTAACCGATACTGGCTATCCGCCGCGGGATTGGATGGGCGAACACATTCTGGTCTGGCGCAAGGCGAACGGACGAGTTCCGCGCGGGCATAAGGTGGTTTTCAGGGACGGAGACAAAACGCACATCGCGATCGGAAATCTGGAGCTGATTTCCGACGCGGAGATGATGCGGCGGAACTCGATGCACAACCTGCCGAAAGAGCTGACTAGGGTGATTCAATTGGCGGGGGCGTTGAAGAGGAGGATTGCCAAGGCGGAAAGGGAGCGGAATAGGGAACAGGGATCGGCTAAAAGCTAAAAGCTATTTCACAGGGAGGCATCTTTGGAAGGCAAGGGCAAAAAGGATCTCGCAACGCTGTATGACCATCTGTTTACGTCGCTAGAGTTACTGAGGGACAGCAGCGCGACGGCGTTGGAAATGAACATCAAACGGGCGGCGGCGGTGCGGATGACGGCACAGGCTGTGATTGAGGCGGCGAAGCTGGAAGTGAGCGTTCATAAGATGAAAAAGGCTTCGGCGCTGGATGGCTTGTTTCCGAATTTGGACGGAGTGAAGCAATTGGGGGATGGGGAAAAGCAGGGAACAGGGAATAGGGAATAGGGAACAGGGAACAGGGAACAGGGGAAGACCGGCGCCTAAAACCGCGAGCGGCGAGTGCGAACGATTCCTGGTCCCTGTTAGCGGAGTTGGCTGTGAGACGGCAGTTTCCGTGGCTGGGCCAATACGTTCTGGACGAGCGCGGCGACGCCGTGCCGGAAACGAACCTGCTGAAGTGGGGAAAGTGGCTGGAGACGCATGACCGGCGGGTGGCGGTGACGCGGTTTGCCTGGGGAATGGTTTCGACGGTGTTTTTGGGATTGGACCACAATTTTAATCCGATGGACGACCCTTTGACCTATAAGCCGGTGCTCTGGGAAACGATGGCATTTGGCGGTCCGCTCGATCAGAAACAGTGGCGCTACGACTCGCGCGAGGCGGCGTTGGCAGGGCATCGGGAGATGGTGGAGCAATGCAAGGCTCGCGCCCAGAGCGAAGACGACCGGATTGCGATGGAAATGCAGGGAATAGGGAACAGGGAATAGGGGTTGGCGGAGGCTTGGATGGCAGCGTTAATGGAAGAAAGCGAAAGGAAAGGGATTTGCCTGGATTGCTTGAGTGAGCGCATCACGGAGTCAGTAAAGGAGCAGGTTTTCCAATACGGCTCTGGGAAAGGCGCTGTGGCGCTGAAGGCGCGGATGCCGGTATTCACCTGCCAGGAATGCGGATTTGAATACACGGACGAGCGTGGCGACGCAGCTCGCAGCGCGGCAGTATTTGCCTATTTGGATGGCCGCAAGAAAAAGGGGGCCGCGAATGCCGGTTAAGTTCATGGACAAGGTTTTGGCCGTGAAGACACGCGACGAGGCCAGGGCGCTGGTTGATCGCGAAGTGCAAGAGATCGTTGGAGCGTGGAAGGAAGCGTCTCCGTCACCAGAGAAGGTGGCGAATAAAACCGAGCTGCTGCGGCGCCGGGTTCTATCGAACATTGGCTACCTGGCCGGCTATATGAACGAAAAGGCGGGAAACCGGATTTTGGACTTGTTTGAGACAGAACATCCTTTTTTCGGGCGGGAGCATCCGGGGCCGGAGCAGGCTCTTGCTATTGGCAAGCGGTACGGCAAGCTGACCAGGACTAAGCAAGGCCGGGCGAAGATGGTGGCGTTTATGGACGCGGGAGACTACGCCGCATTGAGAAGGTGGATCGGCGAGGGGATCTGTCCACAGTGTTTTGCGTTGCTGGATGAAGTGGCGGAGGAGGATTGCCCTAACGCGATTCACAAATCCGGGCGGCGGACAAAGCGCGAGGGAACGGACAATGAAGATGGAAGTGCTGAACATTGACGATGAAGTGCGGAAAAGGGTGAACGCCGTGGTGGAGTACGCAATGTCGCACTGGTATCGGCCTGCGAGCGGAGTGGTTCCGGGCGATATTCCGGCGCATGTGTGCCAACTGAACGACTATCGCTGCGTTTTCAGTTTTACAGTGCCGGAGCTTCCGGAAGGGGGGCTCTACCGGCATCTGACGATCTCAGTACCGCAGGAGAAAGCCTATCCCAGCGTGGAAGCCACGGCAGTGATCGCGGGGTTGTTTGGATTCACTGGATGGGAGAAAGGCGTGAAGGCGCAGGTAGAGGCGTGGGAATGGATGGCTGCACCCCACTTGATGGAGCATTGCGTGGTGATTGTGCAGCGAATAGATCAAAGCCGGAAAGAGACAAAATGCGCACGAAAAAATCAGATATGACGTTGCAGATAGACATACGAGCGATGCGGCGTGAGGCGAATGTTGGACTGGACGACGCGGCGGAGTGGATGCAGGTTCCGCGCTCGACGCTGGCGCATGTGGAGAATGGCAAGGTGCCGAGCTTAGGCCATGCGTTGAGGATTGCCGCGTTCATGAAGATGGATGTGGAACAGATTTGGAAGCTGAGTTAGGAGGAAAGATGAGCGAACTTCCGCATAGTTGCGAAGCCTGCGGCGACGACGGGACGCTGTATTTGAGTCCGAAGTGTCATCCCGTCCGGCCAGTGTTTGCCGCGCTGACTGGAGATGTGCTTTCAATGGAGTGCGCTCAGTGCCGGCAGGTTGTGTGTCGCATGAGAGTTGTTGAGATGATCCCGGAAACAGAAGCAGCGCAGACAGAAGAACATCCATGAAAGTCATTATCGCCGGCAGCCGGACAATTTCCGATATTAACGAGCTTTACGCCGCTGTGCGCGAGGCGGGATTTGAGATCACGGAAGTGGTTTGCGGCGAGGCCCGCGGCGTGGATTTGATGGGCCGGTGGTGGGCCTCGCAGAAGAAGATTCCGGTGGTCAGTTTCCCGGCGGAATGGAACAAGGACGGCCGGGTGGCGGGCTATAGACGCAATCAGCGAATGGCCGATTATGCGGATGCGCTGATTGCGGTTTGGGACGGCGAGAGCGTGGGAACGGCGCACATGATCGGCGTGGCGCACGCGGCGGGACTGAAGATATATATTCATCGGACACTGAAAGAAAAGTTGAAAGTCTTTGTTTTCGGGAGCAATTTGAAGGGCATTCACGGCGCCGGAGCGGCAGCAAGCGCGGTGAAGGAGTACGGTGCGGAGTGGGGTGTGGGGGAAGGCAGGACGGGGAACGCTTACGCGATACCGACGAAAGCGACTCCCTACAAAGGACGAACGTTGGCTGAAATTCGATTGAGCGTAAATGTTTTTCTGGGATACGCCCAGGCGCATCCCGAGCTGGAGTTTTTGGTAACAAAAGTGGGCACCGGGCTGGCGGGTTTTACGGATGAGGAGATGGCGCCGATGTTTGCTAACGCTCCGTCTAATTGCCGTTTTGACCCGGCGTGGGAGAAGTTTGGATTATGGCCATGGGAAAGGAAACAATGAACCTGAAAGATGCGTTGAAAAAGGCTGCGAGGCTTGACGCGATCGAGGATGCGAAGATCGGGTGGATGACAGATGAGAACAAAATGAATCTACTGGCATTTTTGATAGCGTGGGAAAAGAAGTTTGGCATAAAAGTGGACGAGAGCATTGTGCTGGCGTCGCTTTTTATTCAAACGGGCCTGTATATGGCGGCCCAGATGACTGAGGCGAATCTACCGACAAAAAACCCATTGCCAGCGGAACATGAATCGGAGGGAACGATTCATTGAGAATTGCGGCCATTTCGGATACGCACCTGCTGGAGTTCGAGCGGTCGCGGGAGGTAGATCAATGGGGCTGAAAAATGCTTTGGAAAAGGCTCTAATCGCTCATGGCGCTGAAGATGTTGATCCAAGGTGGTTCAGAGACGAGAATAAGCGGACGATGGCCACTTTTCTAGCGTCTTGGTATGAGCATTATGGGCCAAGACTCACCATGGAAGAAACAGTTGTGTTGGCGTGTGTTTGCGTACAGGCCGGTCGTTACATGGCACAAGCTGAGAGAAGACCGGAGGAAATGATTCATTGAAAATTGCGGCTATTTCGGACACGCACGGGCTGGAGTTTAACCGGCCGTGGGCGAATGTGTTTATTCATGCCGGGGACATGACGGCGTGGGGAGAGTATCCAGAGACATTGGTGCTGGGGCGTAAGTTGGCGTTTGAAGGGACAGAAGATGGGATGCCACCCTATGACGAAGTGATCCTGGTGCCAGGAAACCACGATAACGCCTTGGCGGCGTTTCCCAAGTCCGAACTCTGGACTTTCTCGAAGCATACGCATCTGCTGATCGACCAGGCGTGGGAGTATAACGGGCTGGTGTTTTACGGCTCGCCCTGGACGCCGAGGTTTGTGGGACAGAATCCGCAGTTTATGGCGTTTACGGCGACAGAAGATCAGATGCGCGACCGCTTTGAAAACATTCCGGCGGAAGTGGATGTGCTGATTACGCACGGACCACCGAAGGGAATACTGGACAACGGGCAAGGCAGCGAAGCGCTGAGAGAGGCTGTGGAGCGGCGCCGAATTCGCGTGCATCTGTTTGGGCATGTCCATGAGCAGGGAGGCCAGTTTAAGGTGAATTATCCGCAGGACGGGGGAACGCGGGAGAGCTATAACATATCTTCGATTGCGCCGGAGACGCGGCCCACGCGCGGGAGACGGCCGAAGGAGATCGCGTGGCCACCGATGGAATTTGAATTGCAGGGACTAATAAAAAAAGGACCAGGCACCAGGTCCTAAATAAGGATAAAAGTAAATGCCATCCGAAAGGTCCAAGACAAAACTCAAACCCATGCGCGCAATTTTATTGACTTTATTGGCTTTGCGGGATATATGCTATGGACGGGCGCAATTTAACCCAAAAACAAGGAGGGAAGAATGGCAAAAGCAAACGGGAATGGCCGTTATGTTTGCGAAGACTGCGGCGAGGTATTTAAGTTTGCGACCGCATTGGGAAGCCATCGGCGGTTGAAACATGGGATACCGGGAAGTTCTAAGTCTGTGCTGTCCCTGCGAAAGAGGCAGCAGGCAGAGAACAAGGCAAAGACGAATGGCAATTATACTTGTCCAGAGTGCGGGGAAAAGTATAAGGCTGCGAGCGGACTAGGGCGGCACTGGCAGATCAGACATGGAGTGGCGGGAACATCAAATGCTGTGATGTACAAAAAGCGGATCGAGGAGGAGAAGCAGAAGGCTAAGGTGAGGGTACCTTACAAGAAGAAGGGAAACAAGGCGCTGGCAGTACCGGCCAAGGTTACAGCCACAAGAGGCGTTGCAGAACAGCCGGCACCGCTGGCAGAAAAACCAGGCTTCTTTCCAATTTCTACGGAGATGGTGGCTTATGCGGCGGGCAAGCTGGAGAGCCAAGCGGAGCAGATCGCGCGGGATAACGGGCTGCCGGTGGCGGAATTTGTGTCGCGCACGGCCGATTGCCTAGTGGTGATGGGAAAGCGCAGGTAGGGGCAGAGGGACCAGGGACACAGGGACTAGGAAAAGCAGCTTCGAGCCACTAGCCTCCAGCTAACGGCTAATGGCTCGAAACTGCTTTTGGAAAAGGGCGCAAGGATGCACGGAAGAAAGACGCGCAGAGCGGGCGAGGCTGCGATGGAAAACGATTCAACGTCGCGGGCGCACCTGGAGATGCAGCAATGGGTGATCTATCGTCATCCGAGGGATTACCCCGACAAGTACGTGGCGCGGCTCTGGGGAGTATGGCAAGGCGAGATTGTGGCTACGGACGAGATGGCGCTGGCAGAAACGCTGCAACAAATTCGGCGGATGATTCCGCCGGGACTTTATTGCCTGGGGCGATTTGAGGACGACGACCCGTGCATTTTGGAAGTTTGGATATAGGACAGTGAACAAAGGCAGTGAAAAAGGAAGTGAAAAAGGCAGTGAAAAAAGTGAAAAAGGAAGCGAACAGTGCAATGTATTGATAGTGCATCCTGACGATGCAACGCCAGCCGAGTGACAACGGGGAGCGAGGTTTTGGGGGCGCAATCTGGTGATAGTGCATCCCGACGATGCAACCAAACTCTTGCACAAAGTTTGACCAGCAGCGAACGGAACAATGTATTGAGAGTGCATCGGGCCGATGCAACGAGGGTGGCGGGATTGTGGGCTTTCTTTGCGACTGGCGAGAGAGTGCATCGGGCCGATGCAACAAGGGCTTCAAGACCTTCGAGACCAACGGACCGCAAGCCAGCGTACAGAGAGTGCATCCGATAGATGCAACCATATACCGGAACTGGTAGCAGCAGGATTTGAGCCGGCACAGTGTACCGAGAGTGCATCTGGAAGATGCAACAAGCACGGTTTGAAGTTGGGCTTTAAGCTCTTTTAGATCAACGTACAGAGAGAATGGCGATGAAGATACTGGAGAAGATTGGCGAGACGTGGCCGCGCTGGTGGAAGGCGGCAAAGCCGGTGATGGAGTATGCCGGGTATGGATTTCTTGACGCGATGAACTGCATTATTTTTTTTAGCGGCGGGGCGTTGATTGCATTGGGTTGGCGGTGCCATCGAGGTTGGAGTTTTTGGTTTCTGGTAGCTGTGCTGATTTTTTTATTTCTGGTGACGGTGGCGAAGGAAGCCACCGGACGGTGGATGGCTAATAGGAATCTGCTAGTGATTAAGGCAATGACTAGGACGCTGGAAATTGATCTCCAGCAGATGCTTAGGATGAGAAAGGTTGTGCGGGCGGCGTATGCGCTGCGCAGCGGCGTTGCTCGCGGAGAGACGCGGAACCTGGCGACGCTGATGGCGCCGTTCAATGAGGCGCTGGAAGAGTTTCTTGACGGCGAACCAGGAGATGAATTGAACTAGCAGACGATTTGGGAGTAAAGAAAGGGTTTTTGGTTTTGGGAAACGAAGCGAGTTATAACGCGAAGAGGCGGCGGGATCTGAAGAATATGCCAGGAGTGCGCAAGGCTGCCGTGTTGATCTTGGCAATGGGCGAAGAGGTCTCAAAAGAGATTTTACGCGCACTTCCAGAAGAAGACGTACAGCGGTTGACTGAAGAGCTGGCCGATATGCGCGGCGTGGAGCCAGAACTTTCTGGAGCGGTAATGGAGGAGTTTTGGGAACTGCTGGAGACGCAGCAGTTTATGAGTCACGGTGGCCTCGATTACGCCACGCGCCTGCTGACCGATACCTTTGGCAAAGAGCGCGCGGACGAGCTGCTTTTCCAACTACGTCTTTCGCAGGAGCACGCAGAAGGCGATCTAGCCAGATTGCGGAACGTCAATCCTGAACATCTAGGCAAATTGCTGGACAGTGAACACCCGCAAACCGTTGCGCTGGTGCTGGCGCATCTGGACCCGCGCCGAGCGTCACAAGTGGTGGGCGGATTGAGCGACGAACAGAAGATTTTGTCCATTCGACGGTTGGCGGAGATGCGTCAGTTTTCACCGGAGATGGGCGAGAAGGTGGCACACATCCTGCATCGGCGCCTGGAGAACTTGAACGGCGCAGCGCATAAAAGCTACTCAGGGCATAAGGGGGCGGCGGACCTGCTGAATCGCCTGGACAACGAGGATTCGCACGAAATTTTGGAAAAGATTGAGATCAGCAAACCCGAGCTGGCTTTTTCCATTCGCAATTTGATGTTTACCTTTGAGGATCTGGCGATGGTGCCGCCGGCTACGATTCGGGAATTAGTGACGGCGGTGGATAAAAAGACCTTGGCGATGGCGTTGCGTGGGGCAAACGACGAGCTGAGGGCACAATTCTTCAAATCAATGAGTTCGCGCGCCATGGCCATGATGCAAGAGGATATGGAAGTGATGGGTCCGGTTCGTTCGCGCGAGGTGTCCAAGGCTCAGAATGAGGTTCTTAATACGGCCAGACATCTGGAAGCCAGCGGCAAAGTGATTTTGAAGCTGGAAGGCGGGGATGAGATGCTGGCCTGATTGAATATGGTATGTTGTTTGTATTCTGCGAGAAACGGTGATAAAAGCGCAGGTAAAGCGCAAAATGTAGGCCATTGAAGAACAGTGAACGAGTGAGAAAGTGAACAGGTGAACAGTGGACAGAAGCGTGGGAACAGGAACGAGCAGTTGCCGCGGATCGATGCGCAGGCGGCGTTATGCCGGACCAGATGTGGAATTTATTGTTTGCAGGCGCGTGACACAGCTAGATGAACCTCTGGTGGAATCAGAGCAAAGCGTGTGCATCGAATGCCGGGAAAAGATTTGGGTCTCGAAAAAGGCATTGAGTATGGTAATCGCGCCTACTATTTGCCTGGAGTGCGCAACGAAGGCCGTGAAGGAATGGAAATAGCGAACTGCTGGCTAAAGGCAGCGATATGCCGAAAGTGCATCTGGAAGATGCAACAAGGGGTTTATTGAAACGGTTTGTTCGACGGCGGTCCGCATGGAGTCAAGTATGTGCTGGAGCAGGCTTGGCGTAGAGAACCGCTGAAGGCAACGCTCGAAGCCGTCGAGCGCCGATTTATTTTTCCATTGGGAAGGAATTGCCTCGATCTGTTGCCTAAGCCGGTCAACGTTCAAGAATTGAACGGCATTCTTGATTCGTTGCAGATTTGCCGAGGTGATCTGGCCGTAGATGCGCGAATCAAGATAGCGCGATGCGTGGAACTTTTTTCTCAGATCTGCTTTGGGGCCGGCGAAGAGGTGGCCGTAATCGACAAAATGGGCTTGCAGCCAGCCGTCAGCGTCTTCGGCAAAGATGGCTTGCCGATTATCAGCGTGCTCTGCGCACACGTCAACCAGCCAGGCGAGCCAGAAGGAGTCTTGGTTGCGAATGCGCCTAAACCGGGAATGGGGAAGGACTTCAAGGAGGCGATTGCCGCTCTCGCCGAGATAGCGGGAGCCGAAGCAAAGGCCCGAGTCCGGCCGGAGTGTGCCGCTGGCGGTCTGCATCCAGCAGGAAGGGTTACCGGCAAGGAAAGTGTCGGAGACATGCAGCGGTTTCCACTGAGGAACAGGCAGGCCGCAGGCGCGATAAAGCTCGCTGCCAGCGCTTTCATTGAAGAGGAGATTTGGTCCTTGAAGGTTATTGGCGAATTTGACCACATAGGTATGGCCGTCGCTTGCTTGAGCCAGGATTGGCTGGGAACCACCGTGCAGATTGCGAATGTATTGCGTCAGGAAAACAAAGTCTTGCTCTGAGCCTTTCATTAAAAACCCCGGCGATAAAAGGATGGTGACGGAGATTCAGATCCGTCTGTCTGGGGTAAGCCGAAGTTTCCGGCAAACGTGCTGCGAATCAAGCTCTGCGGCTTGGTATTTCAGACCACTTTTCCACAGAAAAGCAGGTTGAAATAACGTTAGTAACAGATAATTTTCGCGTCTAGCAAAATTTATGTTTCGTTTCTGGACAGGTATCTAAATTGACACTTGTATTATGAGTGACGTTTGTTGACGGGTACTTTGGGCGGGTGATAGTGCTGGATGAAGGAACCGTTTGGAGAATGCATCTGGAAGATGCAACGCCCTTGAACGTACTGAAAGTGCATCAGGAGTATGCAACTCTGTGGGAGAAACAAATTGGGCGGTGCAGGCCGGGCGCAGGGCGCTGAGAGTGCATCTGGAAGATGCAACTTGCCGGATAGAACCTTGAAGATCAGGACGTAGCGCGCTCTTGGTGCATTGTGCTGCGGTTCTGACAAATAACTCGCGTACAGGCTCAGGTTGCATCAGGTGGATGCACTTTTTGGGTGTTGCGCTACGACTCGGCGCTCCTAAGCGGGCCTTATATCCGTGTTGCATCGTCGGGATGCACTCTCAATACATTGCGCCGTTGGGCAGCCTGCATGGCAATGCAGTAGTACACGTTGCATCGTCAAGATGCACTCTTGGTACATTGCGCCGCCTCATATACAGATGAGGACTACTTTCGTAAGGTTGCATCGTCAGGATGCACTTTCAGCGCGTTGGGATTTAGCAGGTATATATACCTGCCAGATATCCAAGATGTTGCATCGTCGGGATGCACTCTCACCAGATTGCGCCGAAGGAATGCCTTCGATTTCGTCATACATACCTTTGTTGCATCGTCGGGATGCACTCTCACCAGATTGCGCCTGCGCAGTTTTCTCTATATCGGCACGACAGCAGCGTTGCATCGTCGGGATGCACTCTCACCAGATTGCGCCGAAAACGGCTCAACGACGCATCTGTAGAGTCCAAGGTTGCATCGTTGGGATGCACTCTCAGTACGTTGCGCCGCACGCAGAGCTGCGACCTTGCCAAGGGTCAGAAGTTGCATCGGTGAGATGCACTCTCAGTACATTGCGCCATAAGGCCCCAGTCCGACCTTTCATGCGCAGGGAGTTGCATCGGTAGGATGCACTCTCAGTACGTTGCGCCTCCTGCCCAACGGCGAAGTCAGAGCCAAAGGTGGTTGCATCGGTAGGATGCACTCTCAGTACGTTGCGCCACGAAATCAAATGAGATGCAAGCTAGCCCAATGAGTTGCATCGGTAGGATGCACTCTCAGTACGTTGCGCCTTCGGCGCCAGAAACATTGTAGCAGCAACGGTTTGGCCTGTGGATTCCGCTAACCTCGCTTTTTCTATAATCCAGGCGCTTGTTCTGTTTTTGAAGTCCATCTCGATCTCCTTCAGATTCATTTAACTACGCCTTTCGCGAACCTAGCCGCCTTTTGCCGTTTGCTTGAGGTTCGCGGGAATATCGGACAAAAGCAAAATCCGCGGCTAAAGCCGGGATTGATGATGGCGCAGGATTCAGGAGCCTAAAGGCTCCTGCTCCCTCCGTTCCCTATTCCCTAGTCCCTGTTCCCTGCTTTTTGCCGGCGGAGAATCTTGCAGACGGAGCCGGCGGTCCAAGGCTTACCCATGCGGGTGGGGATGCCGTCGGCGTCGAGTTGCGCGGCGATCTGGCGGCTGGTGAGTCCCTGGCCGGAGAAGGCGAGCATCTTTTCAAGCGCGGCGGCCTCGCCGGGCTTGGCACCGAAGGCGTCGCGGCCTTCGCCTTTGCCGGTGCGCAGCTTTTTGCGCTGGCGGGCCTTTTTGAGTTTGGCGACGAGCATACGGCGCTCCAACTCAGCAAAGACACCCTGCATCTGGACCATGGCGCGGCGCATCGGGTCGCCCATAAGGGCGGCGGTAATGTCCTGGCCGGTATTGGCGGAGATGAGCGTAATGTCTTTGCTGGCGAGATATTCGGCAAGGCGCTGCTGAACAGCGTAATCGCGGGCCAGGCGGTCAAGCGATTCGACGACCACAGTACGGCAGCCGTTACCGAGCAGATCGGCGACCATCTCCTGAAAGGCTGGCCGGGAGTTCTCGTCGTGTGTGCCGGAGACGC
>Ga0326728_10009533_pt1 | contig 23321 bp, 25 predicted proteins | sample MB3enrmetagenome_FD_207602 | JGI IMG/M metagenome (GOLD analysis project Ga0326728, IMG submission 207602) | Lab enriched peat soil microbial communities from McLean, Ithaca, NY, United States - MB31MN | ecosystem: Environmental > Terrestrial > Soil > Wetlands > Peat | place: USA: New York... | reverse complement strand
GCCTCGTCCACGCTGTTCAGTTTCAGGTGCTCGGCCTGGAGCGTTACGCCGACCTCTACGTTCGCAGCTTCGTGGCCACGAAATTTCATTTCACCGTCCCCCTGGAAGCCCACGCTTTTTCCCTGGAGTCAAAGTTTTGCGGTCCATCCCCGGAGAGGTTTTCCGTAGAAGATGAGGTCCGGCTATGGTTAAAGCAAGGCCGCTACGAGGGAAGACGAGAACCGGAATCTATCCGTCACAACTTCTCAAAAAACTCGCAGGCAGAGCACGAAATGTAGATCCCGCCGGGCACGCCACGCTCGCGATCTTTCACGCGCTTGACGATACGGGTTTCCTTGCCGCACTTGGGGCAGTTGGTTGATTTCGTGGTATCCATGACCTTTTTCCGGTCGGCTGTCTTTGCAATTTTCGCCATGCAGTCTTTCTCCTGACAGGAATGTGCCGCCAACCCGAAGGCTGCGGTTCTACCTGATAATTGGGGAGTATCAAGAAGCGCAGGATCGACCCGCGCAGAAGCGATGCACTGTACTCGCCACTAGAATCTTACACGAAATTTGCTTTCAGCTCGTGTAGAGACGGGGCTCGCCCCTTCTCCGCTGCTTGCCCCGGGAAGTTCAGCCCGCCAGTGGAGGCGCGGTCCAGGGACCGCGCTCCTTTTCGAGTTTCGCTGCGACCGCTAGCACGACTTCCTCTTGCCACGGCCGTCCGACGATCTGCACGCCGACCGGCAAGCCCTCTTCCGAATGGCCCATCGGGACTACGGCGGCGGGAAAACCCAGCAGGTTAAACCACTCGCAATAGCTCCACGCGTCGAGATACTTTACCGTCTTCCCTTCCACCTGCCACTCCCGCTCGCCGTGATGGAAAGCAGGGATAGCGGCGACCGGGCAAATCAGCACGGGATATTTCCGCATCTGCAGGAGAACCTTTTCCCGCACCTCGTCACGGCCGAGCCAGGCGGCCAGCAGCGAGTCGCCAGTGTGCGCGGGCGCGGCGTTGGTCCAGCCTTGGAACTCGCGCAGAATCGGGCTCAGGTCAGACTCGTGGCCGCGCAACATGGGTCCGAGAATCATGCCTCCAGCTGTGCCGAAGAATTCCCACCACAACCGGCGCGCTTCTTCGAGCCCCTCGGGACGAAAGGGCTCGACATGAAATCCGCGGCCCGACAAAAGGGACGCTGCACGTTTCACCGCTAATCTGGTTTCTCGCGTGACTGGTGTGCACCCATCCTCTTCGAAGAATCCAATGCTGATGCCTCGGACGGCCGTTTCTTGCAGTTCACGCACCTCGACCGGAGCGGCGCAAGGATCGCCATCGTCCCAACCTGCCAATACCTCAAACAGCATTCGCACATCTTCTATCGTGCGCGCCATCGGCCCGACTACACCGAGCAGGGCAAAAGGGCCACCGGATTTCGGAAAGTGCCCAGTTGAAGGAATGCGTCCCGGAGTCGGCTTCAAGCCGCAGATGCCGCAGAAGTGGGCGGGAACGCGGATCGAACCGCCGCCGTCACTGCCTACGCCGCCGGCGGAAAGTCCGGCGGCGATGGCGGCGGCCTCTCCGCCGCTCGATCCGCCCGCGGTCCGGGTTCCGTCCCACGGATTGTTGGTGCGGCCATAGAGAAGGTTGTCGGTTTCCCAAGCCATGAGCAGTTCGGGCGTGTTGGTGACGCCGAGGATCACGGCCCCGGCGGCGCGCAGGCGGGCGACCAGCGGTGCGTTGGCAGCGGCGATGTATCCGGCGCGCAGACGCGTACCGGCTTCCGAAAGATGCCCAGCGACATCAATCGAAGACTTGGTGGAAACAGGGACACCATGCAGCGGCCCGAGAGGGTCTCCGCGCAAAATTGCTTCTTCGGCGCACCGCGCCTGGGCAAGCACAGCTTTCGGCTGGTAATCGACGAAAGCGTTCAGTGTGGGGTTCAGGCGTTCGATGCGATCGAGGTGAGCGCGCGCCACCTCCACGGCCGAAACTTCTTTGCGGAGGATTTGGGCCGCGATTTCCCGCGCGGAAAGCAGCAGAGGTCTTGGGGTCATGGAATGTGGAGGGCGCAACGCAGTTCAGGATACCTCGGGACGCAAAAAAAAGCCGGAGCCCGAAGGCCCCGGCTGTCCAGTTGGTTGTGTGCCCGGATAAACTCTAGCCTGCTCGCTTACGCGTCAGGAGACGCGGCAAGCCGGGTGTCTACGTAGATATACCTACGCGCTCCGCCGCGGCCGCACCGTCAGATCCCTCACCTGCGCCAGGATGCTGGACATCTGCATTCCGTTCAGCTGGGACAGATACGGCATAACCTCAGCCACGAACTGATCTTCCATCAACTCGCGAACTTCTTCCTGCCGGTTCCGTTCTCCGCCGGAGAGCAGGTCGGGCACGCTGACCTCGAGTGCCTTTGCCAGTCGCTCCAGCGAAGAGAGGGTCGGCGTGGCTTTCTCGTTTTCGATTTTCGACACGTAAGTCCGCGGCACGGACATGCGCAGCGCCAGTTGCCGCTGGCTCAAGCCATTGCGCAGCCGCAGCGATCGAATCGAGTACGCCAGCTTCAGATGTCCGCGGCCGTTAGAATGAATGTCGATCGGCACCGCTTCGGGCGCCGGCGTCATAGCGGCGATCTGCGACTCGTCTTCATCCAATGACAGATGGCAACGGCGGCAGAGGCTGTTAGATGTGCGGAATTGCACTAGAAGACAATGGTCGCAGCGTACAACTTCCCGTGAGTCCACGGGGGTTAATGTGGTAGCCATGCAGGTTTTGCGAGTGCCAGAGCGGGGCTACTCTCAAAGCCAACTAGCGTGTAATCTGCTGCATTGGGCCTGTGAAAGTCAAGACAAAAGTAGGAGAAAACAAAGCGTTTATCGGACAGAAGCATAATCCAGAGGCAAAAATCGGCAGAAAACAGGTACAAACCATGAATCAACGCGATGCGGCATGGTGTTTACTAACTGAGTTCATCCAGTCGGAAAGTCTTCGGAAACATGCGCTCGCGGTCGAGGCTTGCCTGCGCGCCTATGCCCGCAAGGCCGGAGCCGACGAAGAATTGTGGGGCATGGTTGGCCTCCTGCATGACTTCGACTATGAGAAATATCCAAGCGCGGAGGACCATCCCTACAAAGGCTCCGAGATATTGAAGGATCGCGGCTATTCCGAGGAAGTGCGCCGCGCGATAATGTCGCACGCGCAATACACCGGCGTCGCGCGGGTTTCGCCGCTAGAGAAGACTCTCTTTGCCTGCGATGAGCTCGCCGGCTTCATCACTGCCTGCGCCCTGGTCAAGCCCGGAAAATCGCTCGCTGAAGTCGAGGCCCCATCCGTCCGGAAGAAAATGAAGGATAAAGCATTCGCCCGCAACGTTCACCGCGAAGACATCATCGAAGGCGCTGCCGATCTCGGCGTGGATCTGCAGCAGCATATCGCATTTTGCATCGAGGCCATGAAGACGATCGCCCGCGAACTGGGGTTGGATGGATCGGCAGCCCGGTCTTCAACAACTTTGTCATCGTGAGCGAAGCGAAGGATGACAAGCCTTTAACGTGGGCCACAAGCCTATCGCACTACCTCCGCCACCTTGCCACTGGCGATCAACTCTGCGATGCGGGTGAAATCCTGGTACATCACGCGATCCTTCTCCATCGTCGCGCACACGGCGCGGATCGCCGCGTGCGCCTGCTGCAGCGGCTTGGAAGTCTTGAGCGGCGCGAGGAAGTCAATTGCCTGTGCCGCCGCCATAGCCTCGATGGCCAGCGTGTTGCGCGTGTTCTCCACTACTTTCTTCAGCTTGTTGGCCGCAGTCATACCCATGGAGACGAAGTCTTCCTTATTTCCCGAGGTTGTAATCGAATCGACCGAGGCAGGATGCGCCAGCACTTTGTTCTCACTCACCAGCGCGGCCGCGGTCACTTGCGGCATCATGAAACCGGAATTCATTCCCGCACCGGGCGCGAGAAATGGTGGTAACCCTTCGCTGAGTGCGGGGTTCACCATACGCTCCAGCCGTCGCTCGCTGATACCAGCTAGCGCGCTCAACGCAATCGCGAGAAAGTCGAGCGCGAACGCTAGCGGCTGGCCGTGAAAGTTTCCGCCGGAGAGTACGTCGCCCTCGCCGTCCGTTGCCTTCGGATTTTTCACGAAGACGAGCGGATTATCGACGGCCGAGTTCATTTCGGTCTGAAACACCGCACGGCAATGGGCGAGCGTGTCGCGGACGGCGCCATGCACCTGCGGGATGCAGCGCAAGGAATAGGCGTCCTGCACGCGGCCGCAATCGCGATGCGATTCGTTGATCTCGCTCTGTTCGAGCAGACGGCGCAGGTTCGCCGCGGTTTTGATTTGTCCGGCATGGGGACGAGCCTTCTGAATGCGCTCATCGAAGGCAACGTTGGTTCCCTGGAGTGCGTCGCACGCCATCGCACCGATGACATCGGCGGTATCGACCAGCATCTCAGCGGCAAGCAGCGCCAGCGTGCCGATGGCCAACATGGCTTGTGTGCCATTGATCAGCGACACCGCTTCTTTCGCTTCCAGCACCAGCGGTTTGATTTGTGTGCGCTTCAACGCGTCCGCACTTGCGATGCGCACGCCTTTTTCGTCAAAACACTCCCCTTCACCGATCAATGCCAGCGCCAGGTGCGCCAGCGGAGCCAGATCACCGCTCGCTCCTACGCTTCCCTGCGAAGGGACCATCGGAGTCACGCCGCGATTGAGCATCTCGCAGATGGTGTCGATGGTGATGGCGCGCACCCCCGAGTTGCCTTTCGCCAGCGAGTTGGCGCGCAGGAGCAGCATGGCGCGCGTGTCGGGAACGGAAAGCGGTTCGCCCACGCCGACGGCGTGCGAGCGCACCAGGTTGACTTGCAGCTCGCGAACCTGGTCACCGATGATGTGCACATCGCTGAGCTTGCCGACGCCGGTCGTAATCGCGTAGGAAATTTTATTGCTCGCGACCAGGGCGTCGACGACGGCACGGGCTCGGTTGACGGCCTCGCGTGCGTCGGGATCGAGGAGGACGGGGCGGCGGACATCGAAGTGCGCTACTTCGCGCACGGCTTCAAGCGTGAGATCGTTTCCGTTGATGTGCAGGGCTTTCAAGAGTAGTTCCCGGTTTCTGGTTTCTTACTTTCCTTGCAAGACCACTTTGAATGGATACAACGTTGCTGTCATTACACCCTTCTTTACAGCCGGGTCGGCATTCATGATCTGGCGGGCGGCGTCTTCGGACTCGGCGCGGAAAATCGTAAGTCCCATCGTGTTTTCATCGGTAGTCAGGGTGCGGCCCACGAGAATGATTACGCCTTGCGCCGTGAGGTCCTGGAGATATGCGAAGTGTTCGGCCACCACGGTCTGCTCCGAGTCGGTCGGGCCGGTGCGGAGCATGTCTCCGCGCGCGAGTTGAAGTCTGTAGAGGAATTCTTGCATCGGGCCTTTCTTTCCTACGTCCACGTTCTCTGCTATTTCTCTATCGCCGCGCGGAACACATTCATATATTTATCCGGCAGCGCTCGCGGCTTCATTTGCGCGTCGGCGACGATATGCGTGGTCTCGCCTTCGGCCAGCAACTCGCCAGTTTCCGCCCTGCGCAGCTCGTATCCGAAGCGGATCACTTTCTCCCGTACATGTTTCAGATACGTGCGCACGATGACTTCGTCATCATAATGGACGGGAGCCTTGTAGCGGCACTGGGCATCCACTACTGCAATGAAGCAGTCGTCTTCGCGCTCCATATCTTTGTAGCTGAAGCCGAGCTGGCGGAGCAGTTCGACGCGTCCCACTTCAAACCAGATGAAATGATTGGAATGATAGACGACACCCATCTGGTCGGTTTCTGCATAGCGGACGCGAATGCGAGTTTCATTCACCGTTTTGTTTAGATTTACAGACATCGATGTACGGGGCCGGCTCATCGGCCCGTCCATTTTGGCTTGCGCTTTTCGAGGAACGATTCGATCCCTTCGCGGAAGTCGGCGCTTTGGCGAATACCGGCATTTTCGCGGATGGCAGCTTCAATCTGCAAATCGAGTTCCGCGCGTGCATGATCGGTGAGCAGACGCTTGGTCTGAAAAAGCGAGAGCGGACTGTTCTCCGCCAACTGCGCGGCGAGTTCGCGGGCACGGTCAAGCAGCTTTTCCGGAGGAACAATTTCGTTGATGAGGCCCATCTTCAGGGCTTCCGCGGCGTCGAAGATGCGGCCCGTAAGCAGGAGGTCGCGAGCGATCTTCTCGCCGACCTGGCGCAGCAGAAAAGTCGAGACGATGGCAGGCACGAATCCGATTCGGACCTCGGTGTAGCCAAACTTGGCTTCCGGCACGGCGAGCGTGAAATCGCAGAGCAGTGCCAGTCCAGTGCCGCCGGCGATAGCCGCGCCATTGACCGCGGCAATCGTTATTTTAGGAAATTCATAGAGCGAACGGAACAGGCTGACCATGGTTCGCGAGTCTTCGAGATTTTGCTCGGGCGTACGGCCGATCAGGGCTTTGAGGTTGTCCAGGTCCAGTCCGGAGCTGAAAGCCTTCCCCGCCCCAGTCAGGATCAGGATGCGGGCTGATGACTTGTTTACTTCTTCCAGAGCGCGGATCAGATCGTCAATGAGTTCGTAACTGATGGCGTTGCGCTTGTCGGGGCGGTTGAGAGTGATGGTGGCTAGGGTGGAGTCGAGGGTAAGTTGGAGCGTTTTGTAGGTCATGGTGGTTCTCAGTCCGCTGCCGATGTGTTCTTATACCGCGCGCCGATTTCGGCTGTCGCCCTCGACAATGCGTCCAGCGGCTTCAGCCTGGGCAATTGCGCGCCGCGGACGCGCAGGGTTTCGATTACGGTTTCCGTCGCAATGTTTCCAACCAAGGCATCCTGCGCGAAGGGACATCCGCCCAAACCGCCGATGGCGGAATCGAAGCGGCGACAGCCGGCTTCGTAAGCTGCGACGATTTTGGCGGCCGCTTGGTCGGGGCGGCTGTGCAAGTGAACTCCGATTTCGAGATAGTCGTACTTCGCCATCACCGCGGAAACTACTTCGCGAATCTCTTCCGGTGACGCCACGCCTACGGTATCGGCCAGCGAGATCATGCGAATTTCCTGCAACTCGAGCAAGGCTACGGCCTCGACTACCTCATCGACGGTCCAGGGGTCACCGTACGGATTGCCGAAGGCCATTGAGATGTAAACTATGGTTTCTAGCCCGGCTTCGTCGGCTTTCTTCTCGATCTTTTCCAGCTCTTCGATTGCGTCTTCCAGCGTCTGCCGTTGGTTATTCTGCAGAAAGGTTGGCGAGATCGAGTAGGGGAAACCCAGGGTACGCACGGCATCGGTTGCGATCGCCCGCTTCGCTCCCTTTTCGTTGACTACAATGCCGATGATTTCCACATCATCGGGCGGATCGAGTTCTTTCAGCACGGCTTCGGAATCGGCCATCTGCGGAACAGCGTTCGGCGAGACGAAGCTGACCGCGTCGATGTGCTTGAAGCCGGCAGAGATCAGGGCCTGGAGATAGTTGGTCTTGAGATCGGCAGGGATCTGGCCTTTGAGGCCTTGCCAGGCATCGCGCGGGCATTCGACGAGTTTGACTGAGTTAGCAGTCGACATTTGGGATGCGGTCGGCAAAAGCAGGTCCTTCGCTTCGCTCAGGATGACAAATTAATAATAAGATGATGCCTGAATCATGTTTGTAGCACCCCCACTTTAAACTCCGGCACGTCGGGGTTCAGCGACGCAGCTTCCAGCGCCTGCGTGATGGCTTGCCGCGTTTCCATGGGATCAATGATCTTGTCAATCCAGAGGCGGGCGGCGCCGTAGCGGGGGTCAGTTTGCTCTTCGTATATTTTCTTCGTGGAATCCAAGAGTTCTTTTCTTTCTTCCTCGCTTAGTTTTTTGCCGCTGCGCTCCAGTTGCTTGACTTTGATTTCCACCAGCGTACCGGCGGCGGTGTCTCCGCTCATGACCGCGTATTTCGCGGTGGGCCAGGCGAACATGAAGCGGGGATCGTAGGCTTTGCCGCACATGGCGTAGTGTCCGGCGCCGAAAGAACCACCGACGATCACGGTGATCTTGGGCACGACGGAGTTCGACACTGCATTCACCATCTTCGCTCCCGCTTTGATGATGCCGCTCCACTCGGCATCGCGTCCCACCATGAAGCCGTTGACGTCGTGGAAAAAGACGAGCGGAATCAAGTCCTGGTTGCAGTCCATGATGAAGCGGGCGGCCTTTTCGGCGGACTCGGTGTAGATAACTCCGCCGAACTCGATGCGCTTGTGGCCTTCGTGGTCGGTCTGCTGGGCGTGGAGTTTCTGGTTGGCGACAATACCTACAGCGAAGCCTCCAATGCGAGCGTAGCCGCAGATCAGGGTCTTGCCATATTCGGGCTTGTACTCGTCGAAGCGGCTTTCATCCACGATGCGTGCCAGAATTTCTTTCATGTCGTAGGGGCGCGCGGGCGAGGCATCGTAGGCGCCATAGATTTCTTCCGTCGGCATCGCCGGGTCCACGGGCTTTTTGCGATCCCAGATGGATTGGCGGCGGTATCCCCACTTTTCTATGAGCGACCGGATGCGGGCAATGCAAGCTTCGTCGTTGGGTTCGCGGAAGTCGACAGTACCGCTGATGGCAGAGTGCATGGCGGCTCCGCCTAATTCTTCCGGGGAAACTTTCTGCCCAATGGCGGCTTGCACGAGCGCGGGGCCGGCAAGGAACAGGCCGCTGCCATCCGTCATGAGAACGTGGTCGCACATCACGGGGAGATATCCACCACCGGCCACACACATGCCCATGATGGCGGCGATCTGCGGGATGCCCATGGCCGACATGACCGCATTGTTGCGGAAGACGCGGCCAAAATCGTCGGTATCAGGGAAGACGTCTTCTTGCAGCGGGAGAAAGACTCCGGCGGAGTCGACGAGGTAAATGGTTGGGATGCGATTTTCCATGGCGATGTTCTGCGCGCGGATGACTTTCTTGGTGGTCATGGGAAAGAAGGCGCCGGCTTTCACGGTGGCGTCGTTCACGATGAGCATGACCATGCGGCTGTGGATGCGGGCGAGTCCGGTGATGACGCCGGCGGCGGGTGCGCCTCCCCATTCTTCGTACATTTTGTGCGCGGCATAGAGGCCGAGTTCGAAGAAAGAGCCGGGATCGGCAAGAAGGTTGATGCGCTCGCGAGCAGTGAGCCGCGATTTGGCATGCTGGCCTTCGATGGCTTTGGGGCCCCCTCCTTCGCGGATTTTCTCCTCTTCGTTGCGAACCTGGGCAACGAGTTCAGCGAGCGCGCGCATGTTGGATTCGAAGCGGAGAGAGCTGGGGTCAAGCTTGGTGGGAAGGATGTTGTTGATCGAGAGAGCCGTGGAATCGGTACGTTCGCGCATGAGGGCAGATTTCGAGACTACCTACGAAACCTCTTACTATACCAGCGGTGCGAAGCGCCGAGCGGAGCGATTTGGCTGGTAGACTCAGCTGCGGAGTTCGTTTTGAGGGTGAACCAGTGCAGGGTGGATCGGGAGGATGGCGCAAACTGGAATCGCGAGCAGATTGGCAGATCGCTCTCGCGATGACCGCCGGGCTGCGCGTGGTTTACACGAGCGTCGCGGCGGTCGCGGCAGTTCTTCTGCATCCGGATGCGCGTTTGATTCAAAGCAATGTGCTCACCGAGAACCTGCCTGCGCCCGGTGGTTGGCATTTCGCGTTGCTGGGGATTTGGCAGCGTTTCGACACGCTTTGGTATCTGCGGATCGCGGAACGTGGATACGATCTGCCGGCAGGAGTGGTTTTCTATCCTCTTTATCCGTGGCTTATTCGAAGTTTGAGCGGACTGGCCGGCCCGATGGCTGCAGCCTTGCTGATTTCCACGGTGGCAGCTTTTTTCTATTTCTGGGGATTGCTGCGTCTGGCGCGGAGTGAGTTTCCAGGCGCTCAACCGCTGCGGACTGTGATGTTGGCGGCGGCGTGGCCGGCGAGTTTTTTCTTTTTCGCCGGATACACCGAGGCTTTGGCGGTTGCGTTGATCGTCTGGTGTATCGTTCTTGCCCGGGACGAGCGTTGGGCGACAGCAGCAGCATGCGCTTTTGCCGCTGGGTTGACGCGTTCGGCGGGAACGTTGCTGATCGTTCCACTAGTGATGTTGGCATGGCGGACACGGCGCCCGGCACGATGGCCAGTCGCAATTGCTCCGCTCGGAACGCTTGGATATTGGTTCTGGCTGCGGCAGACGGGACGACCGAGCTTGGCGACGGCGTATCGCATGTACTGGAACACGGACGTGGCAGGTCCGTGGACGACGCTGTGGCGGGCGATTGGTTCGCTGGGGGAGCGCTTCGAGCCACTGGTAGCCACCAGTCTGGTCGCACTGATTATTTTCTTCGTAGCGGGAGTGGTGGCGCGGCGGCGGATGCGGATCGAAGATAGGTGCTTCTCGGCCGCGGTGATCGTGCATCTTCTCCTGCGACTGTGCCGGCCCCCGCTGCTCGGTGCTCCACGCTATCTGCTGCCGGTGTATCCGGCTTTTCTGACGATGGGGAATTGGGTTGAGAAGATGGAGCGGACGCGCTTCGTATTTTTGTGCGGGGCCTTGTTTGCCTTCAACCTGGCGTGGATGTGGGCCTTCCTGGGTTGGTCGTTAGTACTGTAGGACCATAAATCAGAGTTGCAGTTGATGCAGGGCCTCGGCGACGGGGTCGTTGGCGACTGCGTCGACCAATCCGGCTTCGAGGGCTCGGGCGGCGGAGACCTTCTCCGCGGCGATGAAAAGCTCCAGGGCCATGCTCTTTCCGATCAGGCGCGGCAGGCGTTGCGTGCCTCCCCATCCGGTCATGAGGCCAAGGGCGGCACCTCGATGTCCGAAGACGGCGTGGGGAGCCGCGATCCTGCGGTGACAGGCGAGCGCGAGATCCAGGCCTCCGCCCATGCAGTGGCCTTCGATCGCGGCGATGACCGGCCCCCGATAGCTGGCAATTGAGTTCATGAGCGCTTGTCCCATGGCGGAGAACTCATAGGCCTCTGGGCCAGTGAGCGCAGCGATTTCATTCAGATCGGCGCCAACCGAGAAAAAATGGCGATTGCCAGTGATGATCAGCGGGCGGGATTGCTTTCTCAATTCGTCTTCAATTGCGGCGGTCAGTGCGAGCACGCAGGCGCGAGTGAGGCGGTTAGTGCCGTCGGCGGAGACGAGATGGAGGATGCGTGCCGGGCCGTCGGATTCGACTTGGAAGAAGAGAGTGGACACTATTGGGCAAGGGGACGGGCGCGGTTCAAATATGCGTTGTCCTGCTTCTAACTTTGTCATCCTGACCCTGAGCGCAGCCGAAGGGGAAGGACTTGTTATTCTTGTGCGCGGAATCCCGAGTCGCGCCCTTGAATTACAGCGTATTCAAATCGCGAACTAGACGGCCGGCACGCCCTGCGGCTTCACGTGCTCGCGGATGAACTTCACGATGTTGTCCATGGGGGTACCAGGCTGGAAGATGGCGGCCACGCCGATTTTCTTCAGGCCCTCGATATCCTGATCAGGAATGATGCCGCCGACCAGCACCAGCACGTCGTCCATTTTATTCTGCTTCAGCAGGTCCATCACGCGCGGGACGATGGCGTTGTGCGCGCCCGAGAGAATGGAGAGTCCGATGACCTGCACATCTTCCTGGAGCGAAGCGCTGACGATCATCTCCGGCGTCTGGCGTAGACCGGTGTAGATGACCTCCATGCCGGCATCGCGCAGGGCGCGTGCGATGACCTTGGCGCCGCGGTCGTGGCCGTCGAGACCGGGCTTCGCCACCAGGACGCGGATTTTGTGGTCAGGGGCCATCGGAAACATTTAAACACAGCGAGCGCCGACGCGCGAGTTTCCAATCCGTTGCAGCCTCTGATATGATTTCGTTGATCATGCAAGCGCGCATCGAAGCGTGCTCCCACTCCTCAGTAGCTCAATGGCAGAGCATCCGGCTGTTAACCGGAGGGTTGTAGGTTCGAGTCCTACCTGAGGAGCCATTCTTTTGCCCGCATAAAACCTGCGTAACATTGACTTCCTATCCGAATTGTCCCTACGATTGTCCTAATCTCCTCGGATAGGAGAACCATGACATTCACAGTTTTTCGGCGTCACAACAGGAAAACCTGCGACAGCAAGAACCGCTACGATCCGCGATGCGGGTGCCCGTTGCATGTGCAATTCGTGTGGAAAAACGGAGATGCGGTGTTCGAGGGCAAGAAGCTGACCTACCAGCCCAAATGGTCTTTGGAGACCCGTAGCTGGTCTGAAGCACAGTCCAAAGTCAAGGACTTGGAGAAGCGCCTGAAGGACTTCGCCGAGGGCAAAGTAGTGCCCAAAGGCATGACCGTCGAAGCAGCATTGCAGGAGTGGTATGAATTCCGTGACCAGAACGACTTGGACAGTACCAAGGCGAAACTGATGGGCGGCAAGCTCGTGGAGTGGTGCGAGAAAAACAACATTCTGCTCCTGACCGCTCTCACCACCGACAAGGTCATCAAATGGCGTCTGACGCTGCCGTTCCGTAGCGGGGACAGTAGCAGCTTGAGCGTCCACTGGTCTGTTATTAGTGGATTCTTTTCGTGGGCTGCGGGGATGGGCTACATCGAGAAGTCTCCAATCCCGAACCCAAAGGTGAATCGACAGTTTCGCATCCGCTACAAGAAGGCGGAAGTTAAGCCGCCGACGAAGAAGCAGGTCGACAAGATTCTGGCGACCGCCACGGGGCAAGTCCGACTCTTGTGCCAGTTGATGCGTGAGACAGCGATGGCGCTGGTCGATGCCACAAAGTACGGGATGTCGCAGGAGGACGCCGAGAAATACGGGATGTCGAAGCCGGAGCGTCGTCCGTTGATTCAGGACAGGGTCATTCGTGGCAACCGCACCAAGACCAACGAACGCTACCGGGTGCGCATCAGCGAGTCATTAGCGAAACAGCTTGAGGCTCTGGGCGAACCTGCGTTCCCCGGCACATATACGCAATGGCGTGAGCGGGTCAACAAAGTCATCAAGGATGCAGGCGTCAAGACGACTCCGCATGGCTTCAGGCACTATCGAATCACTGAGTGGCTTTCGGCTGGTGTGCATGTTGACGACGTGGCGGACATGGTGGGCACGTCGTCCAAGGAAATCCGCGAAACGTATCGTCACTGGATTAAGGAAGCTGAAGACCGCTTGGACGAAGTACAGCGTGAGGCGTGGTTGAAAATGGGGCTGGACGAGAACGGCAACGAGGTCGAGTAGCCGAGTGGCACTCTCCACTGCTCCCGCCTACTCTTAAGAGTGTGCTCAGTGGTTTGTACACACCGTTGTGACTTTCCACCGCCCACCGAGAGATAGGGACTTGCTGCGAGCAACAGCACACTGCGAGACCAAGCGCAATCGCGATCTGCCATAATCTTTCCATGTGCGGTCGCTACCGATTGTCTCGGCGGAAGCAGATCATCGAAGAATACTTCGACACTTCGCCGTGGGATGACGACTGGAACCCTCGGTACAACATCGCCCCAACCCAACCCGTTCCAGTAGTCCGGCAGCATCCGAAAGAACCTGCTCGTCAAATCTCGACCATGCGCTGGGGTCTGATTCCGAATTGGGCAAAATCATCAGACGGCGCAGCGGGAATGATTAACGCACGGTCGGAGACAGCCGCGACCAAGCCTGCGTTTCGCGATCCGATCAAGTTTCGCAGGTGTCTGATTCCGGCAGATGCCTTTTACGAATGGACGCGCACTGCAACCAGCAAACAGCCCTACTGTTTCGAAATGAATGAGGGCGAGTTGTTCGCGTTCGCCGGGTTATGGGACGGCTGGAAGGATGCGAGCGGGAATTGGGTAAAGACTTGCTCAATTCTCACCACGACTCCAAACGCTGTGACCTCAGCCGTCCACAATCGAATGCCCGTGATCCTCGAACCCGACAACTACGATCTTTGGCTCGATCCGGGAATGCAGGACGTTGCAGCGATCTCCGAACTCTTGAAGCCCTATGACGCCCGCCTGATGCGGTGCTACCCCGTGAGCAGTCGCGTCAATCATGTAGCAAATGATGACGAGGAATGTTCACGTTCTGTGGAGATCGCCGAGGTTCAGAATCCGCTATTCTCATAGGACAATGAACAGCGACGAACGAATGCAGCGAGAGTCCAGCCTGATCGCAACCATCAGGAAGAAGCTCCCCGACTTTGCGAGAATGTGCGCCGATGACACGGAGTTGGTGATGCTCCACCAAGACGCCTTTGCTGCCGACTACCAAGAGGACGAGTACATGCTGCTCGGCATGGCGATCAAGTACGCTGGCTTACGCGGCAAGCAAGTACGGGTGATCGGGAGGAATCGGAGCAGTTTTGTCGAAGAAGAGAGAATTCAGTGAGCCAAAAAGATGAGTCAAACGACACTCTTCTCCGGCTTGTAGCTGAAGTAAACGGCTGCTCCGATAATCAGCGCACCACCTGCTAGAGCCGTAATCCCTAAGACCTCATGAAGCAACGAAACACCGAGAATCGCTCCGACCAGCGGTTCCAAGTTGACGAAAATTCCTGCCTGCGATGCGGGAACCCACTTGAGTCCCCAATTCCACAAGACCGTTGCGGCTGAAGTAGCAAAGAATCCTTGTTCTGCCAAGGCAATCCATGCGCGAGTCGAGTAATGCAGCGTAGGAACGCCGGACGTGGTCACGACCACAACCGCCAGAAGGATAGTGCCGATCCAATACACGAAGGCTGTCACCGTTAGAGCGGAATGCTGTCGCATGAGACGCTTCGAAATCAGAATCCACGCAATGGCTGCAACCATCGAAAGCACAACCAGCAGATCACCACGAATGGTTGCGTGCACAACGCCGGAGCCTGTCTTGCTCGACAACTCGATCAAAGCAGCGCCAACCGTCGAGGCTACAAGCGCAAGCCAACCGCCGAAGTGCAACCGCTCTCCCGAGAACACGACGGCTGCGATGGCGAGGAGCATGGGAAGTGTGCCGACCATCAGAGAAGCATGAGAGACAGTGGTGAGGGAGAGTCCTTTGAACTGCACCAGAAACAGCACGGGTACTCCGAGCACAGAGGCCACGAACACCCAGCCCCATTCGTGCCTGTCAAAGTGAGGACGATCCCAAAAAATGATTGGCAGCAGTCCGATGCACGCGAACGCAAGACGAAACAGGATCATGGCTGCCACGGGCATCTCGCTCAACGCGACCTTGCCGAAGAAGAATCCTGTTCCCCAAAGAGAGCCTGCCGTTGCAAGAGCGACGATGGGGATGACACGACTGTGACGCTGGAACATTGCTCTTGATTGTAGGGTAGGGCGTCGTGAGCATCCATCGTGCGTTGTGGGGAGTGTCAGTCTCCAGTTTCACCCAGCCGGAGTATCGGGCATTCGCCTCGGCAACAGATGCCATACCGCTGCGACAAACGAAACCAAGGGCTGTGCGCGAGCATTTCATCGTGCCTTCGATTTGCAGCAGAGATGTCGCTTGCGCTGAGTGGCCTTATATCCGGCGCTTCGAACATCTCCTGAAGCTGCTCGATGTCGTCAATGATGCGTTCAACGTCCATGCGTCACAATATCTAATAAAAAGACAGGGGCGTCAATTTGGAGCGGTATCTCCAAAGACCGCAACTGCGCGATTTCCAGTCGATCCGCCCAGCGACCACCTACCACGGCAACCATCCGAGTGCGGTGCCATAATGTCGTGAATGGCTTCGGTGCTGCAAATTGCTTCTCCCGACACGATCCGGCGAATCCACCGGGTGCAAACCGTCACAATCGCATGGATGAGTGTGGAGGCTGCGGTATCACTCTTCGCAGCGTGGCGGGCACGGAGTCCCGCTCTGCTTGCCTTCGGTGGCGACAGTGCTGTCGAACTCTTGTCGGCGGTAGTAGTGCTGTGGAGATTTGGTGAAGGTGCTGCGCACGGGGACGCGGAAAGGCGAACTGCCCGTGTCGCGGGAGCGTTGTTATTCGCGCTCGCTGCTTATGTCGCGATCACTTCGGTCGCGAGTCTGCTGGGCTACAGCGAACCCAAGCCCACACTTCTAGGTATAGCCATTCTGGTTGCGGCAGCCGTCGTCATGCCGTGGCTCGCGAAAGAGAAAGGGCGGCTGTCAGGAGCTACGCTCAGTGCGGCGTTGAGGGCGGACGCCGCTCAGTCCGCTCTGTGCGCTTACCTATCGCTGATCGCCTTGGCGGGACTGGCGATCAATGCGATCTGGCACGTAAAGTGGGCAGACCCAGTTGCGGCTCTAGCGGTTCTGCCTCTCATCGTTTGGGAGGGTCTGGAAACCATGAGGGGTAAGTCCTGCGGCTGTTGCTAGGTTCGCCCCAAAGGAGTGCGGAATGCCAAATCCAAAGCACAGCCTCAAAGGCCGCCTCGCCCGCTATCGCCAGATCAAGCTAAGCGTAATCGGCAGAAAAACTGGGCAGGCGTTCTCGAATCCGGTCTGGTTCGTCGCCGAAGACGACACGCTGTATCTGCTGCCCGTTCGGGGTTCGGACACGCAGTGGTATAAGAACGTCCTCAAGAACCCGTCGATACGGATTGATGCACGGGGAGCGGAGGCAGAATTCCGAGCCGTTCCCATCACTGAAGCCAAAGCGGTGAAATCCGTGATCGAGAGCTTCCGCGAAAAGTACGGGGCAGGAGATGTGAAGAAGTATTATTCGAAATTCGATGTGGCGGTCGTGGTTCAACTGACCTGAACTGCAAGCGCGTTGCCTCTGACGCCGGGGTTAAGCCACACCGCTGAAGATCGCCTCGACTTGTATACCCCACGCTTCAAGTAGCCACTCAGGAACGTAGACCCGATTCCGGTTGTGCTCACACCAGCCCTTTAGCTCAGCCGATGAGACGTACTCCAGCTTGGTGAGTCCTAGCCGTTTGACCAGTATTTCGAACTCGGTCGGAAGAGCACGAAGGGGCGGCGGAGGCTGACCCCAGTTGGGATTGCCACGCCTACGCCTCCCACCGGTTAGCGCGATGGTTCTAGCCACGGTCACTGATGATACGCCAGTCTCGCTTGACTCGGAAATCGGCAGGGGCGACCGAGGCAAGTGAGGGTTTCAACTTCACCGCTCGAAATCGTAGCGGCGTAGGTCAGCAAGACGCGATTCGAGGTCATCGCTGTAGAGTTGAAGCGTTAGGTCGGACAGTTCCATAATCTATATGAGAGCGGGCTTGCTCCCGCTCTCTTTTGTGGCGACGAAGAAGTTCTCTGATAGAATTAGGTTCCGTCGGGCGTTAGTAGATTCTTCCTTCGCATCCTTCCGCCCCCGACCCGTAGACCCTCACGGCGACGGTTCCTTGCGATGCCGACAACGTCCTGTTCAGCAACTATCCTCGGAGACGGGGGTTCTGAACTGCGAAGGGGACAGCCTTGGAAACGTCATCAGTCCGGGTTCTCGTGGTGGATGATTACGAACCCTTTCGGCGATTCATCTGTTCGACGCTGAGAAAAAGACCCGGATTGCAGATCGTCGGCGAGGTCTCAGACGGATTAGAAGCGGTTCACAAAGCCGAAGAACTGCGACCGGACTTGATTGTGCTCGACATCGGGCTTCCTTCCCTGAACGGAATCGAAGCGGCTCGACGAATCCGCAAGCTTTCCCCCAAGTCCAAGATACTTTTTATCAGCCAAGAGTCCTCTGCCGATGTGGTACAGGAGGCTCTTGCCTTGGGGGCACTGGGCTACGTGGTTAAGGCGCATGCCGGAAGCGACCTCTTACCCGCTGTGGGAGCGGTTCTTGGGGGTAGGCAGTTTGTCAGTAGCGGATTATCGGGTCACCGTTTCACCGACGCGACAGACCCGCAAGCCCCCAGATTTCCTGCTCAAGCAGGCTCTCCTATCTCTGGCACCGAGATAAGGGAGATCGTTCGCAACCACGAGGTTCAGTTCTATTCTGATGATGCATCCTTTCTTGTTAGCCTGACACGCTTTGTCGAGACCGCTCTAGCAGCCGGGAGTAAAGTTATCGTGGTCGCGACCGAGTCACACCGGAACGGTCTTCTTCAGGGATTGCAGGAACGTGGCGTGGATATTGCTGCTGCCGATGAGCAGGAGTGCTTTGTCCTTTTGGATGTCGCCGAGGTTCTCTCCACATTTATGGAAGACGCGGGGCCTAGCTGCGAGCGATTCTTGTCCACCATTACGCCGCTGATTCGGTGCGCTGAGATTAAGCACAAGAGAGTTGTAGTGTTTGGGGAAGGAGTTGGGGTTCTTTGTGCTGAAGGAAGGATAAAGGCCGCTATTGAGCTTGAACAGTTGTGGAATGAACTGTTCCAAACACACTCTTTTCATCTGCGCTGTGCGTACCCGATGACCGAAGAACTCAAAGGGGAGCCATATGCAGCGATATGCGCAGAGCACTCCGCTGTCTTAGCCGCCGAAGCCTGACTCTCCCACCTAGAAAAGGTCGATCTTCACCCCGCCGCCCGTTGGGAGGCGTTCTCTGAACTGAGTGGAACGCGAACATCAATGGTCGTTCCACCCATCGGTTTCGACTGAATCTTAATCGTTCCGTTCACTAGTCGAACTCGCTCCTGCATGCTCGCGAGACCGAAACCTCGACCTTGCATTGCTGTTTCCACGTCGAAACCTCTTCCTAAATCACTGACGACGAGATGAATTTCACCTGAGTTTTCCCGCAGTTGCACCTCAATGCGTCTCACCCCGCTGTGCTTGGCTGCATTGTGCAGAGCTTCCTGTAGAACGCGAAAAAGGCAAAGCCCGATTTCCGGTGCGACAGAGGTCTGCACCTCCGCGCTCTTAAACTCGATCTGTATTCCCTGCCGCTCACTGAATTCTTTGCACCAGCTTCTCACGCCTCCCACGACACCCAGATATTCAAGTTTTGGAGAGTGCAACTCGTGGGACAAAGCTTGCACGTCGTTCGAGATTTCTGTCGTCTGTTTCCGAAGTTCTTGCACACGGCCCTGAACCTCAGAAGGATTGTCTTGGAGTTGTTCGAGTTCGACTGCCAACATTGCAAGACGTTGGTTGATGTCGTCATGAAGCTCTCTGGCGATCCGAGCGCGTTCCTGCTCTTGTGCTTCAACCAACTTTCGGCTCATGTTGGTAAGAACGTCTTCGGCGAGCTTGCGATCAGTGACGTCGATGCAAGAGCCTATGTAGCCAGCAAACGAGCCATCCTTAAGAAACCTTGGCACCCCGACGTCGAGCATCCAGCGATATTGTCCATCGTGTCTTCGCAAACGGCATTCTTTCCTAAAAGATTGCCGCTGATCGAACCCCCGACAATAAACATCATGACATTGTAGGTAGTCCTCAGGATGAACAATTCCGGCCAGCCCATTCAGAAGGTCGGTCTCCGAGAGGCCGGTGAAGTCCAGCCAAAGCTGATTGAAATAAGTGGGCTTTGTGTCCAGTCCTGACATCCAGATCATCACGGGTGCGTTGTTTGCTACCAGACGAAACCGCTCTTCGCTCTCGCGCAATGCCTCTTCCGCCGCCTTGCGCTCCGTGACATCTATGTTGACGCCGATCACTCGTGAAGGCTGGCCAGATTCGTCCATAAGAACCTGCCAGTATGCAGCCAGCCAGTGAACACTCCCGTCTGGCCAGACCACGCGCCATTCTCCCTTCGTCGGCTGTCCCGTTCTCAACGTGGACTCAACTAACGCCGTGAGTCTTGCCCGATCATCTTCGTAAACCAAGCCTTCAAAAGCAGCGTGTGTTCCGCCAAAGTCTCCCGGCGGCAAACCGTACATTGCCTCCAGTTCCGGCGTCCAAGTGTTCACTCCAGTCCGAATATTCCAGTCAAAAGTTCCTATGCGAGCCGCTTGCTGTGCTAATCGCAGCCGCTCCTCGCTGGCGCGTAGTGCCTCCTCCGCTTGCTTGCGCTCGGTGACATCGACACCGATCCCGATGTAACCGACAAAGGTATGATCCGGATCAAACCGAGGCACTCCAATGTCGAGAACCCATCGAAATTCTCCGTCATGCCGCCGAAGGCGATACTGCATCCTGAATTTCTCTCGCCGATCAAAGGATTGCGTGTAGGTATCGAGACACCGCTGCAAATCCTCCGGGTGCACACCTTCCGCCCAACCGTTGCCAAGCTCGGATTCCAGTGATCGCCCGGTGAAGTCCAGCCAAGGCTGATTGAAGTAGGTGCAGAGCTTGTCGCTTCCCGACATCCAGATCAGAACTGGGGCAGTATCCGCGACCGAGCGAAAGCGTTGTTCGCTTTCGCGCAAAATGGCCTCTGCCCTCTTCAGTTCTTCCGTTCGAACCCGCGCAGTCGCGTCACGAATTGCGCTGATCGCGAAGGTCTCAGTCCCGATGGTTAATAGTCTGAGGCTGACATCGACGGGAATCTCGCTGGCATCGCTACGGACAGCGAAGATTTCAATTACTTGCATGGTTTGCATTTCTGGATTGGCGAAGAAGTTTTCGCGATGCTGCCGATGGCGGTCGCGAAGCCTAGCCGGGATCAGCGATTCGACCACCCTTCCGATCAACTGCTCACGACCGTATCCGTAGAGCTTCGTTGCTTCCTGATTGGCAGCAACAATTTCTCCCGTCCGATTGACCACCAGCATGGCATCGGGAGCCGCTTCGAGCACGGCTCGACAGTTGGCATCAGCCCAGTCGGGCGGACGCGCTGTTGCATCAGGCTCGGTCTCAGGACTTTTCGATGGCGGTGACTTCTTGCCTCGACGGGGCGGGCTGGTACTCATAGAACCCTACCTCAACTGCTCAATCTGTGGTGTACAAACCCGATTTGCGTTTACGGTAACAAAACTAAAAGGCTCCCAGCACGAGACATTGTGTCAAGGAATGTTATCCGAAGCAACAGAGCTTTCATGCCGATGACTCAGAAGGTATACTGGGCGGACTAGAGAATTCGAAAATTTCGCATCAATAGAATGATTCACTTGCGGCTGCTGCGGCAGACCCCTTTTTGACCAGCCGTTGATTCACCAGAGTTTAACTTATGCGTCCTTGCTGCGGGCTAGGTGACCCCTCGGATTGGGGAGAGCAGACTCGCTTGTGTTGGTTCAGCCTGTAATGGAAAGATCGCGCTCGCCGTCACCCGTTCATCTGGTTCGATAAACGGGCTGGGTGTTTGGGGTCGGTAAATTCGAGCAGTTCGATGGGCGCACCGTTTTCGACAATGAATGCGACACGGACACCGTCGGATGGGCTGTTCGGAGGAATCAGGATTTCGCGCCCAGCAAGCTCGGAAGAGAGGTCGGTCACTTCGAACGCGACGTGCGCCACTCGCCGGACAAGATCGGGAACCGCCGCATCTGCCTCGAAGCGCATCCATTCCACGCCAAATTCGCTTTTCTGGTGACTGACGACGAAGACTTTCAGGTGTTTCAAGTGGGTCTCCCCGGCCTTCGATTCGTTAGTGGGAATCCCGATGTGGTGATAACGGCGCATTGTTTTCCCTCCGGGAGAACTGGCGCAAAATTCTACTCTATTCGTTACCACGTTTGAATCGCTCCGAGCCTTCCGAAAAGGTCTGTTCCGAAATCCTGAACCAAAGCCGAGTACGCGAAGTTGCAATAGCGGCTCGCGCTATCATGTGCTCATTGCGACAACAATAAGGAGATCAGCATGAATCGAGATCGGGCGCTGAAGGTTGTGCTTGTGGTCGTGGGATTGCTCTTTTGCGCTGGCGTTTACCCGCTCATTCTGATGGTGAAGCAAGACCCCGCACTGGCGATGATGATGAGCCTTTATGTAACGCTCGGCATCTTCTTGCTGCTCGCATCCCGCAACCCATCCGCGCACCGCAGCTTGATCGCTTTCGCGGCATGGTCGAGCTTTGCACACGCAGGGCTGATGTCCCTCCAAGCATTGCTCAACATGATCGCTCGCAGAGAACTTATCGGGTCGGCTGTGTTCGCGGTGATCGGCATAGCTCTGGTCGCTCTGGCTCCGGCAAAGAAGTCAGTGGAGCGAGTATCGGCAGCCGTCGTGTAGGCTCCCACTCAAGAGCGCCATGCACGCTTGATTCAATCGCTCGAATAAGGAGGAAAGAGTATGAACACACGTGTGTTGGCGGACCGGATTGCAGAAGAGTCGCCGTGTCCCAGTGCAAGGATTACCGGTCTCGTTTATTTGCTTTACTTTCTCGCGGCCGTATCCGGGGTTGAACGGCAATCGGTGCCCGTCATCTTTTGTGAAAACCTTTTGCCGATTTTCCCCACATCTATACCCGGGCGCTGTTCTTTCCTGTGCCCGTCAGGGAGACCGTCTGCGGACTGTTGTTGGCGCCGTCGTTTAACTTCAGCGTCGACGTTCGCGTGCCTGTCGCCCGCGGAGTAAACGTCACCGAGATGGTGCATTTTCCCTTCGCCGCTACGCTGCTGCCGCAGGTGTTGGTCTGCGCAAAATCACGAGCTTTCGAACATCTTTTCACTTCAAGGGAAAGCTGGCGCGCTGCAATGGTTTTCCATGGCATGGGCACGGCAACAGGGCAGCCGCCCGGGCGAGTGTAAGGCTCTCCATTGCTGGTCGTCTGTCCTAGTTCTTCGTCGTTAGTTTGTAGTCACTTCGAGCGTGCGCACCAGCCACGGAATAATCACTTCTTTGAAGATGCGCGGATCAGGCCATACGCCAACTTGCCGCCCGAGATGGCCGCCCTGCGGATTGATCCATGCCGTCTTCGGCACATCACCTTTGTTGAGCAGCAGATAGATGTCATCGATCGGAACCTGAGTGTCATGCACTCCGGCAAGAATGAGCATGGGCGACATGGGCTTGCCGAGCAGTCCCTGTTTGACCAGCGACATTTTGGGCAGGACTTCCGCCATTTCATCCGCCGTTTTCACGTTGTCGAAAATCGCCATTAGCGCAGGCACCTGATCGAAGAGATATTCGCGGTTGCCGATCAGGGAATTCATCAGAAACTCCTTCTGAAAGAACTTATCGGTGGGTGGTGACTGAGCGCTCGCTCCCTTCAGGCGGGCGTGCTCGACAATGGCCATCTTCGTTGCCCAGTACGCACCCCAACTCACGCCGTGCATGGCCACGCGGTTCTTGTCGATCTCGGGCCGCGTAGCAATGTAATCGAGCACGCACGAGAGCATTCGTTCGGCATTTTCAGTCACTTTGATCGGAGACTGCCCGGTGCCCGGACCATCCACGGCTAAAAAGCCGATGCCGAATGGCAGGATTGCGTTGAAGCTCTCGGACAAATCTTCCTTGCGGCTGTCGAGTCCGTTAACCGCGAGCACGAGTGGCACCGGCCCCTTTTCATTTTTTGGCAAACGCAGGTAGCCGATGATTTCTTTTCCTTCGAAGGGAATTTTCACGATCTCGAGCGGAGGATCCCAGAAACGCGCGTGCGCCAGGAAAGCCTCGATGGCCTTCCCATATGAGCGCTGCTTGCCGGGA
>Ga0326728_10009532_pt1 | contig 23321 bp, 16 predicted proteins | sample MB3enrmetagenome_FD_207602 | JGI IMG/M metagenome (GOLD analysis project Ga0326728, IMG submission 207602) | Lab enriched peat soil microbial communities from McLean, Ithaca, NY, United States - MB31MN | ecosystem: Environmental > Terrestrial > Soil > Wetlands > Peat | place: USA: New York... | reverse complement strand
AACGCGCATGGCACCTTTGTCGTAGGGCTGTTCGTCTTCTTTGTTTATGGCATCAGTGGTTTGTTCAAGTTTCGTCCGGGCAACTTGGAATCGGTGCTTTGGGCGCCACGCGAGCGGGTTTCGCTGGGTTTAGCGTTCTTTGCAAGCCTTGTCGCCCTCACCGTTACTCCCTACGGCCCGAGGCTGGTTGGCTATGTTCTCGAGCTCATATTCATGCGGCCTCTCAACATGGCGAGTATCCAGGAATGGCGGCCCATGCCCTTCGATCTCGACTTTGGGAAGCTGTTTCTAGCCCTACTGATCGGATTCGTGCTGGCGCAGGTCGTACTGCGGCTGACGTGGCAGTTGCCTGAAGCGCTCCTCTTCCTCGTTGGTATCGCCGAGGTGTGCATTCACGTGCGCTTCCTGCTGATCTTTGTTCCGTTCTCCGTCCCGCTCTTTGCTGTTATCCTCAGCCGCTGGATACCGCCTTACGATCCTGGCAAAGATAAGTACGCCTTAAACGCTCTCCTGATGATTGCCGTCGTGGCGGGCATCGTTCTGTTTTTCCCTTCGCAAGCGCAGCTTGAGAGCTACCGGGCTGAGCGTTGGCCGGTACAGACCGTCCGCTATATTGAACAGCATTCCCTGCCGGGGCCCGTGTACAACACCTACGGATATGGCGGCTATTTGGACTATGCTTTTCACGGCCGCTGGAAGGTGTTTATTGATGGGCGGACAGATGCTTACGAGCTGAACAACGTCCTCGCCGATTACATGAATATCGCGCGGGTGTCCCCTGACGCCCTCGCCCTGTTGCGTTCGTATGGCGTGCAATCGTGCCTGCTCCACCGTGACGAACCCTTGGCCACCCTGCTCGCCGCCTCTTCCCAATGGGAGAGGGTCTACGCTGACGAACAGAGCGTGATATTCGTACGCAAGCGCTTATTTTAGTGGAGAATGTAAGGCAGAAGAGCGTCGCCCCAGAACCACTGCTGTGGTGCAGCGCGAAGAATAGGTCGAAGCCTCAGTGACTGCTGGCAAACCTCCAACTCGCCTGGAAGTTCACGTCGCTCTCGGCCTTGCCGCGCTGCTTCTGTTTTCCATCGTGGTTGTGATTGCCGCACTCGGCCTGGCGCGCCGCGCCGACTTCGGTTGCTTCTATACGGGCGGAGTGATTGTCCGGCAGGGAAACGCCTCGAGGCTTTACAACCTGGGCTTGCAGGGTCAAATCGAGCGGCAAGTATTGGGCCGTGAGAGAATTCTCATCTACCTTCATCCTCCTTTTGAGTCCTTGTGGTTTGCCGCGCTCGCCGGCCTATCATACGTCAAGGCTTACGTTCTCTGGGGAGCGATCAACGTGGTCCTCTGGTTGTTCTTCCAGCATTGGATTCGTCCCCACACGCTAATTCCTAGAAACTCTTATCGCTACTTCCTGCTCTGTTCCTTGTTTGTGCCGCTTTGGGTCGCTTTCCTCCAGGGGCAAACGTCAATGCTCCTGCTGCTTTTGTTTTCTCTTAGCTATGTTTCCCTGAAGCGGGGCCAGGATTTCAGGGCGGGTGTTTTCCTGGGTCTGGGTCTGTTCAAATATGCTGTCATAATTCCGTTTGCATTCATTTGCCTCCTGCGGAGCAAGTGGAGACTGATGGCTGGTCTCGCTGCAACAGCTTGCGTATTGGGGTTGATGTCAGTGATGTTGGTGGGGCGGACCGGCATGTGGTCTTACGTGAAACTGGTAAGCGACACGGTAAAAAACCCGGACAATCCGCTCTACGGCGATATCAGGGTCTGGGAAATGGCAACGCTCAAGGGTTTCTTTGCCAGGATTATGACCGGTCGATTCTCCACGGTCGCGATTAGCGCGCTCGCGACGGCAGCCTCGGCCTTTCTTGTTCTCTTTGTGGCATGGCGCTGGCGGCAGGAGGATCGGCGCCCGAGCGGGAACTCACTGGGTCTGATGTTTGCCGCGGCGCTCACCGTCACGCAGGTTACCTCGCCGTACCTCTTAACGCACGAACTTACCCTGATGTTGCTCGCAGGGCTACTTGCTACAGGCTCCCTCCAATGGTCCGGCAAATCATGGCAGCGTGCGGTCATCACGGTTGCCATGGTGATTCTCTATACTCCTCCAGTATACGTCGGGCTGATCATCTGGCACTCAATGTATCTGCTCACTCCTGTCCTGGTGGCCTTTGCGCTTGCGGCCATGAGCCTGGCGAGAAAAGCTGATGTTCCCCCGAATGCATCGCCGCTTGCTCACTTCCCTCCAGGCGCAGATGAGCTAAACTACCGGGCTGGCGTCGCAACCAGCAGCTAAGCCCATGGCCACGAGCAACCCAAAACCCGGCCTCCAACAAAAAACGACTGCCACTCGTGAGAGAATTGTATTCGCATTGCTGGCCGCCTCCGCTGGCGCGCTGCTGACGCTTGCTCTACTGAGCCACCTGCACGACTCCGCGCCCCCCGACATGATGACGTTCTACACGTCGGGTACCATGCTCAGGCGCGGCTTGCAGTCCAAAGTCTATGATGAGACGTCGCAGATAACGTACCAAAGGCAACTTTTCGGCCCATCGGTCCCGACCGAAGTAAACCCCCATCCGCCCTTCGAAACCCTGATCTTCGTACCCCTTACTTATCTGCCGTTTCCAACCGCTTACGTTTTGTGGGGTTTGCTCAACCTGATTCTGCTGGGGTGGTCGCTCTACTTGCTCAAGCCGTTTGCCACCCACTTCGACACTGAGTCCAGGGTGACGCTTGCACTCGCAGGTCTGTGCCCCTTGATCTCGACATTGCGGGAGGGGCAAGATCAGATTTTACTGGTACTGGTTTGCGTCGGCGCCTTCATCTGCCTGAAAAAGCGCCGGGAGTTCGAGGCCGGTGCGGTGCTTGGCGCAGGCCTTTTCAGGTTCCAATTCGTATTACCGTTATTGGTTATTTTTGTGGCGCTTAGGAAGTGGAAGATTGCAGTTGGCACTGCCTGCGTCGGCGCCATGCTCGGATTGACCTCCCTAGTAGTTTTCGGATGGGGCGGCGTCCGGCAATACATCAGCCTGGTGGAAAGTTTCGCGAGGAGTGCTGCCATGCTGCGCCTCGTGCCCGCCATGCCGAACGTGCGAGGGTTCGTCTACATTCTCATGGCCGGCAGAGCGGAACCGCGCTACATGGCAGCGCTGGTGGCTGCCGGTTCGCTCGTACTACTGGCCTGGCCGATCATCGAGTGGCGCCGACGCCCCTGGGACCCGGGTAACAGGACGTTTGACCTGCTCTTCGCGCTGAGCGTGGTTGTGTCTGTCATGATCAGCTATCATTTGCTCGTCAACGGCATGCTTCTCCTCATTGTTCCCGCGCTGTTGCTGCTGAACTACACGGCCGGGGCCTATGCGCGCGGCCCTCGGAGATGGAGTTCGATGCTGCCTTTGATCTGCCTGTTCCTGATGACCATTTTGTTGAACCTGGCGGCCGGAAACAGGTTGAGCTTTCTGTTCCTTCCGATATTATGGCTGGCGTTTGTCATTTCAGGAGAGATTTCGCATGCGCGAGAACAAGCCGGCGGAGGCGCGCGTGGCCACTTCTGATAACACGACCGAGCCCCTTGCCCCCAAAGGCCTGAGACCCGATGCTTTTGCCATGCTGAGAAGGGTTTTCTCTTTCCCGGTGTTTCTGGGCGCCCTGCTGGTAGCCGGTGTCTTTCTAAACTTGTGCGCCCGGCTCCAAAATGACGCATCCCTGCCTACCGGTCGTTGGCACATTGCTTTTCTCGAGGGAGACACCTTCTGGCACATCGCCGCCGCCCAGCGCATCCTGGCAACGCATTCCTGGCCGACCACTAACTACTATTCGTTTACCGCACCCAACAGCCAGTGGCTTGACTACCAATGGTTGGGCGAGGGGCTGATGGCTGCGGCCTCTCACTTGGGTGGGGTACGCGGGCTGCTGGCGCTGCTGGTGGCTCTCGGATCGGTGATTTTCCTGCTGCTCTACTATTACGCTTACCTGCGCAGCGGCAACATCAAGGCGGCGCTTGTGGGTTGCGCCGCCGTCTGGCCACTGCTCGGTGTGTGTTTTACCCTGCGCCCGCAACTGCTCGGCTACATTTTTCTTCTGGTGACTTTAATCTTGCTGGAACGCTATCGCCAAGGCCTCCAGAAGTCGCTCTGGCTGCTTCCGGGGATATTCGTGCTTTGGGTGAACACGCACGGAACGTTCAGTTTCGGCCTGCTGGCGATCGGGGTCTATTGGGCAGCCGGGCTAAAGGATTTCCATTTGGGCGATCTCGATAGCAAGCCTTGGCCGCCAGCCCAGCGCCGCCACTTGGGCGTGGTCTTGCTTCTTTGCGGACTGGCAACGCTGGTGAATCCTTACGGACCGCGGCTGCTTTACGGCCTCGCCGAGCCCGTCTCCCAGCCTCTGGTCATGGCCTACGTGGATGAGTGGCAGCCTTTGAATTTCAAGGAGTTTTACGGCAAGTGGTTTCTCATTGTGCTGTTCTTGTTCTTCCTTGCGCCCATCCTCTGGCGGTTTCGATGGCGCCTCGAGGAGTTGGCATTGGTCCTCATCGCGGCCTACATGGCCTGCGTTCACCAACGCATCGTGGTTTTCTTCGCCATTCTCGTTGCTCCTGCGCTAGCGGCGCTGTTGGCAAAGTGGTGGTCCGGGTACGACCAGGCCAAGGATAAGCCACTGTTGAACGCCGTTTTGATCTTACTGTTTGCGCTGGGGGTGGTTGCTTTCTTTCCCTCCACTGCCAGCTTGCAGCAGGTGATTGACCTGAATCAGCCTCGCCGCGCGGTCGACTACCTTCGCCAACGCCCGGTTCCGGGGCCTATGTTTAACGATCAGTTCTGGGGCGGTTATTTGATCTGGGCGTTGGGAGGGCAGCACCCGGTCTTCATCGACGGCCGCTGTGACGCGTATGAGCCGGCGGGCGTGCTGGGGGATTACATCGGGATCATGCGCGCGGGTGCGGATTCGTTGCCGTTGCTTGACAAGTACCGCGTGCAATCCTGCCTCATCGAGCGTGGCGGTTCTCTTTGCGCTTTGCTCGATCATCGGCCGGAGTGGAAGCGCGTTTACCAGGACGACCTGAGCGCGATTTTTGCCCGCGATAACGTCGCGAAGTAGGCGAAGAAGCTAGCTAGTCTCCCGTCCCAGTGATTCGTGATGTAAGTCGTACGAGCCCCGTCAGGGGCGGAAGATATTAGCCCAGGGCGTGAGCCCTGGGAGAAATGGGCCCCACCCCCTTTGATTCCCCCTCCCCCGCCGGGCGGGGGAGGGGGCAGGGGGGAAGGGGTCGCACCGGGCACCCACGGCTCGCGCCGTGGGCTAAACTCTGCCGCCCCTCACGGGGCTTCAAAGCGGCGACCGCAAAAAGGGGCTCCTGCAACGAACCGCAGCCCGGCCTCGACTTAGTTCGCTTATTTCTGGGACGGGACACTGGAAGGCAGCGCGATGCCAAAACTCGAGGATCAGCACAGTCCTGAACCTGCAACGCCTCACAAGCGCGTGGCGCTCAGCTTGTTGCTGCTGATTATCGCCGCGGCGTTGCTGGCCCCTGTTTGGACAGTCCGTTACGTGCCCCTGGTGGACTACCCGAACCATTTGGCTAGCGCTTTTGTCCTTGCCCACCTTAACGACCCTGCCTTTCAGTTTTCCCGCTTTTACGCGGCGGATTGGAATACTTACCCTTATCTCGCCATGGACGTCATCCTGGTCGGCTTGCAACGCTTCATGTCCATCGACATTGCGGGGCGAATGCTGCTCAGCCTCTGCGTGCTGGCCGTTCCCGCAGCGGCGTGGTTTTTCCTCCGGCAGGCCAATCCCGGCCAGGAGAGTCTGGCGCTCTGGTCGCTGCTACTCTCGAACAACCTCTACTTCTTTCTGTTCGGCCTCCTGAACCTGCAACTCAGCCTCGCGCTTTGCTTGCTCGTGCTGGGTCTGTGGCTCAAGTTCCTCGAGAGGCCCCGCGTGTTACCGTGGTGCGCACTTTTGATCTTGACTACCGCACTTTATTTCACCCACCTACTGGGATTCGGAATGGCGGGCCTGGTGATGACGTGCTACGCAATCTTCGCGCGCAAGCCCTTCCGCAATCTCTTGTATTCTTGGTTCCTATTCATGGCGGGGGTGTTGCTGTATCTGCATTCCCGAGCTCATGTGGAGTCTGCTTTAACGCTGCAATTCCGAGGCTTCGCAGAAAAAGCCAAGGGCCTCTTGCTTTTGACGGCGGGCTATGCGCCGGGCCTCGATTTCCTGACGTTGCTCGCCATCGGCGGCACGTTCGCGCTTGCCCGGTTAGCCTTCCCCAGATACAAGTGGAACGGTCGCTGGCTGGGTGTCGCGGCTTGCGTGCTTGGCCTATATTGGGTGTTCCCGTCCGTTTATGGAGCGACAAGAGTGGCCGATACACGGCTCTTGCCGTTTGTCTTCGTCCTGGCGCTTGCCGCGGTCAATATCGGGCCCAAGGTGCGGCTGATCGGCATCATTGCGGTGATTCTATTTGCTCTGCGCACCGCCGAGGTCGAACGCCATTTCATCTCCGTGCAACCCCACCTCGAGCAGCTTTCGGAGTCATTTACCGCCATTCCTGAAGGTGCGCGCGTCCTCCCCGTGATCGATTGGTGGCAAGCCAGGGACGCAGTGGAAAGGGAGTTCTGGGCTTACGGCATCATTCGCCGCGGATGGTTTTCGCCCTGCCTGTTCCACGACCCGGGCGTGCAACCGTTCCGTATCAAGCTTCAGGCCTATACTCCTTGCTCGCCGAACTGGATTCCCCTCGGGTCTTGGGATTGGAGCCGCATCCGCAACGAATTCGATTACGCCTGGGTCTATGACGCGCCTCAGGCCCTGGCCCCGCTTTCTGAGATTGGAAGGGTCGCTGTTCAACAAGGCGATCTGCGCGTATTTCAATTGTGCCGGGGAGCCTGTGGCGCTCCGCCATGAAGTCGCGGCAGCCGTTCGTTACGACGGCGCCAACCTGAGACAGGGGAATGACAACCAACCTCAACTCACAAGATGACGAAGCAAGCGGCCAGGACTGCCTTGAATTCGACGGCATGTGGGAATAGGATTGCTCTGACGCGCGCGTCCAGTTAGCTTTCAGAGGAACACTCCAGTGCTTGACGGCAAGAAAATCTTCGTGGTGATGCCCGCCTATAACGCGAGCCGGACCTTGCGCCAGACGGTTCTTGAGCTGCCTCACGCCATCGTGGATGGTGTGCTGCTGGTTGACGATCACAGCTCCGACGATACGGTGGCACTGGCCCGGGAGTTGGGGCTGACCACCTTCGTGCACAAGTCAAATCTGGGTTACGGCCGCAATCAGAAGACCTGCTACCGGGAAGCGCTGCGACGAGGCGCGGATATCGTGGTGATGCTGCATCCCGACTACCAGTATTCGCCTAAGCTCGTTACCGCCATGGCCAGCCTGATCGCTTTTGGAGAATATGACGTGGTCCTGGCTTCGCGAATTCTGGGCCGGGGAGCGCTGAGCGGCGGAATGCCGCTCTACAAGTACGTTTCCAATCGCTTCTTGACCCTCGTTCAGAATCTCCTGCTCAATTTCAAGCTCTCCGAGTACCATTCCGGCTACCGGGCTTTTGCGGCGGAGGTTTTGAGACGCTTGCCGCTCGAGGAGAATTCGGACGACTTCCTATTCGACAACCAGATCCTGGCCCAAGTTATCTACATGCGCTACCGCATCGGAGAGATCTCGTGCCCTACAAGATATTTCCCGGAGGCTTCCTCCATCAACTTCAGCCGTAGCGTAAAGTACGGACTGGGCGTGCTGGCCACATCGCTGAAATTCCGCCTTCAGAAAATGGGCCTGGTCCATTCTCGAATCTTCAACCCCCAGGGGCAAAAGCTCTTCACGGATTACTACCACGAGGTCGCGGAGGGAGGAGGGCGTTGAATCTGCCCTTCCCTCTCAATGGGCGGCTTGCGGCGATAAAGCACAAAACCCGGGAGGTCAGCCGTGCGGTCATAGGAGCCGGCGATAAAACCGGCGAGGCTAGGATAACGAGCGAGGTACTGCTCGGAATCCAGGCTGTGCAGCGCTATATCCGGCACCGCGTCGCCTTGCGCAACCACCAGGAAGGCAGGCGGCGATTTCTTGAGATCACGGACCAGTTCGTCGCGCCACTCCGGGGGACCCCAGGGAGAGATCAAGGGGTGGTTTGTCACCACGAACCGAGTCGGTGGACGCAAACCGGTCATGTAGTAGATAAGCGGAGCTGTGCCCCAGATGAACAGGCCGTCGCCGGGCACAGAACACCGACGTAGCAAGTCGATCGCCTGCGACTGCCCGTCGAGTCTTTCGATTGAAGATCGCACTTCCGGATACCTGGCAAAGAAGTCGCGCGAATCGCGCCACCACCATGCCAGGTCCCGGTAGCGCCGCACGCAGGTTTCCGCTTCCAGACGCAGCGGTCCAAGCGCAATGACGGCCAGCAAGGCGCTCGCCAGCAGCTTTGTCAGCCACCGTCGATCCGGCCGCCGCGCCAGCCCCCTCACGTCTTTGTAGATTCTCCACGCCAGGTACCCCCAGATCGCTGCGAAGAAGGGGCGACACGTCTCGAACGAGTAAGGAAAGAAACGAAATTGAGAGGATGTGGCGATAAAACCCATTGCCGCCGCGCTCGCGATGGGGAGCAATTGGGAGAGATCGCACCACTCGGGTATCAAAAACGAGACGCCTGTAGCGAGCAGCGTCCACCCACCCAGCCCGAGCAAGACCCTCGCTGCTGCCACGGTCCAGTAGCCGGGTATTCGCCCTGGCGCCGCCGCATATCGGGGCGCGATCGCCAGATGGCTTTCCCGGAACGCGGCCCATGAGCCCGTAAGGCCGAAGTAAGCGACGACGGCTCCGAAAGCAATCAGGAAGCCGGCGATGAGAACGCCCACTCTCCAGAACCACTCTCGACGAGGGACCACGAGCCTCAGGCGCCGTGGCCGCAGGTTGAACGCGCCCCAGTCGACATACGGGACAAGCGCCAGGAGCGGCAGAAAGGCCAGAGCGTTGTATTTCAGCCAAAACCCTCCGCCCAGGCAAAGCCCGGCAGCCAGGTCGCGAGCTGCTCGCCAACGGCCCTCATCGGCAACCAGGAGGTAGCCTACAAACGCCAGGAGCATGAGAAAACACTCGGACTGGCCGGCGACCAGATAGCCGTTGGCGCAGTGCCAGGAGGCGTTGACCATCACGGTTACGCCCGCCGCCACGGTCCCCATGTAACGCTCTGTAAAGCGGAAGATGCAGTAGGAAATCACCAGCAGCCACACGATGTCAACGAACCCCACGGACCACATCACGTGGCCAAACAGTTTCGACAGTAGGGCGTATACGGCATAAATTCCGGGCGGCTTGATATCCCAGAGATCGCGATAGAGTCGCTGCCCGCGGAGGAGGCCCTCTCCAATGACTAGAAAGCTAGCCTGATCGCGCCCGATGGGATAACTGATGTTAGGGAGGGCCCGGAGCAGGACGAAAAGCAACGATCCCAGGAGCCATCGCTGGGAGCCAGGCCTTTCGAGAGAATTCAGCATAGCGCTCGACAAAGAATTGAATTATCTGGTACTCGGTGACGGAAATCGCCGTGATAACGTGGCACTTCGGAAGGGCGGGGCTTCGACCCCGCCGCCTCCGGCAGCACGACCCCGTGGGCCTTTAGGCCCTGAAGCCACCCACGTTGCCTCAGGGGCTAAAGCCCCGCCCTTCCCGGCACTCCGCAATATGACGCGGACCTTCGTCAGATGTTCGTCCGCCGTTTAATTCATCAATGATCGTTCACTGCCCACTATTCGTTATTCCGCTCCGTGCTCCCTGCTTTAATCCTTGCGAGTTTCGGGACCTGATTTGCTGCTGGGGACGAAGAGTAATCGATCGTCCTGCTCACCACGTAGACGGGCCGTGCCTTGATCTCCTCATAAATTCGGCCGACGTACTCTCCGATGATTCCCAGGAACAGCAGAAGGACACCGGAGAAAAAAGTGATCAGCAAAGCCAGGGTCGTGAAGCCCCTCGGCGTTTGGCTGAGAAAGATCCTTCCGATCAGCGCATAGGCCGCATAAAGCACCGAGAAAGCGGTGGCCGCAGTACCGATGAGGGAGGCAGCGCGGAGCGGCACGATGGAAAAGGCGAAGATGCCGTCCGAAGCCAGCTTGAGCAACTTCAGAATCCCGTACTTGCTCCGGCCTGAGTGCCGCTCGGCGCGCTCGACAGGGATGCCGATCTGCCGGAAGCCCACCCAGCTCCGCAGGCCGCGCAGATAGCGGTGGCGTTCCGGCATCCTGCGGAGCAGTTCCACGACGCGGCGCGACACAAGGCCGAAATCTCCTGCGTCGACGGGCAGCCGAGTATCCGAGAGCAAGGCCTGGAGGCGGTAGAAGAGGAAATAGCAGAGACGCAAATACCAGCCTTCTTTTCGAGAGGCGCGCGTGGCATACACCACGTCGTACCCCTCCTCATAGCGTTTCACGAAGGCGGGAATGGCCTCAGGAACGTCTTGCAGGTCGCCGTCCATTAGGATGACCGCGTCGCCCGAGACGACATCGAGAGCAGCGGTGAGCGCCGCCTGGTGTCCGAAATTCCGCGACAGTGAAATTACCATTACGCGCGGATCCTGGCGGGCCGCATCGTCGAGAATCTCCAGGGTGCGGTCCGAGCTTCCGTCGTCAACAAAGACAACTTGGTGGGGACCGCCGGCAATCCCGTCCAGCACGGCGCGCGTCCGGCGAAGCAGTTCCGGCAGGACGGTTTCCTCGTTCCGAACCGGAACCGCAACCGAAATTCGAAGCCCTGCGCTCATCCCTCTTTGACCTTTCCTTTGAAGTAGACTTGGTTCCACAGAGTGGCTCCCAGTGCGGTAAGCCGATAAGGTTCAAGCATCACGGTTTCGAATACGCCGGTTACCAACTCCAGCCACTCGCTCAGCGGGCGGGGGAACTTGCCCCGGTCGATGCGAGCCAAGAAGCGGGCAATGCAGGGGCGCTCGGGGAGCACGTGGTCCAAGATGTGTACGTGCCCGTTGTCCGTCAAGAGAGTGCGCAGATGCTCGAGGATGCGAAGGGCATCCGGTGCGTCCACATGGTGAAGAAAGCTGTTCAAGAGTATAAAGTCGAAACGCTCCCCGGGATCAACCCTGTATTTCGTGACGTCGGCGAGCAGGAAATTCCGTTTGTAGCGCCGCCGCGCGTAGTCGATACAGCCTTCGTTCAAGTCGATTCCGAGGTAGTCGGCGCTCGCGAAGTGGTGCGTGTTGGTGCCCGGCCCGCAGGCCACATCCAGCACGCGTCGCACTCGGCTGAGGTCGTTGTGGGCGAGGATGGGGGCAAACTTGAGCTCGGCATACGGGGACTGCCAGAGACGATAGATGCGAGGGTTCTCCAAGATCAGGTCAATCGCCCTCATCGTGCCCCTTGGTTTGGCTGTGAAGTCGCCGGGTCGGCAAGCGCGGAGTACGCTGACAGCCTGGGCGGCGTCTCATCCGCTTCCACCAGCCAGACGCGCCGGTCGTGAAAATAGTCAATCAGTTCCTTATTCTCTGCCGGACCCATGTCGCGCGCCCAAACCACTTTTGCTCGGTCGATATCGGCTTCATTGTAAACCCACTCGCGAAACATCGTGTCGTGCTGAGGACCATAGCGGACTATAGCAAGTTGGCGTCCGGGGTATTGCCGGAGCTGGGCCAACATCTTTGCACGCTCCAAGTTCGCAGCGCCGGGTATGTACTGTAGACGCAGCGGACTGGCGCACGTTTGGAGCGCAAACATCAGCAGGCAGACCAAGGGGACAGATCGGGTTATGAACGCGCCTGTCGGTCGGCCGCGCCACGTTTGGGGCCGCACGTGCCGCATCGCTTGCAGAACCAGGGCGAATAGAGCACCGGTAATCGGGGCCGCGTAGTGAGGCGAGAAGTAGATAGGCAGCATCGAGCCAAGGATCCCAAGGAGGCACACCATCGACAGAAGGCGGGTCCCGCCGCTCACATCCCGCCACGAAAAGCCATACGGGAGGGTCAGCAAGGCCACCACCAGCGGAAAACTCAACGCCACTCCCAGATAGAAGTCCCAGAATAGGATTAGCGCCTTCAAGCGGCCTTCCAGTGTCCCCGCGATCGACTGCGCCTTATCGTATTGGGCCATCATAATTCTGCAGTAGTAATCTTGCATGACAGGATGATGATACACCGGCGGCGGTTTGCGCGGCTGCCAGCTAAAATACGGCACCGGATTGTAGGTACGGTTGGTGACCAGATAGGGTGTGTTCCATGGACTGCCGGTGGTACGCCAGAAATAGCAGCCCATGGCACAGCCTGTCAGGAGCAGCACCAGAGCAAGCGGGGCCACAACACGCTTCAATCTCCCCTTTATGCCATCCTCTTTGGGTGGAGGGATGAGGGGTGATGCGCCCGCCAGCCGCGCGGCTGGCCTGCCCTTTCCGAAGAGCCAGATCGCAAGTGCCCCTGCCACGGGTAGGCCGAGGAACGTCCCCTCGTAAGGACGGCTATTGGCCACAATGGCGAAACCCAGCCCCATCAGCACCGCATCCCGAGGCCTGCCGGAGCGCCAGATGCGAGGCAAAGCCCCTAAGACAAGCGCTCCACCCGTCGCTGCGACGGCGCCTCCCCAGTAGCTGTTGGCCCAGTAGCTGAACGTGCCGAGGCGAATCACGGCCAGCAATCCTCCCAGCAGAGCCCACCCGGGCGGCATCCAGCCTTGTAGCATCCAGCAGATGGCCGCGCACATCAGGCCCACGCTTAGCCATACGCCCCAGAAGGGATGCCCCATGATCACTTGGCCCACCGCCATGATGAGGCCCTGGGCCGGATAAAACATCGTCGTGTAGGTCGGCTGCCAGATGACGTGGAAGGTCTCGAAGTGTACCCACATCGGATGAGTAGGATTCGTCAATCTTCCGTGCGCGAACGTGTCAGCGAGAAGGAGGTAGCCGAATTCATCGTGAACGCCGGGTTGCGGAATGGGCAGGATAGGAAGCAGCGCCGCGCGTGCCACGAGGGCTGTAACCCCCACGGTTACGACTGCCAGCCCGCGCCTTTGGGCGAGGCGGCTAAACAGCCGCTCCGCCCGCTCAAACCAGCTCGAGGCAAGGCTCGGCCGTGTGTACGCAAGCGCAATCGCGGTCACCGCTAGGCCCAACTCAATCCGAAAGAACATACCGAGTAATCCGCAGCCGAGATTCAACCCTCGAAAATCCGGAGATGTAGCGGCGGCCATGATGGCAGCCCTCGGGCTGACCATCTAGCATTCGGCAGAATGATCATGCGCGCCGAAACACGACTATTTGACACCCTTATTTGTCCCTCTGTCAGTTCGTTCAGATCTTAAGGCAGCGTTCTTCTTTTATTGAAAAGGAAGAAATAGAATCCTTTGTGCCACTGGTAGATGGTGGCTATTAGGGTGCGCAGTGCCGTTGGATTGAAGATAACACTTGCGCGCATTCCTAAGATAAATAGCAGGAAAAATGCCGTCAGGAGAATGCCAAGCACCGACTTCAACAAGCCAAAACAAAAGGTCATGATACATATGCCGGAGCAGAATAACAGCATGACAACGGGAAGGATAAATGGAATGAAGTGAATTTTCCTGAACGGCCCGTAGCGTAAGACCAAGCAGGCTTGTGATTGGCCGTATTTGTACATCATGGCATTGAGTTGGGGGAAACTAGTGGGCCGTTTATGCCGAACGGCAGCATGGGGATTTTGAACGAGCCGATAACCTGCTTTTGTAATTCGATAATCCAGCTCCACATCTTCGCCAGGCCACAGACCTTCATCAAACCCACCCAACTGAATCAGGACAGATTTTCGATAAATGACGTTGCAGGATGCATTGTGGTCAATTAAACCCAGTTGCGGTTTTTTCCGGCTGTAATTGGCTACAAAGCCCAACAAATTGAAAACCTTGTCAACCGAGAGTTCCATTTCAGACGCATCTTGACGGGGTTTTTGAATGCCGCCCACCCCAGCGATCAAGTCGGATTCAAATCCTCTCATCAACTCCTTGAGCCATTCGGGGGGGACAACGCAATCGGCATCGGTAAAGGCAATGAATTCCCCTTTCGCCAACTTTAAGGCGCGATTTCTCGCGGCCGATGGACCGTGGTGGCCCCCACTCAAAACTTGAATTCGGCTGAAGCCGGATAGAATCTCACTAGTCCTGTCGGTTGAAGCATCGTCAATCACGATTATTTCCAGGAGGTGTTCCGGATAATCGAGATGCAGCAGCGAATCGATACATTCGCCTATTACTGCTTCTTCATTGAAGGCTGGCACGATAATGCTAATTGTCGGCAGCATATTTCGACTGGTCTGAATTTTTCCGCCCGAAAGACTTTTCCATAAGGTACGAAAAGTAATTGCGGGCTCCTCTCAGCTTGCGATAAAGATCAGGCCAACTGCGTGTCTCCAATAAAAAGTGCAACATGTAAGACGGCCGAAAATAGAACCGTTTTAGGCAGTCATCCACTAGCTGGTCTATTTCCCCTGCGGAAAGGCCCGGGTATTCCACAACTCCCCTTTGTTCTCCATCTAAAAGCCAGGCACGCCAGTCCTTGGTCAAAAGGAGTCCGTTACACTCACAATACCGGAAATATTCAGTGCCTGGGAAAGGGACAGCTCCCGAAAACTGAGCTGTGTGAAGTCCTAAAGACAAGGCAAAATCCAGAGTCTTACGCGCGGTTTCCCGGGTTTCGCCGGGAAGGCCGAGAACAAAGCAGCCATGAACGTCCAGATGATTTTTCCGGGCCAGGACCATAAACTGCCTGGACTGTTCCAAGGTTATTCCCTTGTTGGCACGTTTCAGGACGTTAGAATCACCGGATTCAAATCCAACCAACAACTCTCTACATCCGGCTTTCTTCATCACTCTGAAAAGCTCATCGTTTGCGGTATCCACCCTGGCATTTACGGAAAACCGAATCTTCATATTCCGGCGAAGAATCTCTTCGCAAATCTCCATCGCTCGCTTTTTGTTGACGGTAAATGTGTCATCCTCAAAGAAAAACTCCCCGGTTGCCCGCACTTGAGGACAGATCTTTATGACATATTCCATTTCATCAACAACGTTCCCGGGACTGCGAAAACGGTATTTGAAGCCATGCATGACTTGCGGCCAAAGGCAGAATATGCATCTGTTGGGACAACCCCGGCCGCTAATAATGTCCACGTAGGGATGGAGCTTCCCCCCATCAAAATAATCCAGCAAATTGAGATGATGCCAGGCGGGAAAGGGCAAATCATCTAAATTCTCGATCAGATCTCGAGACCGCGTCCGGTGAACTTGTCCATCCACCCAATATGCAATTCCGTCGATCTCTTCCGGGTGACTGTAACGCTCAATGATATCGCATACCGTGTAGTCGTACTCCCCGATAGCAACAAAATCCGCCGCACCTTGAGCAGCTTGAAGCGTCTCCTCAGGCAACGCACTGGCATGTGGGCCTACAACAATCACCTTGGCTTGAGGTGAGTGGCTCTTTGCCAACTTGGCATATCCGATGTCCGAATAGATAGACGGAGTAGTCGTGTCCAGAACCACCCATTCCGGCTTTTCTCGTTCTATTAAGTCGCAAAATTCCACTCGCCCCCAATTGCGTGCCACAAAATCATATAGCGCCACCTGGCCAGAATACTTTCTTTCTAAGACAGCGGTGGCATACGCGAGCCAATCCGGCGCGCGAACCACCCTGCCCCGCGTACGAGCCGCCCATCGCTGTGTCCGGCAGAAATCGGCCGTAAAAGGCTCGTTAATGACAAGAATCTTCATGTTTTGCCTTCAAGAACCAAAAATAATCTCGCATTGGAAATCCTCTAATCTTTAATCGCTCTGACCAAAAAACATCCACAGTGTTGACTCTGGCGTAACAACCAACATAGAACAAGCCACGGAACTAATAATGAAAACGTAACGCTTCCCAACCATTGCAGGTTAACGCTTAACAGCCCCATCCTTTTTTGGATCATTCTAGGCGATGACTTTTTGCGGCTCAAAAGAAATGCGAGCCCTCCAGTGAGATTGGATAACAACTCCCATCCAAATATCTCGATTCGACTGAAGTAGTCATTTGTCTGAACGATCTGAAGCGAATATCTCCTGAGCATCTCATTCCACTCATCTCTTGATAAATAATTAAAATGGGACAATCGCTTGTCAATGTGCTGGCAATATGCCGTTTGCCATTTTCGACAATGCAGAAAGGAAAGAAATCGTGCCAAGGGCAAAAATGTATGAAAGTGCTTTTGTGGAACTGTAAAGATGAACTCGCCACCTTTCTTCAAGACACGGCTTACTTCACATATGGCCTTCTCAATTTCAGGAATGTGTTCAAGAACACAGTTTGAAACAACTTGATTGAAAGCGGCGTCTTTTTCCGGCAGCAACGAAGCCGTTGCGCAATATAGAACGCCATAGATCCTTTGCTCGGCCGCCATTGAAACTTCACCAAAATCTAAATCGACCCCCGTCAGGTCTGACGGTTTCCTGTTCGATAGGAATATCTTTGCCAAGCGGCCATCTCCACAGCCTAAATCTAATATTCTGCCGGCAACCTTCAAATTGGGAGTCAATACTAACAATTCAGGGATTTTCCAAAGTGCCGTAGCGGGCTGAAAAAACTGCTCACGAAATACCCGATGCGATAGCTGCAAGTATTTCGTTATGGTTATATTATCCGGAGAATAAACGTTACAGTTCATGAAAAACCGGTGAATTAGGGCGGGCGAAATTTCCCCCTAAAATGCTAAATAGAAAACTGGAAAAAAATAGCTGTGCACCAGTGATCATCAAAAATATCGCGGGGATCACCATCCTCAGACTAGTTGGATAATCGAGGGGTCCAAAGTGAGCAGCCTTCCAAAACACGAGGGATTTTATTAGTATGCCCAATCCACAAAGGCCGACTATTAGCCCTGCCAATATTCCTCGTTCAAGAGTCACCAGTCGGAAGGCCAGTAGCCATCGTTTGCTTACCGGGAGCATCCCTGCGCTCATAGCATATATTTTGGTAAAGATGCCAAATAGGGTTGTCTCTATTCCCAGCGAGACGCACATGGTTGCTACAAGCATTGTATTAGTATCGAATCCGTAGGGGCCAATTTTCCACGGACCAAGCCAAAGGCGAAGACTCACAAGCGAACCTGCTAAGATCGAGAATAGGCCTGGAAACAAAAAAAGCCATGTCGGGGAATACAGAAGCATGAATCGCAAGTGACGCCAGCCATCCCGCCAACTGCGCAAATGTGGAGGCCGGGAGCGGCCGTCTCTATAAAGCGTGATGGGGACATTGGCAATCTTCAAACCAGCCAAAGTGGCTTGAATAACCATCTCCGAAGCAAATTCCATGCCGGACGTTCTCAAACCTAAACCAAGAATTGCATCCCGACGAAAGGCTCGCATGCCGCAATGAAAATCGTGGACTGGACATTTGTAGAAGACCCGGCCAATCATACTGAGGGCTGGAACCCCTATCCAACGGTGTTTCCAAGGCATGGCGCCCGGCATGATGGTTCCCCCGCCGGACTCCAGGCGACATCCCATGACGAAATCATATCCAGCAGACAGCTTTTCAAGGAAAGGTTGAATGGAAGAAAAATCGTAACTATCATCGGCATCTGCCAATAGAACCCATTGTCCTCGAGCCGCTGCGATGCCAGCGCGGAGCGCATTCCCATACCCCTTCTCCGCCACTCTGATTACGCGAGCGCCCAGACGAAGTGCAATCTCAACGGACGAGTCGGTGCTGCCATTATCGGCGACAAGGATCTCTCCTGAAATATTCTCCTTTTGCAGGCTGGCTTGAGCTTTCGTTATGCAACGTTCTAGTGTTTCTTCTTCATTCAAGCATGGCATTAAAATTGTTATGGTCATATCCGTTGACGGATTAATGGTCTCCGTTCATTGTTGTTTCGAATATTGTTAGGAGAATTAGCATTCAATCAAATTTCGGCTTTCGCGTGAACTGGAAGAAACTACATATCATGATCCCAATTCCAGTCTCCTTTCAACTTGCGCCGCGGTAATTTGAGAATTCTCTTGTCCATGTTATTTTTCGTTCTGGTTTAGGCCATAGGGCACAACTCTCGGAAAAGTGTCGTCTGCTTCCAGCAGCCAAACATGGCGGTCGTGGAAATAATCAACCAATTCCTCGTTCTGAGCCGGACCCATATCGCGGGCCCACAGAACCTTCGCCGTTTCAAGGTCGGCCTCATTGAAGACCCATTCGTGATACCAGAGATCGTGGCGGGGGCCGTAGCGCACAATTACCAGTTGGCGTCCGGGCAGTCTGCTCAGCTCGGACAACATCCTGGCGCGGGCCACATTGCCCGGCGCGGGCGAGCACCAGGAGGCTGCGAGCCCACCCGGCCAAGGATCAGGCAGAGGCAAGTGTAAGGGCTTCGCTCCGGCTCGCAACACCAGCATCAGCACGCAAATTGCGGGTACGGCCCGCGTCAAGAACAGTCCGGTTTCTTTGCGTCGCCACGACTGAACCCGAAGGCGTCGCATGGCTATGAGCACCAGGGCCAGAATCGCGCCCGTGAGGGGAGCGAGGTAATGCGGCTGGAGCGTAAATGGGAGCATTGAACCTGCAATAACCGTCGCGCAGACCAGCAACAGGAAGCGCGTGTTCGAGCTGAGCTGTTTCCACGAAAAACCTCTCGGCAGGGTCACAAATGCCACTGCCAGCGGAAGGGTTAACGCCGGCCAAAGATAAAATCCCCCAGACAAAACTAAAGCGAATACCCTGTTCACAACGCCGAGCATCGTCCGCGACTCTTTGAATTGGCCCAATTCATAGCCGAGACAGAAATCCCGCATGACAGCGTGATGAAAAACCGGCAGTTTTCCCAAGGATTGCCAGGGTAAAAACGGCGTTCCGTAGAGGCGGTTGTAAACAAGATAGGGGGGATCCCAGGGACTGCCTGTGGTGCGCCAGTTGTAATAGGCCATGGCGCACCCCGTCAGAACCAGCACCACAAGGAGTGGCGCCACCACACGCCGGGCCGCCAGCCCCAGAGGCGGCCGATCCTTCCGCAATATCCAGAGCGCAAGCGCGCCCGCAATGGGCAAACCAAAGAAGAGCCCCTCATAGGGACGGCTGTTGGCCAGAATAGCCAAACCCAGTCCCATTAGGAGCGCGTCCCCCACCTTTAGCGAGCTTTTGATGCGTGGCAGAGCCCCTAAGACCAGGGCGCCACCCGTGGCCGCAACGGCGCCCCCAAAATAGCCGTTCGCCCAGTAGCTGAAGGTCCCGAGCCGAATCACCGCCAGGAATCCGCCTAGCAGTGCCCAGCCAGGTGGTACCCAGGCTTGCAGCATCCAGCAGATGGCCGCGCACATCAAGCCTACGCTCAGCCACACGCCCCAGAAGGGATGCCCCAAGACCACTTGGCCCAGTGCCATGATCAGGCCCTGTGCCGGCCAGAATTTGGCGGCGTAGGTCGGATGCCAGATGACATGGAGGGTCTCGAAGTGGATCCACATCGGATGCGTGGGATTAGTCAATCGACCATGTGCGAACGTATCCGCCAGAAGGAGATAGCCAAACTCATCCTGGACAGCAGGCTGGGGAATAGGCAAGATGGGGAGCAAGGCCGCACGTGCCGCGAGAGCCGCAAGCCCCACCACCAGCACCGCCAACTGCCGTCTTTGGGCTAGCTTGGAGAACACCCGTTCGCAGGCCCCGAACCATCGGGATCCGGCCGTCGGAACGGTGAAGGCGGCCAGCAAAGCAAGAACCGTGAGGCAAGACTCAATTAGCAACATCGTCTAGAATTCGGAGTATCGAAACTGATACTCGGAGTCCGAAGACCGGATTTCAAAGGCACGAACCTGTACATCGAAACTGGAGACCATCAACTAGAAGCCGCAAGCTCAGCGGAGGGGTGAGGACTCGCCGTTTTCGGTGGTGAACAGGTTTCAGCTTGCGCCCCCGCAGGGCTGGTTTCGGGAAAGTACGGGCGTAGCCCGGGCGGAGTCAGATCCGGCTCCACGAGCCACACACAACGGTCGTGGAAATAGTCAATGAGATGCTGGTTCTCGACTGCGCCCATGTCGCGCGCCCAGACAACTTTTGCCTGGTCAATATCGGCCTCATTGTATACCCATTCATTAAAATAAACGTCGTGATCGGGGCCGTACCGGACAATCGCAAGCTGCCGCCCTGGGAGCGCTTGGAGTCTGGCCAGCGTCGCTCCGCGCGCGGGAATTGAGGGAGTGGGCGCGCACCAGATTGGCGCGCCCCCCTGGAACCGCGGGCGCGGCTCAGGCAGGTGCAGCGGCTTGGCGCCAATACGGAGCACAAGCATGACCAAACAGATCGCCGGGACGCCGCGAGCTATGAAGAGACCCGCCGGCCGATCGCACAAGCGACGCATGGCCCGCAGTACCAGGCAGAGAAGAGCGCAAGCGATTGGGGCTTCATAATGGGGCGAATACGAAATCGGTATCAACGAACAGCCTAGAACCACCCCGCACACCAGCAGCAGAAAGCCTGTGCTTGGGCTGATACGCCTCCGGGAGAAACCGCGAAAAAGAGTTGCAAAGGCGGCTAGCCCGGATTTCTCGCCAACGCGAGGCGGTTGGCCCGCAACGCCGGAAGGGCGGGGCTTTAGCCCCGCCGCAATGGCGGGCACCCCTCCTCCTTTCGCCTCGCCTCCCGCACAGCTTGCGGCCGCAAGCTGTGCGGGAGGCGAGGGGGGAGGACAATGAGCAGGTCTTGTAACGGCGGGGCTAAAGCCCCGCCCTTCCCCTCCGTGGTGAGAAATCCCGGCTAAGAGCGGAAGGCCCAAGGCGGGCCCCAAAAAGAACATTGCAAAAGTGTACAAGCTGTTCAGGCTGATTTTCGTCCTTCCAGTGAACGACCGCGCCTCATTGTGGCTGTGTACAAGGTCCACGCAGAACTTCCGCATCACGGCGTGGTGATAAACAGGGATCGGCCTCAAAGGCTGCCAAGGGAAGAGGGAGGCCGGATAGTAGGTCCGCATGCCGACAAGAAAGGGAGTGTCCCAAGGGCTGCCCGTGGTGCGCCAGAAGTAATATCCCATTGCACACCCCGTCAAAGCCAGGATGAGACCGACGGGCAGGACAATGTGTTTCCCGACCAGGCGGAGGGGAGGCCGACTCTTCCCAAACGTCCAATACGCAAAAGCGCCGACGACCGTCGCGCCGAAGAACAGGCCCTCGTAAGGACGGCTGTTGGCGACAATCGCAAAGCCCAGACCTGCCAGCAGCGCATAGCGCAGGCCCCGCAATTGCTTGAGGCGTGGCATCGCCCCGACGACGAGCGCTCCGCCAATGGCTGCCACCGCACCTCCCCAGTAACTGTCAGCCCAATAGCTGAACGTCCCGAAGCGGACCGCCGCCAGCAATCCGCCCAGCAGCGCCCACCCGGGCGGCATCCAGCCTTGCAGCATCCAGCAGATGGCGGCGCACATCAGGCCAACGCTCAGCCATACGCCCCAGAAGGGATGCCCCATGATGACTTGGCCCACCGCCATCATCAGGCCCTGGGCAGGATAAAACATCGCAGTGTAGGTCGGCTTCCAGATGATGTGGAAGGTCTCGAAGTGCACCCACATGGGATGGGTGGGATTCGTCACTCTTCCGTGCGCGAAGGTGTCAGCGAGAAGCAGGTAGCCGAATTCGTCGTGAACGCCTGGCTGGGGAATGGGCAAGATGGGAAGCAGCGCAGCGCGCGCCACGAGGGCTGTAACCCCTGCGGTTACGACAGCCCACCCACGGTGTTGGCCCAGCCGGCTAAGCAGTCTCTCCGCGCCCTTAAACCAACCGGAACCCAGATTGGGAAAGCTGAACGCGATCACGACCGTCAGCGCTGCCAGACCAAACTCAATCCAGAAGAACATCTCGCGTGGCCCCTTCCGTCCGAGCTGAGATGCCGTTCCCGGGCGCTGACTGTGCTGGCTTCTGATGGTCGTTAATGACGCGCCGCACGAGATAGGGCGGGCGGCGCTTGACTTCTTCGAAGATGCGTCCCATGTACTCCGCCAGAATGCTCAAGCAGAATAACTGGAGGCTTCCCAGGAACAGTGTGGCTACCAGCAGAGTCATGAAACCGCGCGGTGCGCCGGGGAAGATGAAATAGAACAGGATGTAAATCGCGATAGCTACCCCGGTTAACAGTGTCGCCACGAACGTTAACAGCGAGATCATCTCCAGCGGCTGGTAGGAAAATGAGAATATCCCGCGCTTCGCCCACCGAATGTTGTCGAGGAACGAGTTCGTGGATCTCCCGGCAAACCGCTGGGCGCGCGTGTAAGGAACGCCCGTTTGTCGGAAACCCACCCAGGCCCTTAGGCCGCGCAGGAAGCGGTCGCGCTCCGGCATCAACAGCATCGCTTGCACCACGCGGCGGCTCAGGATTGAGAAGTCGCCGGCGTCCAGCGGCATCTCGACGTAAGATAACCGGCGGTAGAGGCGATAGAACACCTTTCGGGCCGCCTCCATAATGCGGCTTTCGGATCGCCGCTCCCGCACCCCATAAACCACGTCGTAACCCTCCAGCCATTTGCGGACCAGCTCGGGGATCACCTCAGGAGGATCTTGCAAGTCGCCATCCATCAAAACGACCGCGTCGCCTGTGCTCCGCGCCATGCCGCTCGTGAAGGCCATCTGGGATCCAAAGTTCCGGCTGTGTGAGATCACCGTCAGGCGGGGGTCCAGGGCTGCCAGTTCTTCTAGTATTTCCTCTGCGTTATCGGGGCTGTTGTCGTTAACATAAATGATCTCGTAGTTCGATGTCACTCCGCTCAACACTTCCGTGAGCCGGCGGTACATCTCGCGCACGCTGCCCGCGTCGAGATAGCACGCCACAACCACCGAAATCGTCTTCCCGGTCAGCACCGCACCCACTCCTTGAGCGTATCGCGAACGCTCACTGCAATTTGGTCTGCCGTGAGGGCTTCCATCCGGCGAAGATACTCTTGACTGCCACAGAGGTGCGCGAAGCGATCGCCGGCGCCGAAACTCCGCAGGAGGCAGCGAACGCCGCTCGCGGCCAGCCATTCCCCGACGGCCGAGCCGAGGCCGCCGATCAGGCTGTGCTCCTCAATTGTGAACAACGCTCCGCATTCCTTTGCACAGCCGCGCAACAGGGCTTCGTCCAGCGGCTTTACGGTATGCATGCTGACCACGCGGCAGCCAATACCCTCTGTTGCCAGCCTGTCGGCCGCTGCTACTGCCACCGGCAACGCGCTGCCTGTGGCGATCAACGCGCACTCCCTGCCCTCCCGCACCACGATTGCCCGGCCAATGGAGAATGACAGCGGGGGAACATGAACCGCCGCATCCCCCGCGCGTCCCAACCGCAA
>Ga0326728_10009530_pt1 | contig 23324 bp, 17 predicted proteins | sample MB3enrmetagenome_FD_207602 | JGI IMG/M metagenome (GOLD analysis project Ga0326728, IMG submission 207602) | Lab enriched peat soil microbial communities from McLean, Ithaca, NY, United States - MB31MN | ecosystem: Environmental > Terrestrial > Soil > Wetlands > Peat | place: USA: New York... | reverse complement strand
GGGGCCGAGGCGGTTGAGCCAGTGGAGGATTTGGGGGCCGGGCTGGCCACGTTCGAGGCGCTGGTTGATTTCTTCGCGGACATGGATGGGGAGGCGGGCGATTTTGCCGTTGCGAGGGTTCATGGGATTTGTGGGGGTTTGCGAGTTGTTCAATGTTTATGTCACTAGATTACATTATAACGCTGCTATTCATCTACGCAACTGCTTTTTTACACTATTTTTTGGGGCGCGGGCGAAATGGGAACAATGGAAGGGACCCAAGGGACGGAAGGGACCAAAAGGAGGAAAGGGGCGAGGGGGGTGTCTGGGGTGAGGGGGATGAAGGAGGACTGGCACGGACGGGAAGGCGCGCTGGGGCGGGAGGCGAAAGAACGGGAAGATTGCAAATTGGCAATTGAAAATTTTAAATTTGTAATTTGGACAGACGGGCACGGACCGGGAGGCGGAAATTTTAACGCTTATGGGAGGAGGTAGAGGACACGGTAAAACTGGCTTGGATAATTGCTCCAGGACGGGTCTGCAAAGTAGATGGCGCCGTTGGTGAGCGTGCAGGACAGCACATTGGTCCATACTGGATTGGCCAGATTGGTGGCGGCCTGGACGAGGATGGGGAGATTGGTGGGGCCGGTGATGGGGAAGCCGAATTGGTTGCTCTGGAGGCCGAAAGTGGCGTTGGTGGTTTGGATCGACGGGCTCCACATCACTGTTGGGTAGCAGCCTAAGAGGGGACTGGAAGCCCAGCCGGTGGTCCCCGAAAGATAGTAGAGTGTCGTTGGATCATTTTGAAAAGCTCTGTAATCAACATTGGGCGCGTTGCCCATGAAATAGACGCTTGTCAGACTCGAGCAATAATAGAAAGCAAAACCACCGATGGCGGTAACGCTGTTGGGAATCGTCACGGTGGTCAGATTGCTGCAACTTAGGAAAGCCCAAGCCCCGATGTTAGTGACGCTTTTGCCAAGGGTCACATTGGTCAGACTGGCGCAATCATTGAAAGCATACTCCCCGATGGTGATGACACTGTTAGGAATCGTCGCGCTGGTCAAAGCGCAACTGGTGAAAGCATACGCCCCTATGGTGGTGACACTGCTGCCGAAGACGACGTTCGTCAATGCGGCGCAACCCGCGAAAGCATCGTCCTCGATAGCTGTGACGCCGTTGCCAATGTTCACATTCATCAGGGTCGCGCATCGACCGAAAGCACCAGTCCCAATGGTGGTGACGAAACTGGGAATCGAAACATTGACAGGATTCCCAGTGCCGCCGGTTAGGGTGATGACGCTGCCATTGGTCTGATAATGCGGTATATATACAGGGAGCAGATTCGGTGGTAATGAAAGAAGGTAGCAGACACGGTAAAACCGGTTTGGATATGTATTCCAAGCGGGGTCTGTAAAATAGATCGAGCCGTTGGTGATGTAACATGATTGCAGATTCGTCCAAAACTGAGTGGATAAATTGGTGGTCGCCTGGACGACTATTGGGGCATTGGTTGGGCCGGTGATGGCAAAGCCGAATTGATTGCTTTGGAGGCCGAAGTTGGCGTTTGCGGTTTGGATCGACGGGCTCCAGCTCTCCGCTGGATAGCAGCCGGGGAGGGGGCTTGAATTCCAGCCGGTTGTGCCGGAAAGATAGTATAGTACAGGTATTTCACCTTGGAAAACCGTGCAATCGGCAGTGGGCGCGTTGCCACTAAAATAGACCGTTGTGAGGTAAAGGCAATCAGCGAAAGCATAATCCCCCAAGCTGGTGACACTGTTGGGAATCGTCACGTTCGGAAGATTGGAGCAGCCAGCGAAAGCGGCATACCCGATGTTGGTGACGGTGTTGGGGATGTTGACATTGGTCAAACTGGAGCAAGCATCGAAAGTATAGGCCCAAATGACGGTGAGGCTGTTGGGAATCGTCACGTTGGCCAGATCATAGCATTCAAAGAAAGCCGAGTCTCCGAGAGCAGTGACGCTGTTGGGAATGACCATGTTGGTCAGAGAGTGGCAGCCAGCGAAAGCAGCCTCCGCGATATTGGTGACGCTGTTGGGTATCGTCGCGCTGCTCAGACTAAAACAAGCATTGAAAGCCTGATACTGGATGGTGGTAACGCTGTTGCCAATGGTCACGTTGGTGAGATTCGTGCAAGCGCAGAAAGCATCCGCCCCGATGGTTGTGACGCTGTCGGGAATGGTCACGCTGGCCAGACAGGCGCAGAACGGGAAAACCCACGCGCCGATGGCGGTGACAAAATTGGGAATCACGACGTTGACAGGAGTGCCGGTGTATCGGCTTAGGGTGATGACGCCGCCGTTGGTCTGGTAAACCAATGTAAACCACATCGCTGTTGGATAACAGGCGGAGAGCGCACTCGAAGCCCAGCCGGTTTTCCCCCAAAGATAGTATATTGTAGCTGGGTCGGACTGAAAAACGGTGCAATCAGCGGCGGGCGCGTTACCAGAGAAATAGACGTTGGACAGACTATTGCAATCCGAGAAGGCCCACTCCCCGATGTTGGTGAGACTCGTGGGAATCGTCACGCTGGTCAGGCTGGAGCATCCTTCGAAAGCCTCTCCCTCGATGGTGGTGACCCTGTCACCAATGGTCACACCCGTCAGAGCGGAGCATTCATAGAAAGCATTAGTCCCGATGGTCGTGACGTTGTTGGGGATCGCCACACTGGTTAGATTGGTGCAATCAAAGAAAGCGCTATCGCCGATGTTGGTGACACTGGAGCCAATGGTTACATTCGTCAGGCTTGTGCATCCCCCAAAGACGCCATCTTGGTCGTTGGAATCGCCAATGCTAATGACGCTGTTGGGAATTATGACGCTGGTCAGACTTGTGCAATTAGCGAAAGCAGCGTCCCCGATCGTGGTGACGCTGTTTGTCATCGTCACGCCGCTTAGAAACCAGCAATCGTAGAAAGCATTCGTGCCGATGGCGGTGACAAAGGCGGGAATTGAAACATTGACAGGAGTGCCGGTGTAGCCGGTCAGGGTGATGGCGCTGCCATTGGTCTGATAGAGCAGGGTGTATTGAGCGAAGAGGTTTGGGGAGATCAGGCAAAGGGCGCAGAGCATCAGCCGAAGACAGAGAGTTTTCATCATGTTTTTCGTCTTCCAACCCGCCAACCCATCCGCTCTCAAAGAAGCAGGGGAGAAAGCGGATGGTTTCGGACTCTCCCCGCCGCGCCAGTCAAAGTTGAGCCAAAAGGCCACGAGTTTGTGCTTTTCCGGGCATTGCAACTTTGCTGAGTGAGGGGAGCTTAGAACAGTTCGATTGATAAAGGCAAGAAAAAAGGGCATCGAGACGAAGGAATAAAGGAGGCTTAGGGAAAGCATCATTGGAGGCAAACTAATGCGGTGGTTCAGCGGGAGGCTCGCCGGGGACGCGGCAATTGGCGGTAGGAATGCGGTATCGAATGGCCTGCCTGAAAGCGGCGCTGACGCGCGCACTCCAAGACGCATCGCGAGTAGCGCAGTCGCAGGTGTGGCGTAGGACGGGATTGGGCGGCGCGAGCATGGTTAAGGCATCGGACGGGTCGGACCGGTCTGACGGATCGAATGGATGGGGTTGGATCGACTGGTCGGACGGGTGGGATGGATGGCTGACAGGGACTCAAGGGACGGAAGGGACGAAAGGGGCGATGGGGGTATCTGGGGTGAGGGGGATGAAGGCGGACGGGCACGGACGGGAAGGCGCGCTGGGGCGGGAGCGGAAAGGACGGGAGAATTGCAAATTGGCAATTGAGAATTTTGAATTTGTAATCCACTCAGGGACAGAACGGACCAAAAGGACGAAAGGGGCGAGGGGGGTGTCCGGGATGAGGGGGACGAAGGCGGACTGGCACGGACTGGCTGGGGAGCGGAACGTTGGCTAAAGCGAGTGGCCCTCTAATTTTACTGAATCTTATTGAGTTTTGGGCGGAAATGCTTTAAAAACGAGGCGATGACACTGGTTGCCATTTGGAGGAGACGCTTGGAGTGCAGGGTCTTCCGGGCGGAGATGGTGATGAGGTGGATGAAGAAAAGGACGGCTTCAAGCCTCGTCACGGGCTGGTTTTGCTCGCGCCGCCGGATGGCAAACCCCTTTGGGCCAGCTTGCGGAATCCCGCCGCCATGAAATTCGACCCGACAGTGCGCCGCGTGGTGATAACGGGGATGGGTGTCATTTCGCCCAGTGGCAAGGATTTGGAGACATTCTGGTCGAACGTGCGGGGAGGGATCAGCGCGGCGGCCGCGGTCACGCGCTTTGACGCCAGCCGGCTGCCGGTCAAGATCGCGGCGGAGGTGAAGAACTTCGACGTTTCTGATTACATCACGAGCCGGAAGCCGGGCCGGTTTGATTTGAGCATCCAGTACGGGGTGGCGGCGGCCACGCTGGCGGTGCGGGACGCGGGGATCGATTTGGGGAAGCTGGACGAGGACCGGGTTGGGGTGGTGGAGGGGACAACGGTCAGCGGCATGGAGAGCATCATCAAGGGGCACGACAGTTTTCGGGACAGCAATTTCAATTTCCGGGCGGTGCATCCCTACAACGTGGTGGCGGGGTATTGCGGGGAGGGGAGCAGCACCATCAGCCTGCATCTGGGGATTCATGGCCACGCCATCACGTATTGTTCCGGGTGCGCGGCGGGGGCGGATGCCATAGGCCACGCGGCGCGGATGATCGCGCTGGACGACATCGATGTGGCGCTGGCGGGGGGGGCGGAGGCGTCCATGGAGAATCTGCATGTGGGTTTTTGCCGGATTCGAGCGATGACGGAGCAGAACGGCAATCCGGCCCGGGCCATGCGGCCGTTCGACCGGTCGCGGGACGGCTTTGTGCTGGGCGAAGGGGCGGCTTTTTTTGTGCTGGAAGAATTGTCACATGCGCTGGGGCGCGGGGCGCGGATTTATGCGGAAATCGCCGGGCACGGCCAGAGTTGCGAGGCCTACCATGTGACCGATCCGCATCCGGAGGGCTTGGGCTACATCCGGGCCATGGAGAAGGCCTTGCGCAACGCGCAGGTGCATCCGTCGGAGGTGGATTACATCAACGCCCACGGGTCGGCCACGCCGCTGAACGATCCCATTGAAACCAAGGCGATCAAGGCGGTGTTGCGGGAGCATGCCCGGCGGGTGGCGGTGAGCGCGACCAAGCCGGTGACGGGCCATTTGATGGGGGCCTCGGGGGCGATAGAGACGATGGTGTGCGCGCTGGCGCTGTGGCACGAGGAAATTCCGCCGACCATTAATTTAAGCGAACCGGACCCGGCCTGCGACCTGGATTACGTGCCGGGCGAGGCGCGGCCCTACCCGGCGAAGGTGGCGGTGAATCTGAACGCGGGCTTCGGCGGGCGTTACGCCTGCCTGGTGTTGAAGAGGAACTGAAGGGGCCATGAACTTGCTGGATGTCATCCGAATCACGGCGCTGACCGCGGCGGTGTTCAACGTGCTTTTGACGTTGCTGGTGCTGGGGCGGGATTTTCGTTCGATGCTGCACCGCGTTTATATGCTGTGGGGCGTCTCCATCACGTTGTGGAACTTTGGGATTTTTGAGCTCAGCCGACAGGGCATCAGCCACGAGAACGCCTTTTTTTGGGCTAAATTGCTGCAGGTAGGGGTGATTTTTACGCCTATCAGCCTGTTTCATTTGTCGCTGGTCATCTCCAGGACGCGGATAGGGCGGTGGCTGCCGGTGTTGTATGTGGCCCATGTCTGCCTTGCGGCGAGCGTCTTTTTCAACTGGTTCATCGTCGATGTGCGGCGGCTGGACGTGGGCTACTGGTCGGTGCCCGGTCCGGGCTTTTACGTGTTCAGCGGTTTGTACGTGGTGGTATCGACGGGGTTGGTGCTGATGCTGAATCGCAAGCAACGGGAGGCGCCGCCCATGCAGCGGACGCGGTTGCGGGCGCTGCTGGTGGCGCTGGTGGTATTGTGGATTTTCGGCAGCAACGACATGCTGCCCATTTGGGGTTGGGACACGTATCCGTTCACGCACCTCAAGTTTTATCCCACCAGCAGCCTGTCGGCGATATTTTACGTGGTGATCGTGGGCTACGGGGTGTTGCAGCACCAATTGCTGGACATCCACGTGACGCTGAGCCGGTTCGCGGCGCAATTCGTGCGGCTGATCTTCATGCTGCTGGTGGGCTTCTCGCTGCTGCTGCTGGTGTCGCGGCTGGAGCCGGGAAGCTTTTCGAGGTTTTCGTTCGCGGCCTCCATGGGCGTGCTGGCGGTGAGCGCGGCCGCGGCGTCGCTGTTCTTTCCGCAGTTTTTCGGCAAAGGCAGCGACGCGCTGGAGCGGCAGATATTGGGCGACCGGTTTGAATTCCAGACGCGGGTGCGGAACCTGATCGGGAGCATGAAGTCGTATCCGGAACCGGAGAACCTGCTGCCGGAACTGGACGAGCTGCTGGTCAAGACGATGGCGGTGCGCAGCTACCGGATCATCCTGCTGGACGACACGGCGCGGGGCTTCGTGCTGCTGCATTCCCATCCGGCGCGGGCGGCCATAGATTTGTCCGACCTGAACGTGGATTCGCCTGTTTTCCGGTTCTTTCAGCAGACGCGCGCGAAGTATCTGTCGTGCAACCTGGTGTATGACGCGGAGGGGGAATCGCTCCCGCAACGGGACGCCCGCCAGCAATTGAAGGTCTATGAGCCTGAATTCTGCTTCCCGTTTTTCGCGGGCAACGAGCTGGTGGGGCTGATGTTGCTGGGGCCCAAGGCCAACGGGAACCTGTTCACGCCGCACGAGCTGCGGATGCTGACGGAGCTGTCCTCCAACCTGGGGCTGGTGCTCAACCAAATCCGGCTGCGCCGGCAGTTGCAGGCGGTGCATGAGCAGGATTTGATGGGCCGGATGTCGCGCGGGCTGGCGCACGATTTGAACAACCTGCTGACGCCGGTGCAAACCTTGCTGCAGTTGCTGCGGGAGTCCAAGCTCCACCAGGAGACCATTGACGAGCTGCTGCCGGTGGGCCTGCGCAACCTGGAAACGATCCGCACCTATGTGAACGAGGCGCTGTTCTTCTCGCGGTCGTCCATGCTGCAGGGCAAGCCGGGGTTGCTGGACGAGACGGTGCGCGAAGCCGTGTCGCTGGTGCAGGCCAACGCGCAAGCCAAGGGCGTCTCCATCTCCTTCCAGGGCGAAACGGAAGTGATCATGGAAATGGACGCCGTGTTGATCAAGCGCCTGGTGTCCAACCTCCTTTCCAACGCCGTCGATGCCTCGCCCAGCGGGTCGCACGTCGAAATCCATCTCTCCTCGCTGCCCAGGACGGAATTGAGCCGGGATTGGCACCGGCTGAAGATCGTCGATCACGGGGAGGGGATCAACCAGGAGAACCTGCAGCGGGTGTTCACGCCCTACTTCACGACCAAGGACACGGGGGACGGCAAGCGCGGATTTGGCCTGGGGCTGGCCATTGCGCGCAAGATCGTCCAACTGCACGGCGGCAACCTGAGCATAGTGAGCCTGGAGAAGAAAGGGACGACCGTGCAGGTGGATTTGCCCAATAAATTGAACCAGCCGGAGAGCGAGGCTGGGGCGGCCGCCGGCCAGCGGCGGGGGATGGTGCCCGCATGAGAACGGTGCTGGTCATCGCCCCGAATCCCGCCCTGGCCGCCGCCGTCCGGCAGGCGCTGGCCCCGGAGCGCTACCGCGTCATCGAGCAGACGGATTTGCGCGAGGATGAGCTGCTGCTGACGGCTTCGGCCGTGGACGCCTGCATCCTGGACGTGGACCTGACATCCATCGAGCCGATCCGCCAGGTGGAGCGCCTGCGCCGCGCGCTCCCGCAATGCCCGCTCCTCCTTTACGCCTCGGATTCGCAATGGAGCTGGGAGGAGGACGCCTACCTGCTGGGCGTCAATCATATCTTAAGCAAGCCCGTGCGGGCGCGCCTGCTCAACTCGCTGCTGGAGGGCGTTCTCAAGGCGCCCCCGCCGGCCGAAGCGCGCGCCGCCGAACCGCCGCGCTCGGAATACAGGCCGGCCTCGGATCCGGGCCGGATTTCGACCCGCACGCTTGAAACATTGCGCAGCTACTCCTCCATTCTATCCCATACGCTGTGCGCCGAAGCCATGCTGCGGGAGTTCCTGCTGCTGCTGCGGGAGATCATCGGGGTGAACCGGGCGGCGATCTTCCTGCGCACGCCGCCGGGCGAGGCTGGCGAGGCGCTGCCGCAGGTTGCGGGGCGGCGGCTGCAGTTGGCCTGCGCCATCGGCCTGGCCCCCGGCTTGCTGCAGCATCTTGAACTGTCGCTGGAGAGCGGCATAGGCGGCTATCTCTTTCGCTCCGGCCGGCTGCTGCGCCGGGAGAGCGCGGAAGCGGCGGGCGACCCGCAGACGCGGCGGGAATTTGAGTTGCTGGGGGCGCAGGTGGCCATCCCCATTTTGGACCGGGAAACGCTGGTGGGGGTGACGGCGTTCGACGGGCGGGTGACGGGGGAGCCGGTGAGCAACGAGGAGCTGGCCCTGATTTTCCATTTGCTCGAGCCGCTGGGCCTGGCGGTCAAGAACATCTGGCTGCACGACAAGGTGGCGGCGCGGCACGAAATGATGTTTGACATCCTGCGCCAGCTCAAGAGCGGGTGCGTGGTGGTGGGGCCGGGCTTGACGGTGCTTCATGCCAACGAGATGGCGCGCGTCTGCTTCCCGCGCCCCAACCGGCCGCCGGGCGCCTTCGATTTCAATGATCTGCCGCAAGTGATCGGCAGCAAGGTGTTTGAAGTGCTGAAGACGGGCAAGACCATCGCGGATTTCCAGTACCAGCCCGTCTCGGCGCCGGGGCAGCATTACCAAATCACCATCACGCCGTTCCGGCGGGAGGACGGGGCGGCGCCGACCGCGGCGCTGCTGGTGGTGGAGGATTGCGCGCCGGCGGACCGCATCCGGCACCTGGAGATCGAGACGGCCAATTTGCGGCTGGTGCAGCACATGGCGGAACGGCTGGCGCACGAGATCGGCAACGCCGTGGTGCCCATTTCCACCCATCAACAATTGTTCAAGGAACGGATCGGCGACGTGGAATTCCAGCGCTCGCTGGCGTCGGCCATGGAGGAAGGCATCAAGCGCGTCAGCCGCCTGGTGGATCAAATGCGGTTCCTGGCCCGCGACCGCGTGGCCCAGATGGAATCGGTGCCGGTCAAACAACTGATCGAGGAAGCGTTCCGCGAAGCGCGGGCCTATCATCCCTCCACCACCGTCCTGCTGCAGTTTGAATCCTCCGGCGAGCCGTTGAGCGTGTCGTGCGACCGGCAGGGCCTGCAGCACGCCTTCGCTGAAATCATTCTGAACGCTCTCCAGGCCAACACCCAGTCCTGCCAGGTCCACGTCCGCGCCAGCACCGAAACCGATTCGAGCGGATCGCGCTGGGCGCAAATCGAAGTGCAGGACAGCGGGGCCGGCTTCAGCCCCGAAGCGGCCGGGAAGGCGTCCGAGCCGTTTTACACCACGCGCAACGTGGGCTTGGGACTGGGCCTGGCGGTGACCCACAAGATCATCCAGACCCACTCCGGCAAGATGGAAATCCCCACCCCGCGCCTCGGCTCGCCCGGAGTGGTCCGCGTATCGTTGCCGCTTGGCCCGGCGAAAAAGAATGCTGAATGCTAAAGGCTAAATGCTGAAGGTCTGAAAAGCATGCTCCGGCGGCTCTGTACAAAGAAAGAGCCGGGCTTTTGGCCCGGCCTTCGTGTATGAGAACAAAGTAAAATCTTTGCGTTTCAGGTGCGGCGCCGCAGTCATACGCCTGATTTCACACACACGGACCCTGCATTTCGCACTGTCAACGAATAAAACATAGTTCATCCCTGTCCATCCGCCAGTCACCAATACTGGTGACACGCTGGCCCGGCATTATGGCTTTCGCAAACGCAGAAAGTTTTACCGTCAAATTGTCAATTGGTAGAACTGACCCCTAGACTAGATTGTCAATTGTTAGAACTGACCCCTAGACAACCTTTGTCTCAGCAGCACTGTCCAGAGTTTTTTAACGGGCTGCTCGACGGCCAGAAGCGGGTTCGTCCTGGCTGTTCGGGTTACACCCCATTGTGAACCATCCAGCTTTAATGGATAGTTGCCGCATGAATATAAGTTCACTCTATTGGGTTTTGATGATTCTGTGGCTGTTCTTCGGCCCGTGGCCATACTGGGGCGGAAACGCGATTCATCCGATCGCGTTTACCTTGCTGTCGTTTGTTTTGTTCTGTCTCGTGGGCTGGAAGGTGTTTGGGCCGGCTTTGAAAAGGGAGTAGCCTTGGCCGTATTGGCCAATTGGATTAGACGGCAAAGGATCCCCCTTTACGCGGCGCCGGTGGTGTCTATTGGATTGCCGTGATGCTAGGGGGAGGCATTCGTAGCAAATCCAGCGGCGGGCCCTGGCTTGGGGGCAAGCCTAACAGCCCGTTAATAAACATACTAACTCCTGTAGGAGAGGACGTATCGGGAGGCTCAAGATTGCTCGAAAACAGGGCCGGAATCAACTTGTTACGGCTCGACGGAGTCTCGCCCCACCGTTGAGGGGAAAGGATGAAGGCTGAAGGAAGCAGCCATGTCACGGCTCGACAGAGTCTCGCCCCACCGTGATCAAACATCACCCGGCGATTGCCTGTTCCAGGTCCTCAAGCAAGTCTTCGAGCGCTTCGACGCCCACCGAGAGGCGGATCAGGCTGTCGGACACGCCGGCGCGAAGCCGGGCGGCGGGCGTCATGCCCCGGTGGCTGGAGATGGCCGGCCGCGTCGCCAGGCTCTCCATGCCGCCCAAACTGACGGCGTGAGTGATTAGTTTAATGCGATCCAGAAAGCGGCGGGCGGCCGCTTCGCCCCCGGCCAGTTCGAAGGAAAGGAGCGCGCCGCCGTGTTTCATTTGCCGGGCAAAAAGCGCGGCCTGGGGATGCGAAGGCAGGCCGGGATAATGCACGCGCGCGACTTCCGGACGGCGGACGAGCCACTCGGCCACGGCTTGTCCGTTGCGGTTGTGGGCTTCCATGCGCAGGGCAAAAGTGCGCAATCCGCGCAGCACCAGCCAGGCGTCCAGGGCATTGACCGTGCCCCCCAGGTTTTTGTGGATGGCCCGATGCGCGGCCGAGAGGCCTTCCCTGCGCACCACACAACCGCCGATCATGTCGGAATGGCCGTTGAGATACTTGCTGGTGGAGTGAACGACCCAGTCCGCTCCGAAATCAAAGGGGCGTTGATTGAAAGGAGTCGCCACCGTGTTATCCACAATCACCGGGGCGCCGCAGGCGCGGGCCCGGGCGATGGTCTGTTGGATGTCCATGAGGCGCAGGAGGGGGTTGGAGGGCGTTTCCAGCAAGACGGCGCCGGCCCGTCCCACGGCGTCAAGCCAGGCTTGGGCATCGGTGGCATCCACGACCTCGACCGAGGCGTGATGGATCTTGGAAAGGATTTGCAACAATTCGAGGCTGCCGCCGTACACGCCATAATGTGTGACCAGGGGTCCCTGCCGCCCCTCCAACCCCGCCGTCACGGCGCACAACACGGCGGCGTTGCCCGAGCTGGTGACCAGCGCGCCGGCCCCGCCCTCCAGGTCGGCGATCGTCTCCGCCAGGGTTTCCACCGAGGGGTTGCCGAATCGCGAGTAGGAATAGCCCTTGCGCGCCCCGGAAAAGATTGCCTCCGCATCGGCGGCCGTGCCCAAGTCGAAAATGGTGCTTTGCACGATGGGCCGCTGAAACGGCTCGTTGGCAGCGCCGGGGCCGCGGCGGCCGGCGCCACCGTGGGCGCAGCGTGTGGCCAGGCGGCGCCGGTCGGTGCTCATGGCGGCAACCTCAAAAGTTTTCCGGCGCCAGCCCTGTTGGGCCGGCTGCACCGCGGGAAGCGCCGGGGTGGACCATGGCGGATGCTGCGCATATCCCCATGGTCTTACGATGCAACGCGCAGCAAAGCAAGCGCCCGTTGCGCCCGGCCGGTTTCATGCGCCGCGCGGACAGGCCAACAGGGAATTCGCCGGACCAGCCGGCAGAAACTGTCAAGAAATGGTTTTTCAGCCGTAGCCGAACGCCTTGCAATACTTGGCCAGCATTTCCTGAATCGGCTCCAGGGCCCCGGCATAATGTTTCCATCGCCCCATGGAGGTGCTGTAAACGGGCTTTGTAACGTCGTTGTAGGTTGGCGAATGCACGTATTTGCGGCGCGCCGACTCATAATAAGTCGCTTGTGCCTCATGCCAAGGAAGGCCCAGGAAAGACGTGGCCCGGCGGCCCTCCTTCTCCAAGTTAGCCACCAGGTCCTCATACCGCGTTTCCATCCAGTCAAAACCGCCCAATTCCCGCATGCGCAACCATACGTCCATGCTGCTGGCATAGAATTTGGCCGTTTTCTCCAGGCTGCCATAGCAGACGATGCCCCAGTCCTCGAGGATGTGCATGAAGTAGCAACTGATCACCACGTCCCGCGGATCGCGCAAGGCGATGATCAGCTTGGATTGTGGAAAAAGACGGAGCCAAATGTGCAGATGTGGCGTCGCCGACGGAGTCTTGTCCAGCAGCAACCTGCCGGCTGGATTCTCCTCCGTCTCGCGCAAGAGAGTTTTGAAGTAGCGGCGAATCGTGACCGCGCGCGCCTTGGCCTCCAGGCGATTTAAGGTCTTGAGCGTCAGCCTCTGGGCCGGCGGCGGGGGATCAAGCGGATCCACCAGTTCCTTCAGGGACATCAGCGATTCGTCAAACGCAAGAATCTGCGGATGAGTTCCCAGGATTTGCTCAAGGAGAGTCGTGCCACTGCGCGGCGCGCCGCCGATCAAGGCCAGAGGATGCTTGCAGGGACTGGCGGACGATTCCTCGCGCCAGCGCCGCAGCATTTCCGGTGTCAGCTCAGCCAGTATCTTGCGCCGCGACTGGTCCGCCGTCTCAAACAGCCGCTCCATTGTGGCCGTGTTCACTGTCTGGCAGCGTAACTGCTTGGCCTTGTCCAGACAGCGCATGGCCTCGGCGTATTGTTCCGAGGCGTCCAGCACGACGCCCAGAAGGTGGTGAACATCGGCTTGTACGGCCACAGGCAGTGGCTGGGCCTTGAGCAGGTCGCGCAGGGCGGCCTCTGCCTCTCCGTAAAGTCCATTACGGTGCAGCAAAAATGCGCTGAAATACCGCAGCCGCGGATCGTTGGGATGCTGGGCCAAGCCGGCCTGGATGCACTCCCGCGCCTCCTCCACCTGGCGGGTTCGCTCCAAAAACGAAGCCAGTCGCAGCCGGGCCTGGATCGATGACGGCTCAACCTGCACCGCACGCTTGAGGCAGGCCAAGGCCTGATCGGGCCGGCGCAATTGATAATATTTTTGACTGACGGCAATGAAGAAAGCCGCTTCGGCGGGAGCCAGATCAACCGCGCGCGCAAATGCCTGCCCGGCCAGCGGGAAATCCAGTTCGCCCGCCGCCGCTGTCCCCAGCTCGGCCCACAACTGCGGCACTGCCGGGAACTGGACAACCAGCTTGCGGTAGCTGGCCAGGGCAGGGGCATGGCGGCGATGGCGCAGGTATTGTTGGGCGTGCTGCCAGGAAGCCATGGCGTGGGGCGAGCGCTGTAACCTTGCCAAGTCATCCTGGGGGCTATTTTTCTTTCCTCCTGTCATCGGCACTCCTACAATTCCCACTATTGTAGGATATGTCCCTACATTCTGCAAGAAGAAACCTCACATATGTTTAAGGGATAGCCTTATGGGGAAGAAGATGAAGGCCCTCAGCCGTAGCCGAACGCCTTGCAATACCTGGCGAGGGTTCCCTGCAGCGGCTCCAGCGCCCCGGCATAATGTTTCCATCGCCCGACGGCTGTTTTGTAAACCGGCTTTGCCACTTCGTTGTAGGTGGGCGAATGGATGTATTTACGGCGAGTTGTTTCATAATAGGTTGCCTGGGCCTCATGCCAGGGCAACCCGAGGAAATTCGTCACCCGCCGCCCCTCCGCCTCCAGATTGGCGACCACGTCCTCGTAGCGCGTTTCAATCCAGTCAAAGCCGCCCAAGTCCCGCAGCCGCAACCAGACATCCATGCAGATGGCATAGAACTTGGCGGTCCTTTCCAGGCTGAGAAAGCTGATGGTGCCCCAGTCCGCCGTGACGGGCTGGAAGTAGCAACTGACCACGGTGTCCCGCGGGTCGCGCAAGGCAATGACGACCTTGGAGAGGGGAAAGAGGCGGAGCCAAAGATAAAGCCAGACCGTGGTGGAGGGATTCTTGTCGAGCAACAACCGGCCGGCCGGATCTTCCTGCGTCTCGCGCAGCAGGCTTTTGAAGTAGCGGCTGATCAACGCGGCGCGTTGGGCCGGGGCGAGGGCGTTCAAGGACTTGAGAGTCGGACCGGGGGCGGGCGGCGGCGGCTGAAGCGGTTCCACCAGCACGTTCAAGGAGGCAATCGATTCGTCAATCACAACAATGCGCGGGTGGGCGCCAAGAATCTGTTCAATGAGCGTGGTGCCGCTGCGGGGCGCGCCGCCCACCAGCGCCAACGGATGCGGGCAGGGGGCACCGGCCGCCTCCTCCCGCCAGCGCCGCAGCGTCTCCGGCGTCAATGCCGCCAGCAACTCCCGTCTCGCGCGGTCCTTCTGGTCATAAAGCGCTTCCACTTGGGCCATGTTCACCGTGCGCAGGCGCAGCGCCTTGGCCTTGTTGACGAAGCTCAACGCCTCACCGTATTGTCCCAGCGCGTCGAGCACGGCGCCCAGCAACTCGTTGGCCTCGGCCTGGACATCCAAAGGCAGCAGCGCATCGTCCTTGAGCAGGTCCCGCAAAGCGCTCTCCGCCTCGCTGTTCAGGCCTTTGCGATGCAATAGAAAGGCCCTGAAATAGAGCGTCCTGGCGTCATTCGGATACCGGGCCAGGCAGGCCTCGAGGCATTCGCGCGCTTCGTCCATGCGGCGATTGCGCTCCAGCCACGAGGCCAGGCGCAGACGCGCCTGAATGGACGAAGGGTTCGCCGCCACCGCGCGCTGCAGGCAGGCAAAGGCCTGGTCGAGCAGGCGCAACCGATAGTATTGCTGGCTGAGCGCGAGGAAAAAAGGGGCGTCGGCGGGGGCCAGTTCCGTGGCGCGTTGCAGGGCCTGGCCGGCCAGGGGGAAATCCAGATCGCCCTCCGCCGCCGCGCCCATTTCGGCCCACAACTGCGGCACGCCCGGGAACTGGTCAACCAGCTTGCGGTAGCCGGCCAGGGCGGCGGCGTGCCGGTGACGGCGCAGGTAATCCTGGGCATGTTGCCAGGAAGCCATGGCATGGGGCGAGCGCCGCAGTTTCGCCACATCGTCCTGAGGGTTGTTTTTTGCTCCTTCCATCATCGTCTCGGGCCGTCCGACGAACCGTACCGCTTCCCCGGGCCATTGGCAACGGGAAACCCGCCCTGGCAGTGGCACAGTTTGAAACCAAATCAGGGTTCCAGAGAACCGCCCCATCGGCCATCGGTTTTGAAGAGTTCAGGCTAATTGGCCAGGGCTACATGCAGACTGATATTGCCCGCGACAGGCCTGTTTTTGGCTGGTTTATACCAGCCGCTTAGGCCGGTTTTTGCCCGGCGAATGCCAAGAAAAGGCAAGCAATTGACAATTGCGGGGGAGCATGGACATCGGTCCGCAGCCATCGTGGTCACGAATAGAAATGAGTCATGCTGGCGCCACTGGCAAAGATGTGACCTCGCTGGCAACGGGGGCCGGAGTTCGGCCCGCGGCAACCCGGCATGGCCATGATGCAAATGAAACGAAGAAAATTATGAAGCAGACAAAATTCTATCTCACAATTCTCGCCCTGGCGGCCGGCACCGCGGCCCTGGCGGCGGCCGACGCCAACGCACTCTGGGAAAAGAACTGCCAAAAGTGCCACGGCGCCAATGGCAACGGCGACACGAAAATGGGCAAGAAATTGGAAATCAAGGACTTCACCGACGCCAAATATCAGGCTTCCTTCACGGACGCGCAGGCGACCAAGGCCATCAAGGAAGGCATTAAAGACGGGGACAAGACCAGGATGAAGGCCAACGACGATATGTCGGACGACGACATCAAGGCTCTGGTGGCGAAGGTTCGGGCCTTCAAAAAGTAGTCGCAGTCCCGTTCGGACGGAAGGTGGCGGGTGTCAGCCATCCCCGTTCACGCGACGGAGACGCGGCATGGGGGCGAGCCCACCCAACAGAAACCGCCGGCCCGCCCTGAACCGCAGGCCACGCGATGACAGCCAACGCCAAGACCGGGATTATCCTCACTGTTCTGTGCGCGGCCTTTTCGGCGCTCACACTTGGGTTCCTGTCGGAGTCGGGCCAAAGGCAGTGGACGCCTCCCGGCATCCCGCTGGTGGACACAAATTTTCTTGACAGATCAACCACCCGGAAGTCCTACGCGGACCTGGTTCGAGGCGGGGAGGACCTGTCGGATTTTGACTGTTATGCCTGTCATGATAAGAAGAAACCTCCGCCGCTGCGCCTGGACACCAACGGGAACATCATCGTGGCCAAGGAGCACCCCGACATTGTCATGGGGCACGGGGAGCACGGGCGCAACAACAACTGTTTTAACTGTCATAACGAGACCAATCTCGTCCTGCTCCAGCCCAGGGACGGGCGGGAGTTGAAATTCGAGGACAGCCCCAAACTCTGCGGCAGTTGCCACGGACCGACCTATCGGGACTGGGAGGCTGGCGCTCATGGCCGGACCAGCGGGTATTGGGATCGCAGCAAGGGCGCGATCGAGCGCAAGGCTTGCGTGAACTGCCACAACCCTCATTCACCCCGGTTTCCTTCGCGCAAGCCCGCGCCCGGCCCGCATCCGTTGAGGGAGATTGGCGCCACAGCCGGTCCGCAAACAGGCCAGGAATGATATGGACAAAACGCCGATCATGAATCCAGCGCCGCCGGAAAACGCGATGGGGCGGCGCAGCTTCCTTCGCACTTCCGCAGTGCTGGCGACGGGGTTGGCGGCGCTGGCCGCGAGTTTGAAGCCGCTGCTGGAAATGAACGATTTTCCCAGCATGGAGCGGTTCCTGCAAAAGTATTACAAGGAGATGACACCGCAGGACATGGCCAAAGTTTTGAAGCGCATTGAGGACGAAGTGGAACAGCAGTATGGCTTGCGTCCGCATGTGCGGGATTTGAAGCCCCTGGACGGCGTCGAATACGTCTATTGCCTGAACCTCACGCGCTGCATCGGATGCCGCAAATGCGTCCACGCCTGCGTGGCGGAGAACAACGAATCGCGCGATCCCGAGATTCAGTACATCCGCGTCCTCCGGCTGCCCGACGGTTCGCTGGACATAGACAAAGCCGAGCACTTCTATGCACCGGATTCGGTGCCGGAAAAGGGCTACTTCTACATGCCGGTGCAGTGCCAGCAATGCAAGAATCCGCCGTGCGTCAAAGTTTGCCCGGTCCACGCGACGTGGCAGGAAACTGACGGGATCACCGTGATTGATTATGATTGGTGCATCGGCTGCCGCTATTGCGAGGCGGCCTGCCCCTACTGGGCGCGGCGATTTAACTTCACCAAGCCGTTTATTCCCAAGGAGCGCCTCAACCCCGACATGGCTTATCTGGGCAACCGTCCGCGGCGCCAGGGTGTCATGGAGAAATGCCACTTTTGCATCCAGCGCACGCGAGTGGGGCGCTATCCAGCGTGCCTGGAAGTCTGCCCGGCCGGCGCACGCAAGTTCGGGAACATCCTGGAACCCAACAGCGAGGTTTCCTATATCCTGAGAAGCAAGCGGGTTTTCATCCAGCTCAAGGAGGAAATGGGGACATCGCCGCGATTCTTCTACTACTTCGACGTATGAGGCGCGGGATTCGGAACTATTTTGTTTTTCTGAAGCGTTGCGCCTGTGTCGCGTTTGTGGGCGACTGGCGTTACTACGCGTGGATTGGGCTGCTGGCGGTGATCTGCCTGCTCGGTCTCAACGCCTGGTGCCGGCAGTTTGCGCACGGCCTGATCGTGACCGGGATGAGCGACGAAGTCTCGTGGGGTGTTTACATCGCCAACTTCACTTTCCTGGTGGGCGTGGCGGCGGCGGCGGTCATGATGGTCATTCCCGTTTATATTTATAAGAACGAGGACTTGCATGACTTGGTCATTTTCGGAGAACTCCTGGCCGTGGCGGCCATCCTGATGTGTCTGGCCTTTGTGACCGTTGATCTGGGCCGGCCGGATCGTTTCTGGCATTTGATCCCTGGAATCGGCCAATTCAACTTTCCCAAATCCATGCTCAGTTGGGATGTCATCGTGCTCAACGGCTACCTCCTGCTCAATGTTCACATTTGCGGCTATTTGCTCTACTGTCGCTATCGCAAGAGCAAACCCAGCAAATGGTTTTACATTCCGTTCGTTTTTATCGCCATCGTCTGGGCAGTCTCGATCCACACCGTCACGGCGTTCCTCTACGTGGGTCTGGGCGGGCGGCCATTTTGGAATTCTTCGATTGTCGGGCCGCGTTTCCTGGCATCCGCCTTCACCGCCGGCCCGGCACTGATCATCCTTGCCATGCAGGTTGTGCGGCGTGTCACCTCTTCACCCTCTCCCGCCACAGGATCGTCTGCGGTGGGCAGCGCCCCTTTGGCGCCTTCAAAGCATCGCGGCGCCACACTGGAGGATTTCGCCCTGCTTTCCCGGCATCTTCCCGAAATGGCCTCGGTGCCAAGCGAGAGCCGCCAGCGTGTTCTTAGCATGGCGGAAGTCCTGGAGGTGGAGCCTGGCGAAGCGCTTTTACGCCAGGGAGAAACCGAGGACCGGGCCTTCTTTATCTTGCGCGGCTCCGTGGTCGTGAGAAGGACGGAGGGCGGACGCTTTCGGATAACCCGCACGGCTGGGCCGGGGGAGCAGTTTGGCGAAATCTCGGCTCTCAATGCAACGCCCCGCACCGCCACCGCCATGGCCGAAGAACCGAGCCTCATTCTCAGCCTCTCCGCCGACGCACTCAGGTTGCTGATGAGATCCCCCCAGGTGAATAAAATTGTCCGGTCCCGAATGTCCGAGCGGCTCCTGATCACCGACCGCGCCCTGATGACCCTGCGCAGCATCGTGCAAGTTTCAATGCTCATCAATGTGTTCCTGCTCGCCAACGAAGTATTCAAGGAATTCTACTCGGGCAACCTGCACGTGGTGTCGTCCAAGTATCTGTTCGTCGGCCTTCGCAATCATCACGCCTTGGTGCCCTGGATTTGGACCGCCATTGCGTTCAACCTCCTGGCGATGGTCCTGCTGGTGTTGCCGGTCAGCCGCAGCCTGAGATGGCTGAACTTGACCTGCGTCCTCTGCATAGTTGGCATCTGGATCGAAAAGGGAATGGGCTTGGTGGTCCCTGGCTTCATCCCAACCCCCCTGGGTGAGATCATGGAATACCGGCCTTCCCTCAACGAGACGCTGGTTTGCTTTGGTATCTGGGCCTTCGGCTTGCTTTGCTACACCATTTTTCTCCGCATGTCCGTGCCCATTCTCCAGGGGCGGTTGTCCAAGGAAAACGAAAGTGTGCCGGGGCCGTCGGGCGGCGCCGCCGTCCCTGCCGCCCCGCTGGCGGGTTAAGAGCCGTTCCCATGTCAAGACAACTTACAGCCGATGATGCCAGACAGTCCTTGAACGAGCATGTGGCCGCCAAGGGCGCCGAAATATTTGCAAAGTACGGACCGCACATTGGCTGGGACGAATTGCAGCGCATCCTGGAAGACCGCGCCTGCGTCCGCTACCCCTGCCAGATTGCCTTTGACCCCGGCCCGCTGCAAAAGGGAGAGTGCGCCTGGCCCAATCCCAAGAGCGGCCAACCGGAAGACGGATTTGTGATGCAGGTCCATCCGTTGTTCCTGATGCGGCTGGAGCGGGTCGCGCACCTGGTGCTCTATCAATTGGTTCTTGTCAACTATGGGCAATTCGCCTCGTCCGAAGACGCGGAGGTTTTTGGCGCCGCGGCGCTGGGAATCCCCAGGGAACAGTACTACCAGGACCTTTGCGAAATGGCGGATTGGCTCGATGGGCAGAGTGCCTCCGGTCGGGGTTGAAGCATCAAATCCCCAAAAAGTGTCACGCAGATCACAATTGCTGGAACGCCCAAGTCGGACGGTTCTGCGCTGTTTTGCCTGTGAACCACAAGAAATGTTCTGCAATTGACAATTGCGGTAATGCCCAACCGGCGCGGCCCTGTGATGTTTTGCACGTGAGAAAGAACAGGACATCAAAGGCCGCTGGAAATCCGGGCGATGCTTAGAGGGGATACGATGCCGCGAATGCTCCAATTGCCGCCGCAGATCATTCGGCTCGTGTTGCTGACGATTGGCATCGTGTGCGCTTTTTTCACGGCGCGCTTTTTCCTCACGCCGCCGTCTTTCGGGCAATACGGCCACTACAGGGCCAACGCCCTGCAGGACATTGCGGCGCGGCAGCCCTTTTGGGCCGGAAAGGCCTCGTGCCTGGAATGCCATCCCAGCCACGCGCAGAAGCTGGCCCAAGGGGAACACAAGGGACTTTCGTGCGAAACCTGCCATGGACCGGGCCAGGCCCACGTGGTGAACCCGGCGGAAAAGCTGCCCAAGCTCAACATCAGCATGTGCGTGCGATGTCATCAGGCCAGCCCGTCGCGGCCGAAGTGGCTGCATCAGATCAACGTCCACAACCATTACACGGGGAGCGTATGCACCGAGTGCCACGTGCCCCATCAACCCAACGAGGTCCCATGAGCGAAAGCATCACCCGCCGGGGCGTCCTTAAGAACCTGGCAGCCATCGTGGGAGGCATTCTGGCCCTGCCGGCGGCGCGGACGTGCAAGGCGGCGGTGCAGAAGGGCCTGGCGTCGTCCCACGCTCCGGCCGGCTATGATCCCTTCAAGCACAAATGGCTGATGGCGCTGGATGTGGACCGGTGCATTGGATGCGGCCTGTGCGTGGAAGCGTGCTGCGAGGAGAACGAGGTGCCGGAAGGCCATTTCCGCACCTGGATAGAACGCTACGTGGTGACCAAGCCCAAGGCCGGGTCGGGCGAAACGCGGGGAGAGACAATGGTCGATTCGCCGGAGGGCGGGAAGAAGGGTTTTCCGGAGTTGCTCGTTCCCAAGGAGGAGGTGCTCAAGTCGTTTTTTGTGCCCAAGCTGTGCAACCTTTGCGAGAAATCGCCCTGCACCCAGGTCTGCCCGGTGGGGGCCACGTTCGACGCGCCAGACGGGGCCGTGCTGATCGACAAAAGCTATTGCATCGGTTGCGGATTCTGCGTGCAAGCCTGCCCCTACGGATGCCGCTTTTTCAATCCTGTGACGCGCACGGCGGACAAATGCACGCTGTGTTACCACCGGATCACGCGGGGGCTGAAGCCGGCCTGCGTGGAAATCTGCCCGTCGCAGGCCCGGATTTTCGGCGACTTGAAGAATCCCGTGCCGGACGATCCGCTGCAGAAGTTCATCTCCGCCAACAAGGTCGAGACGTTGAAACAGTATTTGGGCACTGGCCCGCGCGTGGCCTATGCGGGCCTGGATGAGGAGGTGCGATGATGGACGCCACCATTCTGACCAACGTGGTGGACGGGCTGCCGCAATTTGAGGGCTACGTCTATCCCAACGAACGGACGCTGCATCCACTGTGGAGCGTGCTGATTGTGGTCTATCCCTACATCACGGGTTTGGTGGCGGGGGCGTTCATCATGGCGTCGCTGGTGCGGGTGTTCAAGGTCAAGGCGCTGGAACCGGTGTACCGGCTCGCTCTGTTGACCGCGCTGGCCTTTCTGCTGTGCGCGACCCTGCCATTGCTGTTTCACCTGGGGCACCCGGAGCGCTGCTATGAAATCATGATGACACCGCACTTCAGCTCGCCCATGGCCATGTTTGGCTTTGTTTATGCCTGGTATCTGATGGCGGTGCTGCTGCTGGAACTGTGGTTTGACTACCGGCGGGATTTTGTGGAATGGTCGAAGACGGAGACCGGCCTGCGCGGCATCGTCTATCATGCGTTCACGCTGGGGGTGACCGACTTGTCCGAACCGGCCCTTGCCCTGGACGCCCGCATCGGCCGGATCATTTCCATCGTAGGCATTCCCTCCGCCTTTCTGCTGCACGGTTACGTGGGCTTTATTTTTGGCTCGATCAAGGCCAACCCTTGGTGGGGCAACCCCCTGATGCCGATCATCTTCATCCTTTCGGCGGTGGTTTCGGGCATGGCGCTGTGCCTTTTCATCTACATGTTCCTGTGCTGGGCGCGGCAGGTGAGGGCGGATATGCGCTGCCTGGATCTGATGGCCAGCTTTTTGTTCTATGCGGTGGTCATCGATTCCGCCATCGAAGGATTGGATTGGCTGCACCGGCTATATTCGGCGGAGGAGGGGATAGCGGTGTTGAAATCGGTGGCGGCGAGCAAGTTGTTTTACACGCTACTGGTGGGGCAGGCCTGCCTGGGCACCCTGGTGCCCCTGTTGCTTTTGGGCGCCATGCAGCTTGCTCGCAAAAAGGTCGCGGAATTGAATCGCCGCCGGGTTTATTTCGGCAGCGCGACGCTGATCCTCATGGGGGTGCTGGCCATGCGGTGGAACGTGGTGATCGGCGGCCAGCTATTTTCCAAGAGCCTGCGCGGGTTCATGAGCTACAAGATGGAGTTTGCCGGGTCGGAAGGATGGCTGCTTTCCGCCGGGCTGCTCCTGCTGCCGTTTTGCATTTTGACGTGGTTGGTGAGGTATTTTTTGGACCGGGACCTGCCGACCCTTGAGAACGTGGTCCCAGGCGCCGCGCGCCAGGCGCGGCCGCCGGAGGCGCAAATCTGAGGGATGGAGCGGCCCGGATTTTCCGGCGGAGAGGCGTTCGCCGCCGGGAATGCAGGATGACAACACGAACGCCCAAAGGAAACATGAAGAAAAGCATCATCGTAGCGGCCGTCATCACCGTTCTGGCGGCATGGGCCGCGCAGGCGGAGGACGGCAAGGCACTTTACGACAAGCAGTGCGCCAAGTGCCATGGGGAAGACGGCAAGGGGGACACCAAAATGGGGAAGAAACTGGGCGCGAAGGATTACACCGATCCGAAAGTCCAGGACGCGTTGAAGGAGGACGCGGCCGTCAAATCGATCAAGGAAGGGCTCAAGAAGGACGACAAGACCCTGATGAAACCGGCCGAAGGGTTGAGCGACGACCAGATCAAGGGGCTTGTCGCCTACCTGCGGACCTTCAAGAAATGAAAACGCCGCCTGGCGTCAGGAAGTGTTGGAGCAGCGGCGGCCAGGGTTGCTCCAGCACTCCACAGCCCCACGGCTGGCTCATGAAGGGGCGGATGAGAGGGTGGGAAACCTCCTCTGATACGGTTTCCACAGTTATTCAACCGGCGGCCAGGAGAGCCCGCAGGACCAGCTCGCCGCCGCCGGTGAATAACTGTGCCGGGACAAAAGATTTGCGGCCTGCTAATCATAGCTC
>Ga0326728_10009529_pt1 | contig 23325 bp, 20 predicted proteins | sample MB3enrmetagenome_FD_207602 | JGI IMG/M metagenome (GOLD analysis project Ga0326728, IMG submission 207602) | Lab enriched peat soil microbial communities from McLean, Ithaca, NY, United States - MB31MN | ecosystem: Environmental > Terrestrial > Soil > Wetlands > Peat | place: USA: New York... | reverse complement strand
CGGCGGCCACGCCGTCTCCTCCGCCGCCGCTCCACGCCAACGCCGCGCCGATCGCCGCCACCGCCAGCGCGGCGCCGGCGCTGGCGGCGTCGCTCCACAGCAGGCCTTTGAGACCGCCGGGGACGACGCCGGCGACGAGCGTCGCTGCAATCGCAATCTCGGCGAGGCGGCGGCTGAGGCCGGCCGTCGCGGCGAGCGCGTCGACTGCGGCGGCGAATCCGGCCGCCGCCGTCAGCCCGCCGACGACGAAGATGGTCAGCGCGAAGAGGAAACGGATCGGCGCGGCCGGAAAGCGCGTCGCCAGGACGTCGGCGGCGGCGCTGGCGTTGGCGCGGCGCAGCAGCGGCCCGACGATCAGCGCCGCGCCGACGAGCCCGGCGGCCGCCGCGGGCCACGGCGCAAACGCGTTCGCCGCTTCGCCGCCGAAGGCGAGGGCTAGGCCCGCCGCGGTCGCCGCCAGCGCCATGCCGGCGTAAAAAGGCGGAACGGCGCGGCGCGCGGCGAGGAAATCGCCGAGCCGCGCGGTGCGATTGAGGACGCCGAGGACGACAAGGCCGAGGACCGCGATCAGCGGTCCCAGCGCGGCGACGACGCGGTCGGGGGCGCCGACCCGCGCCAGCGCCGCCACCAGTCCGAGCGCGGTCAAGAAGGCGGCGGCGGCGAAGGTCGCCAGGCCGTCGATCCGCTCGCGGTCGCGATGGGGGGCGGCGTACATGGGCGCGACTCGTATCTCTCGAGCGCCGTCTCGCCGGCGCCGGACTTCCTTAAGCGATGCGCCGCGTGCGCGCCAGACGCTCGCTCAGGCGTCGACCGTCGGTCCGAAGCGCGCTTCGAAGGCGCGTCTCAGCGCGCGATCGGCGTCGGCCATGGTCGCGGCGCGGCCGAGGTCGGCGAGGCTGGTGACGCCGTAATGCGCTTCGCGAATCCCGCAGGGCGCGATGCCGGAGAAATGCGCCAGGTCGGGCGCGACGTTGAGCGACACGCCGTGAAACGTCGCCCAGCGCCGCACGCGGACGCCGATCGCGGCGATCTTGTCCTCGGCCGGCGAACCGTCGACGCCCGGCGGCTTGTCGGGGCGCGCGACCCACACGCCGACGCGGTCCTCGCGCGTCTCGCCCACGACGCCGAGCGCGCCGATCGCGTCGATCAGCCAGCCTTCGAGCGCGGCGACGAAGGCGCGCACGTCGGGGCGGCGGCGCTTGAGGTCGAGCATCACGTAGGCCACTCGCTGGCCCGGCCCGTGATAGGTGAACTGGCCGCCGCGCCCGGCGCGGTAGACGGGAAAGCGCGCGTCGATGAGGTCGGCGGGCTTGGCGCTGGTGCCCGACGTATAGAGCGGCGGGTGCTCGAGGAGCCAGACGCGTTCGGCGGCGCGCCCTTCGGCGATCGCCCCGGCGCGCGTTTCCATCTCGGCCAGCGCGTCGGGGTAGTCGATCAAGGAGGGCGCGACGACCCACTCGACCGGCGGCGAGCCGGCGACCGCGGGGAAGGGGGCGCGAAGCGAGAGGCGGGTGGCGGTCAAGGCGAAGTCCGGACGACAGGAAGGCGGGCGCGGCAAAGGCGCGCGCCGCGCCGCGCCTGTCAAGGGCGGAAGGAGCGGCTTCCAGCCGATCGCGCGTTGCGGCGGGCGAAAGCCTGCGCGCCCCGGACGGCCGAACAAATTGCGCCTCGGGTTGCTTCACGATAGCGTGACGGCGTCGCGCGCGCCGTTCCACTCTGGCCCGCTCCGAGATTTCGCCGCGGGAGGAGTCGGGCCATGCTTGGCCTCGCGAACGCGGACAGCGTGAATGGTTTTCGAACTCGGCGTCGGGCGGGAAGACCGGCTCGGCGGGAGGGCGCGGGACGCTGTGGTTCCCGCGCGAACGACGGGAGGAACCCATGCGAATGCTGCTGCGGATGAGGGTCGACACCGCCAAAGGCAACGTGGCGATCAAAGACGGGACGCTCGGCAAGACGATCCAGAACTTCATGGAGAAGGCCAAGCCCGAGGCGGCGTATTTCACCCTCGATAACGGCCAGCGCACCGGCTATTTCGTCTTCGACATGACGCAATCGAGCGCGATGCCGACGCTGTTCGAGGAGGGCCTCATGACTCTGGGGGCCGACCTGCAACTCACGCCCGTGATGAACGGCGAGGAATTGAGAGCAGGGCTCGCCGCGATTTAGGCTTCGTCCGGTTCGGGGCCGCCGCCGCGCGGCGTTCGACGGCGGCGGCCTGACACGTCCGACCTTCACTCCGTCTTCACAAACAACTCTCGCCCGATCAACATGCGGCCGCTGATCTCGCGGCGCCTGCGCGAGTTGGGTTGGACGGCATGAAGCAGGACATTTGGACCCAGAGATACCCGGTCAACACGCTTGTCGTGAACGCCCGGAAACGGCTCGGCCTCGTCGGTCTGCTCGGCATCTTGCAGGATATCGCGTGGGCTCACGCCGAGCATCTCGGCCATGGATACGAAGCCACGATGGGTGCGGGGGCCATCTGGGTTCTCAGCCGTCAGAAGCTCGTCATGGCCGATTGGCCGAACTGGGGGGACGAGCTGCTCGTCCGCACCTGGGTGAGGCCGATCAGAGGACCGCTGATCCACCGCGACTACGAAATGCTGATCGGCGATCGCAAGGTCGGAGAAGGCGCCGCCAGTTGGCTGACTTTGGACGCGAGCACGCGTCGGCCGGTTCGGCCAGGCGTCGCGGGAGAGCAATTGGCGTGTCGACAGGACGGCGCGCTCGCCTTGACGCCGGAAAAGATCGCGCTGCGCCGAGACCTCGCGGAGCTGGCGAGTTTTCGCGTGCGCAACAGCGACCTCGATTTGAACGGACATGTCAACAACACCCGCTACGCCCAATGGATTCTCGACTCGGCGCCGCCGGAAGCTCATCGGATCTACCGCGTCGACCGCTACACGGTGAACTTTCTCGCGGAGATTCAGCTCGGCGACGCCGTGGCGATCGAAGGCGCCCCTCTCGAGGCGTCGTCGAACCCGGAGATTTGTCTGCACTTTCAGGGCAGGCGCTTATCCGACGGCGCACCTGCGTTCGCCGCCCTCCTCGGCGTTGTCGAGGGCTAGACCAAAGCGCAACGGCGCTACGCGGGACGACCTCTCAGGCCACTGTCCGCCACGACGGCTTGGCGGCCGGAACGTGTGCGACGCTTCGCAGAGGCGTAGCCGACCCCGCGCGTGAGGGAACGCGGCCGACAGCCGGCGCAGATTTTGCTGCGTCCGCCGGCGCGGCGGCGGAGGCGCGCTCATCGGGCGCCACGCTCAGGAAGGTCAAGACGTCGTCCGCCGGCATTGGGCGGCTGATCAGATAGCCCTGAATCTCGTCGCACCCCTCCGTTCCGAGGCAGGCCAATTGCTTTTCGGTCTCGACGCCTTCGGCCACCGTCGCGATGCCGAGAGCCTTGGACAGGCTGATGATCGCGCGCACGATCGCGACGCTGTCGTCTCGCTCTCCGAGTTCGGTGACGAACGAGCGGTCGATCTTGATTTTGTCGAACGGGAAGCGATGGAGGTAGTTCAAGCTCGAGTAGCCGGTGCCGAAATCGTCCATGGCGATCATGATCTTTCGATCGCGGATGGCGTGGAGGATCGCGATCGCCTGGTTCGTGTCGCCGATCATCACGCTTTCCGTCACTTCGACGATCAGCCGCGAAGTGTCGATTCGCGACGATTTGATCGCATCGCAGATCGTGGGAATCAGGTCGGGCGACTTGAACTGCATCGCGGACACATTCACCGCCACTTTGATGTGTCGGGGCCACTTGGCGGCTTGCTTGCACGCTTCACGGATCACCCACTCCCCGATCGGCGCGATCAGTCCGACCTCTTCGGCCAACGGAATGAATTCGCTCGGCGGGACGGCGCCGCGAACCGGGTGGCGCCAGCGCAGCAGTGCTTCGAAGGATTTGACGTCCTTGTCGATTGCCGACACGACGGGCTGGAAATGGAGATGGAACTGGTTTTCTGCGATCGCCGTGCGGAGATCGTCCTCCATCTGGCGGCGCGCCTGAACCTGCTCGTCCATCGATTTCTCGAAGAAGTTGAAGCTGCCGCGGCCTTGCGCTTTGGAGTGATAGAGCGCCATGTCCGCGCCCCGAATCAACTCGTCGGCGACGACGCCGTCGTTGGGCGTCAGAGAAATGCCGATGCTGATGTCGATGGTGATGGCGTTGCCGTCGATCTCATACGGCTTGCTGAGGGAATCGATCAGACGTTCCGCGAGTCTCGCTGGGTCGTTGAGAGTGTTGGCGATGCGCTGAATGATCGCGAATTCGTCGCCGCCAAGCCGAGCAATCGTGTCGCCGCCGCGCACGACGGCGACGATGCGAGCGGCGACCGCCTGCAACAACTTGTCGCCAAAGGGGTGGCCGAGGCTGTCGTTGACGGCTTTGAAACGGTCGAGGTCGAGATAGAAGATGGCGAACTTGCCGAGTTTGCGGTGAACCTCGGCGAGGCACTGATCCAAACGCTGTCTGAATTCGAAGCGATTTGCGAGGCCGGTCAAGGCGTCGGTCGTCGCCATTTCCCGGACCTTTTCCTCGGCGCGCCGGCGGATCGTGATGTCTTCGTGCGTTGACACCCATCCGCCGTCGGGGAGCTTCTTCTTTCGCTGCAAGATCAAGCGGCCGTCCGCCAATTCGGCGACCGTCATGATGCTGCCGTCGGATTCCGTGCGATGTTCCGTCGAGGGGTCCCCGACGTCGACATTGCTGCGACGATGGAAGAGAGCTTCGGCGCTTGCCGAGCCGGGCCGGGTGACTTCGGCGGGGAGCCCATAGATCTCCGCGTAACGCTGGTTGCAGGTGATCAACTTCATGTTCGCGTCGAACAAGGCGACGCCCTGCACGATGTTGTCCATCGCGTCGTTGAACCGCTTGTTGCGGATTGCGACCTGCGCCTGAACCGCGGCGCTCTTGCGGGCCTCGGAGAGTTGGTCGATGCGAATCGCCAGCTTGACGGCGCCGATCGCGATCAAGGCCACCAGCACGAATCCCGCAAACCCGATCCACTCCGCTTGAGCGCGCCAGCCGGCGTACCAATCGCTCGTCGCGACGGTGGCGACGGCCGCGAGCGGGAAATGCGGCAGGTTGGCGACCGCGAACATGCGAGCGACGCCGTCGATGGGACTGACGCCCTCTGTGACGCCGTCGCGGCCGCGCGAAATGTATTGCGTATAGACCTCGGCGCCGGTGAGGTCCCTGCCGAACATCAGATCCACAGCAGGAAAGCGGTTCATCAGGGCCCCGTCGGAGCGGACCAAGGCGATCGAACCGTGCTCTCCGACTATGAACGGCGCGAAAAAGTCGTCGATCGCCGACGGCTTCATGTCGGCGGTCACCACGCCGAGAAAGGCGCCGGCCTCGGAGGAAACGCGCTTGGAGATTCCGATGCCTTCCAATCCGGTCACGCTCTCAGGCGGGGCGGATACGGTGGCGTCGGTCGGCGCGGCGTGGCGCACAGTGTCGATGAAAGCCTGCGACATTCGGTCGCTGACGGAGGCGCCCCAAGCGTTGGAGTCGTTCAGAAGTCCGCCGTCGGCGGCAAGAATTACGATGCTGTCGATCTGCGGATCTTGGGCGACGCGATCCTGCAAATCGCTTCGGAGCGTCTTTGCGCGGGCGATGGAATCCATCTCGGCGGCCGTCTTCGCATTTTGCAGACGCTCTACGACCTTGGAAACCGAGTAGGAAATCGACAGCAGGGAATGGTCGACCTCCTCAGCGAGCAGGTGCGAAACCTGCCGCGCGGCGCGGGCGTTTTCGTCAATCTCTCGATTGTGCAGGTAGATGGCCAACCAAGCGCTGCCGGCCAACACCAATCCGATCAGAACGCCGGCGGCGATAAAGAGCAGGGCTTGTTGACGGACGAGGCGCGAAAGCGAACTTGGAAGAGAAAGGAAGGCGTTCATGCAAGAATTTGCTGATTCAAAATCGGTGGCCACGTCGTAGAGCGCAATGTCTAAGAGATGCTGAATAATCGGCCCTAAAAATCGAAATCTGCCACTTGGCGCTTGGTCGGATGGCCCGCCAGACGGCCGGAATCGAACCCATCGTCGCCGTGGGCGCTCCGGCGGCGCCGCGTCAGGTTTGGAGAACCACCGCATTGAGCGGGGTCGGCCGCAGGGGGCGCGAAGCAACCGCCGCAGTCGAGCCGGCGTAAGGCCGCTTCCCACCCTGAGCGGGCCTGTCATGGGGGCGCCAAGCGTGGGATTTTATCCGCTGGACCGCGCGGAAAACAGAATTCCCGGCGGAACTGGGGCGCGCTGCATTCGCGGCGGCCGCCGTCATTCGCGATGAGCGAAGCGACGTTGCGGTCCAGGAGGTCGAAGAGCGCTGACCTGGGAACCCCGGATCGCTTCGTTTGGCCACGCTGACGGGGAGAACGATTCCAACCGGCGGCGGCTTGTTCTAGGCGCCCTCGCTCTTCACGAACAACTCGCGCCCGATCAGCATGCGGCGGATCTCGCTGGTTCCCGCGCCGATTTCGTAGAGTTTGGCGTCGCGCAGCAGGCGGCCGGTCGGGTAGTCGTTGACGTAACCGTTTCCGCCCAAGATCTGGATCGCGTCGAGCGCGATCTGGGTCGCGCGCTCGGCGGCGTAGAGGATGGCGCCGGCGGCGTCTTCGCGCGTCGTCTCGCCGCGGTCGCAGGCGCGCGCCACCGCGTACACGTAGGCGCGCGCCGCGCTCATCGTCACATACATGTCGGCGAGCTTGCCCTGCACGAGCTGGAAGGCGCCGATCGGCTGGCCGAACTGCTGGCGCTGGTGGACGTAGGGGAGAACGACGTCCATCGCCGCCCGCATGATCCCGAGCGGCCCGGCGGCGAGCACCACCCGCTCGTAGTCGAGCCCGCTCATCAGCACGTTGACGCCCTTGCCGAGCCCGCCGAGCAGGTTTTCCTCGGGAACTTCGCAATCGTCGAACACCAGCTCGCCGGTGTCGGAGCCGCGCATGCCGAGCTTGTCGAGCTTCGGCCCCGACGAAAACCCCTTCATCCCGCGTTCGACGATGAAGGCGCTGATGCCGCGCGCGCCGGCGGCGGGGTCGGTCTTGGCGTAGACGATCAGCGTGTCGGCGACGGGGCCGTTGGTGATCCACATCTTGGCGCCGTTGAGGACGAAGCGGTCGCCGCGCTTTTCGGCCCTCGTCGTCATCGACACGACGTCGGAACCGGCGCCGGATTCCGACATCGCCAGCGCGCCGACATGCTCGCCGGCGATCAGCTTGGGCAGGTAGCGCTTCTTCTGCGCCTCGCCGCCGTTGCGCACGAGCTGATTGACGCAGAGGTTGGAGTGGGCGCCGTAGGACAGGCCGACCGAGGCCGAGGCGCGCGACACTTCCTCCATCGCGACGCAATGGCAGAGATAGCCGAGGCCGAGGCCGCCATATTCCTCCGGCGCGGTGATCCCGTGCAGCCCGAGCGCGCCCATCTGCGGCCACAAGTCGCGCGGAAAGCGATTGTCGCGATCGATTGCGGCGGCGCGCGGCGCGATCTCCGCGTCGGCGAATTCGCGCGCGGAGTCGCGGACCGTCTCGGCGGCCTCGCCGAGCTCGTGGTTGAGCGAATGGGAGTGGTTGGGGGTCATGGGGCGCGTCGGCTCGGGTTGCGGCGAGGATCGAGTCTCGCCGGCTCGCCCGCTGACCGCAAGCCGGACGAAGGGCGCGCTGGCGGGCGGGTCGGGGCAGGGCCGCTCAGCGATTGTGCATGGCGCGCTCCAGTCCGCTGCCGCAAGCGTCCGACCGTTGAAAGGCGGCGATCGCGCCGGTCATCGTTCATGCAGCGCCGGCCGCTCCGGCTCCTCGATCGGCTGAAGCATGATGATGTCGAGCGCGGCGACGAAGCCGAAAATGACCGTAAAGAAATCGATCGTCAGCGCGGTCATGTAGACGGCGGCGCTGTATTGGAGGCCTGTCAAAAGGTAGCCGAGCATCGCCAGCGTCGCCGCCGAACCCAACACGACAAACACCGCCAAAATTGGCAGCGGCGGTCCTTTGCCCACCGTCTTGCGACGCCGGAGCGGATAGGTCGCCTGAAGCGACAGCATCGGCAGCCCGAAAAGCAAACCGGAGCCTCGCCATATCCATGGTTCCGGAACGTCGTAGAGAGCCAATAACGCCGGCAGCAGCGCGCCCGCAGTCAATACGAACATGTACGTCATGACCGTCTTGGCGATGTACCGGTCGAGCGCCGACGCCCTCGCTCCGGCGGCCTGCCGAAGGATCAACAACAGCGCCGACAACCCCGCGAAGGTGATCGTCAGTCCAGCCAAAGTGTACAATAGGGCGGCGCCTTTGACTTCCATTCTTTGCTCCCCCGCGGCGACGATCTCAGTTCAGCTTTGAATCGGCTGCGCCGCAAGATTAGCCCAGCCGGCAGTATCGAACAGCGAGCGCGAGCAGCGCGAAGCCGATGTAACGCATGGGTTTGGATTCCCCCTTCGACGCCGTCCGCAGCGGCTTGTCCGTCCGCGTGAGCGGGCGAAGACTACGGGACGGGCCGGCCGGCCCGCCAGCCCGGGGCAGGGCGCTTGCCGGCCGCCAGCGTCGCCGCGAAGGCGAGCGCCGCCGGCAGCGCCTGGACAAACAGAATGTCGACGAACGCCGTCGCCGCGCCGAATACGCCGGCGACGACGACGCAGCCGAGGAAGAACAGTCGCAGGGCGACTTCGCGGCGCCATAGCGCGAAAGCGAGGCCGGCGGCGAGGAAGCCGTTGTACAGCCCCTGATTTGCGGCGAGCGCGGCGGTCGCAACGGCGAATTCCGGCGTGGTGTGGAAGGCTGCCTGACCGACCGGCAGGGTCCAGGCGAACATCTCCAGGCCGAGGAAGCCCAGGTGCTCGAGCGCGACCAGGGCGGTCAGGACGGCGGCGAGAGTTTTCACGCTGGCGCTCCAAAGGCTGAGGCGAGCGCGATTAAGGCCGATCCGACGCCTCCCGCCAAGTCCCAATTCGCTGCCGGGAAAAAGCCCGCTCTGGCGCGGGTCGGCCGGCCGCGTTATGGCGGCGGCGCCCTCTCCGTCGAGGGCGACGGAGGCTCGAGCGGCGGGCATGATCAAGTTTTTCGATTCCGACGGCCTGCGGCTGGCCTTTATCGACGTCGCGCCGCACGGACGCGACCGCGGCGAGCCGATCCTGCTGATCCATGGCTTCGCCTCCAACCACCGCGTCAACTGGGTCAATCCGCGCTGGGTCGAAACGCTGACCCACGGCGGCCGGCGGGTGATCGCCTTCGACAATCGCGGCCACGGCCAGAGCGACAAGCCGACCGACCCGCGGGCCTACCATTCGGCGTTGATGGCCGGCGACGCCCGGCGCCTGCTCGACCATCTCGGGATCGAGCGGGCCGACGCGATGGGTTACTCGATGGGGGCGCGCATCGCCGCGTTCCTGGCGCTCGCCGATCCCGATCGGGTTCGCCGACTGATCCTCGGCGGGCTCGGCGAACGACTGGTTCAGGGGGTGGGCCTGCCGCTCGGCATCGCCGACGCAATGGAGGCGCCGTCGCTCGACGCGCTGACCGACCCGACTCAGCGCATGTTCCGCGCCTTCGCCGAGCAGACCAAGAGCGATCTTTCCGCGCTCGCCGCCTGCATTCGCGGCTCGCGCCAAACGCTCAGCGAGGCCGAGGCGGCGCGCATCGCCTGCCCGACGCTGGTGGCGGTCGGCGCGCGCGACGCGGTCGCCGGCGACCCGCATCGGCTGGCGGCGATCCTGCCGCATGGGCGGGCGCTGGACATCCCCGGCCGCGATCACAATCTCGCGGTCGGCGACAAGGTCTACAAGGCGGGCGCGCTGGAATTCCTCGAACGGATCGGCGGAAGCCCCGATTGATCGGCGCCAGGCGCCGCGGGTCCAGAGAAACGGCCGCCGAGCCGAATCGCCGCGATGGTCGGGCCGGGGCAGGGCCAGCGATGATTGATCGGGAGTCGTCGTATTCGCGGCGTTCGAGGCCGAGGCGAAACGGAGGACGCATCGGCAAATCGATGCGTCCTCCGCTGGTGAATTCGACCGCGCGCCGCGGGATCACGCGCCGCGCGGTGCTTCGATCAGCAGCCTAGTACGGCGTACGTCCGTAGCCGTAACCGCCGTTCGGAGACATGACCGGACGACGCGGCCAGGGGTAATAGCGACGATAGATCGGGTAGCCCGGATATCCGGGGTGACCGTAGCGCCAGCCCGGCGGCCGACCTGGGTAGACCGGATAGGACGGATAGTGCGGGTAGCGTCGGATCACCGGCGGGTTGGTCGCCGGCGGTAGGCAAGAGACGCCAGGGACGCATGACGGCCGCAACTGAATAATCGGCGGCGGGGTCGGCGTCGGAGTCGGGGTTGGCGTCGGCGTCGGAGTCGGAGTTGGGGTCGGCGTCGGAGTCGGAGTTGGGGTCGGCGTCGGAGTCGGAGTTGGCGTCGGCGTGGGGGTTGGCGTTGGCGTCGGCGTCGGGGTTGGGGTTGGCGTCGGCGTCGGGCAATGCCGATCCGGCGGGCAAGTCGGAGTCGGGGTCGGCGTGGGCGTGGGCGTGGGCGTCGGCGTCGGGCATTGCGGCTCGCCCGGCCGGCAGGGCCGCGGTTCGCCGCAGCGCCAGCCTTGTGGCGTCCAGACCGGGTGTGAGCCGGGCGGGCAAAGATGCGCGATCCGGCAGACCAGGTGGCCTCTGATGAAGATCGGGCGCGTTTCCGGCGGACACGGCAGATAGGGTCCGCTCGGCTCGCATACGCCTTCGTCCGCGCCTTCGCCGAACGTGAAACCTTCAGGGCACGACAGTCCGACGACCGGCGCTTCGGCCGCTTGCGCTTGGCAGGTGGGGTTGGGCTGCTGGAGAAGCGCGAGCAGATCGCGGACGCGCGCGATTTGATCGGGCGAGGCTTTCGCCGCGAAGGCGTCCAGGAAGTTCTGGTAGTCGGCGATCGTGTTGCGCCAGATCGCCGCCCAGTAGGCGGCTTCGGGGTCCAAGCCGTCGAGCGGGCCGGCGCCGCTCGGCAAGTTCGCGCTCAGCGCCTGCGCCTGGGCCGGGTCCGCATTCAAGACGAACGAGAACGGCGGCGTGGTCGGGTTCGTCGCATGCCAAGGCGTCTGTTCGCCGCCGGTTGCTTGGTGAGCGGCGACGCGAACCTGGCGCATTGTCGAATCGATGTCGACAAAGGGCTGTTGCGCGGCGCCGACGACGGCGACGGCGTAGGCGTCGTCAGCGTCGCCCGGTTTCGGCGGCGCCTCGAAGTCGTGGACTTCGGCCGACAGGCCGAAAGTCGTGGCGCCGGGCGGATCGAGCGGGATCAGCCCTTTGGGAAACGTCGCGGCGCTGACGCTCTGGGGAATCGGTCGTGCGCCGTCGAGCGTCACGACCCGGACCTGCGACGCGGTCTGCGCCAAATCGCTCATGACCTTCGTCATGCTGAGCGAAATAGCCGGGACATCCGACGCGGTTTTGATCTGTGCGTCGACCGGCAGGAGATAGTCGTCGCAGCCGACATTGACGGCCAGACCGGCGAGATAGACGGTCACCGCCGCGCCGGCAGGCGCCGCCTGAACCTTGGCCAGGAACGCTTGATAGCCCGACGCGAGATCGGACGTGTTCAGATCGTGCAGTTCGCTGACGTCGAAGCCTTCGTCGCCGAGCGTCTTGGCGACGAGGGCGGCGTCGTTGGCGGCGGTCTGAAGCGGAGCGCCGACATAGCCGGCTTCTCCGATCACGAGCGCCAACCGATTCGCAGGCGGCGCGCTTTGCAGCGTCGGCGTCGGCGCCGTCGCCGGCGTTTGGGCGAAAGCGGGCGCCGCCAGGCACGTCGCGGCGAGTAGCGCGGCGACGGCTTCGGAGCGGATTGTTCTCCACACCATTTGCGTACTCCTTGGGTTCGAGGCTTGCAGGACATTAGAGCGTGACGATGGCGACGATCGTTCTTCAACGCTGGGCTTCGACCGCGCCGCGCTGGCCTCCCACGACGGATTGGCGGGGCCTGCGACCGTCGAGCGGAGCAAAAGGCGCGAATATTCGCGCGCATTTCTTGATTACGGTCCGAGCGAAGGCCCGTTCTCAGTCTTCGCTGAAGGTCGTCGCCGCCGCGAACCGGGATTGACGGGCGACAAGACGCCGCGGCGCCTGTCGCGCGATTGTCGCGTTGTGGTCATATCGGCTGAAGGGTCGCCGGCCCGCCGCCGGCCGCTTCCAGAAGGATGATTCCTTCGTGTCCATTTCGCTGCGCGGCGCGCGCGCCGCCGCCTTCAACCTGAAGGCCGCCTTCCCGCCGCCGCCCGGCGCCGCCGAGGCGCGCCAAGCGGTTCGGACGTTGCGCGAGCAGGTGCGGCGCGAGTCCGATCGCCTCGTCGAGAGTTGGCGCGACGCGATCGCGCGCGACGATTTTCTCCCTTCTGCGCGCAATCTCGCCGACTATTTGGCGCTGCGTCGCCAGGATCTGTCGGCGCTGCAGGCCAGTCTTTCAGCGCTCGGGTTGTCCTCGCTCGGACGCTGCGAGAGCCATGTGGCAGCCAATCTCGCCGCGGTCGCGGCGGCGCTCGCGCGCATTTGCGGCGGCGAACCCGAGCCATTTCCCGATCACGAATTGTGGTCAGAGGGCGCGCGGCGCCTGCGCGAACAGCGGCGCGCTCTGTTCTGCCGCGAGACCGGCGCGGCGATCATGGTGACGCTGCCCACCGAAGCGGCGAGCGATCCGCGGCTGGCCGAAAGTTACGTCGCCGCCGGCATGGATTGCGCGCGCATCAATTGCGCCCACGATTCGCCCCGCGTCTGGCGGGCGATGATCGAGCAGGTGCGCCGGGCGGCGGCGCTGCGCGGCCGGTCCTGCCGCATTCTGATGGACTTGCCGGGTCCGAAGTGCCGCATCGAGAGCCTGTCGCCGGAACGGCCGGGAAGGGTGCAGGTCGGCGATCGCCTGCGCCTGGCGCAGCGTCTGACGCCGGCGACGCCGTCTGATCTGCCGGTCGTCGCCGTCAGCCTGCCGCAGGTCGTCGCCGGTCTGGCGGTCGGCGCCCCCGTGTGGATCGACGACGGCAAGATCCGCGGCCGGGTCGCGGCGATCGAGGGCGGCGACCGCATCGTCGAGATCGTCGGCGCGCGCCGCAAAGGCGGGAAATTGCGGCTCGAGAAGGGGGTCAACTTTCCCGGCGCGCCGCTCCACCTGCCGCCGCTGTCGGAGGACGACCTCGCCGCGCTGCCGACCGTCGCCGAATGCGCCGACATGATCGGCTTCTCCTTCGTCCAGCGGCCGCGCGACATCGTCGCGCTCGACCGGGCGCTGGCGGCGGCGCGGCCGGGCGGTCCGCCAATTCCCTTGGTTTTGAAGATCGAGACGCTGGAGGCGGTGCGCAACCTGCCGCGCCTCATCGTCCAGTCGGCGGGCTCGCGGCCGACCGCGGCGATGATCGCGCGCGGCGACCTCGCGGTCGAACTCGGCCACGCTCGCCTCGCCGAAATCCAGGAGGAAATCCTGTGGCTGTGCGAGGCGGCTCGCATTCCGGTCGTCTGGGCGACCCAGGTGCTCGACGACCTGGTCAAGGAGGGGCTGCCGAGCCGCGCCGAGACCACCGACGCGGCGATGGCCCAGCGCGCCGAATGCGTGATGCTCAACAAGGGTCCGCATGTCGTCGAGGCGATTGGGTTCCTCGCCGAGCTCAGCGGCAAGATGAGCCGCCATCAGGCGAAGAAAACCGCGCGGCTCGCGCCGCTGCATTCCTGGCCGCTGGAGGCGCTGGCGCTGGCCGCGGCGCCGGTCCCCGACGCCGACGGCGCGCCGGTGACGATCGAAGCGCCGATCGGCTGAATGCGGGGCGGACGGCTCGGGCGCGGGGGCTCGCCGGCGGGGACAATTCCCCGTCTTCGGCGGCGGCGCCCGGTGGCGCGCCGACGGCGATCGTGTTAACCATTCCAAGGAAGCGTGGCCGGAGCGCGCAGGGGCGGCGCGGCGAAGCTTCGCGATGGGGGGTCACATGAAAGTCCGAAAGCTTGTCGCCGTCCTGGCGATCGCCAGCACGGCGTTCTGGACGCCGTCGATCGTTCCGGCCAATGCGCACGGTTATCATTGGGCGTCGCCATGGCCCGCGGTCGCGGTGATGGTCGGCGTCGCCGGCGTGATGACCAACGCCGCGTGGGTCTGGCACACGCAGTGCCGCGAGCTGAGCAGCCAGGAGGCGGTGACCTCGACCTTCCTGCCGTTCGTCGGCATGGCGTTCGACGCGCAGGCGAGGAAGTGCCGTCGCTGAGCGGAACGCGCTCGTAGGCGCGGCCGGCGACCGCGCCTCGAGCGCTCGACCTTCCGCCGCGGCGTGAGCGCGCTTGATCGCGCTTCGCCGCAAGGTCGAAGCTTGACATTGTGCGCCGCATCATCGATAAGCCGCATGCCGCTCGATGAGCGGCCGATGCGCGCCGGCTGCGTGAAGGGCTGATTTGTCCTCCTGCCGAGCGCCTGTTTGTAAATCGCTCGATCGCCCGGACACGCGGGGCGTCCCCTTCAACGACACTTTGCCGCAGCGCGGGATTCGCCGCGCCTTTGCGGCTGTTTGAAAGACACATTCTTGGAAAATTTCAACGGCTTCGGCCTCGCCGCGCCGCTCGTGACCGCGTTGACCCAGATGGGCTACGCCAAGCCGACGCCGATCCAGGCGCAGGCCATTCCGGTTCTGATGCGAGGGAGCGACCTCATCGGCGTCGCCCAGACCGGCACCGGCAAGACGGCGGCCTTCGCGCTGCCGATCCTCGATCGCCTGATCGCCGACAAACGCCCGGCGCCGCGCGGCGGGGCGCGCGTTCTCGTGCTCAGCCCGACGCGCGAACTGGCCAGCCAGATCGCGCAGAGCTTTCGCGACCTCTCGGCCGGCTTGCGCCTGGACATCGCCGTCGTGTTCGGCGGCGTGCCGCACGGCGCGCAGATCCGCGCTCTGCAGGGCGGGCTCGACGTGCTGGTGGCGACGCCTGGGCGTCTGGTCGATCATCTCGACGCCCGCGTCGCCAACCTGAGCGCCGTCGAATTCTTCGTCCTCGACGAAGTCGACCGGATGCTCGATCTCGGCTTCATCAAGCCGATCCGCCGCGTCGTGCGCGAGCTGCCGAGGAAGCGCCAGAATCTGTTCTTCTCCGCCACCATGCCGCCCGACATCCGCAAGCTCGCCGGCGAATTGCTGCATGAACCGCACGAGGTTTCGGTGACGCCCGCCGCCAAGACCGCCGACCGCGTCGAGCAAACCGTCATTCACGTCGACGCGCCGCGCAAGCGCGATATGCTGGTGGAGCTGTTCGCCGACCCCGCGCTGACGCGGACGATCGTGTTCACCCGCACCAAGCGCGGCGCCGACCAAGTCGCCAGGACACTCGACGAAGCCGGCGTCAGCGCGCTCGCCATGCACGGCAACAAGAGCCAGGGTCAGCGCGAGCGCGCGCTCGCGGCGTTCCGTTCGGGGCAGGCGCGCGCGCTGGTCGCCACCGACATCGCGGCGCGCGGCATCGATATCGACGGCGTCAGCCACGTCGTCAATTTCGAGCTGCCCGAGGTCGCCGAGGCCTATGTCCATCGCATCGGCCGCACCGCGCGCGCGGGGCATGCCGGTCAGGCGATCTCGCTTTGCGGCGCCGCCGAGCGCGACTCGCTGCGCGCGATCGAGCGCCTGACGCGGCTGCACATCTTTGCCCTCGATCGTCGCGGCGACAAGGGACCGAAACCGGCGCCGGTCGTGCGCAAGGCCGAGACGAAGCCGGCGCCCGATCGGCCCCATCATTCGCCCCATCGCGACCCGCGCTCGGCGAACCAGCAGCCCCATCGCGTCCGCCAAGGCCGCCGCACCCGGCCGGCCTATCAGGCCAACAGCGCGCCGGCGCGCTGAACCGAAGGCGCCGAGCGGCTGCGGGGGCGCGCGTTTCGCCCCCTGGAGCACATTGCTTTAAGACGGAACTGATGACGCTCTTGCCAGTGTCATTCCCGCGCGCGCGGGAATGACAAGGCTGGCGATTCCGCCAAACCGCGTCATGCTCTAGAAACCCTCAGCGCCCCTTCGCTTCGGTTCTGCGCTTGCGCTTGGCGAGCGTGCGCAGACGCAGCGCGTTGAGCTTGATGAAGCCCGCCGCGTCGTGGTGGTCGTAGGCGACCGCGCCTTCCTCGAACGTGACCAGCTCCTGGTCGTAGAGCGAGTTCGGGCTGTCGCGGCCGACGACGTGGACGCCGCCCTTGTAGAGCTTCAGCCGCGCGCGGCCGGCGACCGCTTCCTGGCTCTTGTCGATCAGCGTCTGCAACAGCTCGCGTTCGGGGGCGAACCAGAAGCCGTTGTAGATCAGCTCGGCGTATTTCGGCATCAGCTCGTCCTTGAGATGCGCCGCGCCGCGATCGAGGGTGATCGACTCGATGGCGCGATGCGCGGCGAGCAGGATCGTGCCGCCGGGCGTCTCGTACATGCCGCGCGACTTCATGCCGACGAAGCGGTTCTCGACCAGGTCGAGCCGGCCGATGCCGTTGTCGTGGCCGAGCTTGTTGAGCGCGGCGAGCAGCGCCGCCGGCGACAGGCGCACGCCGTCGATCGCGACCGCGTCGCCCTTCTCGAATGCGATCTCGACGATCGTCGGCTTGTCCGGCGCGGATTCGGGGTCGACGGTGCGCGAATAGACGTAGCCCGGCGTCTCGACCGCCGGGTCCTCGAGCACCTTGCCCTCCGAGGAGACGTGCAGCAGGTTGGCGTCGGTGGAGAACGGCGCTTCGCCGCGCTTGTCCTTGGCGATCGGGATCTGGTGCTTCTCGGCGAAGGCGATCAGCGCCGTGCGCGAGGGGAAATCCCATTCGCGCCACGGCGCGATGATCTTGATGTCGGGCTCGAGCGCATAGGCGGAGAGCTCGAAGCGCACCTGGTCGTTGCCCTTGCCGGTCGCGCCGTGGGCGATCGCGTCGGCGCCGACCTGGCGGGCGATCTCGACCAGCCGCTTGGCGATCAGCGGCCGGGCGATCGAGGTGCCGAGCAGATATTCGCCCTCGTATTGCGCGTTGGCGCGGAACATCGGGAAGACGTAATCGCGGACGAATTCCTCGCGCAGGTCCTCGATGAAGATGTGCTCGGGCTTGACGCCGAGCAGCTCCGCCTTGCGCCGCGCCGGCTCGAGCTCGTCGCCCTGGCCGAGATCGGCGGTGAAGGTGACGACTTCGCAGCCGTAGGTGGTCTGCAGCCACTTGAGGATGATCGAAGTGTCGAGCCCGCCCGAATAGGCGAGGACGACGCGCTTCACATGGGTCTTCGGCTTGGACATCGGATTTCGCTCGGGGACAAAGGATCGAATGGGCGGACGCAGGCGGCGCCGGGTTTGCGGCTCCGATCCCAACCGCCATGGCGAGGGGGGCAGGGAACTCGCTCCGGCTCACGTCCGCGGCCGTTATAGACGGCCACGGGCGGCGCGCAACCCTTACGGGGCGCCGCGCGGCCAGACGAAGCGGCGCACGGCGAACAGGACGAGCAGCGAGATCAGCCCGCCGAACAGCACGTCGGAAAGAAAATGGCCGCCGAAAGCCATGCGCAGCACGCTCGCGCCGGTTCCGAAGACGAGCGCGGCGGCGACCGCCGGAGCGCGCCAGGGCGGGGGCGCGAGCAGGGCCGGCGCGACCATCCAGAAAGCCGATGCGGCCTCTCCGGACGCGAAACCGCAGTTCTTCTTGCACGCGCCGTCGAAGCGATCCCAGGGGCGGAACGCGTCCTTGCCGCCGAATTCGACGATATGGACCGGGCGCGGCCGGTGGGCGTGATCCTTGAGGCCGAGATTGACGATCAGGCCGGAGCCGATCGCGATCGAAGCGATGAGAAAGACCACGCTGCGGCCGTCCGGCGCCCAGCGCAGGTTGGCCCCGAACCAGCGGATCGCCCGCGCCAGCGCGCCGCCGATGACGGCGGCCGGCCGGCCGAGCGAGGCGAACGAATGGACGAGCCAATATTCCGCGTTCTTGCCCCAGCGCGCCTGCAGGTAGGGGATGATGAATCCGGCGAGCACGACGAACGGCGAAATGCGGAAGAAATCGCGCGCCGCCCTGGCGAGCGGGCTCGCGCCGATGAAGCCGCCGCCGTCATAGAAGAGATGGGCGACCGCGAGGTCGAGCCCCGGCCACACGGCGAAGACGACGCCGACCGCGGCCATGGCGGCGAGAACGAACCAGAACGCTCGGCTCATGCGCGTCACGCCACCCGGTAGATCTGGCCGGTCTGCCGGCCCTCGACGCTGCGGCTGAAGGCGCGCGCCGCGCGCGCGACCGGAACCGGATCGAAGCCGCGGAAGAACGGCGCATAGACGCCCATCGATTCCGCGAACACCGTCGGGCTGACGGCGTTGATGCGGATGCCGCGCGGCATTTCGATCGCCGCCGCCATGGCGAAGCTCTCCAGCGCGCCGTTGACCATGCTGGCCGACGAGCCGCCGACGATCGGCGTGTCGGCGAGCACGCCGGCGATCAGCGTGATCGAACCGCCGTCGCGCAACCGATCGCGCGCCGCCAGGGCGAGGTTGACCTGGCCCATCAGCTTGTTGATCAGGCCGAGGCCGTAGGCCGACTGCGCGAGGGGCGCGGGCGCGATCGTTGCGAGCGGCGGGAAATTGACGCTGCCGGCGGCGCAGACGACGGCGTCGAGCGCTCCGGCCGCCTCGAGGCCGGCGACGATGCTGGCGGGATCGGCGATGTCGATGCGGACGGCGCCCGACTTCGAGCCGGCGGTGACGATGTCGTGGCGCTCGCCGAGCTCGGCGACGACCGCGCGGCCGAGCGCGCCGCTGGCGCCGACGACGAGAATGCGCAAGCGCGGCGCGTCGGACATATCCCTCTGATCCCCTGGTCGACCGAAGGCCGGGACCCTAGCCGAACGCCCCGCGCCGAGAAAGCGGAAATCCGTAAGGCGCCGCCGTTCACCAGTCGAGCGCGGTCACGCCGGTGAAATAGGGGTGGAGCAGGATCAGCGCCGCCCACAGGACCGTGCCGACGCCGACCGCGATCGCGTCGGCCCTGGCGAAGGCGGCCGAGGGCGCCGCGCCGTGGTCGCCGCGAAGCTCCAGCGCCACGCGCGCATAGATCGACCACACGAAGAACGCGCCGAACAGCAGCATGCCGCCCGCGTCGCCGTTCGAAATCAGATGCGCGAGCGACCACAGCGTGACCGAAGCGAGCAGCGGGTGGCGCAGCCAGCCGCGGATCTTGCCCGGCGCATTATTGACGCAGGCGAGCGAGACGAGGGCGCACCACATCAGCGCGATGGTCACGTCGCGCGCCCGTTCCGGCGGCGTCCACACCTGGTCCCACGCGTCGGCGCGATAGCGGATGAAGCCCCAGACGATCAGCGCCACGCCGGCCGCGGCGACGAGCGCGTGCAGGCCCCGGTAGGGATCTGCGCCGATTCGCTCGACCAGACGCCCGCGCGGCCCGCGCAGGCTGGCGAAAACGTGGACGCCGAGCATCAGGAAGAGGCCGAGCGCGAGAACGAACATGCGGATTCCTCCTGGCGGCGGCAGGGCGCCTCTGCTTACCGCGAACGCCGCCGGTCCGCTACGGGCGCCGCGTCGCATTGCCTCGCGCGCCCGCCGCGCAGTAGAACGGGCGCCTTGTAACGTCACACGCGGCCCGAAGGAGCGCCCATGTTGCGGTTGGATGGTAAATTGGCGCGGATTCGTTCGGGCGCCTATCGCCGGGCGGACTTCATTCTCGCCGCCGCTCTCGATTCGGAAATGGGGCCCGGCCTGCCCGGCGTGGGCCGAGCGCCGGCAAGCGACAGCGCGCCCGCGGGATGGCGGACGCGCGAGGCGTTCATCGACGGGGTCGAGGCGGTGATCAAGCAGGATGTCGTCGACATCATGCTGACCTCGGTCTCCAATCTCGAGCGCCTGATCGCGCGCGACGCCTACGCCGGCGTCGGCGTCAAGCCGGCGATCCGCGCCAACGACACGACCGACGTCTGGGTGGTTCGCGGCGGGACTTACGCGTCGAAACCGTCGCGGCCATTCCGCACCGCCTCGCTGCCGCGGGTGCGTTCGGGCGGCGCGACGCCCCATCCCAACGCCAAGATCGCGCAGACCGACCTCGGGCTCTATTCGATCACCTTCAGCGGCGACCTCGACGCCGATCGCGAGACGTTGGAAGCGTTCGGCGCCTTTCGCGCCGACGCGACGGTCAACGACTTCCGCTACTTCCTCGAAGTGTTCAATCCCAACGCTGGACTGATCGCGCCCGATGTCATGCCGTATTTCGTCAACGACTCGATCGTGCGCTGCCTCGCGGGCCTGACCGAGGCCGAGCGGCCGCGGTTCCTCAAGATCGTCTACAACGGGCCGCGCGCGCTCGACGAGCTCGCCTCGTTCGACCCGGGCCTGGTCGTCGGCGTGCTCGGCGGCGGCGCCGGCACGACTCGCGACTGTTTCGAGCTCATCCACCAGGCCGAGAAGTACGGCGCGCGCGTCGCGCTGTTCGGCCGCAAGATCAACCTCGCCGAGTCGCCGCTCGACATGGTCAAGCTGATGCGCGCCGTCGCCGACGGGGCGATCGCGCCGCTCGAGGCGGTCAAGGCCTATCACGACGCGCTGCGCAGCCAGGGCGTCGCGCCGATGCGCGACCTCGCCGCCGACAGCGAGATCACCGAGGCGAATCTGCGGCTGGAATAGGGGCGGGGACGTGGGCGGGGGCGCGCGGCGGGGAATCGTCACGGCGGGGTCGTGGTGCGTCGACTACAACAAGTCGATCGCCGACTGGCCGGCTGAGGACACCTCGAACGAAGTGCTGGCGGTCGACCGCCAGGGCGGCGGTTCGGCGTGCAACATGGCGCTCGACCTCAAGCGGCTCGATCCCGATTTGCCGGTCGAGACGATGGGGGTCGTGGGCGACGACGACGAGGCGCGCTTCCTGTTCGCCCAGTGCGACGCGGCCGGCGTCGAGCGCGCCGGGCTGTTGAAGCTTTCCGGCGGCGCGACGATGACCGTCGACGCGTTCAACGTGAAGTCGAACGGCCGCCGCACCCATTTCTACCATCCCGGCGTCGCGGCGACGATGAGCCCCGAGCACTTCGATTTCTCGCGCTCGAACGCGAAGATCCTCCATCTCGGCCTGCCGGGCGCGCACAAGCGGATGGACTCGCCCTGGCGCGGCGAAGCCAACGGTTGGGTCGTGACGTTGGCGGCGGCGCGGCGCGAAGGGATTGTGACCAACCTCGAATTGATGACGACCGGCCGCGAACGCATCGCCGCGCTGGCGCGGCCGTGCCTGCCGCATCTCGATCTCTTGATCGTCAACGACTACGAGATCGGCGCGGTCGCCGGGATGGAGACGCGCCGCGCCGGCATGGCCGATCCGCCGGCGATCCGCGCCGCGCTCGCCGCGGCGCTGCGGCTCGGCGCGATGCGTCTCGCCGTCGTCCATTTTCCCGAGGGCGCGATCGCGCTGACGCGCGACGGCGCCGCGTTCGCGCTCGGTTCGGTCGCCGCGCCACGCTCGGCGATCGCCGGCGTCAACGGCGCGGGCGACGCTTTCGCCGCCGGCGTGCTCTATGCGCTGCACGAGGAGCGCGGCGTCGAGGACGCGTTGCGGCTCGGCCACGCCTGCGCCGCCGCGTCGATGCGCGCGGTGTCGACCACGACCGGCGTCGGCAGCGTCGCCGAATGTCTCGCCCTCGCCGACCAATGGGGCTTGCGTCCGCCGCCAGCGTGACGGCGCGCGAAACGAAACAGGAGAGGGAGGTCGCCATGGAGCTCGGATTGAAGGGCAAGGTCGCCGTCGTCACCGGCGGCAGCGTCGGCATCGGTCTCGCGGTCGCCAACGGCCTGGCGGCGGAAGGCGTCGACGTCGTTATCGCCGCCCGCGGTGAAGAGCGCGTGCGCGCGGAGGCCGCCCGCATCGCCGAACGTCACGGCGTCAGCGCCCTCGGCGTCGCCTGCGACGTCTCGACCCGCGCCGGGACCGACCGCCTGATCGCCGAGGTCGAGCGCGCGTTCGGCGGCGCCGACATCCTGATCAACAACGCCGGCACCGGGTCGAACGAGACCGTGATGGAGGCGCTCGACGAGAAGTGGCAGGCCTATTGGGACCTGCACGTCATGGCGGCGGTGCGGCTGGCGCGCGGCCTCGCGCCGCTGATGAAGACACGCGGCGGCGGCGTCATCCTGCACACCGCCTCGATCTGCGCCGTGCAGCCGCTGTGGTACGAGCCGATCTACAACGTCACCAAGGCGGCGCTGATGATGTTCTCGAAGGCGCTGTCGACCGAGCTGGTCGGCGCCAACATCCGCGTCAATTGCGTCAATCCCGGGCTGATCCTGACGCCCGACTGGATCAAGACCGCCATGCAGCTCACCGCCGACAAGGGCGGCGACTGGCGCGCCTATCTCGACGGCGTCGCCAAGGAGCACGCGCCGATCAAGCGTTTCGCCACCCCCGAGGAGCTGGCGAATTTCTACGTGTTCCTCTGCTCGGAGCGCGCGAGCTACAGCGTCGGGTCGAGCTATTTCGTCGACGGCGGGATGTTGAAGACGGTTTGACGGGCCGGAGGCGCGCCGCGTAGAAGGCGCGGCGTCGTCCTCCAAAGGTTGATCCGTCTTGGCGCCCATTTCCTATCGCATCCTGTTCGTGCGCCACGGCGAGACCGACTACAACGCCTCAGGCCGTCTGCAGGGCCAGCGCGACATCCCGCTGAATGGCCGCGGCCGCGCCCAGGCGTCGGCGATCGGCCGCGCGCTCAAGAAGGCGATGCCGGAGGCGATCGCCATGCTGGAAGGGGCGGAGGCGTTCGTCGCCTCGCCGCTGGTCCGCGTCCGCGAGACGATGGAGCTCGCGCGGGCTGCGCTCGGGCTTCCGCCCCAGCGCTACGCGCTCGAGCCGGCGCTGAAGGAGCTCACCTTCGGCGAATGGGAGGGGCTGACCTGGCCCGAGGTCGAAAAGCGCGACCCGGCTGGGGCGCGAGCGCGAGCGGCCGACAAGTGGAACTTCGCCCCGCCGGGCGGCGAGAGCTACGCGATGCTCGCCGAGCGGCTCGAGCCGTGGCTGGAATCGCGCGACGCCGACTGCTTCGTCGCCTCGCACGGCGGCGTCGCCCGCGCCTTCATGACGCTGATCGCCGACGTCAGCCCCTCCGCCGCCGAAAACGCCGACATCTGGCAAGGCCGCGCGATCCTGTTCGAGGGCGGCAGGTATCGCTGGATCGGGTAAGGGCGCCCCTTCTCCCGCTCGCGGGGGAAGAGCCTGCCCCCGCAAGGGGGGAAGGGGGCGGCGGGTGCGGCTTGCCAGTGGTGTTCGCCGACCCGCCGGCCCCATCGGCCCGTCGCCGTCAAGCCGCTCACGCGGCTGCTCCGCTCCGCTTCGCCCCTTCGGGTGACCGCGCCGGTCCGATG
>Ga0326728_10009528_pt1 | contig 23326 bp, 18 predicted proteins | sample MB3enrmetagenome_FD_207602 | JGI IMG/M metagenome (GOLD analysis project Ga0326728, IMG submission 207602) | Lab enriched peat soil microbial communities from McLean, Ithaca, NY, United States - MB31MN | ecosystem: Environmental > Terrestrial > Soil > Wetlands > Peat | place: USA: New York... | reverse complement strand
ACCAGGCCCTTGACGTCCTTGTGGCAATCGACGCAGGTGAAGAGACTGCCGTGAATGGAGTGCTCAAGCTTCTTCTCATCGACGAAGAGACTGACGGTCTTGCCGTTCTCTTCATAGCTCAGAGAGGCGTCGCCATGGCAAGCGAGGCAGTCGGAGTTCTTGGGCTTGTGCTGGGCGCGGGCGGTGGGAGTGGTCGCGAAAAGCAGCAACAATACTGCCAAAGCCAAAATAGACCTTTGAAAATAAGACGAATTCTTCACGCAACCAGAAGAAGCTGTGGTGTGAATGCCACGCTGTGATTGGAGTCACAGGGTACGGTGGCGCAGCGCATAGAAGTCCCATGTGCTGCGCTTCACCCACCGCAATGGAGATAGTTGGCCTCTCATCCCAAGTGATCAGACCGCATGCATTGGTCATTCATCTGGGACAAGCGCGGACGAGGACGTCCGCGCTACAGCCGGCCAGGAGGCCGGCGCTACAATCCTGCCGGGGCTACAATCTTGCCGGCGCTCAATCGATACAGGTGGAGCACGCAGTTGGGAAACAACGCGGCTCAGATGAAGTAGGCGCTGAGGGTCAACACCAGCAGGGTCAGGCCGATGAAGATGGCGGTGAAGCCGACCACGCGGGAGAAGTTCAACTGCCAGCTTCCCGGCGCTTCGCCGAGCTTGGCTTCGAGCTTGCCCTCGCGCACCAGGCGCTGATACTCCAGCGGGCGCTTGTGTTCAAACTCCTCTTCGCTCTCCACGCCGGTGAAGATCACCATATCCATGGGGAAGCTGCCCGGCCGCAGATGGGTGTTGACGAAGTGGATGGAGAAGATGAAGAGGATGGCCAGCAAGCCCTCGTCGCTGTGAATCACCAAGGCCGCATTCAATGCCCATCCGGGAAGGAAGCGGGCAAAGAAGGGTGCGAACCACATGGCGTAGCCGGAGAAGCCGATGACGATCATGCCCCAGAAGACCGCCCAGTAATCGAACTTCTCCCAATAGGCGTAGCGGTCGAAGTGGGGACGGGGACCGAGGCCGACGAACCAGCGCATGTGGCCGAAGAGGTCCTTGGCGTCCTTCCAATTGGCCACCATGGAACTGTAGCCCCAGAAGACGCCCTTCTCGCGATGGACAAAGGCACGGGAGAAGATGTCTCGAACGTGGATGAGAAAGGTCAGGCTCAGCACCAGAGCGCAGAACTTGTGGAAGAAGAGGATGGTGCCGAATCCGCCGACCAGGCCGGCAAAGCCGCGCGCCCAGAGGCTCTCGCTGAAGCGCATGGGCAGGCCGGTGGCGGCCAGCACCAGGAAGGTGGTGAAGAGCACCGCGTGCATGTAGCGCTGGCCAGGAGTGAAGCGCTTGAAGAATCGCCGCGGGGGGGGAGATTGCTCCCCGCCGGTCGCGACGACTTGATCATTCCTATGCTCTTGATCAGGCATTCTTGCCTCCTTGTGCGGCTTTCTTCCTGACCTGGTCGATGCGGGCGCGGATGAGCCAGAGGATGGTGTGGATGATGAAGAAGGTCAGGGTTCCGACCAGCAGCAGATTCATGAAGAGACGGATGAAGTAGAGGGCCGGATTCAGGGTGCGGTTGTGAGCATTGGCGTGCGGCTGATACTGCACAAAGCTCTTGTTGGCGCCGATGTGGCACTTGCCGCAGGTGGTGATGAGGTTGGCGGAATTGACCGGAGAGAGGGGATCGGCGGTGGGCCGGACTTCGTGGGCGTCGTGGCAATCCCAGCAACGCGCCGTCTGCACATAGCCGCCCAACGAACCGAGCTGGGAGTGGAAGGTGTCGCGGTAGGTGGAGAACTTGTCCTTGTGGCAGGAGCCGCAGATGGGGGTGGATTGGGAGCGGAAGGCGTCGGCGGTGGGCTGCAGGATGGCGTGGGCAGTGTGGCAGTCCGAGCAGACGGGAACATTCTTGTTGCCCGCAGCCAGCGCCTTGCCATGCACGCCGTTGAAGTAATCGGCGGCGATCTTGGCGTGGCAGTTGCCGCAGGTGGCGGGAATGTTGGCCTTGTTGGTGGGGCTCTGCGGATCCTTGCGGCTGAGGATGTGGTGCGAACCGTGGCAGCTCTGACAGTTGGCGGCCACCAACAGGCCTTCCTTGCTCAGCGCATAGCCGTGAATGGAATCCACATAGGAGGGATAGACGCTGTCCAGGCCGTGCTTCTGGGCCATGCCGTTGGTGCTGTGGCAGACGCCGCAGGTGCGGGGAATGTTGAGCGGATAGACGGCGGAACGGGGATCGCTCTTGGGTACAATCTCATGGGCGTTGCCGTGGCAACTGGTGCAGGGATGCTCCTTGCTGTCGGCGTGCACGCTGCCGGTCAGTTGCGCGGCCTGGTCGGCGTGACAGGTGTTGCACTGAACTTTTTTGAGATGCTCCGGGTGGGGGTATTCCTTGATGTCGGCGTGGCAATCGCCACACTTGAGGCCGCCATGGATGCTGGAGCCGAATTTGCCCGCATCCACGCCGATGTTGTGCCCGGCGGAGTCTTGCAGGGTGGTGTCGGAGTGGCAGGCCAGGCAATCGGTTTGCGCGGCGAGAGGAGAAGGGGCGGCCAGCAGCAGCAGCGCCAAACCCGCCGCGACCAAGCCCGGCAGCAAGCGGAGGCGCGGCGGCCCCGCGGTGAACATTCTTGTTCTTTTTGCGCCCGTGGCAATTTCGGCGTCGGTCATGCTGCTGTCTTCTTTCTCCGCGAGCGCTTGCGAACGCGGCGGGCCAGCCGCGGCAGAGATCGAATGCCCGACAAGGGCCTTCTCCACGCTGGCTACAGACTTAAGGAATCAGGCTTTAGGGCGGCTTCGGGCAGTGATCGGGATCACACCGCAAAAACAGGGACGAATCATCCAGTCTTTTACCGAAGACCTGTGATGGGGAGGTGGAGAGCGCCGCGGGCAAAAGAAAAGAGTAGGCGAGGCTCCTCCTGAACGGATCTTCAACGGTCGCGGTGAGCCAAAGTGCTCGGGAAGGATGCGCCCGCGGCGGAGAAGAACGGCAACGGCCCAGAGGGGCGAGAGGAGGAACCGTATGGAAACCGGCAGGTGATGCGGGTCACTTGCCAGCCGAAGCCCCGTCCGAGAGAATGTTAAGGCTGTTCGAGGTTGTAAAAATGGCCACACTAGTAGCCCTGGATACCAAAAACATGTTGACTCTTCCCGGAGATGCGGTTCGCCAGATTCAGTGGCGCTTTGCCGAACGGTTCGATTTGCAGATGCTGGTGCAGTCAGCGCGCGGCGTTGCCCGCGGCACCATCGCCCGGCTGGTCGCCGCCGGCGAACGCAATAACCACGAGTGGACCCCGGCCAAGAACGCCATGCTGGCGGAGTTCGACCGCGCCGGCATTACCGCCGCCTTCATGGAGCCGGAAGAGGGCGGATTCATCATCGGACCCAAGAATCTGGCACTCTCGCTGGCGGCCTTCGAGCTGGCCTGGGTGGACGGCGGCGCGGCCACCGGCAGCCTGGCCGGCTTTCTGGCCCTGGCGCCGATTCACGAGCGCGGCACCGCGGAGCAGATCTTCCGCTACAAGAGCCTGTGCGCCCCCCCGCAGCCCGGCGAGGACCGCAAGCCCTGGCGCGGGGCCTTTGTTCTGACCGAACCCATCCCCTACGTGGGCGTGGACACCGGCATGTTGAGCGGCAAGATGCGGGTGGTGGATTGGAAAGACGGCGAAGAGCCCTGGCTGCAAGTGGACAAGCGGGGCCGCTTCATCACCAACATCGCCTTCGCCAACTTCGTCACCGCCGCCGTCAATAGCGACGATCCGCGCATCAAGGGCAGTTGCGTCATCATTCTCGAAGAGGGCGACGAGGGGAGCTTCGATCACGGCACGCCGACCAAAAAGCTGGTGCACCAGCTCAGTTCGACCGGCGACCCCATCTTCAACCTCAAGGTTCCCGCCAGCCGCATCGTGGGCGGCTACACGGTGAAGGACGGGGTAATCATCCCCAACTACAACCACAGCGAAGTGCTGGAGGCGGTCTTCAAGCGCACCCGCGTGGCGGTGGGGCTGATGACCTCGGCCAAACTGCTCTCGGCCGTGGAGCCGGTGATCCGCTACCAGCGGGAGCGTTTCCGCGGCGCCGAAGGGGCCAAACCGGGCTCCATCCGTTACGAGCAAGGGATTCAGCAACGCGAGGACGCGCTGCACCGCCTGGTCGAGGTCTGGGCCACCGGCGAAGCGGCCACATCCATGGGCTTCGCCACGGCGCGGCTCTTCGACACCATTGAACCGATTGAGAAGCTGAAGACGGCCATGCTCAAGGAGAGCGGCATTCAGGGCGGCCGCGCCGAGATGAAGGCGCTCAAGGCGAGCGAACAGCGGGCCCTCGAGCTGCTGGGGATGGCGGAGAACGATCCCCGCCGCGCCGAATTGGAGGCCGACCCTCTGGTGCAGTTCGTGCTCATGGACGCCGAGACCAACGTGATCTGCCCAGCCACCAAACTCTGGAACACCGGCCACGGCGCCAATGTGCTGCGCGAGGCGGTCAGCCTGATGGGCGGCTACGGCATCACCGAGGATTGCCCCGGCTTCCTGGCCAACAAGTGGATGGACGCGCAGTTGGAGGCGACCTACGAAGGCCCCGAGGCGGTGCAGCGCCGACAGTTGACGGTGACCATGACCAGCGAGGTCTTTCTGGCCCTCTTCCGCAGCTGGACGCGGGAGATGCGGCGCATCGCCAGCGAGAAGCCCGGCACCGGCGCCTGCACACTGGCCTCGGCCATGAACCTTTGGCTTTGGACGCTCAATTACCTGCAAAAAGCCACCGACCCCAGCGGCGCCAAGCTCTATCACGGGCAGCGCCAGGGCGTGACCTTCGCGCTGGCCGACGCGCTGTGCTGGCTGCTGGCCTCGCGCTACCAGATTCTGGACGTACTGGAACTGGAAGCCAAAGGCCCCATGGACCCGGTGGCCGCCGAGGGTCTGGACGGCACGGTGCAGTTCTTCAGCGACCTCTGCCACACCCAGGCCGCACAGGCCGCGGGCGAAGTCTCGCGCATCTGCGCCGAGCTGGTCTTCGGCTACAACTGCCACCCCTCCTGGGACGAGGAAGAGCACCGGGGGTGCTTTCTTGCCGGAGAACTCGACGCCTATGAGGAGACCATGCCGGGAATCTCGGCGATGGCCCTGGACGTGATCGCTGCCGACGGCACCCATCCCCTGAAGGCCGGGCCCTGCGCCGGTTGCGCCGGATCGTCGGAGTTTCTACGGCTGCAAAGCAAATTGACCACCTGCCTGAGCGGGGCGCGGCTGGCCAAGGATCGCGCCGCCGGGACCATCAGCAAGGTCATGATTCCCGAGGCGCTCGATTATCCCGCAGCGGGGCCCGCATGAGCGCCAGAGCGAGAGTCAAGATCAAAGCAGTGAAAGCGAAGAAGCCAGAGGCAGTCGTGCCGGAGCCAGTACCGGAGCCGGAAGTCGAGCGTTCGGCCATGGTGGTGGATATTGCCTGTGCCGGTTTTGGGCCGGCAACGGGAGGCTTTCTGACTACCCTCACCCGCGCCTGGAACGAAAACCCCGCCGATCCCGCCTTCGAGAGCAAGGTGGCGCCGGGAATGCCGCTGCAAGTGATGTGCTACGAGCGCGCCGACGATCTGGCCGCCGGGGTCAGCGGCGTGGTCACCCGCGGCCGCGGCATTCGTGCCAGCTTTCCCGAACTGGACCCGGCGGAGATTCCACTGGCCATCGCGGTCAAGCAGGAAGAGGTCTTCTACCTGCTCGACCCCCACGGCGCCAGCCGCCGCTCCGCTGCTTTGCGTTTTGGAGATGCGCTGCTGCGGACCGTGGGTGCACTCTTCGTCAAGAATCATGCCTTCAGGCTGCCCTGGACCCCGGCCTTCCTGCATAAGCACGGCGGGCTGGTGCTGGGCATCGGCCAGTTTAACCAGTGGGTCGCTAACCAGGTTATGTCCTCGGGCATGGTGCAGATCTGGCCGGGTACGCCGGTGGGCGAACCGCTGCTCACCGGCAGAAAGGTCGAGGGACTGCGCTTCGTCGATCAGGGTGTGGATAAAAATGGCGCGCCGGGCGACGGCTTCATGGCTGGCATGGACGTAAAAGCCCTGCTGACGGTGGTCGGCGACGGCCCGGTGGGCGCGGTGGGCCAGGCGCTGGACGAGAAGCTGGGCCTGCCCAAGGGACACTCGCGCGGCGAGTGGGCCATGGGCATGAAGATGGTCATCGAACTGCCCGAAGACACGAGATTGGAACCCGGAACCGTCTGGCACACCTTCGGCTACCCCGAACCGGAGATTTTTGGATTTTTGTACGTTCATCCCGAGCGGCTGGTCTCGGTGGGAATCTTCGTTCCCTCGTGGATGGGCGACCCCTCGCGCACCGCTTACCGCTACTTGCAGCACTACATCCAGCACCCGCTGCTGTGGAGAGTGCTCAAAGAGGGAACGCTGCGCTCGTGGGGCGCGAAGTCGCTGGAAGAGTCTGGTAAGCGCGGCGAGCCGTTCCTGGTGGGCGACGGATTTGCCCGCATCGGCGAAGGCTCGGGGGCTACGAATATGTTGACCGGCTCGGGCGTCGACGAGGCCTGGACCACCGGCGTGCAACTGGGCGAGGCGGTGATCGAACTGCTCCACGCCGGCAAGCCGTTTACCGAGGAGAATCTGAACGCGACGTATGTCGAGCGGCGGCGGGCAAGCTGGGTCGAGGAAGGCGCCAAAGAGGCGCAGAACGCCCGCAACGGCTTCCATAGCGGGATGGTCAAAGGCATGATCGGCATGGCGCTGGCCGGATTGACGGGCGGGAAGCTGTCCTTCGGAGCGGCGATCGATCCCGCCTTTGGGCAGATCGCGCCCAAGCAGGCGGGAATCGACCCGAAGGTGCTGGAAGAGTTGGCGCAGGCGGCGCAAGCCGGGGGCCGTCCTCTGCACGATGCGCTGCTCAGCGAGCGCGGCTGGCCGGAGATCGAACTTGACGGCCGCTTGCTGATCAGCCAGCAGGATGCCCTGCTGATGGGCGGCAAGGTGCAGGCGAATCCAGGTTTCGCAGATCACGTGACCTTCCGCGATCTCGCCATTTGCAAGACGTGCGGAGCAAAGACCTGCGTGGCCATGTGCAGCGGCCAGGCCATTACCCATGGACCCGACGGCGTACCCTTGTTCGAGCGCGAGAAGTGCATTCACTGCGGCGGCTGCTTGTGGAACTGCGGCTACTCCCCCGACGGCATGCACGGCAACATCGAGTTCCGCGCCGGTGCGGGCGGGCTGCACTCGGCGGAGAATTAGTTCCGATCTCAGGCCAGGAGAAATACTTTGTTCTCTTGACAATCCAGTTGGGCATTACGGTTACAATGGCGGCGTGAGATTTCCTCTTCTCATGCCGCTTTACTGTTTCTCAGGAGGTTCCCCCGGCAGGACGGTCCCTAAACTCGTGTGATGGAGGTAACAATGACCTTTGGAAAAGGGTTTTCTTCATTCATCCTCTTGGTATCTATGGCCGCCACGGCAGTTGCTCAAGGCGCTCCCAGGCCGCGTGTTGCCGTCTTGGATTTTGATTACGCAACGGTTCAGTCTCAGTCCGCCGCCATCTTCGGTACCCAGGTCGATCTTGGCAAAGGCATCACCACCATGCTTATCACCAGCCTGGTCAAAGACGGCACCCTCTCCGTTGTTGAGCGCACCGCTCTCGACAAGATCGTCACCGAGCAGAACTTTTCCAACTCGAATCGTGCCGACCCCTCCAGCGCCGCCCAGATCGGCAAATTGCTGGGTGCCGACTACGTTATAGTCGGTAGCATCACGCAGTTCGGTAACGACACCCAGAAACAAAACGTCGGTGGTGGCGGCGGCAACTGGCATGGTTTTGGTGTGGGTAACGTCAGTCACTCCAGCACCAAGTCCGGTGTCGGCATCAACGCCCGTATCGTGAATGTCGATACCGGTGAAATTGTCGCTGTCGGCGAAGGACTCGGCGAATCCAGCCGCTCTTCCCTCGGCCTCGGCGGTGGCGGCGGCAATTGGAAGGGCTTAGGCGGCGGCAACGTCGACTTCGGATCCTCCAACTTCCAGAACACCATTATCGGCGAAGCCACCAAGAAGGCCGTCGATCAACTGGCTGTCAGCCTGCTCTCCAACAGCTCGAAGCTTTCGTCCCGTACGGTCAAGGTTGAGGGTCTGGTGGCCGCCGTCGATGGTGGACAGGTGATTCTGAACGTGGGCGCCAAGGCCGGCGTCAAAGTGGGCGACCAGTTCGATGTGGCTCGCGTGGGTCGCGAGATCAAGGATCCCGCTACCGGTCGCGTCCTGCGCCGGATGACGACCACAGTCGGCGCCATTCGTGCCGTCGATGTCGATGAAGCCTCCGCCATATGCAACATCGTTTCCGGCTCCGGTTTCATTGTGGGTGACCGCGTCTCCTTCAACGGCGTCCCCACTGGCTCCGGCGCCGCCAGTTTTGCGCCCCAGCCCCAGGCGCTCTCGGCTGCTCCACAGCCGCCTCCGCCCCCGCCATCCGGCCCGGATGCGGCTTCCCCTGCGCCGGGAGGCGACCAGCCCAACTTCACGGCTATCAAGGCAGAATTCGTTCCCGGCGACAAGATCATCTTCTTTGATGATTTTTCGGATATGGTGGGCGACGAGCCGCCGCCACACTGGAAGATCCGCGGCGCCACCCCGGAGCTGCGCGTCGCCGAAGACACCCGCGAACTGGCTTTCATTGGCGATCGCTACGAAATCTACCCCAACCTCACTGGCCTGCCCAAGAACTTCACCATGGAAATGGACCTGCTCTGTGAAAAGGGCGCGGTCCTGAATGCGAACGGCTGCGGCGGGATCAACTGGTACTTCCACGACAAAACCGGAAGAGTGGAATTACTCAGAATCTGGGTCGGCATGGACCGAGCAACAGAAGATCAAAAAAACATTGAATGGCGTCTCGGTTTATGGACAGACAAGGAGGCGCTGGGAACAAAGACTCTTGTCACAGACTGGAAAAAGCTGGTCAAGCTCGCGATGTGGGTACAGAACGGACGCATTCGCTTCTACGTCAATGGCGATCGGGTCTTCGATTTTAACCAGGTAGAGCTGGGCGAGATCGCCTCGCTGCAGGTTAGTTTTTGGAGCCATGACACAACCATGGCCTTCCGGCGTGTCCGCTTCGCCGAAACTGCTCCCGACTTCGGACAGGTCATTACCTCCTCCGGCAAGTTTGTCACTCACGGCATTCTCTTCGATACCGACAGCGACCGCGTCAAACCCGAGTCGGCTGCGGTTCTCCAACAGATTGCCCGTGGCCTAACTCAAAATCCCGACCTGAACGTCGAGATCGATGGCCACACCGATTCGACCGGCATCGCCGCCCACAACCTCGATCTCTCCAAGCGCCGCGCCGAAGCGGTCAAGAATATTCTTGTCCGTCAGTTCAACATCGACGCCGGGCGCCTCTCCACCAACGGCTTTGGCTCTTCCAAACCTGTTGACAGCAACAACACCCCGCAGGGCAAGGCACAGAACCGCCGCGTCGAGTTTGTCCGCATGTAGGTTTCAGAGCTTCTTTCCCATCCATCCGGCCGGCCGCTGCACCTGCACAGCAGCCGACCGGATTGTTCAAAGGCACCCTTGCTGGTCCCTCTGCATCTCACACTCCCCATCAACATGCACGACCCCCCATTCAGTACAATGCGGAAGTGTGTCTTTCTCGCCCGGAGCGCTGTGTGCCGGAGCGAGACTGGATCACGCAAAGGAATGAAACATGGCACAAGCAGTACACATCGTGGTTTGCGCGGGGGTCGTACCCGATCCACTGCAAACGCTGGAGCCCGTGATCGGCCCGACCGGTCCGGGATTGAAGAACGAGATGGTCTTGCCCGCGGTACTCGATCCCTGGGCGGCCAGCGCGCTCTATGAGGCCGGAGCCCTGGCGGCCAAGAACCCTGGGAGCAAAGTCTGGCTGGTTTCCCTCGGCCCCAAGGCCAAGCTGCAACAGGTGATGATGACCGTGGCGCAAAAGGTGAGCTTCGAGCTGGTTCCTGTCGATGGGCCCATCGGCGGCTTTCCCGATGCGCATTCCACCGCCGCCGTGCTGTCCGAGACCATCGCTGCACTGCCAGGGTTAGACCAGAGCAAGATGCTTCTTTTTGGCGGCTGGGAATCGGCCTCGCGCGGTGCGGGCGTCACCCTGCAACTGATCGGCGAACGGCTGGGCATCACCGAGCAGTTTCAGGGCGTGGACCAGATTGAAATGAGTGCCGACGGCTCTTTCGAAGTGCTGGAGCGGGTCGAGGGCGGCAAGCACCAGGTTTCGGTCTGCGCCTCCACGCCCGCTGTGCTGGGCTGGGCTACGGGCAATCTGGCCGAGCCGCGCAACAATCCGCAAGTCGGCATGGGCAACATGCGGACGATCATGCCCGCGCTGGCCAAGGCCAAAGTGGCCAAGCTGGAAGCCAACGGTCTGCGCTACCTCTCCGCCAGCCTGCCCAAGCAGCAGCGCGTGACGCGGGTGGAAAAGAACATGACGCCGGAAGAAATCGCTGCCGAGCTGGTCGCGTGGATGGGAGCCGAATAGGTTCCTCCAGAAGATTCTGCGTGGTGAAGGGTACGGGCTTGAGCCCGTACATTTAGCACCATTGAATGAATTCTGGCTTTAGCCTCTGAGGGAATGCACGATTTCAAAAAAGACCTCAACGGCTAAAGCCCCATTTTGGCTTTGATTTCGATATACGGGCTGAAGCCCGTACCCTTCAATCAAAGTCAAGTAATTGGAGTAGATCGAATGGAATCGATAATTGTACTCACGCATGTAGATGAAAGTGGCTCTGCACTCGCCAAATCCTCTCTGGAAGCTGTCACCGCCGGGGTGGAACTGGCTGCGCAGATCGGCGCAACGCTGGCTATAGGCGTGATTGGAAGCGCCGCGGCATTGAATGCTGTCGCTGCGACCGGCGCCCGACTGCTGGCCGTCGAGGGCGAAGCCTTCGCCCAGGCCCGCTACGCCAGCGACGCCGCCGCCGCCGAAGCCCTCTGCCGCGCCGCCGCAGCGAGCATCGTGCTGCTGCCGGGCAGTTCGCGCTTCAGCCGCATCGCCGCGGGCGTGGCGCACCGGCTGGGCGGATTCATCGACACCCACATTACGGCGCTCAGCGGCGCCGCCGGAATCGAGGCCACGCGCTGGTTCTATCGCCAACGTATCGAGGCGGTCATCGGCCGCGACAGCCGCCCCTGGTTCCTGCTCGTCGATGCGGGTACACAGAAGCCCTACGCGGGCGAATATGCCGTGGCCGAAGTGGAAAGGATTGCCGTCGAGGCCCCCGCCAGCCGCACTACCGTTTGCGGCGTGCGCGCCCCCGAGCAGGGCCAGCAGACCATCCGCCCCGACGCCAAGATGCTTTTCGTCGCCGGCGCGGGGTGGACCAAGAAGCAGCCCGACGGCCAGGTGCACACCGCCGAAGCCGCAGAGCTGATCATGGGCTTCCTGCGCAGGAGCAGTTCCTCGCTGGGCAGCAGCAAATCGCTGGTGGATCAAGGCGGCGAGGGGCAGTCCGTGCTTCCCTTCCTCACCCATATGAACCAGATCGGGCAGACCGGAGCGACGCCGCGCCACGCCAAGGGCCTGTCCACCTGCTGCCACGGCGAAGAGCCGCACGTGGTGGGCTGGCGCTTCATCGGCGACCGGCGCGCCATCTCCCTCGACCCCAACTGCGGCTGGACCCGCGGCAAGGCCGACGTGGTCTACATCGCCGACGCCTTCGCGGTCATGGCCAAGGTGAATGAGATGCTAGGGAATAGGGAGTAGGGGACAGGGACTAGGGGACAGGGAATAGGGAATAGGGAATAGGGAACAGTTTCAAACATTCCGGGGAGGTCGTTTTTCCGTCGATTCGCTCGACGGGAGAAGATTCTCCCCGGTTTTGTGTATCATTTCTGCGCACGGAGGAGGATGCCATGCGGAGATCTGTACGATGGGCGGCGGTTTGCGCGCTGGTGCTGTTACCGGGAATCTCGATTGCCGGGGAGCGCTTCGATGGGAACTGGAATACAACGCTTACCTGCCCGGCCAAGGGCAAGACCGATGGCTACACCTGGAAGTTTGTGAGCGTGGTGCAGAACAGCAATCTGCGCGGGGAGCACGGCACTCCCGGCGAGCCCGCCTATTTCCTGCTGGAAGGCAAGATCGCCGTCGACGGCAGCGCCAAGCTGGCCGGCAGCGGCATCGTCGCCAGCCGCCAATATGCGCGGGGAATCACTGCCCGCAAGGGCGAGGATTACAGCTACAACGTCAAAGCGCAGTTCCAGGACAACGAGGGCTCGGGCACACGCGACGAAGGCCTGGGAATCGTGGGACGGCCCTGCACCTTCGCGTTCATTAAGCAGGCGGCAACGGCCGAACCAGCGCATTGATTCTGCGAGCTGGAGCATCTTTCGCATTGCTAACGACCGATATCCTGTCGCTATCCCACCCTTTCCGCTGAAGAGCGCGGAAAGGATGAGGCACGGCGGTCGATGGGAAGAGCCGGACTGCGCTCATAACGGACCGAGTGGACTGCGCGCCTGCAATAGAGTGATTTTTTGCTTGTGATAACTTAACAAGGGGAGATTTTGAGCCATGCCGTCGATTACGTCGTTTATCAAGCACCACTATCGTCACTTCAACGCAGCCGCCCTGGTTGACGCCGCCGAAGCCTACAATGCCCACCTGGCCGCCGGAGGCAAGATGTTCGTCACCATTGGCGGGGCCATGAGCACCTGCGAGCTGGGCCTGTCGCTGGCCGAGATGATCCGCCAGGACAAGATCCACGGCATCAGCTGCACCGGCGCCAACCTGGAAGAAGACGTCTTCAACCTGGTGGCCCACGATTTCTACGAGCGCGTGCCCCACTACCGCGATCTGACCCCGGCCGACGAGGCCGCGCTGCTGGCCCGCCACATGAACCGCGTCACCGACACCTGCATCCCGGAGATGGAGGCCATGCGCCGCATCGAGAAGGTAGTGCTGGAGGAGTGGGTCAAGGCCGACCAGGCCGGGGAGCGCTACTTCCCGCACCAATTCATGTACAAGATCCTGCTTTCGGGGGTACTGAAGGAGTCCTACCAGATCGACCCCAAAGACAGTTGGCTGCTGGCCGCGGCGGAGAAGAATCTGCCCATCTTCGTTCCCGGCTGGGAAGACTCGACCCTGGGCAACATGTTCTCCGGCCACGTTATTACCGGCGATGTGAAGAACGTGCACACGGTGCGCACGGGCATCGAGTACATGATGGAGCTGGCGGAGTGGTACACGGGGCTGACCGCGGATGCCTCGCTGGGCTTCTTTCAGATCGCGGGCGGCATCGCCGGCGACTTCCCCATCTGCGTGGTGCCCATGCTGCACCAGGACTTGCAACGCGAACATGTGCCGCTGTGGGGCTACTTCTGCCAGATCTCGGACTCCACGACCAGCTACGGTTCCTACTCCGGGGCCGTGCCCAACGAGAAGATCACCTGGGGCAAGCTGGGGGAAAAGACGCCCAAGTTCATCATCGAGTCCGACGCCTCGATCGTGGCGCCGCTGGTCTTTGCCTACGTGCTGGGCTGGTAATCCGTACAGACTAAAATCGGAACGAGAGAGGGGATGGGCTGCGGCTCATCCCCATGCTTTTTGCGCTTGACCAATGTGGTAGACGTTTCGGCGTCGATGGTCCAAGAAAGTCCCTTCTGATCGTATTGGAGAAGAAACCTTACACCGGCGTCATCCCCGGCATGACAAAGCCCCGCTCCCGGAAGAGCCGGAGACAAGCCTGCACCGCCTCGGCGTCCAGTTGCAAACCGGCTTGGCGCTCGATCTCGGCCAGCACCACATCCAGGGCGATGGCGGGACGGTAAGGGCGATCCGATCCCATGGCCTCGACGATGTCGGCCACGGCCAAAACCTTCGATTCCGGAAGAATTTCTTCCGCCCGCAGCCCTTGCGGGTAGCCGCTGCCATCCAGCTTCTCATGATGCTGACGCATGATCTCGGCGATGGGCCAATGAAAAGGAATGTCTTTCAGAATGGAGTAGCCGACGTCGGGGTGCATCTTGATCACCTCGATCTCCTCCTCGCTGAGCCGCCCCGGCTTGACGAGAATCCTGCTAGGGACGGAGATCTTGCCGATATCGTGCACCATGGCGGCCATGTGCAGGGCGGTAAGGCGGTCATCGTCCCACTGCAACTCGCGGCCGATGGCGCAGGCGATCTCCGCAACCCGGCTCTGATGGCCGGCGGTATAGGGGTCGCGGGCCTCGACGGCGGTCACCAGGGCGGTGACGATGGCCGAGAATGCCTCGGTCAACTGCTCCTGTGCGCGCAGGCGCTGGATTCGTTCGGCTTCCAGTTGCTCCTTCTGGCGGAGGCCCTTGAGTCCATGGACGATCTCCCTCGCCAAGTGCTCGAAGACCCCAATGGCCACCGGCTCGAAGGCCCGCACACGGTTAGCGTAGACCATCAACGCGCCGCGCCAGCCTCCCTCGACGACCAGCGGAATAGCAACGCTGGAGAGAATCCCGAAGCGCCGCGCACGCTCCCGCCAGGGCACAAAATTCGTACCGGTCTCGCATTCCTGCATGATCTGCAGTTGGCCGCTGCGAATGGCTCTGCCGGTGGGCCCCTGGCCGGTTGAGCGCTCTTCGTCCCAACTGATGTGCAGATCGTCCAGGTAGCTCGTCGCCTGCCCGGCGGCAGCCACGATGCGCACCGGTTTTCCTTCTGTCTCCTCGGCCACCCCGACCCAGGCCAGCGCATAAATGGATTGGTTGGTGATGGCTTCGCAGATCTCGTGCAGCAGACGCTGCGAGGACTGGGCGCGCACCAGCGCCTGGGCCGCGCCGGCGTAAGCCGACAAAGCCCACTGATGGGTGACCAGACGGTGGCGCTGCCTCTCCAGTTCGCTCATATCGCGAAGAATGCAAAAGACCAGCGGCTGCGCGGCGTAGACGAAGGTCGCCGCGGTCGACATCATCACCATCTTTTCTCCGCCATCTTTGCGCAGCAGACAGAGATCTTCCATGGCGGGGTTTTGCTGTGCGCCTTGGCGTAAAACATCCTGCACACGCGCGCAATCCTGCTCTAAAAACAAGCAGCACAGCGATAATCCCACAAGCTCCTGTGTTCTATACCCGGTCAACTCCTCGGCTGTGGGGTTGGCGTCGACCACCAGGCCGGTGGTGCAATCGGCCAACAGCATGGCATCCCGCGCATGAGACCAGCAGGCGGAGAGCAAATCGGCTTGGGTAGCGCAATTGGAGAGATTTGGCATTGTAAAAAGAGGCCTGTAGGGGTGATCATGATCAGTTTATCTGCTTTGTGACGACGCCACGGCTCGGCTCGACGCAGCGCCGAATGCGCCTGATCCATTTTGGGATTCTTGGTGATAGGCAGCCAGAAACAAGGAATTAAAGCGATTCATCCGTTACTGTTCCCCATTCTTCGTTGCGCCTTAAATCTCGTTGAGGGGCTGTTTCTCAACCAGCGGCACCCAGAAGCGAAAGCAAGCGCCGCGGCTGGAGGCCTGGGCCTCGATGCCGCCGCCGTGAGCAGCCAAAATCGCACGGGCGATGGCCAGCCCCATGCCGGTTCCCTTGCCCTTGGCAGCGCCTTTTTTGCCGCGATAGAACTTCTCGAAGATCAGGGGCAAGTCGATCGGGTCGATGCCCGGCCCGCTGTCTTCGACGGCAAACTCGAGACGACCATGGCCGCGTCGGCAGCTCAGGACGATGCGGCCTCCGGCTGGGGTGAAGCGGCCTGCGTTCTCCAGCAGGTGGCGGAAGACGCGGCAGAGCAGATGGGGGTCGAACCAGGCGGGATCCTCCGAACCTTCGACCTCGATAACGACGCGGTGCCCGCTGAGGGCCTTGCGCGACTCCTCGACGGCTTGGTCGAGCAGCGCGCGGGGATGCTGGGGCACGGCGTGGACCTGGACGACATTGGCGTCGATCTCGGCCATCTCTACGGCTTCTCCGATCAGGGCGTCCAGCCGCGAGGCCTCCTCGTCGACGATGGAGGCCAGATCCTGGCGGGAGAGCTCGTCCAGCCCCTCGCCCTGCAAGAGAGTGGTGGCGGCGGCGCGGATGGAGGTCAGCGGAGTGCGGAGCTCGTGGGTGAGAGAGTCGATTAGAGCCGAGCGCAGCCGTTCGCTCTCCCGCGCCGCCTCCATGCGCGCGGTGGCCTCGATGGCGGTGGCGCGGGTCAGCGCGATGGCCACCTGGGCGCTGACCGAAGTGGCCACCTCGCGGGAGAGCCGCGCGGGCAGCCAACCCAGGGCTCCGACCGGCCGCAAGCCCAGCGTCAAAGCCATCGCCGTGATGCTGCCCGTTCCCACCAGAGTGGGATTCATCCCCTGCGTCATGGCGCGCAGATTGGCCTGAGTGCTCTGCGGCAGTTCCGCGCCGGAGGTGTAAAACTGGTCTTGATCGCGAACGTAGAGGACAACTTCATCCAGAGCGAAGATGCGATGAATGAGGCGGGGCAAATCGCGGATCAGGCCGGCGGCGTCTTCGTGCAGCATCATCTCCTGACTGAGGGCAAAGAGCCGCTCGACATCCTCGCGGCGCTGCTCGGCTTGGAGGGTCTGACGGCGGGCCATCTCCGCCACCCGGCCCACCACCACGCAACTGCACAGGAAGGCCGCTAGCGCCACACCCTCCTGCGCTCCGGCCAGGCGCAAGGTGTGCACCGGGGGCAGAAAGAAATAATCGAAGGCCAGGGCGCAAAGAACCGCCGTCGTTAGCGAGAGGCCGATGCCGGCAATGGTGGCCGACCAGACCACCAACACCAGAAAGACCATCGCCGCGGCAGTGGCGTTGGCCCCCAGAACCGCCAGCAGCCAGGTGGTGGTAACCGCTACCAGCGTCACCGCCAGCCAGCGCAGCGCCTCGCGCGTATGCTTATGCACCGTGCTCACCTCCTTTTTTGCATCAATCCAGATTCGGCCGCCGTTCTCGGGTTCAAAACTATGCGTTACCAACTAACCTGCTTATTATCGGTTACTTGCTGAATATATACAGAATCGAGCATTTTGCATTGAGACGAGCCGCTGAACTGCCATTTTTAGCATGATAGCGCCCGGCGCGATGATGTAATCTGCCCAAGGAAGAGGATCGCTATGGCGGGCAGAATTCTGGTCATCGACGACGAACCCCAAATCACCCGCGTGCTGCGCGCAGCGCTCGGTGCGCAGGGCTACGATGTACGCACCGCCAACGATCCCGAGGAGGGTCTGCGCCTCTTCGCGGAGTGGACGCCCGACCTGGTGGTCACCGACTTGATGATGCCTGGCTTGAGCGGCATCGAGGTCTGCCGGGCCATCCGGGCGCAGGGCGCGACGCCGGTACTGATCCTCTCTGTACGCGACCACGAGCGCTCCAAGGTCGAAGCGCTCGACGCCGGCGCCGACGACTACGTGACCAAACCCTTCGGGATTCAGGAATTGCAGGCCCGTGTGCGCGCACACATGCGCCGCGCCCCGGAGCGGACCACCGCGGCCATCGAGGCCGGAGACTTCGTGGTGGATGCCGAGGCCCACTCGATCCAGGTCCAGGGAAAGCAGGTACACCTCACTCCGAAGGAGTTTGAGCTTCTGCTGCACCTCGCCCGCCACGCCGGCAAGGTGATGACGCACCGCGTTTTGCTGACCGCCGTGTGGGGCTCGCAATCGGCCCACCAGCCGGAGTATCTGCGCGTCTTTGTCGGCCAATTGCGTAAAAAGCTGGAGGCCGAGACCGGCAAGCAGTATATTCAGACCGAACCCTGGGTGGGCTACCGCTTTGTTCCCGAGGGCTGGACCGGCAACGAAGAGTAGGCGGCTTCCGGCAACGTTCCGATCCGCGACGTGGATCGACCTCCTTCGGGACGCGAGTATTTCGCATCAAGCCATCCTCGTCCGCTCGGCCCGCCCTTATGCTTTATTTAGGAAACCTTTTCGTTACTCGAAGCTGGGATGAGCCAGAATGGTTCTTGTGCGGGGAGGATTTCCGAACCCCGCCCACGCCGCGCCCCATCGGCCGGCAGACAATGCAAAGCCCCGCCGGCGGCATTCCGCCGGGAAATGCGAGACGTGCCATGCAAGATGTCCTGATGCTGCTCTACACGGCGATTTTCTTCGGCTTGGCGTTTTTTTACGTCAAAGCCTGTCAGAAGTTGAGGTAGACCGATGACCTTCGATATCACGGCCGCCATCGCCCTGCTCCTGTCCGTTTTGCTTCTGGGTTATCTGACCCTCACCCTGCTCTTTCCGGAGAAGTTCTGACATGTCCGCCAACGGCTGGTTGCAGTTTGCGATCTTCTGCCTGATTCTCCTTGCCAGCGTGCGACCGGTGGGCGCGTATCTGGCCCGCGTACTGAACGGCGAACGCACCTGGCTCGATCCCGTGCTTGGACCTTTGGAACGGCTGCTCTACAAGCTCTCCGGCGTTCGCGCCAAAGAAGAGATGAACTGGCGCGAGTACGCGGTCTCTTTGCTGGGATTCTCGGCCGCCAGCATGTTGCTGACTTACGCCATTGAGCGCCTGCAAGGCGTTCTGCCGCTGTGGAACCCACAGAACCTGGCCGCGGTGGGTCCGGATCTGGCCTGGAATACGGCCGCCAGCTTCACCACCAACACCAACTGGCAGTCGTATACGCCCGAGACCACCATGAGCTATCTGACCCAGATGGCCGGCCTCGCCACCCACAACTTCTTCTCCGCGGCGGTGGGCATCGCCACGGCGGTAGCGCTGATTCGCGGCATCAAACGGACTTCGACGGCTACCATCGGCAATTTCTGGGTCGATTTGACGCGTACGCTGCTCTATGTGCTGCTTCCCGCCTCGCTGATCTATGCGCTGCTGCTGGTGGGCCAGGGCGTTCCCCAGAACCTGAAGGCCTACACGCAGGCCCATACCCTGGAGCAGCAGACGCAGACCATCGCGCAAGGGCCGGTAGCCTCGCAGGAAGCCATCAAGATGCTGGGAACCAACGGCGGCGGCTTCTTCAACGCCAACAGCGCCCATCCCTTCGAGAATCCCACGCCCTTCTCGAACCTGTTGCAAATGCTTTCCATCTTCATCATTCCCGCGGGACTGACGTTTACGCTGGGCAGGATGACCGGCTCTCCCGGCCACGGCTGGGCGGTGCTGGCGGCCATGGCGGTGCTCTTTGCCGCCGGCTTCACAACGGTGTATTGGGCCGAGTCACAGCCCCATCCGCTGCTGCATAACGTGGCGCAGACGGGCACGGCCACGGCGCCCGCCGGAAACATGGAAGGCAAGGAAGTGCGCTTCGGCATCGCCAACAGCTCGCTCTTTTCCACCGTCACTACCGACGCCAGTTGCGGCGCGGTCAACACCATGCACGACTCGCTGACCCCATTGGGCGGCATGGTGGTGCTGACCAATATCATGCTGGGCGAAGTGATCTTCGGCGGCGTTGGCGCGGGGCTCTACGGCATCTTGATCTTCGTGGTGCTGGCGGTCTTCATCGCCGGGCTCATGGTGGGCCGCACCCCCGAGTATCTGGGCAAGAAGATCGAAGGTTACGACGTAAAAATGTCTATGCTTTACGTGCTGATCTTCCCCCTGATCATTCTCACGCTGACGGCGATCTTCATTCTCTCGCCCAACATTGGTCTGGCCAGCCTGGGCAACCAGGGACCGCACGGACTCACCGAGATGCTCTACGCCTTCACCTCGGCTACGGGCAACAACGGCTCCGCCTTTGCCGGACTGAATGCCAATACCTGGTGGTTCAACGTGGTGCTGGGTTGGACGATGCTGGCAGGGCGCTTCCTGATGGCCATTCCGGTGCTGGCGCTGGCCGGCAATCTGGCGCAAAAGAAGAGCGTTCCGCCCTCGCCGGGGACCTTCCCGGTGAACGGCTGGCTCTTTACCTTGCTTCTGGTCGGGGTCGTCGTGATTCTGGGCGCGCTCACCTTCTTCCCGGCGCTGAGTCTGGGGCCCATTCTCGAGCACCTGCAATTGCAGGCTGGGAAGCTCTTTTAGCGTTTTTCGCGACACACGAAGGGTACGGGCTTCAACCCGTACATCGAAGATTGAAGGCGTTTAGGACTTTAGCCAATGAGGAACGTTTGCAGGGAATCCAGCACCCCCTCAGCGGCTAAAGCCGAGAATCAAGGAAGGCTCTCTCACGTACGGGCTAAAGCCTGTACCCCTCAACCCGCTTGAGGCTCATGTAGGGTGTTCAAGAAGGGACGAAACGGACTGTCATGGCTCATTCGCACAAGAAAAGTCTCTGGAATACCGCTATTCTCGGCCAGTCGCTCATCGATTCGGTGCGCAAGCTCGATCCCCGCGGCATGGTCAAGAACCCGGTGATGTTCGTGGTGGAGGTGGGCAGCGTGCTCACTTCCGCCCTGTTCATCGACGATGCCATGCACCATCGCCCCGGCCTGGGCTTCAATCTGCAGATCACCCTGTGGCTGTGGTTCACGGTGCTCTTCGCCAACTTTGCCGAAGCCATGGCCGAGGGTCGCGGCAAGGCGCAAGCCGATACCCTGCGCAAGGCCAAGGGTGAGACCATTGCCCGGCGCTACCGCGCGGATAATAGCCTGGAAGAGTTGCCCAGCGGCCTGCTCCGCGCCGGCGACGTGATCTTTGTCGAGGCCAACCAATACATCGCCGGCGACGGCGAGGTAATCGAGGGCGTGGCTTCGGTAGACGAGTCGGCCATTACCGGCGAGTCCGCGCCCGTCATCCGCGAGGCCGGCGGCGACCGCTCCGCCGTCACCGGCGGGACCAAAGTTTTGTCGGACTGGATCAAGGTGCGCATCACTTCCAATCCCGGCGAGACCTTCCTGGACCGCATGATCGCGCTGGTGGAAGGCGCCACACGGCAAAAGACGCCCAACGAGATCGCGCTTAGCATTCTGCTCAGCGGCTTGACCATTGTCTTTTTGTTGGCGGTAGTTACGCTGCAACCCTTCGCCATTTACTCGAAGGCGCCGCAGACCGTATTTGTGCTGGTCTCGCTCTTGGTCTGTCTGATTCCCACGACTATCGGCGGGCTGCTCTCGGCCATCGGCATTGCCGGCATGGACAGGCTTGTGCAGTACAACGTCCTGGCCATGAGCGGACGCGCTGTGGAAGCCGCGGGCGACGTCAATACTCTGCTCCTGGACAAGACCGGCACTATCACCCTGGGCAATCGCCAGGCCGCCGAGTTCATCCCCGCTCCAGATGTGAGCCCGGAACGGCTGGCCGACGCCGCGCAATTATCGTCTCTTTCGGATGAAACCCCCGAGGGGCGCTCCATCGTGGTGCTAGCCAAGGAGCAATACAACCTGCGCGGACGCGACCTGCACGGCATTCACGCCGAATTCGTTCCCTTCACCGCGCAGACGCGCATGAGCGGCGTCAACCTGCCCGGCTCGCGCATCCGCAAGGGCTCGGTGGACGCCATCTCCCGCTTCCTCGAAGAGCAGGGCTCCCAACTGCCCAAGAAGGTGCGCGAGGCCGTGGAAGATGTGGCCCGTCTGGGCGGCACACCGCTGGTGGTAGCCGAAAACGCTACCGCGCTGGGCGTCATCTACCTCAAGGACATCGTCAAGGGCGGCCTCAAGGAGCGCCTCGCCCGGCTGCGCGCCATGGGCATTCGCACCATTATGATTACCGGCGACAACCCGCTGACCGCGGCGGTGATCGCCCGCGAGGCCGGGGTCGATGATTTTCTCGCCGAGGCCAAGCCCAAAGACAAGATGGACCTGATCAAGCGCGAACAGGCCAAGGGCAAACTGGTGGCCATGACCGGCGACGGCACCAACGACGCTCCGGCGCTGGCCCAGGCCGATGTGGGCGTAGCCATGAACTCCGGCACCCAGGCGGCCAAGGAAGCCGGCAACATGGTGGACCTGGACTCCAACCCCACCAAGCTGATCGAGATCGTCGAGATCGGTAAGCAGTTGTTGATGACCCGCGGCGCTCTGACCACCTTCAGCATCTCCAACGACGTGGCGAAGTATTTCGCCATCATCCCGGCCATGTTTGCCGGCGTCTTCCCGGTGCTGAACGCGCTCAACATCATGCATCTGGGCTCGCCGCATTCAGCCATTCTGAGTGCGGTGATCTTTAACGCGCTGATTATTGTGGCGCTGATTCCACTGGCGCTCAAGGGCGTCAAATACGAGCCCAAACCGGCCGATGTGCTGCTGCGCCAGAATCTGCTGATCTATGGCGTGGGCGGCGTGATTGTGCCCTTCATCGGCATCAAGGCCATCGATATGCTGCTGGTGGCGCTGCATTTGGCGTAAGAACAGGGGTAAGGGATAAGGGATCAGGGGTTAGGCGCCAGATTCCACCTCCCACTCCGAAGCCCTAAACCCTAACCCCTTATCCCTGTAAGCTTTCAAGGAGCTCTACCGTGCAATCCGTTTGGAAGACCTCAATTCGCTTTACCCTGATCGCCACCGTGGTTTTCGGCCTGGGCTATCCGCTGCTGGTTACCGTCATCGCAGCCGTGGTTTTCCCGCACAAGGCAGGCGGCAGCCTGATTTTGAAAGATGGACAGATCATTGGCTCCGAGCTGCTGGCACAAAGCTTCAGCAGCGACCGCTACTTCCATCCCCGGCCCTCGGCGGCGGGCAGCGGCTACGACGCGCAGAACTCCGGCGGCTCGAATCTGGCCCAATCCTCGAAGACGCTGGTGGACCGCATCCAGGGCTCGGTGGACGCGTTGGCCAAGGAGAACCCCGGCAAGCCGGTGCCCATCGATCTGGTCACGACTTCGGCCTCGGGGCTGGACCCCGACATCACCCCCGACGCGGCCTACTTCCAAGTCCCGCGCGTGGCCAAGGCGCGCAACCTCAGCGAGGACGCAGTGCGAGCGCTGATTACCAAGCAAACCACCGCGCGCCAATTCGGTATGCTGGGCGAGGCGCGCGTGAATGTGCTGGCGCTCAACCTGGAACTGGACAAGATCGCAAAGTAGGCGTGTATTTCGAAGATAAAAGGCGGCGGAGGGCTTTGGCTCTACGCCGCTGTTTTTTGGGGGGAGCAAAGGTTTTTCCCAGTCTCCCCTTGACTAGGTATACATATTTGTTTACCGTAATTCTATGAACAGTGCGGAATTTCAGCGCTGGCTGAAGAGCAAGGGCGCCAAGTTCGATCGCTCCAGGGGCAAGGGCTCGCACATGTACGTCACTCTCAACGGCAAAACCACGGTGATGCCTACGCACAGCACCGAGATGAGGACCGCCACCGTCGAGAGCATCAAGAAACAGCTCGGCCTGAAGGGGGAGAAATGATGTTGCAGTATGCCGCCAAACTGATCGCGGGACGCCCCGAAGAGGGTGGGTACACGGTAACCTTTCGCGACGTGCCGGAGGCGATCACCGATGGAGCTACGGTAGAGGAAGCTCTCCAATACGCGGCAGAG
>Ga0326728_10009527_pt1 | contig 23326 bp, 25 predicted proteins | sample MB3enrmetagenome_FD_207602 | JGI IMG/M metagenome (GOLD analysis project Ga0326728, IMG submission 207602) | Lab enriched peat soil microbial communities from McLean, Ithaca, NY, United States - MB31MN | ecosystem: Environmental > Terrestrial > Soil > Wetlands > Peat | place: USA: New York... | reverse complement strand
TTCGCTCGACAACAGCCAGATATCGGATACGTTCGAGGCGCAGGTGCAGGTCGTACCCAGCCCATCTTCGGCAGGCCTTGTGCGGGTGCTCGCGGTAACGGCTGTTGCCGCGGTCATCCTGGCTGGCAGCGGTTATTACCTGGTAAAGAGGAAAAAGAAGGCGTGATACCCGGCTGGGAAGGGGAGCTTCCGGTTCCTTTGGTACGGATTATCGGGGAGATGCGCCCGGTCCTTGCAGACCCTGCCTGTACGTCCGGCGATCCCCTTTATTTCATGTACCGGGATCTGGCGAAGTCCGATGCGGACTGGCGCTGGCTCCGTCACCAGCGGCTCCGCTACGACATCACGGTCATCCCTCCGCGGGATCTCTGCGGGGAATATGTCAAGACCAAGGGGCACTACCACCCGAAGAATCCCGCCGGTGTGGGATATCCCGAACTGTATGAGGTGCTCGGGGGCAGTGCGCAGTACCTCATCCAGTCGCGGCAGATGAACCACGTAATGCTCATCTCGGCCGAAAGCGGCGATATCGTTATCATCCCTCCGGAGTACGGGCACATCTCCATCAACCCGTCCCCGGACGAGACGCTCGTGATGGCTAACATCGTCTCAACGGAATTCGAAAGCGAATATGCTGACTATGAAACGCACCATGGCGCCGCGTATTACGTGATGAGCGACGGGCGCGTGATAAAAAACCCGCATTACCCCTCGGTGCCGCCGCTCCGGCAGACCGGGGCGACCTGCCGGGCCGGGACGCAGCGTTTCTGCCATGGGCCGATCTACGATTTGATCGGAAATGAGGAAGCGCTGGCATTTCTCAACCGGCCGGAAGACTACCGCTCTGTCTTTACGGTCCTGATAAAAGATTAGGCGCGGCGAGCCGTTTATGGGCGCTCTTTCTGACCAGTGCGAGCACTCGTTCCTCCGCCGGTGTCGCCGCCCTCCAGCCGTTTGTTTCCAGCGCCCGGAGCGCCCGGTCGATCTCCGCGTACGTAAGGCCGATCTCGCCCTCGTCGCTCTGCCCCTCCCATAGCCCGGCCGAGGGTGTCTTTTTCACAATCGCTTCCGGGATACCGAGTTCCCGGGCAACTTCGTATATTTCGGTCTTGTAGAGGTGAACGATCGGCTGGATATCCGCGGCGTTATCCCCGAACTTGGTGCAATAGCCGAGCAGGTATTCGCTCCGGTTTGAAGTGCCGCACACGAGGCGGTGGTCATGGTTCGCATGGTAGTAGAGTGTAGTCATCCTGATGCGGGCCATCAGGTTACCGACGAGGTACCGGGATTCCGCAAATGCCGGGATAGTCCTGAATGCCGCAAGCATCGGCTCGATACTCACGACCCGGTGTTCCATGCCGAACTGCGCACAGAACGCCCCGGCATCCGCGATGTCCACCTGATTGCTGACCGATGAGGGGAGCGAGAGCGCGAGCACCTTTTCCGCACCGATCGCCCGGCAGCAGAATGCCGCAGCCACGGCCGAGTCCACCCCGCCGCTTACACCCACGACAATACCCGTGCACCCGCTGTTCCAGTAGGCATAGCGGATCATCTGCTCGATCTGCCCCATCCTGCACCCGAGTTCTGCTGCCATGGCCATCCACTTCCTGCTCTGTTATATGTGACGGATGAACCGTTTTAACCGTTCGGTATCCCCGACTGCGATCACGGACTCGCCTTCATGGAGCGGCTCATCCCCCGAGGGCGCGACAATTACATGGTCGTCTGCCTCGATGCCGATGACCCGGATCCCGCTGTTTTTCGTGATATGGCCGACCGTCTCCGGATGTATCTTCCTGACGCGTTTCTCGACGACCATCTCGCCATCGGGGAGGTTGAGGAGGATCGTCACCGTGTCGGAGAGCACGATCCTGCCGATGGTCTGGCCGCCGATCATGGGCAGGAGGGCCACGTAGTCCGCCCCTGCCCGGTAGAGTTTGTCGACCGATGACGGCTCGTTCGCCCGGGCGAGGATCCGGATCGCGGGGTTCAGGTTCCGGGCCATCAGCGTCGTAAAGATGTTGACGTCATCGTCGTTCAGCGCCACGATGCAGAACTGCGCCTCCTCGACGCGTGCCTGCTTGAGTACCTGTTCGTCCTCTGCATTCCCCAGCACCTGGTTTACCTCATAGCGCTTGGCATCGATCACGACGCAGGGCGTGCCGGACGCGATCATCTCCTGGTACGCGGCCGCACCGACGTCGCCAAAGCCGGCGATGATCGCGTGCGACTTTGCCTTCCCGTCCGTCTCGAACTCTTCATGGATGGCGCTTTCGATTGCGCCGGCCCTGCCGAAGAGGAAGAGCGATGTCGTGCCATCGATTATCTCTTCGTCAGCCGGCCGGGGGACAAACGTGCCCGCCTTCCAGAGGAAGAGAACAAGGATGCCAAAACGATCGAAGAGCCGGAGATCCCCGATGGTCTTTCCAATAGCCTTGCAGTCAATATCGACCGGAATGTTGATCAGCCGGAGATCCTTCCCGCCGCCGTTGATGGAGCTGATGGTGAGCCGGTCGAGCCCGGGTATCTCCGGCACGGTGTCCCCGCCCGGGTTCAGCACGGCATGCCGGGCAAGTATCCGGCCGGTCGCATGCTTGGGTGAGAGTACATACTCCGCTCCCGCATAGCGGAGGTACCGGTCGAACGAGATCTTATCGACCACTGCGATGATGTGGGCCTTTGTCCGCTCCCGTATGCCAAGGATGATGGTCGCAGCGGCACGCTCGTTCTCGCTGATGATCACATAGCCCGCGTTCCGGATCCAGGCCTGCTCCCAAGTTTGGGGGTCGTCATATTCTCCCCAGATGACATATGCCAGTCGCCGTTTCTCTTTTGCCAGTTCCCGCGCCTTGTTCTCATCCTTCTCGATGATCAGGATCTCCCTGTCGGCGATCGCGAGGCTGTCGAGCAGGGACCGCGCCATTTCGCCGTACCCGATGATGACTGTATGGCGGGAGAGCTGGTGCGGTGTCCGCTGTGGCGGGGTGGGGCGGAGTACCGTAATAAGGTACGGGGTGAGGATGAGGGGGATAACCATAAAGAGCATCAGGACGCCGGTGAGCATCATGACCGAGGTAAAGAGAATCATCGTGTCCGTGTGGTACGGGATGAGGCTCCCGGTGGTCGTGATGGTCTGGATCACGAACAGGAACGATTGCGCCCAGCTGGTCGGCCTGCCTTCCAGCGGGGGGTAGATCGCGTGAAATATAACGGCATAAACGGTCAGGAAGAGGGCAAACGAGAGAAGATACAACAGGATCCGCATCGCGGATGATGTATGCAGAACCCGCCAGATGATCCCCCTTTTCGTGGCCATCAGGAAATCCCTCCGTCAAATTCGCCACGTATCCGGCAGATATCGCAGATGCCGCCAGTCACCGGTCTCCCGCAGGTTGCGCAGGCCGGCAGGGGCTCCCCGGTATCCCGTGCGGCACGGGCAAGGTGCTCGCGCAGGTTTACGAGCGCGAACAGGGTGGCCGGGTGCCGGTCGTTATAGGCATCCAGCCTCGATCCGGCATCACGGTACAGGGAACTGCTGCCGGCCACGTAGAGACAGTTGCCTGAGCCGGTCCCCGGTCCTTCGATATACATCGCGGCATACCGGTCGATCTCGTCTTTTGGGACGTACATGAACGGCCGGATAACCGGAATACCGCCCGGCCCGGTTATATCGTACGGGAGCAGCGCCCGTTCGATTCTGCCGGAGAGCACATCGAGCAGCATCTCCCGTGCCCCGTCATCGAGAGAGGTACCGCATGCGATCTTCGTGATGCCATGTCTCCGGGCGATGCCGGCTGCGAGCACCTCCCGGAGCACCCGGCAGGTCAGGCAGGCATCCCCCAACCCTCGTTCTTTCACGATCTCGTCCATCGTTACACCAAAGCGTTCCCGGAAGGAGCCGGTATAATAATCAACGCCAAGCGACTCCGCGGACCGCTGTGACTGCCCGGGTACGCGGTATCCCCCAATCCCTTCGTCGATGATGATGGCGGAAACCCGAACGTCCCGGCGGCGGGCCGTGAGAGTCCTTAAAAAAAAGAGGAGCGCACTGCCGGCGGCGCCGGAGAGCAGGACGCCGATGTGGTCTTTGGGACGCAGCCAGTGGTGCGTCCGGATCGCCCGTTTGGCCTTTAACTCCAGATCGGCGGTAAAATGCTCCCGGCAGAGGTGAAGCCCCGAGTATTTCTGGTAGAGCACCGCCTCCCGTCCGCACGTATCGCACTGCATGAGTCCGATCTGATCAAGTCTGGATAATAAAAGATGTTTAAGGTTGTGCTGATCCGGCGAGGCGGCACGTGGGATTTGATTTTATAGTCTGGCACATAACCACTGTAACAACCATGGTCGTTGCCCCGGAACGCATCCGCAGCCTCCACAAGTACGAGAAGAATATCCTCTCTGCGCTTGAGCGCTCGATGAGGCGATATGCGTGGGTACCCCTCGAACAGATCCGGGAGTCGACCGGTCTCTCCGAATCCGAGGTGAATTACCGGATATCCCGGCTGATGGAATGGGGCATGGTCAGGTTCAACGCGGTGCCCTACGACGGCTATGCCCTCGTCTTTGGGGGCTACGATACCCTTGCGCTTGCCACGCTCAGCCACAAAGGCATCGTCTCTGCGCTGGGCCCGAAGATCGGCGAAGGCAAGGAGTCGGTCGTGTACGAGGCGCTCGGCCTTGGCCCGGTCGCGATCAAGTTTCACCGGGTCGGCCAGCGTTCATTCACCTCTGCCCGGGTCAACCGTGAATACATGCCGGAGACCGGCAGCTGCCCATGGCTCCTTGCGTCCCGGCGGTCAGCGGAACGGGAGTACGCGGCGCTCACTACCCTGCACCCCCGTGTTCCCGTGCCTCTCCCGGTCGGGCAGAACCGGCACACAGTCGTCATGGGGCTTATCCACGGGCCGAACCTGGGCCGGTGCCGGCTCGAAGATCCCGGTGCCGTGCTCGACGAGATCCTCATGGGGGTGCGTACCGCGTACGCGATGGGCGTTATCCATGCCGACCTTTCGGAATACAACATTCTCGTAGAGGACGGGCGGTGCATCTTCATCGACTGGCCGCAGTGGGTGGAGACGAGCCACCCGAATGCGGATGCGATCGTGACGAGAGACATCGGCAATATCCTCACCTTTTTTTCACGGAAGTACAAACTGGCGTATGACCGCGAGGCGGCGGTGCGATGCGTGACCGGCTGAAGGTATTCGGTATCGACATCATCAAGGGGTCGGTGCGGTCGAAAACGCGACGGCCGATGTACGCGCTCGTCCGTATGGACGGGCAGGATATCGTGAACGAGACTGATGTCTCGATGTTCCGGCTCTTCCGCCTGCTTGCCGAGGAGCAGCCGGACATCCTCGCGGTAGACAGCCTCCAGGAGATCGCTGCCGACCAGCGCGAGCTCTTCTCTTTTCTGCAGGCGCTCCCTCCAAGGACCCGCCTCGTGCAGGTCACCGGCGGGGAACGCAAGGAGACGCTGGGGAAGGTTGCCGCACGGTTCAACATCAGTTTCGACCGGTTCGATCCCTTTGCAGAGGCCCGCACAACGGCCCGGGTCGCCGCGCTCGGTGCGGGTGCAGAGGTGATCGCGTTCGAAAACGAGAGCGAGGCCGTGGTGAGCCGGCACCGGTCGCCGGGACGGGGCGGGTGGAGCCAGAACCGGTACGTGCGCAAGATCCATGGGGCGGTCCAGCGGAAGGGGCGTGAGATCGAGATGGCGCTTACAGCCGCCGGCCTCCGGTACGAGAAGAAGGAGACCCGGGCATTCGGCGGGTGCAGCCGGGTCGCGTTCCGGGTCTTTGCTGTTCGCGACCAGATCCCGGTCGCTGCCTCCCGCGGCGCTGACGTTCAGGTGCGGATCAGCGGAAAACGCCTCGACCGGATCCGGTTCCGGACACTCTCGGGGAAACCCCGGTACCTCATCGTGGGTATCGATCCCGGCACTACCACCGCGTTCGCCGCACTCGACTTGGACGGAAACCTGATCCACCTTCAGAGTTCCCGCCAGATGAACATGTCCGCTGTCATCGAATCCCTGTATCGGGTGGGAAAACCGCTCATCATCGCGTCCGACGTTCAGGAGATGCCATACTCTGTGGAAAAGATCCGGCGGGCGTTCTCAGCAGTCGCCTATACGCCCCGGCAGGATACCAGTGTCGGGACCAAGATGGAACTCACCGCGAAGTACCAGTACGGGAACGACCATGAAAGGGACGCACTGTCGGCAGCGCTGGATGCGTACCGACAGTACCGGAACAAGTTCCAGAACCTTTCCCGGCGCGTCCCCCCCGGCCACGACCTCGACGAAGTCCGGGCCGGCGTCATCAGGGGCCAGCCGCTCGGGCAGGTACTCGATGACATGAACACCGGGGAACCGGCGACACAAATGGAACCCCCGGCTCCGCCGGTCGCGGCCAGGCATGACGAGCGGGTGCGGGTGCTCGACGGGATGGTCAAGCGACTGCGCACGTTTGCCGCAGAGCTTCAGGAAGAGGTCAAGGCGAAGGACTACGAGATCCACCGGCTCCAGGCCCGGATGCGGGAGGTCCATACGTCAAGGAGCGTGCAGATCGCAAAGGATGCGGAGGTGGCAAAAAAGGACGCGATCATCCAGAGCCTGAAAAAACGCCTCCGGAATGAGGAACGGATGACCCGGAACCTTTCAAAGAGGCTCACCCGGATCCGGACGTTTGCCGAGCTCTCGATGGACGGCGACGTACTCCCCGTCAAGGTCATGGACGCGCTCACCAGAGACGGGATGCGGAGGCTCGCAGAGGAAGTTGGCATCGATGAAAATGACATCATATTCGTCAACCGCACGGATGGCTGGGGGCGGAGCGTGGTCCGGGACCTCGCGGCACTCCATATAAAAGCGGTGATCGCACCGGCATCCGTGATTAGCGGGAGCGATCCCCAGATCGCTACGGCCTTTCGCGAAGCCGGCGTCCCGCTCCTTGAGGACCATGAGGCAGGCGTGCAGGTCCGGGGGAAGCAGGGGCTCGCCGGCAAGGATACGTTCGATACGGCGCTCGGGCACTGGGAGCGCGTACAGGCACAGTTTGAACGGGAGAGAAAGTCGGCGATGATCGAGCACATGTTCAAGGAGTACCAGAGCGAACGTGGTAAGGAGGTGCGCAAGGGTGGATGACCGCACGCTGCTGGAGGTCGTGATGGATATCGTGGGACGGGAGAACTGCCTTGATGACTGTGCAGTGTTTCCCTGCGGCGATCAGCTGATGGTTGCAACAACGGACATGCTTCACCGCACCACCGATTTTGTGGACGGGATGAGCGACTGGCAGATCGGCTGGATGAGTGCGGCAGTCACCCTGAGCGATATCGCAAGCATGGGTGCGGCACCGCATTACCTGCTCATTGCGCTCGGCCTCGACCGTTGGGAGCAGCTGGCAGGCGTGATGCAGGGTGCACAGGACTGCTGCAGGCGGTTTGGTGCGGCGATCGTCGGCGGGGACATCGACCGGCATGGCGAGCTGACGGTCGTTACCACCGGCCTTGGCCTTGTCGCACAGGAGTTCCTGGTCCGGAGGACCGGTGCACGCCCGGGAGACCTGGTCTGCATCACCGGGACACCGGGACAGGCACAGGCGTGGCTCGATGGCTATAAGCAGTTTGAAACCTCATTGTTCGAGCCCCAGCCCCGGGTGGCGGAAGGGCAGCAGCTGGCACGTGGCGGGGTCAGTGCGATGATGGATGACAGCGACGGGATCGCACTCTCGCTCTACGATCTGGCAGGTGTGAATGTCTGTGGTTTTTCCATCGATACCGTGAAGCTGCCGGTCCCTGCCGGTATTCCCCCGTCAACGGCCCGGGAACTGGCCCTGTACGGCGGCGGAGACTATGAGCTGATCTTCACCCTGCCGCCGGAACAGCACCCGGTTGCCGGGGTGACCTATACCGTGATCGGGAAGGTCATACCGGATCCCGTTGTGGTCGCAGACGGGCAGCTGCTGGAAAAACGGGGCTACCAGCACACGTGGAAATGACCTCACGCCCTTTAAATATCAACAATGAGAGATACTGCTAATCTGCAGGTGTGTCGCGTGGAATTTCTGGAGAACAAACTGGATCACCTTACCCCAGAACAGCGCCGTGAGGTTGAGGATTTTGTGGATTTCCTGATCCAGCGGGCGGGAGGCATCAGCGTAACGATCCAGACCAACCCGCCACCATCCCCGGCCGACCCCAAACCGGCCCCACCGCCTTTTATCGCATCAGAACCCGCTCATCCTGAGGAGGTCCCTGCGGCGGCCGGAAGCCCTGCGACTGTCCTCCCGGCAGAACCGGCATCCCCGCCGTCATCGACAGAGTATGAGGTTTCCCCCGTCCACGAGATTTCTGGTGGTGACAGCGACAACCTGACCCGGGACTACATGGATTACGGGCAGTTCGAGCAGCCAGCTCCCGCTCCCTCCCCTGCCGATGCTGCGGTAAAACGGGTGAAGGCAAAGATCAGCAAGCGGGCAGAAGAGGAAAAACCCGGTAATAACCTGCTGGACTGGATCGACTGAAGGGAAAAAACAAGAGACGCTTCCCGACGGCATTATCAGTCAGTCCTGTCGCGAGGGCTCTGCCCTTCGAACCCGGGATGACCATACGGTCACCGGAATATCAGTACCTGAAAGGGATGGACTCGACGGGATTCGAACCCGTCAAATCGCGAGGGCTCTGCCCTTCGAACCCGGGATGACCATACGGTCACCGGAATATCAGTACCTGAAGGGGATGGACTCGACGGGATTCGAACCCGTGGCCTTCACGTTGCAAACGTGACGATCTACCCCTGATCTACGAGCCCTCGTGTGGTTGTGGCATATTCTTTTTCTGCGGATTCCATATAGTTGTTGCTGATCCAACCTGTCGCAAGGAACATGAGGCAGGAAAGCTGATCCTCTTTCTGCCATGGCACAGCTGATCATCGAACCAAAAAAGGGAAAGGACGGCCAGATCGAGTATACCGTGAATTATCACGACAAGAAGAGCGACAACTCGTTCACGATTACGATAACAAATGATCTCGACGAAGCAGTCGAAAAGCTGAAAGCGACGCTCCAGGACGAAGTCGCTTCGATGCAGCAGAAGAAATGACGGGTTTTATTTCCCTCTGTAAAACCCGCCCGTTTTGATAAATGAACCCGCACTATTGACGCCAAGGCGGAGCTTTGGTGCAAATAATCTCCGCCACCGCCAGTGAGCGCCAGACAACGATTATCAAACGCACAAGAGATACCTGTTCCGGTTTTGCACCACGGAGAAAATAAAATTTTCAGATTGAATTTTTGAATTTGTTTTATAAACGAACAATGGACCCGGCGGGATTTGAACCCGCGGCCTTTACGTTGCGAACGTAACGATCTACCCCTGATCTACGAGCCCAAAAATGAGATGCAGATATTTAGAGAATGATCTCGATATCTAATTTCTCTGCCAGTTCCTTATATCTGTTCCGGATAGTGACTTCCGTAACGCCTGCCACTTCCGCCACTTCGCGCTGCGTACGCCGCTCTCCGCCCAATATGGACGAGATATAAATTGCGGCCGCAGCGACCCCGGTCGGGCCCCTACCGCTAGTTAATTCGCGCTCACCGGCCTGGCGCAGGATCTCGACCGCACGGCTCTGTACCTCCCCCTTGAGGGTGAGCCCGGAACAGAAGCGCGGCACATAATCGATCGGCGACGTCGGGAGGAGCTTCAGGCCCAGTTCGCGGGAGATAAACCGGTATGTCCTGCCGATCTCTTTTCTCGATACACGGGATACTTCTGCGATCTCGTCGAGTGTTCGCGGGACGCTGCACTGCCGGCACGCGGCATAGAGTGCCGCCGCGGCGACGCCTTCAATGCTCCGTCCGCGGATCAGGTTCTTGTCGACTGCGTCGCGGTACACCACCGCTGCGGTCTCCCGCACGTTCCTCGGCAGGCCGAGTGCTGACGCCATCCGGTCCAGTTCTGAGAGGGCGAACGCAAGGTTCCGTTCCGTTGCATTGCTCACCCGGATCCGGCGCTGCCATTTCCGGAGACGGTAGAGCTGCGCACGGTTCTTGGACGAGATTGCCCTGCCGTACGAGTCGCGGTTTCGCCAGTCGATCATCGTGGACAATCCCTTGTCGTGGATGGTAAACGTCATCGGGGCTCCGACACGCGAGCGCTTCATCCGCTGGTCATGGTCGAACGCACGCCACTCCGGCCCGCGGTCGATAAAATCGTCATCGATAACAAGCCCGCAGTTCTGGCAGACCAGCTCTGCACGCTCATAATCGTGCACGAGCTGCCGCCCGCCACACTCGGGACAGACCGTCTCGGTATGATCTTCTGCCTTCTTCTCGTGCTCTTTCACTTTTGTACGTGATTTGAGTGCTTCCCTCTCATTCTGGAGGACTTTTAATTTCTCAACTTCCTGCATCCTTATTCACCAGTTCCTCTTTTGATTATTCCCTTTGCATGATCCGGGTGCGAGTACCCGTGATGCCATGAATTACTTCGCGTAGACTTTTTCGTCTGGCTGGACAGCGCACGCCTCCGGGCAGAGGACAAGGGCGTACGGGGATTTCACGTTCCCGAAGATGTCCATGATCGTGCCGACCGGCTTCATCCGCCGGTCCGTCACTCTGCTGTATAATCCGGGAAGCTGGGCGGCATCGCACCGGATGACAAGCATCCTGCTGCCAAAGGTGCTCATCGCTCGACCAATCATCTTCACACAACAACCTCGGGATACAATGGTACGATATTTTGATTTAGTAATCTATATATGTAAGTCGTTACAGTATTTAAATATTGTGTGAAAGTATAAATAGAAATATCAGGAAATAAGGAACCGGTCAATATTTAAAGATATAGCGGCTTTCAGCTCCACATCGGACAGCCCTGCCCCTTGTGCCACGACCATTTTCGCGCGCTCATCCAGCAGATCGTGCGGGGCATGCGCATCGGAATTGACCACGATACTGCAGCCAGCCTTGCGTGCGATTTGCGCCACGTAGCCGTTGGTGCGGTTATGTCCCGCACGGGACGTAATCTCAAGGGCGATGCCATTTCCTGCAGCGAGCCGGGCGTCCTCGATCGTGATAAGCCCCGGGTGGGCGAGCACATCGACATCCCTGCAGAGGCAGGCGGCATGGTTGGTGCCGGAAGCAACAGGCTCCACCGGCGTCTCACCATGGACGACAACGATATCTGCACCTGCCTTCTTTGCTTCCCGTGCAAGGGCTGCAATCTGGGACGGAGGTACGTGCGTGATCTCCACACCGCACATGAGCCTGACCCCAAACAGCCCGGCAGACTCTTTTACCTTTATGAGTGTCTCCACGACCGGTGTCGTGTTCGAAACATCGACGTGATCGGTGATGGCGACGGTGGTATAACCGAGGACTGCCATGCGTCGTACCAGTTCGATCGGGAGCATCTCCCCGTCAGAGAGGATTGTATGGGTGTGCAGGTCGTACAGGCCGGTCACCGTTTCACCCCCAGTCCCTGTGCCACCTTTCTGATGAGCGCCCCTTTCCTCTCGCTCCACCGGGCAACGATGCGCCCTTCATGCCGGGTCCAGTGCGCCGGGTGCTGATGGTTCTCCACCTGGTATATGATGCCCGCACGCTTCAGTGCCCGTTCGATATCACCAATCACCGGCCCCTTTACCCCGCGTGAGCGCGGGACCCTCCTTCCTTCCCGGCGGGAGAGGGACGCATTGAAGTAACAGGGATACAGGATGCACTCGCCTTTTTCCATTGCACAAAGGTTTGTGGGTCAAGGTATAAACACTGTCCGCTCCCACGATATAGCATGCATCATATCGACGTCAGGATTGAGAAAGATGTATACGACGTCAACAACGCAATTGCCGATGAAAATGCCCGGCACCTGAAAGAGCATGGTGTGCGGGCGTTTGACCTGCTCGGTGCGATCGGTTCGGGAAAGACAGCGCTCATCGAACGGATCGTCCCCCTGCTCACCAAAAAAAGTCTCCGGGCGGGTGCAATCGCCGGCGACGTTTACGGCGACGACGATTTTAAGCGGATAGTAGCGTTGGGCATCCCGGCATACAACGCAAATACCGGCAAGGAATGCCATCTCGATGCGCACCTTGTCGAGCATGCGATCGAGCATCTCCCTCTCGACCGGATTGACATACTCTTCATCGAGAACGTGGGGAACATGGTCTGCCCCACGGATTTCCGGCTCGGTGCGGAGAAGAGAATTGTCATCGTCAGTTCAACGGAAGGCGACGATGTCGTGAACAAGCACCCGATGATGTTCCGCGACTGCACCATCGGCGTCATCAACAAGGTCGACCTCGCCCCATTTGTCGGGGCAGACATCGGCCGGATGGAATCCGACATCCACCGGTACAACCCGCGGATGCCGGTCTTTTTGACCAACATGAAGACCGGAGAAGGCGTCGCTCCGCTGCTCGATGCGATCCTTTCGTGAAATAGTATAAATAACTCTGAAAGGAATATATAGAGCACCATCTCCGGGGAAGATGCCCGGGATATATACAAACAGGAGTGACATCATGCTCTGGCAGGGAGAATCGGTACGGAAGGTCACCGGCGGCAGGCGCCGGCCGGCCAAAGGGAAGCGGAGAGCGGAGATTGGGCAAGCACCCGCAGACACTCATATCGGAGAGGGCCGGACCAAGAAGGTCCGCACGGTCGGCGGCAACACCAAGATCCGCTCCCTGCGTGCGATGTTTGTCAATGTGACGAAACTCTCCAGCGGGGAGACCAGGCAGGTCAAAATAGAGACCGTTGAAGAGAACGGCGCAAACCCAAACTATGTCCGGCGGAACCTGCTCACCAAGGGCGCGATCATCAGGACTGAGATCGGGCGTGCCCGGATCATGAGCCGGCCGGGGCAGGACGGCGTCATCAACGCGGTGTTACTCGAATAAGTTTTTTCCCAATACTCTTGTTTTTTGGCCTCTCTCGGTCTCGTGTGGGTAATCTTTTTTCATTTAGACCTCCTCATAGTGTAACTATGCGAAGGATCTATTATCGTTTCCCGCAGCGGGTGGATCTCTCGTTTGCGATGGGAATGCCGTTTCTCGAGACGCTGAAATATATTGTCGGACTTGATAACCACGAAACCACCAAGACGACTGGCAGGGAGCTCGTGAAGGTGAAGACCAAGGTTGAGATCGCGGTGAACCGTGCGACGTTTGGCGAAATTACTCCCGAAGTCCTGCGACCCGGTGTCGTCACGGAAGCTGCAGACCTTCGGGTCTCGGTACTCGCCTTGGCATTGCGGGGAGGGGGCAAGGTTCCGATAGCGAATGATATATTTTATCTCCGCCTCTCGGATCAGGTCTCGCGGACAGACATCGATATAGCAAAAGAGGGATCCGGTGAAGGACTGGATGCCCTTGACATGAAAAATATCCTCCTTGGTACCTCGACGTGACGCTCCGGACCACCATCGCAGCACCGTTCCGGCACACCCGGAAGACCGGGATGCGGAAAAACGAGCTCGTCTATTATTTCGCGCTCGACCGCAAATGGATGAGCACCGAGCAGGCAAACATTCTTCTCCGCAGAGGTGAGGAAGAAGGGCTCCTCAGGCAGGAGAACGGCGTCTATTCGGTCCTTTTCGATCCGGCAACCGTCACGATCCCGGTCGGCTTCCGGCCGGGATCAACGATCTTCGATCAGAACGATCCGTCTCAGGAGATGATCGGACGGATTGCGAAAGCCCGGGGCATACCAGAGACAGAGGTTGTTGCCGAGATGAACCGGCTCATCAAAGAGCGGTTTGACGGGAACCTGCTTCCACCTGCCGCCCTCGTCCTGATCGCAAAAAAATATCTGGTCCCGTTCGATGACCAGCTTGAACCGCTCCGGCAGAGCCTGAAAAAACCGGAACCGCAATAGCCGCCTTTACACAGGTCTGTCCCGGCCGGCGCCCGGAAACCTCCAGCTTCTGTTATTCTTTCAGGTCCGCGCCAAACGCTTTATCAAACGTTGAGAGGAAAAGAATAGGTATGAGCGGAACAGGGAAACAGCCATCCATGGTCCCGTGGGTGCTCGTCGCCACCATCACGGGGATTGGCATTGTGGTGGTTATCGCAGTCCTGTTCTTTTCCGGTATCATCGTCCCCGGCGGGCATTTACCTGATTTCCTGACCACCGGATCTGCCGCTGACGATGTGATTCCCCTGCCGGCAGGTTCTGTGGCAGCAACACCATCTGTCACCGTAGTGGAACCATCGCAGGTTGCAGTGCCGGACACCGGGGTATTTGTCAGGGTAGACTATATCGGCTCATTTACGGGGTCATACGGGCTCAACGGTGCGATGCAGAACGTCCGGAGTTCGGGCAGCCGGCTGTACCCGCTCAGTGACGCCCCCGGCACCATCTCGGTCTCGTTCCAGAAGGATGACGAAACGACGAGGCATGCGTTGACGGTGACAGTCTTTAAGGATGGTACTGCAGTGCATTCAGGCCAGACCACGGCTGCATTCGGGAATGTTACCTTCACGGCGGTTATATAACCTTTTTCCGCCCGGATCACCCGTTTTTTCCCGCATCAGGAGATCATCTTGCCGTCCTTATCAAAATGGGACGGGCCATCATGACACATGCCACAACAGCAAAAACGCCCGGAAACGGGCATGAAAAATGGGCAGGGAATCTATTTTTTCTTCTTGTCTTTGGGCGGTTCAGCCGGCTTCTCCGCACTTTTCTCCGCGGTCGCGGTCCTGGGGAATATCTCCTCGAGCGGCTTGTCGCCATATGCAGTCACGCGGGCGTTTACCTGTACAAAGTCCTGCGTGATCTCCTGGGAGCGGATCATTTTTCTCCTGCGCTCGCCGTCGAACTTCGGGTGGAACCCGACGCCCCCGGCGAGCAGGAGTTTTTTCCTGCCTGCACCGCCAAGGCTTTTGCGTGCCGGCGTGCCGGTCCGGTCCGAGCCGCCGGTGATCATGATCTTATACCCTGCGAGCCCGAGGGATCCTGCGTCCACTTCATCGCCAATGCGTTTTCCCACGATCGCTCCTGCGGTGCCGGTACTGGCATCAACATTGTAGGCGCGACCGGTCTTCGGGTCAGATACAACAACCTTTAATTCAACCATTCGTCCTGCTCCTTATCGGTCCGGCGTGAACATGCGCCGTGCGTCAAGAATGAAAATCCCGCCCGTGTTCCGGTACCCGAAGGGGCGTCTTTGCCCAGGGCCTTTCCATCAGACATGCATGCACGTCAAGGTGACCCGGTTGCAGTTTTGCCTGAAAACCCGGATCCCGGGATTTTCACACTCCTCTCCGCCCAGATGCGCTCTTGCCCCTGCACGTGAAGTACCAATTTTATTATGCCGGGGTACTATTAAACCCTCGCGTCAGAAAAAACGATTAGATCCCTTATTTGCCCCAGAAGGGATCGGCTTTACGGCGAATCGCCGTGAATTCGGCCAGCACTTCCTGCGTGCTGATATTTAAGGTCCTGAGCATCTCGCGTTCGAGCACCTTTACGTGACGCTCGGGGATGTCCACAAGCAGGTCGTCGCCGACGTTCACCTGCCGGCCGACCGTCGCGCCCTCGATCGAGATCGCAAGTTCAAGGCCGGCATCCGCCTCGCGGATCGTCTCCTGCCTCATCTGCATGGTTTTCAGGTGGCCGACCTTTTTCCCATCCGGCCTGATCAGGTCGACGTCGCTCCTGAGTTTTCCGCCAAGCACCCGCACACCGACCACCGCCGGATTGCTCTGGCGGAAGACGCAGTCCGGGAGGAGGCGGATCTTTGCCGGCATCATGATATGCTCGAACTGCTGACGCTCCGCGATCCGTCTCTGTTCGTCGCGCCACGCGACATACTGGTCGATGAGCTGGTAGATCACCTGCCCCTCAAAAACCTTTACCTGAGTGTAGAGGGGGTCCTTGATCATCTCTGCAGCATCGGGAAGGATGGGGGTGTTGAACGCGAGGAGCATGCGGAACGCGGGGTTCTTAATCGTCTCGGTATCAATCAGGTCGTGGCGGCTGACCGGACCGACCTCTGCCCGCATCACGGTGATCTCTTTTCCCTCGAGTTCCTTGCAGAGCGCCTCGAGCGCACCGATTGTGTCTGCCTTGATCACAATCCCCTCGTCGGCCAGCTTGACGTGGATCTCCTGCATCTCTTTCTTTATCCGCTGCTCCACCTCCTCCCGGTCCCCGCGGATCACGAAGAGCGGGGATCCCGCAATCACTCCTTCGAGGCCGGGGGCGGAGACCTTGATCCCCGCCGCCGCGACCACCGATTTCACCCGCTCGAACCGGTCCTCGACGAGGATCTCCTTCATCGGGTGCGGTTTCAACAGCGACCGCACTTTTGTCACCACGACATTGTCCTGCGTAGCGACTGCAATCTCGTCTCCCACGAAGAGCGTGCCGTCATACAGGATCACGTCCAGCGTCGGTCCGAGCCCCCGCTCCTCCTTTACCTCAAGCACGGTGCCGGTGCCCGGGCCTTCAACGGAGAGCTTCAGTTCGTCGCTCATATACCGCTGGGCAAGCCCGATCATAACAAGGAGCAGGTCGGCAATGCCCTCGCCGGTATGGGCGCTCACCGGCACGATGGCGAGGTTGCGCTGGAAGTCCGCCACCCGGTCGTACCGGTCTGCCGAGAAACCGAGCTCGGCAAGCTTCCCGACAATCTCATAGGTCCTGTTCTCAATATCTGCCCTGACCCGCTCGTTCTGCTTGTCAAACGTCGAGATGAACGATTCTTTGGGGTTTGTCCGCCAACCATGGATCCGGTCGATCTTTGTCGCGGCAATCACGAACGGTGTCCGGCAGGTGCGCAGAATCTGGAGTGCCTCGGTCGTCTGAGGCTGGAACCCCTGGCTGATATCAACCACAAGGATTGCCATATCGGCCAGCGCCCCGCCACGGGCCCGGAGCGTGGTGAACGCGTGATGCCCCGGCGTGTCGATGAAGAGGAGGCCCGGGATATTGATGGGGAGCTTCTCCATCGTCCCGCTCATCGTGCGGATCGCCTCGATGGGAACGACCGTCGCACCGATGTGCTGGGTGATCGCACCAACTTCCGATGCAACGACCGAAGAGCCCCGGATACGGTCGAGAAGAGAAGTCTTCCCATGGTCCACGTGCCCCATCACGCAGACAATCGGCGTCCTGATCTTCGGGTCTGCCGCCATATCCCCCACCTGTAATCCCGTTTGCTCTGATGCAGGATGAAAAACCCTCATCCATGACGAAAACGTCATCCGGCGCCGCACGCCATTTCCTACGGAATGCCTTTCAGAGCCACCTGATATCTTATATACGCCAGATCCTATTAATAATCACTCCCGGCCAGCTACCTGCCCGCGATGATCGGTATGCCGCAGTTGGCATGGCACAAGGACTGACGGTACCCGTTTTAAGGGAGATACATTAATCAGAGTCCGGTACCAAGTTAAAAGGGACATCTGCCAGGGTAGGGTAGTTGGTTATCCTAGAGGACTGTGGATCCTCCGACCCGGGTTCGAATCTCGGCCCTGGCCTAATTACCGTCAGTTAAAGTCTACATCTCTTTTGCGGCTCAAAATAGGTGTTTTTCATGACCAGTATCATCCTGCAATAAATCACCCACAACCCCATACTAAACGCCCACAGAAACGCATGGCGAGATTAAAGATTGCTGGATGCATCAAACATGGCGTGATGCACCGCGAACACACCAAGCAGACCGAGAATGATAAGCCGCGATGGCTTGCAATCAGATGGCAGTACTGCCCGTCATGTGGCATGCTGCCAGATATGTGAAAATGGAAAATGCTGAAAAATTAGTAACCTGTAATTTGCATAATTTTATAACTTGCCACTCCTTGGTATAATACCGGTGCCGAAAACTTCCAAGTTCCGCCGGGCATTCACGGCACACCAGCTTTTCTCAGTGATTAAGGAGGCTTGTTATAATATTGGGGCCTTATCGCACTCTACCCCATCGTGCGGGCAATGGAACTTTGCCAGAGGAATGTCCGCCTTGTTGACGTTAATGTCATATCGCCGTCCGCACTTAGGGCAAGTGAATGACACGGTTGACGGTAGCATCTTTATCTCGCGTCTGACCCGTGGCGTCCAATGCCGGATCTTCTTACTTTTACGTCTGCCCATTATGGATATCTTCCGGGTGGTAGTTCATGAAGTAATCGATCCATCTTCTGCCAGATTGGGGGCCCCGTATGCCCGGTCTGGTAAGATACCGACCGGTTCTGTCCGGCATGTGGCATGATGCTGCCGGATTGAAAAAAGCCTGTTTTGAGTGCACTGCAGTCGTAGTGCACCGGTGCGTGAAAACCTCAAAAAAATCCTCTATTTAATCCCCCGCCCTTGACTTGACGATAGCCACTAAACATAAGATTATCGCCAATATAGCCAAACCGATCATGAACCCCCCAGGGAGGGGATATGGCGACAGATCCGTGATCCCAATTAGAATAAGGAATGCAGCTCCCATTAAAATAAAAAATTCTGATGTTTTCATCTCAGTTCACCTTACGAGATACGTTACTGCAATTACGAAAATTACAATTCCGATAATTATTACCGCATATTTTAGTCGCTTTCTTTGTTTATTATGTATCATTTCTTTTAGATATGGGCAGTAAACAGACCATTGGAAGAATTCGCAACGTGTTGGTGGAGCTCTTGCAAGAGTTTTGTATGATTCCATTGGGCAATGTGGAGAGAGAGTGTCTCCTGTCATATTTATCCGTTTACATACCCCCCTTTTTCCATTCTTCACATCACCACTTCACTATTGCATTTTTTACTATGGCTTTTTTATTTGATTGACGATATATTCTCTCCTTCGGTGATGACTCGTGCCGGATTACCTATCCACAATAGATGGTAGAGCCCCGCCAATATTATACGGTTAGAAAGCCGCACATCCCCGGGTAAAAACACCTTTCGATCGACGCATTGATCACCCGGAACATTATATCTGAAGTATTCATGAAGATCTTGTTTTGCGGGGAAAGCTTCCCAGAGGCTCGCAAAAAACTCCGTACGCTCCTGCCTCACGATGAGATCCTCGCATTCCCTGCCGAAGAACTCTCTGCCCATATCCCAGATGCCGACGTGGTCGTGCCGCTCGGCACCCAAGTGGACGAGCCTTTCATCCGGCAAGGAACGTTTGGCCTGATCCAGCAGTACGGTGTTGGGCTTGAGACCGTGGACCTTGAGGCCGCCACAAAAAATGGCGTCCGGGTCGCACGCATCCCCAGCGAGGAATCCGATAATGCTGCATCGGTCGCCGAACACGCAATCCTCCTTATGCTTATGCTTTCGCGGAGGTGGAACGAGATCATCCGAATGCGGGGACAGGATCATCAGGTCGCATGGGGGTCACCGTCCGGTCAGGCACTTTTCCGAAAAACTGTCTGCATCGTCGGCCTTGGCGGGATCGGGAGGGAACTAGCTCGAAGGCTTGCCGGCTTTAAGGTCAGGATTACGACGGTAGACGACCATGCCGGCCGGACCGTTCCTGGTGTAGATATCTCCCGCTCCTGTCCCCTTACCCGGCTCACCGAAGCGCTCGCGGAGGCCGACTACGTTGTGCTCTGCATAAACTATACCCCAGATCGTTTCCACCTTTTCGGCGTAAAGGAGTTTGCAGCGATGAAGAGGGGAGCCTTCATCGTCAATGTGGCCCGGGGCGGGCTGCTCGACCATGATGCCCTGCTTGCCGCACTGAAAAGCAGGCATGTCGCAGGCGCCGGGCTTGATGTTTTCTGGGTCGAACCAGTGGACACGATGGGCCCGATCTTCTCGGAAAATGTTATTGCCACACCTCATATCGCTGGCGTCACTGACGTATCAATGGAGGGCATCGCTCGGGCGTTTGCGGAGAACATGAGGAGATATGCAGCCGGCGAGACACCGTTGTATCTCGCCAATGCACCCGCCCGGCTGCGGAGAATAGGTCCGGGCCTCTCCTGAACGGGCAGCGTATCTTTTTAAGGTGTGCTGTCCATTAACCGGAACTGTGGACTCCCTTACCCATGCATTTGTCGCGGCCGCGATCTTCACCGCCGCCGGCCTCCCCCATCTTGTACCGTTTGCCGTACTGGGTGCAGTCATTCTCGACACGGATATCTTCTTCTCGCTCTTTTCGGACCCGCTACCCACGCTCCATGGTTTCACTCACGGAGGATATGCCCACAGCATTATCGGCGGCATTGTCATGACCGTTCTTGCCAATGCAGGTCTCTGGTTGGCCGCCGCGGCAGGGCTCGTGGACCGATCCGTCTTTGCATTCTTCGGCCCCATCGCTTCTGCTGCTATCCTTGCCGGCGTCTTCCTGCACATAGGGATCGACACGCTCGCCTCTCCCGGTATCCCGCTCCTCGCCCCGTTCTCCGACTATAAGTATTCAGTCGGTCTCCTGCCGGGCCCGAGCATTACCCTGATGATCGCGAGTATCATCGTCCTTGTCGGCATGGTGATCGGCAGACTCTCCTTTGTGGCCGGGCTCATGGTCATTGTGGTGGTCGTCTGCCTCTATCTTGCCGTGCGGACAGGGTCGTTTCTCCTTGTCAGAGGCGGCAGGTGCAAGGGGAGGCTGGTGCCAACTATCAGCCCGCTGCGATGGATGGCGATCAGCGAAACGGGAGATGCGTGGACGGTCCGGCACTACACGCTTGGCCGGGGCGTCACCGACCAGGTGGTGTTTGAGAAATACTGTAACACAACTCCGACGGAGGTCAGGCAGTCCATTTCATTGCCGGAAGTGAAACGGCTGATATACCATTCCTATATTATCACGGCAGCAAAAGAAGGCGACACGCTCGTCTTCCGCGATCCACTCCGTGAAGGAGGGTATATACCGTACCCGCCGCACTTCAAAAGGGTCGCTGTTCCTGTCGGCGGGGTACCTGGAGCATGAGGGAGGGGGCGGATGGGGGTACGAGCGGTATAGTCATCGATAAGACCGGCTGATCAGGTCGCGCCAAAACTTCCCAAATGGCGCCCGGAAGATGTTCCGGTGATCTCTGCCGTGCCATCGCCCCGCCCGGTATAAATCGTCAGAGCGTCAACAGTAGTCCTGAACCAGAGGCAGCACGAATGGATACTACCATCATGGTCGGCTACATCGCGGGCACCCTCACCACCGTCTCCTTTGTCCCGCAGGTCGTCCGCAGCTGGAGACTAAGGGAGACAAAGGACATCTCGCTCCTGATGATCTTCCTTTTTGCTATCGGCGACTTTCTCTGGATGCTGTACGGCATCTGGACCGGCTCCGCCCCCATCATCGTGGCAAACCTTGTCACGTTCGGCCTCGTCTTGTTTTTACTCGGGATGAAACTTCGTTATCACTGATACGTTCGTACCCCCGGGATGACACAACCTGCCGCAAAAACACGGCATTCGGGAGAGGCTGAAGCGGGAAAAATGCGGGTTATTTTAAAAAAGGACGAAAAGGTCAGTCCTGCAGGAGTACGAAGCAGCCGGCGATCCTATCGTGAATGCCCTGTCGCTTCTTCGTGAGCCCGATGATCAGGAAGTTCAACAAGATGATGAGCACGGCGATGGCGAGGCTGATCGTGAGCCCGATAATCGCGAAGCCCAGAACAATGACAAGCAGGGGAATGAACATGGCAAAGAAGAATATGCCAATGAAGCGGAGCGTTGCCCGGGCAAACGAGACCCGGTTTCCGGCAAGGTCAGTCACCGCGAGTTGCATCAGAACCTTGCCGGGAGTTGCCTGGCTCCGCGAGGATTCAAAACCGGCATAATACAGCCAGGGAACAATGATAACGAAGACACCCACCGCCGCGACGATTGGGCCGAGAGCCGCATCATAAGTTCCAGCCTCAGTGAGCGAACTGATCGGTGCATGTCTGACAGCAATATAATAGAGATAATTGAACCCATTGATCAGGTTGAAGAACGCAATGACAATGATGCCCAAAATGACGATGAGAATGGTATCAACAATCCATGCCACAAACCGCCTGCCCAGGCCGGCATACGCGCCGACTTCCGGTCCCTCTTCGACTTCCGGTGTGGCAATTACCGCCTGCTTTGCCGGTGCGGCCGCTTCTATTGCGGCCCCGCACCACTGGCAGTATTTTCCGGAGGCATCAGTCTCTTTTCCACACTTTGGACAGAACATTCCTTGTACTCCTGATATGTAACGTTAATCCGGGTGTCCTTTTTAATTTAACTGTTCTTTATGAGGTTTTTCTGCCCGGTGGAGGCCCGGAACGGTATTCTGTATACGACAACGGGCACCGGAAGGCACCACCATGACCCGCACCAATTCTGAACGCAAATCAGAAATATGAACAGAATAAAGGAATCCCCATGCGATACGAACTTATCCCGGCCGTGTGTGTCGCGCTCTTTTTCTCTGCGCTTTTTGCCGGCTGCACGAGCCCCACGCAGGCCGAGATCAGACCCGTGAATACGGTAACGGCTGCGACCACAACAGTGTCGGCAGGAACGAGCCAGGTAGCAACGGTCACGACACCCGAAGTTGTCGTTACCCTGCCCTCCGCACAGTTTGTCGATCTCCAGTTAACAAAAGACCGGCCCACCAGTCAGATCCACCTGCTGTATAACGGGGGACCAGGCGAGTTTGCCCTCCAGACGGTCAGGATGCGGGTGACACAACCGGACGGGACGGTGACTGACCAGTACATGGATAACGGCAACAAACCCAACCGGGGCGACGAGCTGGTATTGCCGGGAAGCCGTGGCAGCGACCATGTCGAAGTCTGGGTGACCAGCGCCGGCAAAGTCTATAAGACCATCGATCAGCAGCTCATGTCCATGCAGTAATTCGTCTCTCTTTTTACTCTTCCCTTTTTTCTTTATGCGGTGTGATGCTCCCGCCCGGATTTTTCTGCGTACCGTTGGGTCACGTACCCGAGAGCGATGACTGCGATCACCGTCGCTCCAAGAATGAGCCACTGTTCCATACCCGCCGTCCCGACCGCGAGCCTGGTGACCAGGTTGAGCGGGTTTTCCGGAAGCGCAAGCACAAAGAGGATGACGACTACGAGCGCCGTGGAAAAGATGAACTGTGCCGCGGTTCGTTCCCGGTAATGGAGGGCAGTAAGGGCGCCCAGCAGGATCAGGATCAGGGACGTCACGACGACATGGAGCAGGATCAGCCCGGCATTCTCTATCGGAATCCCATTGATCATCAGCAGGACCAGCCATGCCCCTGCCTGGATGGGCACGAGCAGTTCGCAGGCAAGAACCTTGCCCCAGACCATCTCGGTAAAGGTGACCGGAGTCGAGATGAGTGTCTCGAGTGTCTCATGCTGGTACTCCTCGGTGATCAGGTCGATCACGAGAGCCGATGCGATGATCGC
>Ga0326728_10009526_pt1 | contig 23329 bp, 19 predicted proteins | sample MB3enrmetagenome_FD_207602 | JGI IMG/M metagenome (GOLD analysis project Ga0326728, IMG submission 207602) | Lab enriched peat soil microbial communities from McLean, Ithaca, NY, United States - MB31MN | ecosystem: Environmental > Terrestrial > Soil > Wetlands > Peat | place: USA: New York... | reverse complement strand
AGGCATCGACTCTGGGGAAATGGACCGGGATGCAATTCTTGCCCGCAGGCCGCAGGTGGTGCTGGTGGATGAGCTGGCCCATTCCAACATCGAGGGCAGCAAGAACAGCAAGCGATATCAAGATGTCCTGGACCTGCTTGATGCCGGAATCGATGTCCTATCGACCCTGAATGTGCAGCATATCGAGAGCTTGGCGCCGCTGGTGCAGAACATCACCGGAGTCCAGATCCGGGAACTGGTGCCGGATCGCATCCTGGGCCGCGTGAGCGAGATCGTGGCGGCCGACCTCACGGTGGAGGCGCTGAAGAACCGGATGCGCCGGGGCGAGATTTACCCCCTGAACCGCGCCGAGATAGCCTTAACGAATTTTTTTAAGTCGTGTAATCTGATCGCCTTGCGTGAACTGACGATCCAGCAGGTGGCTCGCGTGATGGCCCGCAGCCGGGAATCTTCCGCGGAGCAAGCAGAGTCGATAGGCAAAGCGCGGGAGCGTATCGCCGTCGGGATCACCGCCAGTCCCTCGGCGCAATGGCTGATCGCGCGCGCCTTCCGCTTGGCCGACCGGATCGATGCGGAATTGTTCGTCGCCTATGTGGACACGGGCGACGATGATAGCCCCAAACAGCAATGGGCCTTGGACCAGAGCTTTCGGCTGGCGGAACACCTGGGAGCGCAGGTGTTCCATATCATAGGCAAGGATATAGCCGGAGAGCTGGTTAAACTGGTGCGCGAAAAACACGTCACGCAGGTGATGCTCGGCCATTCGCGGCGGAAGCTTTGGCGGAAAGGCTGGGGCTTTTGTTTTCCTGTGATCGACAAGTTCCTGCGCGATGCGCCGCTGGTGGACATTCACATGGTCACGCGGGAAGCAAGGTAAAAGGCAAGCACGGGCGCGCGACGGCGCAGAAGCGGGGAGCGGGAGGGAGAAAATGGCAAGCAGCAGCGCGGTGCCGCATATCCTGGTAGTGGATGATGAAGCACAAATCCGGCGCGTCCTGAGCACCTGTCTATCGGCGCAAGGATACCTGATCCGGTGCGCGGACGATGGCGTGGACGCGCTCGGGGTGATGCAGGAGTGGCCGCCGGATGTCGTTATCACCGACCTCGGCATGCCCCGAATGGGCGGGGTCGAGCTCTGCCAGCGTATCCGCGCGGAGTCACAGGTGCCCATCATCGTGCTTTCGGTCCGGCAAAAGGAGCAAGAGAAGGTCGAAGCACTGGACGCGGGCGCCGACGATTACGTTACCAAGCCATTTCAAACCCAGGAGCTCCTCGCCCGCGTGCGGGCCCAGGTGCGCCGGCTATCCGTGCAGCAGACTTCGGGCGCTTTGATCGAAGCCGGACACTTCAAGATTGATCTGGAAACGCACAGCGTCCTGGTCGAGGAGCGGGAGGTGCGTCTGACGCCGAAGGAATTCGAGTTGCTGGTCTATCTGGCGCAGCATCCCGGCAAGGTCATTACCCACCGGAAATTACTGGCCGCGGTATGGGGAGACGCCAGCATGGAACAGCCACAGTATCTGCACGTTTTTGTCGGTCATCTGCGCAAGAAACTGAGTCCGAACGGAAGCCCGCAGCAATACATTGTCACCGAGCCCTGGGTCGGATACCGGTTCGAGCCGGGCGAATGAAGGCTGGGTGCGGCCGCACCTGCGCATTTGCCTGCCTGCGAAGAGAAAGTGAGGAAGACCTGCGCTACGGGCTGCACGGAGCAACGGCATTCCGCCACCGGCCTGTTGGGAGCGAGCGATCCGGTGTCTGCGGTCGGTGGGGGTCAAGGGGCGCTTTCCGCCGCTTGCCGGTGGGGTTATACTTGGGGGGTGCGGCCTTTTAAACGGAGGCACGGAGGGCTGTCTTCAGCAGTACTGGGGACCCAAGTCGGCGATGGGGCGCAAGAGGGGTAAGACGAAGGATTATTGTGGCCTGGGGCGCCGCTTGGCAAAGCCTTTTCATTGAGTTGTTTCCGTGCAATTGCCGCTTTTGTAACTCCCCCCTGCTTGAAATATCGCGCCTTCCGGTATGCGCCGCCTGCCTGGCGGCAATTTGCGCTATAGATGGGCCGGTATGCTCCGTGTGTGGCGAACGGCTGCCGGGGCCGTGCCTGCCTTCTGCCGCGGAGGGCGCGGAAGGGGAACTGCGCTGCCTGGAATGCCTTCGACTGGAACCGCCGTTTCAGCGGGCCGTGGCCTATGGGAGCTATGAAAGCGGATTGCGGGAACTTATTCATCTTTTGAAGTACGAGCGGGTTCGTCCCGCGGCGCTGGTCCTGGGCCGGATGCTGGCAGAGGCCGCCGGCAAAATCACTCCCGAGTTTGATACTAAGGCGCTCCCGCTGGTTGTGCCGGTGCCGCTGCACGATAGCAAACGGCGTCAGCGCGGCTTCAATCAATCGGAGCTGATCGCGCGCGCCATGCTGAGGAACATGGCTGGCGCGCCGCTTTCCCTCAATCCTTCGAGTTTGCGGCGCACCCGGGCCACGGAGTCGCAGACCGGCTTCAGCCGCGCGCAACGCCGGGCCAACGTGCGCGGCGGCTTTGCCGTGAGCCGCCCGAAGGATGTTGCCGGCCGCGACGTCCTGCTGGTGGACGATGTTTTCACCACGGGAACTACCGTCTCCGAATGCGCGCGCGTGCTGCAGCGGGCCGGAGCCGCGCGGGTATGGGTGGTCACGGTGGCTCGCGTGCTCAAGTTCGAAAGCCCGCAGGCGGTGCCCGGCGGCATCGAATTAGACCGGGAGTCAACCACTGCGGCGGCGCCGTTGGCGCGCGCCGCTCAGGCTTAAACATGCCGGGAAAACACAATCCGGGAACGAATGTGGCGCTGCCCGCTCCGGTTGCCGCCGCCGGCGACGGCTGGGCGGCGATGCACGCTCCCGTGCTGGTGCTGAATGCCTCCTATGAGCCTATCAATGTTTGTGCCGCGCGCCGCGCGATTGTTCTGGTGCTGAAAGGCGTGGCCATGACCGAGGAGGTGAACGGCCACCAGTTGCACTCCGCGCGCTTGACCATTCGCATCCCGTCGGTCATTCGCTTGCTGGAGTACCGGCGCATTCCCCATCAGACCCGCGCCCTTTCGCGCAAGAATATCCTGCTGCGCGACCGGAACATCTGCCAGTATTGCGGCGCCGTGCTCGGCTCCAGCGACCTGACCCTGGATCATGTGGTGCCGCGTTCGCGCGGCGGCGCTTCGACGTGGGAAAACCTCGTGGCCTGCTGTCATGTGTGCAATCGCAGGAAGGGAAACCAGTTGCCGGCGGAGGCCGGAATGAAATTATTGCGCGAGCCGCGCGCCTTCAGCCTTCACACCAACCGTCATCTCATGCGCCTCATGGGCCACTCCGACGATAAGTGGCGAAAGTACCTGTTCTATTGATCTCCCGGGAGAGGACCATGCTCCGGGTGAGCCGGCAAGGGCTCATGCCGCCCGCGCGCCGCTAACAAAAAGTTGAACCCATCGAGCAGTAGCCACAATCCAAACCGTCAAAGGCGGTTTCTGCCCGACGGTTCCTTGAAATCAAAGGAAGACATGGTCCGGCAGGTATTCGGCTTCCCTGCGACTTTGCGGCGGAACCCGGATTTGTTCTGCCAGGGGGATTCAATGGCGGAGAATGCGGTGAGCGAACTCTTGGCCGAGCTGAAGAGGGGCGCGGCCGATTATTACCCCCGGCGGGGCGAAGTGCGCAACGTGCGGGTGGTCAGCCATGCTCCCAAACGGGACCTTTGCATCTATGAAATTGTGGTGGACTTCGCCGCCGGCAGTGAACGGCTGGCGGCAAAGGTGTACCGGGCAGGCCCCGGGAACCAGCGCGCGCAAAACCGCGCCCGGCAGGAACTGGACAATCTTCGCCTGGTGTACGGCATCTTCCAGAAGGAAAAACTTACCGGCATTCCCCGGCCCGTGGGCGATTACACGCATTGGGGCGCGGTGGTGGCGGAGAAATTCGGCGGCCTGCCCCTGCAGTCCATCATCATGAAAGCGGCATTGCTTCCCGGTTATGCCGGCCAGGAGACGCTGGCGGTGGCGGCGCGGAAATCGGGCGAATGGCTGCGCAGCTTCCAGCGGGCCACTGCGCACCCCCTGGCGATGTTCCCGGCCGATGGCCTGCTGCAGGAACTGGAAAAACTTTGCTTGCGGTGCCAGAGCGAAGGTCTGGAGGAGGCGGCAATCCGCACGATCCTTTCGGGCGCGAGCACGATGTTGCGGCGCGGACGCAGGAGCTGGCCGTCTTCCGCGGTGCTGAACGATTTCACTCCGCTGAACGTCATGGTGGGCGAGCAGGGCATCGGAATCTGCGATTACGCCCATATGAGCCCGCGGGGAACTGCCTTCAATGACGCCGCCCAGTTTCTGGCGGCGGTGGAAGCCTTGGAGAAGTACCCGTTTTGTAATCGCGGGATCACCCGGGAAGTGCAGAAGCAATTTCTGGCGGGATATGGCGCCACCGCCGGCGATCAAGCAATCCTGCAGGTGCTCAAGATGCGCGCCCTGCTCGCCATGTTCGTAGAAGGAAACGGCGGCAAAGAAAGCACGGTGCGCAAGAAGGTCATGTGGGCCACAGTGATGAAACGCTTCATCGAGCAATCGGCCCAGCGTTCCCTGGCACCGGCGGCTTGAGTTCCTCCCACCGCTGATAAACCCAGACATGCGCAAATGATTTCGGAAGGAGCGCGGTTCCGGCAGCGCCGGCCGCGCCGGTGAGCGTTAATCCGCGGCAGGGGTTGCGGTGCTTCCGGGCAATCCGCAAAGGATGAGGCGGGTTACTTGTGCGGGGCCGGCGCCTGGCCTTGGTCTCCCGGCGGTCCGTTGCCGGGTGCTTTTTCGACTTCCTCGCCTTGATAGAGGATCTTCACGTTGGAGCCGAATCTCTTGTAATTGGTGTACTTGAGGATTTCGCGCACGTGAACATCCTCGTCCTTAAAGTGCAGGACGTCATCGGCGCGGGTGTAAACCGGGAACCAATAGAGTCCGTCAACCTGCTCGCGGTAAGTGGTGAACTTGGGGAAAAGGTTTTCGTTCCTCTTGTTATGAATTTGCGGAAGGGTAATGCCCTGGGTCTTCACGACCTGGAAGTCCTGGTTGTCCACCCAGATGCGGCCCTGGAAGTACCGCTTGCCCTTCTCGATGCGCTTGGGCGCGACGTCGAACACATAAGTTTGCAGCTCGTCTTCCGGCTGTTGCCCGACATAAAGAATGCTATATTCGGGAATTTCATCGGAGGTAAGCACGAAAGGCAACTGATTGCGGAAGTCGTCCAAATCCTCTTTGGTCATCATGATGCGCGTCAGCGTCGATTGGGGAGCAAACACTACCTGCTCGATCCGCCGGCCCTTGTCGTCGAAGAGGATGTCGGAGACCATTCGGTACTCGCCATCGACGGTGCCGCCGTCCAGAGTCTGCACCGTCACCTGCTGGCGATAGGTGTACTGCTCGCGCGCCAGCTTAAACTGTTTCTCCTTGGCGGCAAACCGCTCAATAATTTCTTGCGGCGTGATGCCCTGCGGTTCGGCGCTATCCAGCTTGCCTTCCCCGCGATCCTGGGCGCCCGGGGCCGCCGAAGCAGCCAGCGCGAGAAGACAAAGCACGGCGGCGGAGAAGAACCATTCGTTCCATCTCATGGACCGCATACCATTCCTTCTGCTTTAGATGCCATTCGTTAAGACACTTTACCGGGAACTCTGATCAGCATATCACTTTGCGCGCGGCCCGCCCTCCGGCTACAATTAGACACTTCGCAACTTCATTATGGCGGATTGGCTGCAATATCTTCCGTCTGTGCTGATCCTGGGGCTGGTGGTGGCCAGTTTTCTTTCCCTCCAGCGGCGCCATCTTTCGCCTCGCGTCTGGTACTGGCTCATCGGCTGGACGCTGATGTTTCTGCATTTTCTGGTTTTAATACTCGGTGGCGACGCCACGCCCCATCTGAAAACCTTCCTGGAAATGGACACGCTCCAACTGGCGGCGGTTGCCTTCCTGGTGTCGGTGCTGGATCGTTCCCCGCTGTTCCGCGTGTTGGAGGCGGGATTTGCGGGCGCGGTGAGCGGTTACTCCGCGCTTCTAGCCTGGGACGTCAGCTCCCGCTGGCCCTATGTGGTGTGCCTGGGAACGTTTTTCCTGGCCGGGCCGGCGTGGGCTGTCCTGCGGCATCGGCTGAGGCGCCCTACGCCGGTGGTTGTGCTTGCCGTCGCGCTGTTTGGCGTGGGAATGATCCATGGAGTGATAGGCGGCCACTTGGAAGCAGGATACTATGGCCTGCTGCTGGCAATGTACGCGGTCACCGGCCTGTTGTTCGCGCGGCGGTATCCCCGGGCTTCGCTGGGGGTAGTAAACACCTGCGGGGGCTTTGGGGCGTGGGCGGCGGTGTGCGGGATTCGGATTGCAGTTCCGGGATGGGTGCGGGGGTTCGCGTGGGCCGGAGTCTGGGATGTGCCGCAATTTATCGTCGCTTTCAGCATGCTCCTGGTGCTGTTGGAAGAGGAATCGCATGCGGCGCAGGCAGCCAAGAGCCAACTGCAGCGCTTTGCCGAGGTGACCTCAAACCTGTTGAGCGGTGTCGAAGTTAAGCCGTACTGCAAGCAAATTGCGCAGATCATTGCCGAGGCTACAACTTTCAGCCGCGCCATCATTCTGCTGGCGGGTGAGGATCAATGCTTGTCCCTGGCCGGTCAAGCCGGGCTGGACGAAGCCGAGGAACAGCGCGTGCGCCAGGGTCTGAACCGATTCACGGTGGGCTGGGCGGAAGGATTGTGCCGCCGCGGCCGGCTCCTCGGAGGGGGCGCAACGCTGCTGGACAGCCGCGAGCTGGAGCCGTATGCCCTGGTGCGCAGCGCGCGCCAATACGCGCCCAATGCGCACTGGCAAACGGGAAGTGAAGTGGCGGTGCCGTTGCGCACGCCCGGCGGCAGCTTTATTGGCCTGATCGTTCTCGACGATCCCCGTGATCCGGAACAGGTGAAGGCCACGGAGATGGCCAAAATTGAAATGCTGGCGGCCGATATCGCGGTGGCCGTGGATAACGCCGCTTTGCACCGGCAACTGGTGATGACGGAGAAACTGGCCGGAATAGGCCAACTGATACGTGGTGTCGCCCACGAGTTGAACAATCCGTTGACCGCGGTGCTGGGCTATGCCGAACTGCTCACCGACCGGCCGGCCGATCCGGAGCTGCGCCGCGGCCTGGATGTGATCTTTCGCGAAGGCAAGCGTATGCGGAGCATTCTCGGCAATCTGCTGCGCTTCGCCCAACCGGAGGCGTTCGAGCGCCGGAATCTCGATGTGTTGTCCCTGCTGCAAGAGCTGTTGCGGCAAAAGAAGCTGGAAGTGCAGGCCCGCGGCATTGAACTGAGCGCCAAGCTGGCTTCCGCCTTGCCCCTGGTCGCGGCCGATGAGGCGCAAATGAAGCAGGTGTTACTGAATGTGCTGAATAACGCACTGGATGCGGTGGAAAATGCAGCCGAAAAGCGGGTGACGGTGATGGCGCGGGCGGAAGATCACTGCATCATACTGAGCGTCCTCGATACCGGTCCCGGGTTCAGCGATCCCAGCCGCATTTTCGATCCCTTTTTCACGACCAAATCCCCGGGCAAAGGCGTTGGTCTGGGGCTTAGCATCTGTTATGGCATCGTGAAGCAGCATGGGGGCACGATCAGCGCCCGCAACGTGCACCCGAATGGCGCTTGCGTCACCATCGAGCTGCCGGCCGCCCGGCTGGCGCGGATTGGGGCCGGAGAGGCTGCGGAAAAGGCCCCGGGGAACCCCGGCGGCTTGCCGGCGGATGTCCGCCTGGAATAACGAAAAGAAATCATCTAGGGCTGTCGCGATGCGTAACCTTAACGCGATACCCGGCCTGCCGCAGGCGTTTGTACACTTCCTGCGCAATCAGCACGCTGCGGTGCTGGCCGCCGGTGCAGCCGAAGCCGATGGTCAGGTAGCTCTTGCCCTCGTCCACATAATGGGGCAGCAGATAAATCAGCAGGTCGGAAATGCGGGAAATGAATTCCTGGGTCTGCGGGAAGGAGCGAATGTACTTGGCCACCTTCGGATGTTTGCCGGTATAAGGCCGGAATTCGGGGACAAAATGCGGGTTGGGCAGAAAACGCACATCGAACAGAAGATCGGCCTCTTCGGGGACGCCATGGCGATAGCCGAAGCTGACGATGGAAACCAGGATGGTCTTGTCCGACGCCGGTCCGGACTGGAAACGCTGAATAATATAAGCCCGCAGCTCGTGCACGTTGAACTTGGAGGTGTCGATGACCACGTCGGCGAGGCGGCGAATCGGCTGCAATTGCCGCCGTTCGGAGCTGAGCGCGGACTTCACGGTGGCTGCGGTGCCCAAGGGATGCGGGCGCCGGGTTTCGCTATAGCGCCGCAGCAAGGATTCGTCGCTGGCTTCGAGAAAAATCACCGAGGTGCGCACCCGGCGCTTCAGCTCTCTGACGATCTCCGGCAAGCGCCGCAGCGTCGGTCCTTCGCGGACATCGGCCACCACCGCGCACTTCTCGATCTCGCCGGCCTGACGGGTCAACTCGGCGAACTGGGGAATCAGGTCCACCGGCAGGTTGTCCACGCAATAGAAGCCCAGGTCCTCGAACACCTTGAGCGTGGAGACCTTGCCCGAACCGCTCATGCCGGTGATGATCACTAATTCCGTACCGGCGTCCGGAGGATGGCCATTGCGGCGGTGCCCTTCGCGGCGCCTCTCCGGAGTGGACATCTTGCCCGCTCTCACCCGAGCGTGCGCCTTGCTTGCCTTAATCTTTCCTGCCATGGAACTCATCGTACCACCGGGACACGATTTCAGGTTTCTGGTTGCTGCCGCCGTTCCAGCAACGGGAAACGCGAAGCGCGAAACGTTGTTTACGGCACCTCGATCAATTCGACTTTGCCGTCCTTGCGGCGGTGCAGCACCTTAATGTTGCCGGCCTTATCGCGGAAGACGAAAACGTGCTGATCGCGAAATTCGGCCTCTTTTACGGCCTCTTCCACGGTCATGGGACGCACGGCCACGGCGGCGGTGCTCTTGACGATATGGGCTTCCTGGGCGCGCGCGTGTGCCGGGAAACTATGGACCGCCACGGGCACGGCCGCGCCCGCGGTAACCCCTATGGCGAGTTGCAGTTCTTCCGGCTTAACCTGCGCCGACCAGCTCTTGTCCTTCGGTTGGCGCTTCAAATTGCGCCAGCGCCCTTTGCTCTTCAGCAACTGGCGTTCGATCCGTTGCAAGGCGCCGTCGATGGCCGAACTCATATCTTTGGCTTCCACCAGCCCCACGATGGGCTTGCGGTTGGGGCTGACGATGCTGATATCAGCCGTATGGCGGTGCTTCTCTATGCTGAGCATCACCTTGGTCTCGAAGTTGTCGCCGATCATCTTCGTGAATTTCTTTAAACCGAGTTCGACCTGCTTGCGAATGGCGGGGGTAATTTCCACTTGCCTGCCGGTATATTCCACGTTCATCGAACGGGCCTCCTCAAAAATTCAGGAGCAAACCACAAACGCCCAATTTCCAGCGCCCAGCCCGAATATGCGCCGGACGCACGGCCGGCGGCGGGCTGGCTCTGCGCCCGCGCCTACTTTTTAACCCGGCGCTGGTGGGTACTGGGAATGCGCATGTCCTCCCGGTACTTTGCCACCGTGCGGCGGGTGACCTGAATGCCCTGCGACTGGAGGATGCGGGTAATCTGTTCGTCGGTGTACGGCCGTGCGGAATCCTCCTCGTCAATGAGTTTCTTGACGCGGCGCTTCAGGATGAGCAGGGAAGTATTGCCGCCTTCCGGCCCTTGCACGCTCTCACTGAAGAAGAAACGAAGCTCGAAGACGCCTTGGGGCGTATGAGCGTATTTATTGGCCACCGCACGGCTTACGGTGGAGGGATGCACCCCGATCTCCTCCGCTACCTCCTTAATCATCATGGGCATCATGCAGTCGATGCCTTTATCCAGGAACTCGCGTTGCCGGCCAATAATGGCGTAGCACACCTTGAGAATGGTTTGCTTGCGCTGCTCGATGTTCTTGATGAGTTGAATCGCGGACTTGTACTTTTCCTTGATGTAGGCGCGCACATCTTTTTCCGCCTGGTTGCGGTTCAGCAGCCGCCGGTAGGTGGGATTCAAGCGCAATTGCGGCACGTCGTCATCGTTCAGCAGCACCAGATACTCGTCGCCCTGCTTGATGAAGGCCACATCCGGTTCGATGAGCCGCGGTTCGGACTTGTTATAACGCTGCCCGGGCCGTGGATCGAGGGTCTTGATGAAATCCATCGCCGCTTGCACGGCCTCCACGGGGCGTCCCAGCGCCTTGGCCAACTCCTTGGTCTGGCGGTTCTGTACCAGCTTGAGATGGTCGCTGACGATGGCATACGCGTCGCTCAAAATGCCATCCGCCGTCCCGTTTTGTCCGGGCTTGTTCGGCGCCCGGCCATGAGCCAGCTGGTGATACTGGATCTGCGCCAGCAAACATTCCCGCAAATCGCGGGAAGCTACGCCCACCGGGTCCATCTGGCGCACCAACTCCAGCGCTTCCTGCAGATCGGCGGAGGAAAACAACGGACGGAGGCCGTTGGCGGGCGGCTTTGCCGCCACCCGCTCCACCGCCGGTGCGGCCGGGGCCGGCCCGGCCACGGGCAAAGCGGCTTGTTCCCCAAGCGGGAAGACCACAACATCCGCCGCCACCGGCAGAGCTGCGGCAGAGGCTCGGCCGGGATTTTCCGCGGCGGCTTCCGGGGCCATGGCCGCGGCTTGACCCGCGCTTGCCGGCGGCATGGCGGCGGCCAGCAATTCGTCCTCGCTGGCCTTAAGATAGCCATCTTCATCCAGGTTGCCGATGATCAGTTCGGCCGCCTCGCGGACTTCGGGACGCATTACCATTGCCCCCAATTGCCAAGCCAGATGGTCGGTCAGGGTGCTGGGCTTGGAAAGAAAATTCTCGAACGAGGGCCGCTCGATCGCTTCCAAATCCGGACTGCGGTAACCGGGATCGAGGTAATCGCGGAAGAAAGACCCGAAGTCAATCTCTTCAAAGGCATCCTTCTTGTCGCCCGCCGCCATGGGGTCCTCGCTGGGAGCCGTCTGCTCTTCTTCGCGGCGGGTAACGTCGTCGAGGACCGGCACGGAGTCCTCAAGTTCCTCCAATACCGGGTTTTCGACCATTTCGGCCTGAATCATGTCGCGCAGCTCCAGCTTGTTCAGGGCCAAAACGCTCACCATCTGCACCAAGCCGGGCGTAAGAATTTGCTTCTGGGTGACCCTGAGACTCAGTTTGGGCTGCAACGACACCATAGATTGGAACTAGATTCGCTCTCTCCTCGAATTAATGTTACACCAGCGTTAGAGGCATGCAAGCCACGGCTAAGTTACCGTAGTACCGAACAGCCCCTTTTTTGGGCCAGCGCAAAATTTGCCAGGAAATCGCCCCGCCATGGCGGGGACGCCGGGAAGAATGCCGGGGTCCGGATGGTTCGGTCAACGCTAAACCAACGTGAAACTTTCTCCCAAATAGACCCGTCTGACCTCGGGGTTGCTGCCCAATTGCTCCGGAGTGCCGGCAAAAAACACCCGTCCATCGTTGATGATGTATGCCCGGTCGGTAACCGAAAGCGTTTCCCGCACGTTGTGGTCGGTGACGAGCACCCCGATGCCGCTGGCTTTCAGATCGAAAATGATTTTTTGCAGGTCGAGGACGGCAATGGGATCGATGCCGGAAAAGGGCTCGTCCAGCAGAATGAACGCCGGTGAAATGCACAGGCAGCGCGCGATCTCCACGCGGCGGCGCTCGCCGCCGGAGAGCGCGTACCCCCGGTTCTTGCGGAGGTGCGCCAAACCCAGTTGCTGCAGGAGCCGTTCCGCTTTCTCGCGGCGCTCATGCCAGCTCATGGGCTGCGCTTCCAGCACCGAAAGAATGTTTTCCTCCACGGTAAGCTTGCGAAATACCGACGGCTCCTGGGGCAGGTAGCTGATGCCGAAGTTCCGCGCCCGCAGGTACATGGGTTCGCGGGTAATGTCCACCCCGTCCAGCAGAACCCGCCCGCTGTCCGGGGGAGTGAGGCCCACGATCATGTAAAAGGTGGTGGTCTTTCCCGCCCCGTTGGGGCCGAGCAATCCGACGACTTCGCCCTGATTCAGGTGAAGGGAGACACCGCTGACGACCCGGCGGCCACGATACGATTTCACAATGTCATCGGTTGCCAGGGTCTGCATTTTACTTGGAAGCTCGCGTGTGGGTCACGGCGCGGGAGTCCTCGCTGCCATCAACCAGCACTCTATCATCGTCATTATAGAAGGTCAACGAAGCTCCGGTTACGGTGCCGTGCACGGCGTCCCAGACGCTGGGCGGACCGCCCACCATCACGTACTCGTCGATCGGTGCGCTGTAAACCAGCCGGTCTCCCGTGGCCCGGCGGGCGGGCTGCTGCAGCACCACGTTCTGCTCGGCCACCACCTTATCCACTTGTCCTCCCGGCCCGGATTTCCCCGCGGAGGCGTCTTGTCCGATCAGGACCGGCGTCAGGTAGGCGTGAACCACGTCGGCAGTGAGCGTGCCATCCACCCCCTGCGCCACTACCCCGCCCGCGAAATCGGCCTCGCGCTCAATGTCGGAATAAGTGAGGCTGGCCGAAGTGATGCGGATGGGCGAGGGCCCATGTTGTTTATCCTGTTTCGCCAGGATGGTCAACACCTGACGGGAAGCGTTGCTTTCGGCGGTCATGCTGCGTTGGTCGCGGTCCAAGTCAATAGCGGGCGCTTCCACTACGTTAGGGCCTTGCCAGAGCCGCGCGTCCCCGGCGTAGTGGGCTATGCCGGTGTTGCGGTTTGCGGTCAAGCGGCGCGCCGTAGCGTGAATAGGATTGCCGCCGGCCAGCAGCGCGCCTCCGGGCTGCCCTTTCAAGTTGTTGTAAGTGGTCCTGACGTTGCCTTCTGCGTAAGCATCGCCGTTCTGACGGTTCATGCGCACCACATCTGCCGTGGTGGTCATACCGCCTTCGACTACGCGCGGCGCTTCGTTCAGGGTGAGCATCCCGGTGCCGACGGCATAAACCGCGGTTTGCGCCCAAGCGGCCCGTTCGCTGCCGTTCGGGAAACGCTCGTGGTACTGGAAGTCGTCCTGTTGTGTCAGCTCCGAAGCCTCGCCCGAGCCGGCGAAAGCCAATTCAATCAGCCGGCTGGTGCTCACCCGGTCAGGCTGCCCGGGAGTGCAGGCCACCACGCGGGCGTTGGGCGTTCCGGTAAGCAGGTCCAAGCGGTTGTCCTTGAACTTGGCGTAAAACTTGGCCGCCGTAATTACCGTGCGCTCGCCGGTTTGCACCGGGGCCGGCGCCGGAGCGCCCGGTGCAGACGGCAGCACCGGTTGAGGAGTCAAGGTGATCTGCGCATTGCTGCTGGTTTCCGCGCGGAGCAGTTCGTTGCCTTCGGCCAGCCAGAAATCGACGGCATCGGCCGTGAGCTCTGCGGTTTGCGGGCGTGAACCAAGAACCGAGGCGAAGCTGCCGGCGGGCGCTTGCGGCGGGGCGGTTTCTTCTTGCCCGGCGGCAGCCGGCGCGGTAGAAGAGGCCGGCTTCGGCGGCTGGATCATGCGCACATTGCCCTGAGCGTGCGCGGTTTGAAGAGTGTTTTCTGCGCCGAACACCAGATGTACGCTGTCCGCCGAACCGAACATATTGCCCGCGCCCTCGGCCGCGAAAGTGGTTCCTCCCAGGAAGTCAGCCGAGCGGAGCGCGTTGTTGCTTCCCTCCAGGTAAAGCACCCCGCCGGGAGCATGGAGATGCAATGTGGTGAGGCCGGTGGTGGTGGAATCGATGCCGCCGGCGGCAACCATGTGCTCGATGGAATTATCCGGCCGGAGGAACAGAGTCAGTTGTGCCGTATCGATGATCGTGTCCTGGCGCTCGATATGAGCCTGGTAAAGCACAGCCCGGCGCGGCAGCTTGCTCATAAATCCGCGCTGCGCGGTGATATTGGCCGGGGCCGGCTCGGTGATGGCGATATGAACATCCTGATCCAGCGTCAATTGACTCTGTTTGGCTTCATAGTGCGCGCCCGTCGCCCAGCCGGAAGCCTGGGAAACGGTGAAGTCGACTCTTTCCTTGGTGTCGGCGTTGCCGGTCCTCTGATTGAAGGTCAGCCCGCTGGTGATAAGGTGCAGAGGGTTTTTCACCTGCTGTGGTGGCGCTTGATCGGCATGGGGCACTTGCGGCATTTCGCCCACGAGATCGATGTACACGGTCCCCTTGGCCACGACATCCCCGGATTGCGGATCATATACGAAATCCGGCCCGTAAATCTGGTCAAAGCGGTTGGCTTCGCGGCCATACACCACGATCTTCACGTCCTGAAGATCGGCCTTGCCGCCTTCCTGATATTGCGTGGCGCGCTCCGCCCGCACCGTGAACAACGAATGTCCGCCTTCGGATTTCGACAGCGAAAAGCCGTGGCTGCTCTGTTGCACGCCGGCGGGGATCTTAGCCGGCAATTCGGTTTTTGCGCTGCCGGCCTTCACCTGCGCATAAAAATAAAACCCGGCGACCACGACCACCGCAAATATGGCCGCGGTGGCGAACCAGTAACGCAAACGCCGGACACTGAGCTGCATTTCTTCCTTATTTTACAAGGGCCGCCGGCCGGCGGCCGGGCATCACCGCGAACGGCGCATGGCGCCCAGACTCTTCCCTTAGGCGCCGGCCGCCTCGCTCCTGGCGAAATCGCACAAAGAAATCTCCAGACCGCCAAACTCGGGGTGTGGGTTCTCGACGATGTTGAAGGCCAAATCGAGCAGATCGTCGTCTCCCAGCGGGTCGGCAGCCAGACGGCCGGCCATTCCCCACCCGAGCGCGTCGAATTGCCGGGGCATGGCCCAGGCGCCTTCCTGTCCCGTGGAGTAGGCCTGCCGGACCCGGAACTTCATGTGCTTCTCCTTGATCAGGCGCGGAGGTCCAACCAGCCGCACCCGGCGGGCAACGAAGACCGGTTCGGGATTTCCCATGCCGAAGGGCGCCATGCTTTGCACCTGCGCAAACAGCTCGGGCGTGATCTGGTCGAGGGAAAGTTCGCTGTCGAAATTGAGGACAGGCTCCAGGTCCTCGGGGCGGAGGCGCTCGTGAGCGATCCTCTCCAGCTCCCGGCGCAGCTCTGGGATGCGGCTGCTGGGCAACGCGAAGCCGGCGGCATGAGCGTGGCCGCCAAAACGGGTGAACAGGTGGGCGCAGCTTTCCAGCGCGCTGAGCATATGAAAGCCCGGTATGCTCCGGGCCGAGCCTTGCGCCATGTCCCCTTCGCGCGCGATCACCAGCACCGGGCGGCAGTAGCGATCGAGCAAGCGCGAGGCCGCGATGCCAATGACACCTTTGTGCCAGCCTTCGCCCTCCACCACCATGCACCACGCTTGACGCAGGGAATCGTCGGCCGCCAGGCGGTCTTCGATGGCGCGCACGATACTTTGCTCTTCCTGCTGGCGTTCCAGGTTGAGCTGATTTAAGCGCTCGGCAAGGGCCTTGGCCACGGCGGGGTCGCGGACGCTGAACAGCTCGATGACGTCGCGCGCCACGTCCATGCGCCCGGCGGCATTCAAGCGCGGGGCCACGCGAAAGGCGACTTCTGCCGTGGTCAACGCGCGCCCGTGGTTTAGCTGCGCGATATCCATAAGCGCTTTCAAGCCCGGGTTGACGGGCTGCCGCAGCGCTTCCAGGCCCAGCTTGGCGAGGATCCGGTTTTCGTCCACCAGCGGCACGGCGTCGGCGATGGTGGCGATGGCCACCATTTTCAGAAAGGAGGGCAGCAGCCGGGAGAGGCCGGCCAGCTCCAGCAAGGCCTGGGCCAGCTTGAAAGCCACGCCGGCGCCGCACAGCGACTTGCAGGGATAGCTGCATCCCGCCTGGTTGGGGTTGAGCACGGCGGCCGCGTGGGGAACACCTTCCTGTTGCGGCAAATGATGATCGGTAACAATCAGCTCCAGTCCCAGGCGGCGGGCAGTTTCCGCGGCGGTGAAGGCGCGAATGCCGGTATCGACGCTGATGATAAGGCGCATGCCCGCGGCGGCCGCGCGCTCCAGCACGTCGTCCTTCATGCCATAGCCTTCCTGCAGGCGGTGGGGCACGTGAAATTCACAATCGCCGCCCATCAGCTCGAGGGCGGTTTTCAGGATGACCACGGCAATCGTGCCGTCCACGTCGTAATCGCCGTAGATAAAAATTTTCTCCTGCGCGGCCAGGGCCGCGCGCACGCGCTCGACCGCGGCATCCATGCCCCGCATCCGGTAGGGAGAGTGCAACTGCGCAAAGGCGGGCTGCAGAAATCGCTGGGCTTCCTCCGGGGTGGATATGCCGCGTTCCACCAAGAGCCCGGCCACCAGAGGAGGAATACGCGCCTCGAGCTGGAGGCGCCGGGCCAGCGCTTCATCCGGCAGGGACCTGGGCCGCCAGCGCATCAGTGCCCGTCATCCAGGCCGGACTCGCCCAGCAAAATGGCGCCGGGTTCCCCGGCAAAAGCGCATACGCGCTGACAACGTTCGTCTCGGTTGGCCGGCGCCTTTTTCGGGCTGACCGGGCCGTCTGGTTGCATGCCCTTCATCTTGCGCTCCACCCCTTTATATTTTGCCATCATATCGCGGTTTGCCGGTCAACGACGGGGCGGCAAATAAGGGCCGCCGTGTGCTAAAATTTTTCTTCAATTCCCGATTCGAAAAATCACCATGGTCTTGTCAAAGGATTATGTGGGCTACTTGGCCCGCGAACTAACGAAGAAGCTGATATCCGGGGGCGCCGTCAAGACGCGCAACGAGAATGCCATGCGCGAACTCGTCCATGCCGCCTTGCTGGAAGAATTGGGAGTCGAGGACCGGATCAACGACGAAGTGCGCCTGATTCTGGATACCTACGCGGAAGAAATGCGCCGCAGCGGAGCCAACTACCAGGAAATGTTCAAGAAGGTGAAAAACGAATTGACGCGCAAATATAAGGCCGTGTTATGAGGATCCCCAAGGATCAGCTCGACAATAAGATTGGCCGGCTCAACCGCGATAAGGTGAACAAGCTGGCCCACGGCGTTACGGACGCGCTGGCCGCCGCGGAGCAGGTGGAATTTCGCTTGGAACACAACGCCGTCCGGCTGGAGGTGAAACGCCTGCTGGAAGATCTGCTGAAAGCCGAATTCGAACTGGACCAGAAGGCGCGCCAGAAGATCGAAAGCCAGCGCCGCACCATCCTGGAAGGCACCCCCGAATGGGATATCCTTTACCGCAAATACTACGCTGAGGAAGTGAAAAAGCTGGGCATCGGATAAATCTATGGCCGATCTGGTGAGAACCGGCGTCTCGATCGAGCAGGATCTGCTGGACAAATTCGACGCGCTGATTGCCAAACGCGGTTACGGCAGCCGCTCCGAAGCCTTGCGCGACCTGATCCGCGAAAGCCTGATTTCCGAGGAAGTGGCGGCCAACAAAACCGTGGTCGCAACCCTCTCCATGGTGTACGACCACCACCGGCCCGACCTTACCGAAAAACTCACGGAAACGCAGCACCACCATCACGGCAACGTGCTGGCCTCCACCCACGTTCACCTCGACGAAGACACTTGCCTGGAAGTTGTCATCATGAAAGGTCCCGCGGGCGAGGTGAAACACCTGGCCGATCACATGCTCAGCATGCGCGGAGTCAAGCACGGAAAACTGGTAATGACTTCCTCCGGGAAGAGTCGCCGGTAACTGCGGCAGCGCGCTATTCCGTGGTGCACGAGGGCGGCTTTTTCCATCCCTGGGAAATTTCCTTGCCATCTCCCCGGCTTTTCCTTTAGTCTTGGTAGCACGATTACTAAAATCGTAATACTGAGGCAAGGGGGGATGCTTGCCTCGGGATAAAGGAGGGCGTTGCCGCAATGAAATGGAAATGGGTGCTGTTCCTGTTGCTGCCTGTTCCCCGCCTTCTATTTGCCCAAGGAATCACTCAGCTATCAGGAACTGTCGTTGACACGTCTGGCGCGGTGATTGCCGGGGCTGCCGTACGGGTTCGAAGCGCGAACGGCACTGTACAAACAACGACACGCTCGGACACGGCCGGCTCCTTCATTATTTCCGGACTGCCGGCAGGTGATTATCAACTCGTGGTATCTGCTCCCGATCTTGAAACCAAAGAAATCCCCGTCACCATAGGGACCACCAAGGCACCGGCCCCGCTGCGCATCTCTCTGGCTGTGGGCTCCGTGAGCATCACCATAAACGTGCAGGGCCGGGAAGATAGCCTCATCGGAGTTGCCAATTCCGCCACCCAGGGAACGGTAGGCGCAACGGAAATCCAAGATCGCCCGATTCTTCGTTCGGGAGAAGTTTTGGAGACGGTTCCCGGTGTCATCATCACTCAACACGCCGGCGGCGGCAAGGCCAACCAATATTTTCTTCGCGGCTTCAATCTTGACCACGGCACAGATTTCGCCATTTTCCTCGACGACATGCCGCTCAACCTGCCGTCGCACGCGCACGGCGAGGGGTACTCGGACATGAACGTCGTCATCCCGGAGTTTGTCGAGCGAGTGGATTTCGAGAAAGGTCCTTATTACGCTGATGCCGGCAACTTTGGCTCGGCTGGAAATGCCCATGTGGTGTTTTTCAAGACACTGCCCCAGAACTTCTTCGAGGTCGATGGCGGCATGTTTGGCTTTGGGCGGGCGGTTTTCGGAGTATCGCAAAGGCTCGGTTCGGGCAGTCTGCTGTACGGCGGAGAGGCGTATCACGATGACGGCCCATGGACGCATGCGGACGATTTTTACAAATTCAACGGCTTGGCAACCTACAGCCAGGGCGGAGACGCCCATGGTTTCAGCATAACGGCCCGCGCTTACCGTGGAAAATGGAACTCGAGCGATCAAATCCCCGTGAACGCCATACCCCTTGCCGGTTTCTTCGGCGCACTGAACCCGACTGACGGTGGCAACTCACAGCGTTATAGCTTGCAGGGTGAATGGCATCACCAAGGCGCAAATTCCGAGACGAAACTGATGGCCTACGGATTTTATTACGATCTCGATTTATTTTCCGATTTCACTTACTACCTGTACGACCCCAATAAGGGCGACCAGTTCGAACAGCAGGACAGGCGCTGGGTGGCTGGGCTGGATGCCCGCCACACGATTTTCAGCCAATGGCTTGGCCGCAAGGTGGAAACCACGTTCGGCCTGCAGCTCCGCAACGATTGGGTCCACAACGGCCTTTACCGGACGGAAGATCGCGTGCGTACGGACAAAGCTGACGTTATAGCTGGAATCGATCCCTCCACCGGTCAGCCCGCGATTTTGCCCGCGGACACGGATTTGAATAAATTTACGGACACGCTGGGAAGTTTCTATGTGGAAAATAAAATCCAGTGGGCGAGCAAATTCCGCTCGGTCATGGCCCTGCGCGGCGACGACGACAAAGGTGTCGTCACCAGCTTTTCTGACCCCCGCAATTCCGGCTCGGTCAACAAGTTCCTGCCCAGCCCCAAAGCGAGTTTGACCTTCGGCCCGTGGGCCAATACGGAGTTCTATGTGCAGGGCGGAGCCAGTTTTCACAGCAACGACGTGCGTGGCGCAACGCAAAACTATGAACCGGTTTCGCCGGACTTTCCTTACAGCAATACGTCCTGCGCGAAAATTCCCCTCCTGATCCAGACCAAAGGCGCGGAAGTCGGCGTACGCACTCTGGCCGTCCCACATCTGCAAAGCACCCTTTCGCTCTGGTATCTCCACAGTAATTCCGAACTGGAGCAGGATGGCGACACGGGAGGCACGGTTGCTTCGGAACAGTCGAGCAACCGCTATGGCGTCGAATGGGCGAACTACTACACGCCACGGGAACATTTGGCTTTTGATTTTGACATGGCGGACTCCCGCGCCCTTTTTACCGCATTAGACCCCGCTGATGCGACGTACATGACCGCGAGTGGCAAACTTTGCGAAGCAAACTCGGTTTGCTCTGGGCTTGGGCCAATCGGGGGCGGCAATTATCTGCAAGGTCCGGGTGGTAAGTATGTGCCCGAAGCGGTTGGGTGGGTGATTGCATCGGGGGTCACACTGCACGATTACAAAGGCTTTTCGGGGAGTGTGCGCCTGCGCTACTTTGGCCCGCGCTATTTGACGTCCGACGGACTTTATCAGTCAAAGTTAACGGCGCTGCTCAATCTGGGGGTCAGTTATAAAATTAATGGGATATGGAGCGTTTCGGGCGAAGTTTTGAATTTGCTTAACCGCCGCGATAGCGACATTGACTACGCCTATGTATCCCGAGTGACGCCAACAGCCTCGCCGGCATTCACCGACGTTTACCACCCCGTCGAACCGATTCAGGTGCGAATGGGGTTACATTGCACTTTCGGGAAAGAACCGTCGAGTAATTGATTCACCGTTCGACCCATGCGAAAGGCCGGGGATTCAACATCCCTGGCCATTAAGAGGCGCCGGGGCATTTCCGAAGAATCGCGCGAGGTGGTAACCGGGTTCGGCTTTCACCCACGACTCGGGCGGCAGCGCGATAATGGAAACCATGGCTGTGGCGCCCAACCTCTCGGAGTTCGTAAAGTCCGCCGCCCGCGAGGCCGGCTTCGAGCTGGCCGGTGTTGCTCCGGTATCGACTTTTCCGGAGCTGCAATACTTCCGCCAATGGGTCGAGGAAGGCCGGGGCGGGGAAATGCGTTACCTGGAAAGCCGCGATGATGCCGGGGAGCTGAAGCGCCCTGCCCTAAGCCGCTCATTTCCTTGGGCCCGCTCCGTAGTCGTGTGCGCCATCAACTATTACACCCGGCCGGAGACCGCACCAGAGCCGGGCGCGGCCCGGGATTCCGGCTGGATTTCACGCTACGCGTGGCCCCGGCGGGATTATCACGACGTGATCATGGAAAAGTTGCGGATGCTGGAAGGGGGTTTGCGCGAAGTCTTCGGCCAGGAGATTGAAACCTGGTGCTACGTGGACACGGGACCGTTACTGGAGCGCGTTTACGCCGCTCACGCCGGCATCGGCTGGGTGGGCAAAAATACCTGCATCATCAACCAGGGACTGGGCTCGTGGCTGTTTCTGGGAGTGATCCTGACTTCCTTAGAGTTATTGACCGCCGCCCTTCCGGCGCCGGACCGTTGCGGCTCGTGTACCCGCTGTCTTGATGCCTGCCCAACATCTGCATTTCTTGGTCCCCACCGCCTGGACGCCTCCCGCTGCATCTCCTATCTGACCATTGAGAAGCGCGGTGAAATTCCCGAAGAGCTGCGCGCGGGGGTAGGCGCGAACGTCTTCGGCTGCGATATTTGCCAGGACGTGTGTTCCTGGAATCGTAAAGCACCGGTGACGGACCTGCCCGATCTTCAGCCCCGGCCGGACTTGGTGAATCCCGATCTGAAATGGCTGGCGACGATTACGGAAGAAGACTTTCGCAAGACTTTTCAGGGCTCGCCCATCAAGCGCGGCAAGCGTTCCGGCCTGCGGCGGAATGCGGTGGTGGCCATGGGGAACAGCGGCGATGCGCGTTTCCTGCCGTTACTGCATGAATTGGCGGGCGATGAAGACCCGGTGGTGGCGGAGCATGCGCGCTGGGCTTTACAACAGTTGAAGCGCTGAATTCCTTTTCCGCGGCATCAAACCGCGAACTGCAAGCTGGTTCCCCGGCAAGCTGCAAAACTGCAAACTGCGGGCGGTTCTTGCCTGACTGCGAACGGCAAACTGTAAATTGCAAACTAAAGTGGGTATGGCGTTAACGTTTATCCACGGGTTACATTTGCCGCCTGGAAGCCTTTAGGGCCCTTGAGCAGGTCGAACTCAACGGTTTCCCCTTCAGTCAACGTGCGATAGCCGTTCTCTTGGATGGCGGAAAAATGGACAAATACGTCCTCACCGGTCGATCGTTGGATGAAGCCGTAGCCCTTGGCGCCGTTAAACCATTTGACAGTCCCCTTCTCTCTCACAAACTACTCCTTTCACCTCTGCTACTAAATAAAGACAAGGTCTCCCCAGGCACACCGGATGTCGGGTTCGGAAACTGCGAGCACCGTGGTGGAGCCCCGCGGGAGAGAGGAGGATTGTTGCCTTCTATTACAGCCAGGGGAAAGGCCATGCACGCGCGCATGCGCCGGCTGCTTGCGGTTGCCGGGGCGAGGATGTTGTCTGGGGCCCGGTGATACCGTGCCCGCCGGCGCCGGCGGGGTTTCGTGATGGCAATGAGAGCGTTCGCGCAAACAACACGGACCGGCGAACTCTGTGCCCGCGTCAACTGCTGGCCCAAAATTTCTGAGCCCGGACCTCTCTGCGCAAAGGCAGGACTGCAAGTACGAAAACATCAACCCAAATCCGCTTACCTTGGTTCGGTCAGTGCCTGCCGCCGTTCGCAGCACGCACTGCGCTTATTATTAGGCAACTACCGTTTTTCGCAAGGAAAATCGCAACTTTTGCATGACTTTCGGCACCACCCGCCACAGTTCCTCCGTCCATGAATGTTAGTTGTTGATTACAAATGACTTACGACGATATCAAATTACGGTGGGCTCCCTCGGGAGAGGCGCTAATTGGCTCGGTTACACTCTAATCTAAGTGCTCTGCTACCATGGTTTTTCCGATGGATTTCACGACCAGCCCTGATGCTGCCGATTCCGCCCCAGCGCCAGCCGCAAGGTTTGCCGCCACGCGCGAAAGCGCGCCCGGGGCCAACGTGTCCCCCCAAGCCGCAACGCCGGGCGGCCCGCCGCTTACTGCTATGGGGCGATTGCGTTTGGGCGTTTGGCCCACGTTGAAGTATCTTACGGGGACGGAAGTCCATACCTACGCCTTTTCGGTTGCGGCGAATGCTGTTCTCTCTTTTTTCCCCTTCTTCGTGATGATGATGACCCTGGCGCGGCGGGTCTTCCAATCTCCGCGAATGTTTAATGCGATCAGGCTGCTTTTGTTGGCGTACTTGCCGGCTTCCCAGGACTTCATTGTCGGCACTCTGGTCAACCTGGCACGCGCGCGGCATGGCATACAGGTGGTATCCCTGGTCATGCTTCTGATTACTTCCACGGGCGTGTTTCTGCCTTTGGAAGTAGCGTTGAACCACGTCTGGGGATTCCGCAAGAATCGTTCGTATTTGGCCAATCAAGCAGTTGCGTTAAGCCTGGCGATTGGCTGCGCGGCCCTGGCTTTAGGTTCCTGCGCCTTGACCGCAAGCAACTACACCTTCTTGACTATGCTGTTTCTTGGGCACACGCAAAACATTGTGTTCACCTTGGCAGCCCGGGTGGTGACAGAATCGTTCGCAGTTCTAGCCAGCATAGCCATTTACTTTCTAATTTACTGGGTGCTGCCCCACGGCAAGATCAAGGTCCGCTGGGTGTTGCCGGCGGCGGTAACCGCAGGC
>Ga0326728_10009525_pt1 | contig 23329 bp, 24 predicted proteins | sample MB3enrmetagenome_FD_207602 | JGI IMG/M metagenome (GOLD analysis project Ga0326728, IMG submission 207602) | Lab enriched peat soil microbial communities from McLean, Ithaca, NY, United States - MB31MN | ecosystem: Environmental > Terrestrial > Soil > Wetlands > Peat | place: USA: New York... | reverse complement strand
TACGGGCAAGCTACCCACTCCTTTGGTGATTAGTATCTGAGCAGCTTGGGCTAAATCTGCCCCTTCATGGGTTGTAATTGGGTTTCGTGTCATCAAGTCCTTTGTCGTGATTAAAGCAAGGTCGGCTTTCGCGTTGGAACGTAGCAGGTTAGTTGTGCCGTCGGGGATCTTTTCTCCAATCGAGAGGATGTCAGAGAGTGTTAAGATGCCTACTAGTTCTTCGTCGATAACCGGAACACTCGGCTGTCGGAAGATGATCGCGTGTGCTACGTGAACAACGGAGTAGCTGCTCTTTGCGAATATGAAGTCGCTTCTCATGAAATCAGTGACCTTGAATTTTCCAGGCCATTTCTGTGAGAAGTAATGGCAAAGATCAGTTTCAGTGATAATTCCGGATAGTGGATTATCATTTGTCACGACGGCGTAAGCGAGGTTGTCTGTGTCGAACATCCGGGCTGCATTGAGTACAGATACATCGGTCCTCATCGTGGGAATCGACTTTGAAGAAGCCTCAGAGACGGGTATCTCTTCCAGGCTGCGGGTCGTATTATCATCTAGGAGAAATCTTGCGATATCGCGCTTTGATATCAGGCCTATTGGTCGGTTGCGTTGATCGGCCACAACAAGTTGTGAGGCCCGATTTTGAGTCATCACGTCCCGTGCTTTCAGTAGCGAATCCGATGGGGCGGCTGTAACGACCCATTCGGTCATGATGTCGCTGACCGTGGTCGCTCGCGATGAAGCCTGAGGACTAGCCATCGAGTAAATCGCGCCCTTGTCGAATTGATTCAAGGTCGTAAGGAATTTTTCATATAAGTAGGACTAACAGTTCCCATAACTGATTATGAACTCGTAAAGTTAGAATGATCGTCTCAAAGGGCGTTGAGGTAATTACTCATTTCACATGGATTTTGATGTGATCTTCATACCTCTGTTTGTCAGATAGTCTAAGAATTCGCAGCGAAGGTTCTGTTTGAATGCGAGTTCCGGTGGTACCAAGCCTTTCCGGGCTATTTTTCCTGATGCTAGGAGTTGTGCGGCTATTGAGCATGGAAATGCTCTTCAGGTGTCGTTCTGCGACCCTGATAATAACGTAATCGAATTCTACTCAATCACCTAGCAAATGGGCGTCTCTATACCCGGAAGGGCCAAATTTGGAACATAGTGGTTTTTAGGGTCCTGCACGTTTCTGGTTTGCAAAGCTTCTTGTACTGTGAAAGTTAGCTAGTTTTTGTCGAGGTCTACAGGTAGGGATAAATGATGACCCCTCGTATGCCGTGGCGGCGCCGTAAAGAGATGAGCAAACAGCCCAAAGTCCTCGGCAAATTTGTCGAGGTCTCAAAAGATACCATGCGACGAGCTGGCAAGCTGTTCGTCTTCTTCATGGGAGCTGAGTTCTGTCCTTATTGCGCCGCTGAGCGGTGGGCCATCGTCAGGAGCCTCCAAAAATTTGGACAATGGGACGGGCTTAAACAAACTATCAGCGCCGCGAGAGATGAGCCGTTTCTAAATCTTCCTACTTACGATTTCACGAAGGCTACTTACACAAGCCCCCACATTGAATTTGTCGCCCGTGAGATCAAGGACCGTGAATTCAGGCCGCTGCAGAAACTCTTGAAGACAGAAGAAAAACTACTGCGCAAGTTCAACCCGAAGAAGGAGATCCCGTTCTTACTAATTGGAGGAAGGTTCACGCAAATTGGTTCGGGATTCGCACCTAAGATATTCATAGGTCACACATTCCGGCAGACCGAAACTGAACTCAAGAAAGTTGAATCGGAGATTAGGAAGACAATTGACGACGAGGCCAACATAATATCTGCGCTCCTTTGCGTCTCCGGGTTACCGCCGGAACTCTGTAAGGAAACGGGAACAGCAGAGTTGGTCGCGCAAGTGAACGCTAAACTGACCTGAAAACATCAGATCGTCAACTAATCTCTTAAGAACCGCTTTCCAAACAATTACTCTCAGACACCATTTGGAGGGTACAAGGATAGCGGAATAGGGCACAGAGCGGTCTGCGGGCCATGAGCCATTACACGCGAATAAAGAGTGTAAGCGTTAACGTTTCCTAAGCGGACTCCTAACGAGTGTGGTAGATAGTTAGGCGTATTGATCGAGAGCACTCGTATCCGTTACGCTTCGGGAGCCGGAGCGATTTGTATCAATGCGTTTCTACGTTGCTCCAGAAATCCCTCGCGCAGGCCTCGCCTAATGTAGTATGCGTTTCTTTCGCGTTTCTTCTTGTTGCATAACTTGACGACAAACGGGAGCCCTGGCTTAACGGTCTCTATGGGAACGGCCTCAATTGCTCTTGACTTGACGGCGCTATCGAATAGTTTCTGTCCTAGTTCGGAGCGAATGATTACAGTAGTCCAGCCGTCGGCAGAACCAACGGCGCCTATAGAAATGTCGGCAAGTTCGGCCACGTAGTCGATGCAATACTTGCATGGGTGGCTCATGTAAGGCTCAAGCTCTTTTGTCGGAACATCGAGGGCGCAGTCGGCGCCAACGTAAACTTTGAAGCGGTTACGCTTGATGACCGTCCGCGTAATTTTTGTTGGGTCGATGCCATGTTTCTTCTGAATAAATTCGGTCACTAATTGGTCATAGGTGTAGACTTTGGAGCAGAAGAGGCCGATGGTAAGTACCGGGCGGCCACCTCGTATCCAGGAGCCTCCGAATTTGACTGTGGCTTGTAGTGAAGTGTACATTCGCCAAAGTCCTTGCAACTCGCAGGGTAGGGCTACCAATCCAACCCGGCCATCCGGGTAGGATGTGGCTGCGTCCGAAAGTACTCCGAGAACTCCACCATGGGTATACTTTGACCCTGCTGTGCGAATTACGTCAGCCACTGTGTCGCCTAGCACGGGGACCGTCTTTAGAGTCATTCCGCTTCCGAGAATGAATACTGAATTTGATTTTGTGAAGTCTGAAGTGGCAAAACAGTTGATCAATCCGATTTGAAGCGCATGTACCATAAGCGCTATCGTGGTTCCGCCGTCTTGGCCTGCATGCCAGATCTCTTCTTCCAAGGCTCTTGCGGAGTAGATGTTCCTGTATATGCCCAACGATTCCTCTTCGGGTTTCCGAGTTCTTCCAAACAAGTAGTATTCGATTTCATCTATCGGCAACTCAAGCCGGGGGCAACTATAGTAACATACTTGGCATGCAGCGCACGGCCCCTTAATGACCGGCTCCTCGTTCACGTTCACGTTTAGCACGTTAATTGGGCATGAGGCAACGCAGGCGGCACACATCATACAGTGGTTGGCGCGAACTACCTCATTGAATAGGTGACCCCAAATCTTCGCGCTTTTTGGAGGGGACCAACCATCCGGCATTGTCATGCACAGCCTGACAGGTACGATCGTAGAACGAATATGAGCATATTTGAACGCTCCCCTCCGGCTAGGTGGCACCGCGGTCTATTTGCTACGCCTTGACCAATAATTCGTAAGAACCAAGATTGCCAGGAACGCCAACACCATGAATCCGAGCACATAACCAGCTACTACAAGGGCAGTAACCAGCAGGAACAGAACCAAACCTAATGCCCCACCGAAACTCATCGTGGCTAGGAAAGTAAAGATCGTAAAGAGTGATCCGGCAATTAACGCTAAGACAACAAGAAGGAATAGCAGTTGCTTCGTGAACATGCTACCGTACGCATCCAACACAGGGTCACCAAAGGTCTCTTTGATCTTTAGTGGTTAATCTCATACTGAAAAACTTGCGCTCGTTGCGGTCCCTCGATCTTGAATAGAAGAAGCACGCTCACATTATCTTTGATGAATAATAAACCCCAGGTCTTTCCAGTTGTGGCTTTTGAGTCGTGTGCCGATTTTTCTCCGGGGGATCATTTCCAGCCGCGCGTGTTTTTCCATAGGTTGTACAGGGGCCCCGGAGCAATCTGCGACGAGCGATGGATTCGATATTTTGTCTTAGGTTGACACGCCAGCTAGTTGTTTAGCTCGTTTCAAGACGGTTTCGTAGAGGGTTCTGAACCTCCCGTCCGTCAGGGACCTTTCCAGGTCTTGGAAGCTGGTAAGGTTGATTCCATAAACGTCTTCATATTCGTCATTCATGAGACCGCTGTCGATTGGGTGTCGATCAAGCATTGCGTACAGGGTTGCCTTGTGTAGGATAGTGACGAAAACGCTCGCCAGTGAACCAGTTTCTAGCAGCTCCTGACGCTGGCTCATGTGTGGGCATTTCGGGAAATCCTTGGTATTACAGAATTGATCTGTGCGACCGAACAGTCTAGAGTAAACCTGTGCCACAGTGTTGAGAAAATGGGATTCTAGAAAGAGCGTTTGAACCGTAGTCTGTTCGGAGTTTCGAGTGCGTTCCTTCGTCTGTTGCAAGTTTATCTGCGCTTTTCTTGCCTCAGTAGCCCAGTGATCCTTTAACCAAAGTAGGCAGGACCATTCGCACCTTTGGTCAGGTTCAGAATCCAGCTGAAGTTGTTTTATGAAATCGGCGGCGTACCATTCAGGATTACGGATTTCGGAATTGTTCTGCGAGGTTTTCATGTTCCCGAGCCATTACTCACGATAAGTTATGGTTTTCTTGTGATTTTTTCATTTGAATTTCAATTATGGTGCATGCCTGTGACTTCACTGAGCGAATCCAACTTGGATTCTGTGAGGAGGCGGAGTATTTGTCTGTTGATTCTTGATACTATTCCAGGGCCGTGATATACTAACGCCGTGTAAAGTTGTACTGAAGAGGCACCTGCTTCGAAAGCTTTCCAGGCGTCGAAGCCTGATGATATACCACCGCATGCGTTAATTGGGATTCTACCCTCAGTATAGTCATAGATGTCTGCTACAATTCGAAGCATATCGTTGAAAATTGGTGGTCCGCTCAAGCCTCCTGTGCCAATGCTCGCACGAGGTTCGTTGACGAGTTTGGTGTTTATAGCGGTTAAGCCACTGACGGCTGCCTTTGCGCAAACGTCGATTAGCTCGTGAACCTTCTCACGTCCTTCGTCCTCAAAGTAAGGTGGGATCTTCACCCAGATCGGTTTGTTCGGTGTTCTCGTTTCGTTGATTGCTTTTAGAAGTCTGGTGAGCATGTCTGGTTCTTGGAAAATCCTTACCCCAACGGTGTTGGGTGTGCTAATGTTCAACTCGATTCCGTCAGCCGACGGTTCCATTTGGCGGTAACATTCAACGAATTCTTCAATGCTCAGCCCGGAAACGCTCACGATGATGGGTTCCATATTGGAGGGCCTTTGCATTAGATTTGCGACGTTTTCCGTAGCTCCCCGATTCGGTAGCCCCATCGAGTTGACTAGCGATCGTTCCGGATACCGCCACATTCTAGGCTTCGCATTGCCCTCGCGGGGGTTCAACGTTACAGTCCCTAAAGTAAGATAACCGAACCCTATCCTAAAGAGCGAATTCCACATTTCGCAGTTCTTATCAAATCCTGCAGCGAGTCCAACTGGGTTTGGCAGCTCAAGGTTTCCCACTTTGACGTGGAGTCTTTCGTCTCTAACACAAAGACGCCAACTCAGGAGTTGCCAGAGGGTTGGGCGCTTGAAGAACCATTTAGCAATTGCATGCGCAGTCTCAGGCGGAGCGAGAAACATTGCACGGCGGATCGTTGTTTCGTAGAGACTCAGACTCAAGCTAGACTACTCACATGCAGTTCACGGCCGCTAACGCAAAGCCCAATATAATAGATATCCAAAACCGGGCTACTGTTCTAGCCCGAATCGAGTCGTCATTCTGGTTTTTCACTGACGTCTATTTGCGTTCCCAAAATCCACTTTTCGTTCTACTTCTGTTCTCATTCTTGGTAATTGTTAACGCTTCTATTATACGTCGGAAGGCGTTTAGCGAATCGGTTCGCATGAAACGTGCCGAACGCGCGCTTCTATCAGAGATCATGACAACTAACATTGTCACGATAGATATTACTGAACGGGTGGAGGAAGCAATTCGGCTTATGGTTAAGTTCGATATCGGAAGTGTGGTGGTAACTGACAAACAGAAGCCTGTTGGTATTATTACTGAACGCGATGTAACCCGAGCCGCCCTGCGGGGAGATAGTCTGCTTAGGTTACCGGTTCGGAGTCTCATGTCTCGGCCTCTGCAAACCGGTACGCCAGACATGGAGATATGGCGAACGTTCGAGACAATGTTGAGATTGGGTGTTAGGCGCCTACCTTTAATCGAAAATGGAAAGTTGGTTGGCATAGTAACTGAGAAGGATCTGACTAGGTGGGTGCTTCGAGTATTCTACGAACCGAAGCTTCCCAATGAAATTCGTAGTCTCGTAAACAACCAGAAGATAGAAGCTTTGACGGGTCGACAGCGTTGCCCAAGTTGTGGTCGCTATCGAGACGAGTGTATTTGCGTAAGGACTCAAGTCGCAAGCGAAGAATAGGTCACTTGAGTCTTCATTTCACCGAGGAAATCGAATATATTATCACGACGAATCTGAGAACCATAACGATTGTTCCGGTGGCGATTGCATTCAGCAGTTCCGACCCGAGTATCACGTAAAGTATTCCTTCGGCAATGGTGCCCGCGGTTATTAGTGTAAATCCAAGCGCTACGTAAAGTAGTGGTTTGCTGGAGTCTCTCTTGTATCCCTTGCATGCAAGGTATACGATGAATGCGCCGAGGATGAGCGCTATGACCTTCGTAAAAGTGGTTAGCCAGAAGATCTAAGAAAGTTCAACCACAACTCTCCACTCCCCTCAGATTGTCGGGATCGAAGTCCACATTCGAGTAAAACGGTCCGAAACATGTTCGTTTACGGTTATCTCGATTCGAACATCGCCCTTCTCGAAACTCACATCGATTCGGCGCAGGAGGCTTCTGTACAGGTCATACCATTTGCCGTCTGTTGTCCTACCTGATTTGACTGCGGCCAGTAAACCTGCTTCCACGAGTTCATCTATGCGCCGATAAACGGTGGTTATTGGTATTTCATACTTCTTGCTCAATTCGAGCGCACTGATCGGGTCTTGGAGTGTGGCTGTCAGGATTTTTCTGGAATATTCGTCGGCCATCGCTGCAAGGATGCGTTGCTTTGACGGCTCATCACTAACTATCATCTTGCCATCATCAAGGGTACCCGATTCCGAACCGTGCCTCAAGCCACAATACATAATCCTTTCCTAAACTGCCTAGATAACCAAATAAATTAGCCGATTATGCCTCCATCATTAATATTTGAAATGAGGGCAGATTCTTGCGGGTTGGCATAGTAGGGATAATCGAGACTCCACGCTACCACGAAAGTGTGTCAGAACATCTCAGCTAAACTGGATGTCGATGTTCTTTCCCGTTGCGGCAACAAGCAGGCAAATATTCATCGTCAAATTCTTCGTTGTTTGTTGCCGGTTTTTCTTCTACCACGAAACCCTCTCTATCGTAGCCCTGCATCACATTAAAGCATTTGGGCGCTGTCTGTCAGACGATTGGCTTCGTATCTCTAACTCTACGTGTGGCGATGCTGAATCCAATTTGCTGCGAATGAATTTCTCAAGTTAAACTTCTTGAGTTCTCATTGGAGCTTTCGGCGTTTCTTTTGTTACATAGATCAGGAGTCGGCCCCTCTTGTGGCCCCAATCGGTTATCCTGTAGAGCCTGTCATCCAACTTAGCGGTGGACATGATGCCCAAAAGCCCTTCCAGAACGTAGCTATGATATTTGGTGCCAGCAAGATACCAATACCCAGTAATCCCCAGCAGGAGGATACCCAAGACATTCAGTTTGCCGACAAAAACCAACTTGTCCTTGTAGCGGTTTATGAGCAGAAACTGTCCGGTCTTGATTTTCTCATAGACCAAGACGGGCATGCGCTTGTTGAACCGGGTCAGTTGCTCAAAAGTGGGCGACTGGATTTTCCTCTCTAACGATTATTCAGGTTCTGGACGAAATAAAGTCTACTCAGTACGGGAGCCCGTGGCTTGCGGCATATGGCTCTGTAAGCCGCCGCACCGAAAATTGTATGTCATCTGACATACGCCCTTGCTTGTAACATATAGCTCTGTAAGCCCCAGATGGATGAGTGGTCTACCTAAATGTCGAGGATGTCGAGTAAGCTTGCCATAGTTACGGGAGCCAGCGGCGGCATTGGACGCGCCACCGCCCTGGAGTTCGCAAGAGAGGGCGCAGACCTAATCCTCCAATACCATTCCAATAGGGGTGCGGCGGAGAAGGTTGCACGCGAAATAAACTCACTCGGCCACGAGGCCTTGCTGGCGCAAATCAACTTCACAGACGTGAAGGAGTCTCCCCGCCAGGTTCAGCGTATGGTTGAAGCTGCGGTTAGCAAGTTCGGGAAAGTGGATTTTCTGTTAAACTTAGCGGGTTACCCTGCAAGGGGTGAGTGGAATCGGCGTTTCTTGGAGCTGTCACCTGCCGATTTCTTCAAGCCTATCAACGTGGACCTGTTCGGGTCCTTCCTCTGCGCGCGGGCCGCTGCACCGCAATTTCTGAAACAAAAGAAGGGGGTGATCGTGAACGTTAGCTCAACGCCTGCTTTGAGTGGGCACGATAAGGGGTTTGCATTCACGGTAGCTAAGGCGGCTATTATTGGCTTAACCAAGGCCCTTGCCGTTGAACTCGCACCTTACGTTCGGGTAAATACAATAGCACTTGGAAACGTCGAAACCGAATGGATAGAAGAATTGACCGGGGAGAAGTTGAAGAAGGAAAAGAGCGAGAATCTCATAAAACGATTCGGTAAACCTGAAGAGATCGCCAAGATTCTCGCATTCCTTTGTTCAGACGATTCGACATTCATAAACGGACAAACGATCGTGCTGGACGGCGGCAGTATACTTCACTAGTACCCATCCATACGCTTGTTCACAAAGCATCTGACGATGTATCACGTTGCTGAGATAGGGCAACCCTTCGTTCAAGACTGGACCCAGTCACCCCTTCAGGGCCTCCAAGAGTTCACGTCCCATTCTTTCGTTTACAGCATTAAGCACTTCAGGCCTGTTGAGCGTTATTGTGACGATGTTCTCAGAGTTTTCGTAAATGATTGTCTGGTAAGGCTCGTCTAGGATCCCCCAATCTTGGGTCAGGAACGCTTCTGATGCTTCTCGAGACGTGGTTGAATAAGTGTGGCGAGTACTGGCCCCAACAGCAACGCGAGGAAGAGAAGAAAAACAGCAGTAGCGCCTAGCTTTATCACTAAATCACCTGATGTGAGTGTATAGTTGCATTTCAGACCCCCCAGAAAGGGAGTACCTTGAAGGCAATTCAGCAGGCCAACCAAAATAACTAAGGCAATCGCTGAGCAAATAAAGGCGATTTCAAAAATCCGGCGGTTCATTCTATTTCCCTTTGAAAGTTGGTTTTCTCTTCTCGAGAAAGGCCTTCATGCCTTCCTTTCCATCCTCGGTGGCGAATAGCATGTAGAACGCCTTTCGTTCAAACTCCAGTCCAACTTCAAGTGTCGTGTCCTGTGCCTTCAAGATTGCTTCTTTGGCGGATCGGATTGAGATTGGAGGTTTTGACGCGATATCGGTGGCGATCTTCTTAGCTTCCTCCATCAAGCTTTCGGGAGGAACTACATGATTAACTAAACCAATCCTGTACGCTTCGTCCGCCGAAATAGACTTGCCCGTCAGAATCATCTCCATCGCCTTGTATTTTCCAACGACGCGCGGGAGACGTTGCGTCCCACCGGCGCCCGGAATAATCCCAACGTTCACTTCTGGTTGACCGAAAGTCGCAGTCTCGGACGCGACAATAAGGTCACAATTCATGGCCAGTTCATTTCCGCCCCCTAGGCAATAGCCGCTAACGGCTGCTATAATGGGCTTCGAAATCTTCCTGATTCGATCCCACAACTCAAACCTTCGGCCAAGCACTAGGTCAACAGGTGTTGCCTGCGACATCTCCACGAGGTCGGCTCCCGCTGCAAAGGTTCTTTCCCCGCCCGTCAGAATTATCACCTTAACGGCCTCTTCTCTATCCAATTCCTCAAGCGCGCTTACTAGTTCCGACATAACTTCGAAATTGAGAGCGTTCAAAACTTTCGGCCGATTCAACTGGACTATGCCGATAGCTCCCTCCCTCGTGACCAATACGTTCTGGTAACTCAAAACGCATCCCAGACCATGACGTATAATGTCTAAACTTAAGCTTCACGAATACCGTTCAGCTAACGGCTTCGCAATCCGAGCCCAGTTAATCTGGAAATGAACAGCCATTTCAAAAAATCTATAGCAGCTATATAACGAACGTTAAATAGACCGTCAAAACAAGCAGGGAAAGTTACTGGCTCTGAAAACCGAGTGTGAATTTACGACTTGAGTTCCACGCGACCTCCTTGGACAATGAGAGGCGATCTTTCTGAAGCGCCTGTCTTCGTTTGCTGGGAGACGACCAAGGCATGCCTCCTCTCCTGTAGGCATTGTAGGGCAAGAGCGATCAGAAGTCGGATGCCTGGTGAACTGGACCATCAAAAGAGCCTAGAACTGATCGATCAACTCCTGGAATTCGGCAAACCCTACCCGGCGCTTCTTCTTACGGGCGGTGACCCACTTATGCGGGACGACTTCTTCGACCTAATCGAATACGCGAAGGCAAAGGGGGTCTATGTGGCTGTGGCGGCTAGCGTGACCCCGAAACTGAACGAGACGACAATTTCAAGAATGAAAGAAATGGGCGTCGACATTATGTCTCTTAGCCTTGACGGCGCATTGCCGGAAACCCATGACAAGCTTCGGGGGGTCAAGGGCACTTGGAAAAGGACGATTCACGCTTTGCAGTTGGCGAACGAGGCGGGGTTAAGGGCACAAATCAATACCACGGTCATGAGGAGCAACATCAACGAGTTAGCTGAAATCTTTCACGTTGTTAGGCAGAGTGAAGCGGTCGCATGGGAGGTATTTTTCCTAATTCGAACAGGCCGCGGGGCGTCGCTTGAAAGCCTTGAGGCAACGGAATGTGAAGAAGTAATGAATTTCCTCTTTAACGCGGCACACTATTCCATGCCCGTACGGACTGCGGAGGGGCCGCACTTCAGAAGAGTGCGTGCTGAACGAGAGAACAGCCATGCTTCACCAAGCGGTAGCCTCTACGAGGGTCTAGCCGCCAGATTGCGAAAACTTGAAGGAGAACCGGCAAGTTCACCCTCGCTGAAATCTACTCCAACTAGAGATGGTAAGGGGATCCTCTTTGTAACCTACGACGGAGAGGTTTACCCAAGCGGTTTTCTACCCATAAGCACTGGCAAGGTACCGAGCGAGAGCCTCAGCTCAATCTACCGATCAAACCCATTATTCAAAGCGTTGAGGGATTCTTCGAAACTGAAAGGACGCTGTGGCGTTTGCGATTACAGGGAGATTTGCGGCGGTTCACGGTCTAGGGCCTTCGCTGAGTTTGGCGACCCGTTCGAAGAAGATCCCGCTTGCCCTTACATTCCACAAGCGAAAGGGCAGGCGCCACCACAAACGACTGTTCTGAGTTGACTTTGCGATGTCGACGGTCACCCAAGAGCAACGGATACTCAAGGTCGCGAAAGAACTCTTCACTCAGCGTGGGTTCTCAAATGTCGCTATGCGTGACATATGCAGAGCCGCCGCTGTCACTCCACCCACAGTCTACTACTACTTCAAGAACAAAGAAGCCCTGTTTGATGCGGTCGTACGCGAAAGCGTAAGCATGGCAAGCTTCATCACGAAACTAAGCGATGAATGCGAGAAAGCAACAGGACCGAAGGCACAAGTACAAGCCTTTACACGCAATTACCTTGCCCACTTTCCTAAGGATCACTTGAACGTCGGTCTGTACGTTCGGCACTCGACGGAGGAACTTGATTCAGTTGGACGAAAGACCTTGGCTGCAGATCTAGCTAGAATTCAATCCGTCCTCAGCGCTATCATTGAGAAAGGAATCGAGTCAGGAGAGTTTCGTGAAACCGATCCGAGAATGGCGGCTGAATGTCTTCTAGGTATGATGAATCGTTTTGTTTTTCAACAGATACATTTCAGACGCAACTACAAACCGTCAGAAGCTGCGTCGTACCTATCCGAATTCTTTCTCCTAGCCATGAAACCAACATGATCGTTCAATACGGGTGAGCACACTGTCGAACTCTTCGAATCGCCAGCTTACAATGGTGGGCACCAACCACAAACACGCACCCATAGCTGTGCGGGAACGCCTCTGGTGTCCCCCGGGAAAGTTGCCAGACCGGCTCAAGTCAACCTTAAGAAAACTTGGCGATATCCCGAGTCGCGAGAAAACCATTGTTGACCTACTGACACGTAGAATCGTAAACAAGCTCTTATACGAACCCACCGTTCGGTTAAAGGAACATGCGTCGAACGGCGATAGCGAAGACTTCGAAGCCATGATCCGAGAACTCTTCGGTATAGGACGGCAAAGCGAAGAGTGAGCAACCCCATTATCGTGGGCACCAGGGGAAGTGCCCTCGCTCTTGCACAGACGAAGCAAATAATCCAGACATTAAAGAAACTCAAACCAGACCTCCACTTCGAAGTAGCCGAAATCAAGACGAAAGGCGACAATATGCGGGAGTTTGGAGAGAGTGCTCTCGACGGTAAGCGATTATTCACAAAGGAGATCGAGGAATCACTAATCAATAGGGAAATTCGTATCGCGGTTCACAGTATGAAGGACCTAACAACCGAGCTACCGACAGGCTTGAAGATAGCAGCTGTTCCACAACGCGCCGACCATAGAGACGCCCTGATTTCGCGTGATAAACGGAAGTTTGAGCAACTTTCTGGTGGAGCCCGAGTTGGCACGAGCAGTCCTCGTCGGAGGACACAACTGTTAGCTGCACGCAACGATTTGCATGTTCTGGAGATGCACGGGAATGTTGACACGCGTCTACGTAAACTTGAGGCGGGAGAATACGACGCAATAATTGTCGCGGCCGCGGGTCTCGAGAGGCTGGGTATGGGAAAGCGCGCTACTGAACTACTCTCAACTCGTGTGATGCTTCCTGCAGTCGGTCAAGGAGCGCTTGCTGTTGAAACTAGAGAGGACGATGAAGCAATGGTGGAACTGCTTTCCCGCATAAATCACGAGCCCACACATAGAGCCGTTGAGGCTGAGAGAGCATTTGCGAGAAAACTCGGGGCCAATTGTAGAACACCTATCGCGGCATTCGCGACCGTGCACGAGACAAAATTGAGGATAGACGGCATGGTCGCTTCGTCGGATGGAAGAATGCTTTTGCGCACCCAACTCATTTCAGACAAATCAGACCCAAAGAAGGTTGGAGAAGAATTAGCGGAATCCCTCCTCAGTAAGGGCGCGCAGCTAGTATTGGGGGCGTCCTGATGGAAGCTTCATCTCTGAAATGCCTCGAAGGAGTAAAGATTCTCATTACGCGCCCTCAAAAGCAGAATCTCCTTCTCTCAGCGAAACTCCACAACCTAGGGGCAACAACCATAGAACTCCCAACCATCACGATCCTTCCTCCTAACAGCACGGACCGATTAGACAAGTTCATTCTCAGGATTTTGCATTATGATTGGGTGATATTCACCAGCGTTCACGGAGTGCGATTCTTCAGCCAACGCTTGAAAGCACTCGGAGAGCCCTTCGATAAGTTGAAACAAGTTAAGGTCGCTGCGATAGGGCCAGCGACAGCGGCTGCGTTGGAACGACTCGGTAAGAAACCTGATTATGTGCCAACACAATATCTCTCTGAGAAGATAGCCGTTGGTTTAGGTGACGTCAAGGGGAAGCGAATCCTTTTGCCTCGAGCTGACATCGCATCGAAAAAGCTGCCTGAACTCTTGAGGCAGCGTGGAGCCAAAGTGGAAGAGGTTGTGGCATATAGAACGGTTATTCCAGAAGATTTGTCAGTTGATCGGTTGAAGTCGGTTTTGAATCAAGGTATAGACGTGGTGACCTTCACGAGTCCATCGACGGTGCGAAATCTCGCTCAAATCGTGGGCGCAAATGAGTTGGAAGTTTTGTTGAAGGGAGTTAGGGTCGCATGCATAGGTCCCGTCACGGCTGAGGCGACGCGGAAATTAGGAATCCATGCCGACATTGTGGCGAGGACTCACACAATTGATGATCTCGTAGAGGCGATAGAGAATGACATCAGAACTGTATGAGGTTTCAGAGAAAAAGCACCTTACTAATCGGTTCCGGAGATTAAGGGAACGGGAATCTCTGCGGACCCTGATGAGGGAAACTCGGCTGTCGAGTTCCGATTTCATGTATCCCATATTTGTAGACCAGCGTCTCTCAACGCGAGAAGAAATACGATCAATGCCAGGTATCTATCGCCTTTCAATGTCGGAACTGAACAAGGAAATCGACGAAGTCACAGGCTTGAAGATACCTGCCGTGCTGCTGTTCGGTCTTCCTAAACACAAAGACAGCTTGGGGAGCGAGGCCTACGCAACCGACGGCATAGTCCAACAAGCCGTACGAGCCATCAAGAAGTCAGCCCCCCAACTTGTTGTCGCCACTGATGTGTGTCTGTGCCAGTACACCGATCATGGACATTGTGGTGTAATCCGCAATCGCACTGTTGAGAACGATGAGACGCTAGAATTACTATCGCGAATCGCAATCTCGCAAGCGGAAGCAGGCGCTGACATCGTCGGACCAAGTGCTATGATGGACGGCCAAGTTCAAGCGATTAGGCAGGCCCTAGATAGAAGGGGCTTACAGGAAACCGCAATCATGGCATATTCGGCTAAGTTCGCTTCCGCCTTCTATGGACCCTTCCGTGAAGCGGCCGAATCATCCCCGCTGTGGGGAGACAGACGCAGCTACCAAATGGACCCGCCGAACCGCAGGGAGGCGATGCGCGAAATTGAAATGGACATCAGAGAAGGAGCGGACATTGTAATGGTCAAACCAGCACTCAGCTACCTAGACGTAATTAGGGACGCAAGAAACCGATTTCGTCACCCACTAGCTGCCTACAACGTAAGTGGAGAGTATGCCATGATCAAAGCCGCCGGACAGAACGGCTGGCTCGATGACAAGCAGGTGGCGCTAGAAACACTGACAGCCATAAAACGAGCTGGGGCAAACATCATAATCACATACTTCGCGAAAGACGCGGCCAAATGGTTACGGGAGGCTAACTAGTGAAAGTCTCTACAGGAGTCGAACCAGTTCAAATTACCGAACGGCAATTCCTCAAGTATACATTCTTCAAGGTCATTTCGCTACGCCAATTGACCAAATTCTAACTCTTCTTGGATAAGCCAGCGCAACTCCTCGTGAACTCCATTGAAGGTTGAAGCATCGAGAGCCCTCTACGAGCAAGCCAGTATGGTTCTCGTTGGTGGCGTGAACAGTCCAGTCCGAGCCTTCACGGCCGTGGGCGGCACTCCGCGGTTCATTAAGAGAGCGCGAGGTTCAAAGATACAAGACGAAGACGGCAACAGCTACATCGACTATGTTTGTTCTTGGGGAGCGCTAATCTTAGGATCTGCACACCCAAGGGTCGTAGGGGCCCTGCGTGTTGCGTTACGCCGAGGAACCAGCTATGGGGCTCCGACCCGACTTGAGACTGAGCTTGCAGACCTAGTTGTGAGCGCTTTTCCCTCAATCGAGAAGCTGCGTTTTGTGAATTCCGGGACGGAAGCAGTGATGTCGGCGCTCAGGGTTGCCCGCGCATATACGAAACGCAACAGGATTTTGAAGTTCGAAGGTTGCTACCATGGGCATTCTGATGCGATGCTCGTGAAGGGAGGTTCGGGCATGGCAACGTTCGGTATCCCAAACTCGGCGGGAGTCACGAGCGGTGCAACATCAGACACGATTGTGGCACCATACAACGACCTGAAGACCGTGGAAGCGATCTTCCAAGAACACGGCGAGGATATCGCGGCGGTTATCGTAGAGCCAATTGCTGCAAACATGGGGCTTGTCCCGCCCGAACCGGGTTACCTCTCGGGCCTCAGAGAAATCACCCGGCAATATGGAGTCCTTCTCATCTTTGATGAGGTCGTTACGGGATTCCGAGCCTCTCTCGGCGGAGCTCAGAAGCTCTACGGAATCCAACCGGACGTTACATGTCTAGGGAAAATCATCGGGGGCGGTCTCCCCGTCGGCGCATACGGCGGCTCTCAGAAGATTATGGATCTTGTAGCCCCAACCGGCCCTGTCTACCAAGCAGGAACTCTGTCTGGAAACCCATTAGCAATGACCGCTGGAATTGTTACGTTGAAGGAAATCAATAGGCAAGGCTTCTACGAGAAACTAGAAAGAATTTCATCCCGGTTGGAACGGGGGCTACTGGAAGCCGCGGGAGAAACCGGCTGCGAACTATCGTTGAATAGGGTTGGGTCGATGCTAGGATTGTTCTTCACAAACCGTGAGGTCAAGGATTACAGTTCCGCAAAATCCAGCGATACATCTGCTTACAAGGCAGTTTTCAATTCTATGCTGGAACACGGCGTCTATCTTCCTCCGTCTCCGTTCGAGACAATTTTTGTTTCAGCAGCTCACTCTCAACGAGACGTCGCAAAAACGATTGACGCTGCTAAGCGAGCGTTTCAACAGTTAGGGTCAAGGAGCGTCGTTTCGAAAGATGGATCATCGACTCATTAGGGCTTGCAGGCGTCAATCAGTCGACGTGACACCTGTCTGGTTCATGCGCCAGGCGGGCCGGTTTCTGCCCGAATACAGAAAGATCAGAGAGAAACACGACATCATTTCAATCTGCAAGAACCCCGAACTGTGCGCCAAGGTCACGACATTGCCTGTCGAGATTTTGGGCGTCGACGCAGCAATAATGTTCGCCGACATCATGCTACCAATCGAAGGCATGGGAGTTAGGTTCAAGATTGAGGACGGTGTGGGCCCAATCATCAAGAAACCAATCTCTGATGCGCGTTCCGCGGCGACCCTGGAAACCCTTGACCCTGCAAGTGATGTGCCATTTATTCTAGAGGCAATAGGGCTAGCAAGGAAAATGCTGGATGCAAAGGTACCTTTGATCGGATTCTGCGGCGCACCCTTCACGATCGCAAGTTATCTAATTGAGGGACGACCGACCAGGGATTTCATCAAGGTGAAGACGCTCATGTACCGTGACCCAAAGACTTGGCACGCGCTGATGGAAAAACTCTCAGACTCAATGGCCGCCTATCTCCTAGCACAAGTGAAGGCTGGAGTTGAGTTGGTTCAGCTTTTCGACAGCTGGGTTGGATGCCTTAGCCCCCAAGACTATCACAACTACGTGCTCCCATACTCTCAGCACATCTTCAAGGAACTGAAGGATACCGGCGTGCCGAGGATTCACTTCGGAACGGGCACGGCAAATCTTCTTGAAGAAATGAAGACCGCTGGAGGAGACGTCTTCGGCGTCGACTGGAGGATCCCAATCGATGTCGCATGGGAACGATTGGGTTACGATGTTGGTATTCAAGGAAACCTCGATCCCGCGACACTGCTAGGTGACATGGAACTAGTCAAATCAGCGTCGACGGACATTCTCAGGAGAGTAGGAGGCAGAAGGGGGCACGTCTTCAACTTGGGCCATGGGATGCCGCCCGAAGCTTCGACCGAGAATGTTGCTGAACTCGTCAAATTCGTTCATGATGCAACATCAAACTCCGCATCCAACGCAGCATAGGTGACAGTCGTGGCAGGGTTAGCTGTTCTCCTGATGGCATACGGTACACCAAGTTCAATGGAAGATATCGAGCCCTACCTCACCGACATTGGGAGAGGCAACAAGCCCAGTTTAGATGCTGTTGAAGATTTGAAGGGTCGATACCGCAGGATAGGAGGACGATCGCCGTTACTCGACATAACCAGAGCGCAGGCGTCGGCTCTCAAACAGAAACTGGGCTCGGAGGGTCTGAAGACTCAGGTCTACATTGGGATGAAGCATTGGCATCCCTACATCCGGGAAGTCGTCCCGCAAATTATTAACGATAGCTTCGAAAGAATAATCGTACTCGTCCTAGCTCCTCATTATTCACAAATGAGCATCGGAGGATACAAGCAGGCGTTAGAAGAGGCAGTCGCTGACTCCGGCAGGTTGAGTGTGGATTTTGTCGAGAGTTGGTACGACCATCCGCTATTCCACCGGGCGCTCCAAGAGAAGATTCAGATCGCCCTCAACCAGTTCACAACGCCAGAAAAAGTTGAATTGCTATTTACCGCTCACAGTTTACCCGAACGAATACTTCAAGCGAACGATCCGTATCCAACACAACTTCAAAGCTCCTGTCAATCAGTCGCAAATCTCTTGCAGCGTAAACACTGGTCATTCGCGTACCAAAGCTCAGAGCAGACTAACGAAAAATGGCTCGGACCAGACCTAATAGACTTCTTACGTGAACTCGTGCATCGCAGAAGCCTTACCGACGTTCTTGTAGTGCCCATCGGTTTCGTAGCCGACCATCTTGAGATTCTTTTCGACATTGATGTGAAAGCTCAGGAGTTTGCTCAAAGCAATAGTCTCAACCTGAAAAGAACCGAATCCATGAACTCAAACCCAACCTTCATCTCCGCCTTAGCTGACATTATCCAGAAACGGACGGAACGAAAGATCAGATAGTTGATCAACTCATTCTAATGGTGATCCAGTAATCTCCACTACTTCCTGGGCTAATTGTGCGGCTCCCACTCACCTGTCAACTATAGTATGAGCCCAAGTTAGCTTGACCGTAGGCAGTTGCAGTAAGCGCGAGAATGGATGTTGAGGCTTTTACCGAAACCGCAATCTCTTCACCGTACGGGCATGACGCGACGGCAACCACTTGACCTGAGGAGTCGTAAAGTGAAACCTGTGATATATCTAGACTACAGGCATAGCCGAAGAGGTCGATGTGAATACTGTAGTCAGCGGTTGCGCCTTGAGCTAAGATGGGTCGGCGTAAGCGAAAAGGTCGCGAACATCGCTAACATATCGGCAACCGAACGAACCAGGCCTAGCTTGAAGGCTGAAGCGAGACGACGCCCCCGGCGTCATACCATTGAGCGTTCATATTGATCTGGAAGCTTTGGCTCACATACCCCGGCGATGAAAACGTGATTGTTCCCAGTGTTCCATATGGATAGGGGAGTTGCCAAGAACCGTTCGGAGCGGTAGAAGTGGTTTGTGTGTTAAAGCATCTGCTCAACGTGATCGTCGCAGCGAGTGGACCGCCAGTAGTCGCGCCGTATACCATTCCGTAGAGCATTCTCGATTGAGCGCTTGCGAAAGGGAGGCCAATTGACGAGATAACTAGAACGAGCACGCCTAATGCAAACAGTGGCCAACTAGTTCTCCGCATGCGAGCTTCCCGAATCTACTTTCGGAGTCTTGAGCTATAAGGATGACCAGTCGGTTAGCGCGTCCGACGTTTTCTTCTCTCCAACCTGTAAGCAACTGCGCCTACACACGTCACGGCAATCACCGCTGCTACCGCCAACCAAATCCAACTGTTTTGCTGCTGTACAGCGGCGCCTGGGACGCTCAATGCGAATTCGCCCTGTTCCTCACGTTGTAGGTTGCTTGAAGTCAGGAATGTAATTTTGATTAAGAAAGGGACCTCTGGCGTACCGTTCGTCAGGTTTGCGGCTTGAATCTTCGCCGGCATCGCAAGATCGAATGTCCAGATTGCGGATTGTAGGTAACCGAGATGGAAATTACCCAAACCCTCAGAATGAACCAGTTCCCAGCTGCCGGTTAGTCCAGGGTCTAGGTACGCATCCCCTTCCAATAGATAGACATCGGACGGTGCAACGTTTAGAATTTCCATCTTCAACTCAGTTGTCTGCCCAGCTGGGATAACGTATGGTCGCGCGCCGTTACCGATCAAGGTGAGCGTAAGTTGAGGCGCAGTTTGTGCGAGACATGATGGGAGGACCGCGAGGAGTATTATGAACGGTATCAGAATAACGCGGAACGACAATCGACTCGGCCTCCCAGATTGATAGTCAGCTCATGCGCTCTCTATTTACGTTTCCAACGCCGATTTCGTCAATTTTACGCCCGTGTCGCTTCGAGGCCATATAGTATTGGTGATTGAAGGTGCTTCCGTTCGGAAAGTGGGACCATAAGCAAATCGAAATCCAGTTTCGTCCGAATGAGGTCAAAGCCTGTTAATTCTTAGGCTTATCTTCAACGACACTGTCGGATTCTTGCCGCATGGCTCACCAATCTTTTTACCTAACTTCACGATATTAACTAGAAGATTAACATGCGTGCGAGTCGCGTCTTCGGTAGGGCATTGGCCGTAGCTCTTCTTTCACTAACTTTAGTGTTGGTCGTCGGCGGTGTCTACGTTAACGCCTATCAATCTCCCCCGTACCCATTCCCTCCGACATTTCCTGTGAACAATTTCGACTTCACAATCTCGACAAGCCGTACGTTGATCATGATTCAGCCGGGTCAGAGTGGCGGCCTGGTTGTTTGGGTCAATCTGTACTGTCCAAACTCGGCCACTAACATAAGATGCGATTCGACAGTTCTTCAAAGCGTATACTTGACTGTCTCTGGTTGTCCAGGAGGCGCTTTCTGTATCCTTGACAAGCAACAGGTGCTTCTGCCCCCCGTGTATCAGGCCGGAAGTAACTTCATCATCTACACATTCCCCGCTATCCCAGTCGGTTCCTCACCGTACTTGATTACGGTTACCGGCACCGATCAGTTCGGCGACACACATTCAGCGTCTTTCGGAGTAATAGTCTGCTACTGTTAACCCACTCAGCGCGAGACTCCATTTGGCTCGGTTCGGCCAGCCTCACTACATGACACTTTATGAAGACAGCTGAAAGAAAACACGATTCACTTCGAATTGTGAAAAATCTTTCAGTATTGCTGAGTTAGCTCGTAATCGTATGGGTTCGTGATTAGGTTCGTATACACTAACGTCGTGGGTGAGGTTGGTTGGATCGATGCAAAACCTGTTGTCACTAAGGACGCGATACTGGAAAAGTCTAATACGCTAGCTACGGTGACGCGAAGTGTGAATAGAGGAACTTGAACAGGTAACGTAAGGTAGAATGTGACGACCTGATATCCGCTGGCGACTGGTAGGTGAACTTGGATGTTGGCCGTTTCAGCGTATGGTCCGTAATAGTTTCCTGAGATGACCGCGTTGACGGCGTGCATCGTGACGATAACTGTAATATCCGTATTGCCCGAGTTCCTGACGAGTATGTGGGTAATGTCGATCGTTGAGGGCTCGAACGGAGACATCGCAGTGAGTCGATAAGAACGACGAACATCGCCTGGTCCTCCAAACGTAAAGTCTACGACCGCTCTATGAGACAAGCCATACCAAGCAACGACGATAGGGGTCGTAACAACGACCAGTAAGGCTGCAAGAAGCGCTAGACGCCGTTTGCTAAACCGTTTTCGTTTACGCTCAGTTTTGGGTCTACGTCTGCTCTTAGGCAGTGAGAATCTACTCCTCGAACAATCTGCTCATCCTTACATGTCCTCTTCTAGATTCAAATAGTTTCCCGAGCACCGGTCCCAGGGCGCTACAATTTTCGACGGGTACTTTTGTTTGTCTGCATACCGTTGGGCAGAGAGTCCAACGGTCGACACAAGGCTTGGGATGCCGCGTGTGTAAAATGCGCAGCATTCTTACATGATCGAATGTTCGTCGATGTACATGGTCGTTAGGCTTGCGGTGAATGTTTCTGTATCTTTCTGTGTTGCTCGGCCTTCGGGTGAGCTAAATGCTTTCTTCATATCGTCGACATTGTCGAACCATAGTTCCACAACACCGTTGTAGTCCGGCTCCCTGTTGGGAGGCGGCATAACTACGTTCACCACATACCTTCTCAGGCCCGGCATTTTCTTGGCTAGTAGTGCGTGTGTCTCCAAGCAATACGTGGCAAATTGCTCATCGGTGAAGCCAGTTTTCTTCTTCAGTAGTATAATCAGTTTGAACATGGAGTTTCATCCAAGTTTCTCTACTTGCCCTAACCACGTCGTGTTGTCGAATTAACAGTTTTGACGGTAGCCTATCGAATTTCTATTCGGTTAGGATCTAGTTCTTGAGATGAGGAGGATGCTGCTGATTATCAGCATAAAACCTACGAATGAATCGTACGAGGGAATCTCTTGAAGCAGAAGGAAAGCAAGAAGGGTTGCGCTGAGAGGTTCCATTATCGCAAAGATACTGGCCTTGGTTGCGTCTACAAACCTGAGGCCACCAAAGTATAGAAAGTATGCTCCCGCCGTCGGGACGATTCCTATTTCTGCGACTAGCCCCCAGGCTAGAAGCCCATTCGGAGCCCGCATGTTCCCAGTGATAATCGTGAGGGGGAGCAGGAAGATAGCCCCGAAGCACATGGCGAGGACAGACGTCACAGCGGGCTCGCGGCCTTTTCCGAGAATTTTCCCGAAGATGTACCAACTAGAGTATGCTAGACCAGAGCCTATCGCAAGCCAGTCACCTATCTGGGTTCTTGTCGCGAATAATGGTACTCCCCTCACAAAGCCTACGATGAGAAAAGCTCCAAGAATCGAGAGGCCGACGGCAACAAGCTTAGTCCGTGTGAAACGTTCTCCAAGTAACAGCCAGGAAAATAGGGCGACAAATGCGGGGGCAGTATACAGGAGTGCGGTAGCGTGTTGTACAGTGGTGTAGGCGAATGAGGTGAAGTAGAGCGCTTCGAAGACTGTGAGGCTGCAGAAACCGAATCCCGCAAAGAGGACCACTTCACGGCGGGTCAGTGAAAACCTGTATCCCTTTAGGACCGCAAACAATGTCAGGAGTGGTATGGCGAAGATGAGTCTGTACAATGCGAGCGAAATCGGGGCAACCGTTGTATCAGAATAGATTACCTTGACTACTATGCCAGCAGTTCCCCAGAGGAACCCAGCCGCCATTATTAGCAAGGCTCCCTTTGTTTGATCCTTCAATACATGACCCGCCGACGGCAAACGAACATAGTGTCTCCCATGACCAGTACTTTTGCATCAGCGCTAGGGATACCAAACATGTAATTAAGGGACCGCGATGCGTTCGAATTCGCCAGCCTAACTTGAGATTGGTGAACGTCTGCCGATGTACCCGTCAAAGGGCAATGCTGTTCTCTTCGTTACAACATTTGTTTTCGGGTCGAGCGGCTCCCACAACACAATTTTTCTAATGATCTCCATGAAAAGTGGGATTAGTCAGGCTGTGCTTTCCCAGACCCGCCTACGTATTTGGGCCTCTCTAAATTCCCGAGAGAGCAACACTACGCGTGACCTACAAGGGGTCGTGGAGGGATGCTTTCTGGCACGGTTCGCCTGACTACAGAATCGGCTCGTAAGAGTAAATCGCAGGAACAACCTTTCAAGAATGAGGTTACATCACAGTTAGCTAGGTTGCAAGGTGAAAGGACCAAGCCTTAGGTGAAAAGTTTGCTTGACATGAGATTCGTTCGCG
>Ga0326728_10009524_pt1 | contig 23329 bp, 23 predicted proteins | sample MB3enrmetagenome_FD_207602 | JGI IMG/M metagenome (GOLD analysis project Ga0326728, IMG submission 207602) | Lab enriched peat soil microbial communities from McLean, Ithaca, NY, United States - MB31MN | ecosystem: Environmental > Terrestrial > Soil > Wetlands > Peat | place: USA: New York... | reverse complement strand
CGGTTGGCGCAGGCACTTCTGGAGCAAACGACTCCCATGGTGTGACGGGCGGTGTGTACAAGGCCCGGGAACGTATTCACCGCTGCCTGCTGATCAGCGATTACTAGCGATTCCAACTTCAAAGAGTCGAGTTGCAGACTCTTATCTGTACTGAGGTTGCTTTTTTGCGATTGGCTCCCCCTTGCGGGTTTGCAGCGCTCTGTAGCAACCATTGTAGCACGTGTGTAGCCCTGGACATAAGGGCCATGATGACTTGACGTCGTCCCCACCTTCCTCCGATTTGGATATCGGCGGTCTCACTAGAGTCCCCGGCCGGACCGCTGGTAACTAGTGATAGGGGTTGCGCTCGTTGCGGGACTTAACCCAACATCTCACGACACGAGCTGACGACAGCCATGCAGCACCTAACCGCGCGTTCTCCGAAGAGCACCCCGATATTTCTACCGAGTTCGCGTGTTTTCTAGCCCAGGTAAGGTTCTTCGCGTTGCGTCGAATTAAACCACATGCTCCACCGCTTGTGCGGGCCCCCGTCAATTCCTTTGAGTTTTAGCCTTGCGGCCGTACTTCCCAGGCGGGGTGCTTAATGCGTTAGCTACGGCACCACAGGAGTCAAAGCCCGTGACACCTAGCACCCATCGTTTATGGCGTGGACTACCAGGGTATCTAATCCTGTTTGCTCCCCACGCTTTCGTGTCTCAGCGTCAGTACTCGTCCAGTTGGCCGCCTTCGCCACCGGTGTTCCTCTCGATATCTACGAATTTCACCTCTACACCGAGAATTCCACCAACCTCTCCGGTACTCAAGCCACGCAGTTTCGAGTGCACTTCCCGGGTTGAGCCCGGGGCTTTCACATCCGACTTGCGCGGCCGCCTACACACGCTTTACGCCCAGTAATTCCGAACAACGTTTGCACCCTCTGTCTTACCGCGGCTGCTGGCACAGAGTTAGCCGGTGCTTGCTAAGAAGATACCGTCATCGCCGGAGATATTAACTCCGGCTTATTCTTCTCTTCCCACAGAGCTTTACAACCCGAAGGCCTTCATCACTCACGCGGCGTCGCTGCGTCAGGCTTTCGCCCATTGCGCAAGATTCCCCACTGCTGCCTCCCGTAGGAGTCTGGACCGTGTCTCAGTTCCAGTGTGGCTGATCATCCTCTCAGACCAGCTACCCGTCTTTGCCTTGGTAGGCCGTTACCCTACCAACTAGCTGATGGGCCGCGGGCCGATCCTTAGGTGCAGGCTTGCGTGCAGAGGCCTGCTTTGGCGACATCCTCTTGCGAGGACGTTGTCTTATGCGGTATTAGCCCTCCTTTCGGAAGGTTATCCCCCGCCCAAGGGAACGTTACCCACGTGTTACTCACCCGTGCGCCACTGTACTGGGGCCGAAGCCCTTTCTCGTTCGACTTGCATGTGTTAGGCGCGCCGCTAACGTTCGTTCTGAGCCAGGATCAAACTCTCCAGTTAGATCTTTCGAGTCCCCAGGGTGCAACCTCTTTCGATGTCGCAGAGCCTGGGCTCTGGCTTTATATAGGAACTCGGAACGCACTTCGACTGCTGCCATCGGGACGATGGACAGAATCTCGTGCTTCCGTGGGACCCACTCGTCATTGCACCACCCGCAGGCTGTTGGGCCTACGCGTGGCGCTCATTGCGAGCGTACGATTCAGTTTTCAAGGACCGAGGGAACCGATGACCTGGTTTCCGAACCGGGGCGGTGAAGGTAGTTTGCCGTCACCGCGTCGTCAAGGATTCGTTTCGTATTTCTTTTCGCTGGACTTTGGCGTCCGACAAGAATTCACGGGACTGAAAGTCTCGACGCGTCGAGCGCTCATCCGTCGTATGCACGACGCGCTGCCAGACTCTAGCGTTACTAAGCTACGAGGCGCGAGCTCCACCCAGCTGTTTCTGGGGTTCAGAACTCCGCGTTCTATTCAAGTGCCCTGCCGTTGGAACACCATCCGGCGGTTGGGCGGCGCAGAGTACTCGCAGGGGTGACCTTGTCAACGAGCAAATGGGCGGGTGACGTTCTTTGGCGGTCATAGGCCTACGACACGAGCTCATCGGCGTACCAGTTACCCGACACCTCGCAAACCAGCGTCGTTTCCGCGCCAGAGCTCAGCCTTACGCGCCACCCACGCTCCCTTGGGGCGAGACCGTTGGCAACAACTCCTAGGATTTCGAGACTGCGCTGGCGCTCCCCCGAACGTATGACGAGCGGGCGCCCGTCGGAATGTACCGTGACGTTCACGGGAAACCAGTCCGGCGGCCGCATGCCGGTCCATCCTGCCTCACTGCCCAGCCCAGCTATGCAAACCTGAATCGCCCGGTCCCATCGCGCGAAGGCAGCAGTGCGCGTTAGAATGACGACGAGCGCATACCCGTCTGGCAGCGCCCAGGCGATGAAGCTGCGCTTGACCGCGCCGATCGCGATCCACAGTGTCCCGGTCGGCCGGTCTCGCAGGGCGTCGTTCAGCACAATGCGCCAGTGGGCCCCGGCCAGCCGGGCAGAGAACGGATCGAGAACGCCAGCGTAGTCGACCGCCTCGCCCTCCGCGTCCACGAGGACGGCCGAAAGCGCGCCTCGCATGCGCGCGACGAGGTCACCTAGGATTGGAGCGAACGCGCTCTCCCCTTGGTCGCGTGTCGGCGGCACCGTTCGCCCGCGGTCTCGACCGCCGCCAGCTGAGTTCACAGGACCCCCACCACCGCCCTGGCCATCTCCACCTCCGCGCCCGCTGACACGTCCACGCCGAGCTCCATGCGCTTCCGCCTTACGACCGAATGCATCCTTTGCCGAGCGCGCAATTCGACAACGGCATCACGGTACCCTGGTGCCGGACTACCGGAAGACTGCGACCGGATGCGCTCCACCAGCCGAATGACGTGCCATCCGAAGCGGGTCTCCGTCACTTCGCTCGTGTCGCCGGCCTGCGGCAACTCGTACGCGGCGGCGACGAAGTCCGCGTCCAGCGTTCCCCCGCCATCATCGCTCGCCCCCGTTGCATCAAATGGCGCCAACCGCTCGACGCGAATGCCGGGATACGCTGCCACGAATCGACCGGCCATTGCTGCGAACTCCGCGTCCGTGCGCGCTCTGACAAGGCTCTCGCGGGCTGCCGCTGCGATGTCTCGCATCCGATCCGCGGACTGTCCTCCCACTCTTCGCACGACGACGTGGATGACTCGCAGCTTTTCCAGTTCGGATGGCTGAACCTCCCCTTCGGCGTGTGCGTCTTGCCAGATTGCCTCGAGTTCCACACGCGCTAGCGCAGTCGTTGCGGCCCAGGCCACATCATCTCTCGCAGCCAGTCCCCTCGCCAGCGCGGCTTCGGAAAGGCACATGTCACTTGCCACCGCCCGCCGAGCCTCCTCGCCGGGCGATCCCTGACTGTGGGCGACCTCGGCGACGATGGCCCTCGATATCGAGCGGGTTTCGGAGGTCGCAGATCCCGCCTGAGCCCCAGACACTGATCGGCCTACGTTGGTCGTACAGCAGGCCAATGATAGGAACACAGTGACGTCCGCGCCACGGACGGCCATCAAGGAACTCCTCCTCGGTTCGCTCGAAGGAGCCTCGCTTCTGCAACCAGGGGAGTTTCCGGGATTGCCTCCCCTTCGCCGGCAACCGAGAGTCCGAGTCTCTTCCACAGCTGCCTGTCCAGCAAGTGACTGGGATGCACGTTGCGAACGGCGGCCAGCATGACCTGCTTGGTGCCGGGTCGAGAGCGCTCGAGACCGTCAATGAGTTCGCCGACGATCTTGCGCTGCAGATGCGGCTGACTGCCACACAGCGTGCAGGGAATGATCGGGAACTGAGCGAGTCGAGCAAACGTCCGTATATCCTCCTCCGCGCAATAAGCCAACGGACGAATGACAATGAGCGCGCCCCCATTCGCACTCAACTTCGGTGACATTGCGGCCAACTGGCCAGCGAATAACAGATTCAGAAGGAGCGTTTGGAGAATGTCATCGCGATGATGGCCGAGCGCGATCTTTTGGCACCCCAGCTCTCTGGCGACCCGATACAGAATGCCGCGACGCAGCCTCGAACACAGGGAACACTTCGTTTCTTCCGCCTCGAGTTTTTCCCGTACGATCGCGTACGTGTCCTCTTCCACGAGTGTGAAATCGACGCCTTCGCGCGCCATGTAGTCCCGGAGGACATTGCCGGGGTAGCCCGGGTGTCCTTGGTCGATCGCGACAACCTTCATGTCGAAGCGCACGGGCGCACACCTCTGAAGCGCTCGAAGCAACGCCAACATCGTGTAACTGTCCTTGCCGCCGCTCACCGCAACCAGGATGCGATCGCCATCGGCAATCATGCCGAAATCGGTGATCGCCCGTGCGAACGCACGGCGGAGGCGACTCTCTGCGCTCGAGGCGTCCGCCGCTTCCATGTCCATCGGACTCAGCCTGCAGCCCGTTCAATCATCGCCAGAAACGTCAGTATCCCGTGGCCGGTTCCCCCCTTGGACGACAGGGTCGGAGATGGTTTCTCGGCCGCCGCGGGTCCTGCGATGTCGCAGTGCACCCAGTGCGTGTCGCCTACGAATTCCCGGAGGAACAAGGCCGCCGTGATTGACCCGCCCCAGCGGTCTCCCGTCTGTTTGATGTCGGCCACATCGCTCTTTATTTGTTCGCGAAGGTCGTCCAGAAGTGGCATACGCCACATCGTCTCTCCCGATTGCTCGACGGCGGCTTGGAATTCATCCGCCGCGGACTCGTCGCTCGCATACCAACCGGAGCACGTCTGCCCGAGTGCGACCACGCATGCGCCGGTCAGCGTCGCATTGTCGACGATCACATCCGGCGAAAGCGATCGCGCGAATGCAAGCGCATCGGCCAGAATCAGGCGACCCTCGGCGTCCGTGTTGACGATCTCGACCGTCTTGCCATCCAACGAGCTCCAGATATCCCCCGGACGGTATGCGTCGCCGTCCGGCATGTTCTCCGCGCAGGGCGCTATCGCGTGGACCTCAATCTTGGGACCGATCGCAGCTACCGCTGCCATCAATCCAAGGACGTTGGCCGCTCCACTCATGTCGTGCTTCATCTCGCCCATTCCAGCCGCGGGCTTGATGCTGAGCCCGCCGCTGTCGAACGTAACGCCCTTGCCGACGAAGGCGAGAACGCGCTTCGCGCCCTTCGGAACGTACGATAGGTGCACGAGCCGGGGTTCGCGCGCACTTCCCCTCCCCACGGCTTCGATGAGTTTCATCCCACGCCGGCGAATCTCGGCGAAGTCAAACGTCTCAATCTTTAGACCGGCCGACTTCGCCAGATGTGCTGCGGCAGCCGCAAACGACTCGGGATACATCACGTTGCCGGGCTCATTGCTCAGGTCCCGTGCCAAGTTGATGGCCTCACCGACGCGGCGCCCAATCGCAATCTGCGACTTGGTAAGTCCTTTGGGCTTGACCCCAAACCCAAGGATCGCGCGGGCGAGCTCGGTCTTCGGGGCACGGTCCCCGGTAAGGTATTTCGTGAACCGATACGCTCCGAGCTCGAGTCCCTCTGCGAGCGAGCGCGCGTGCTTCACCGCCTCATTCGGTACCACCACCCCCAGCGACGCAGCCTTCTCCGCGTTCCCGGCCCTCGCGGCCCTCGCTGCGAAGGTTCGCACGGCCGCGGGTCCGAAAAGATGCGATTCGCCAAGTCCGAGAATCAGAAGTCTCGACGTCCCGAGCCGACCGAGCGTGTCGAGCATGACTGCCTGGTCCGGCTTGCCGACGAACTCCTCCTTCTGCAGCTGGCGTTGCAGGGCTCCGTCGAGTGCCCTGTCGACGTCCTTGAGCGAAGGAGTCATCAGTTCAGACCCCTCCCTCATCGCAAACGCCCCCATCACAAGAAGGTCCCCGCCGAGCTCGCGCGGTGGCCCAACACGAAGATGGATCTCAATCGGCATCTGGAACTCCGGCCGATCCCTACACTAAGCGAAGAGTTCTCCGCGGTGAACTGTCAGTCGACGGAGCCGGCATTCCACGCCCCACGGGCCGCCGCCGCCGCCATCGTCCCGGAAGATGCCGAGAACTCCGTTCTGGTCGGAATCCCGTCGACGACGAGCGCCGCGATGCTTGGCTTGCCCTCGTGGACCCAGGACACGGAGCAAGGCAGGACGTATTCGATCCCGCGTTCTGTGTCGGACATCCGCAGGACAACCTGCGCTCCGGGCGTCATGCCCTTGGCGCCGGCCGCCAGGAGTGCGGCGGCGCAGACGTATCGCACTTCGACCGCAACGATCACCCCCTCACCGATGAGGTAGGCCGGAACCGCGTCCGCCGGGCGAGCACAAGTTCCTGGTTCGGGCATGTGAAAGTCATCCGTCACCAATTGCATGAACGACAAAAGCTCGAGGGACTCAGTCCCCGTCAGCGAATCTCCGGCCGTAGCATGCCGGGCCATGAGCTCCCAAAGTCGCACCAAGAAACCTATCTTGTCGAACACTCGCTCCTCTCGTCCTCCGTCCTGCGTGGACGGCCCCGCCGCGCGTGATGCGGACCAACGAAGGCATCCGAGAGCAGGCTGCGTGCCAGCCCTCGCTGGGCTGGGTGACCGACGTGGTCAACCTCCCCTCGCGTCCCGCGACGGTGCGGGTTAGCCTCTCGCGCGGTTCCGATGCTTGCTCGATGTGACCTCCTGCTAACGTTCGAGCGCTGGGCGATATGCGTCGCGTGGCTGACGATCGCGGGGTGCGCAGAACCTCGCGTCTCGCTGGCGCCTGGACCGCGCGAGTACATACCCAGCGACTACGGAAGTGTGCTCCAGCGCTGGACGCGGGATCGAAGCCTGCTCGTCATGGGCGAGCTCGATACCAAACTGACCGTCACCGCGACATACGAGTCATGGGATTTCCGTTGGGCATACGTGATCCGCTACGCCGCTGACTATCGTCTGACCGTCGCCCAACGCAAGGATGTGCTCGACCGTACGCTCGCCGAGACCGGCGACCGTCATGAGTTCTTCGTCGCCCTCTATGGCGCCAGCGGCGACTGGCGCTGGCTCGACATCAGCCGCCCGTCGAGCGCTTGGACTGTTCGGCTCATCGATGACCAGGGAAGCGAAACGGCGCCATCGAACATCGAACTCATCGCGAGGCTCAGCCCGCTCGAGCGACAGTATTTCCCATTCACCAACGTGTGGCGTCGCGCGTTTCGCATACGCTTTCCCCGCGAGATCGGAGAGGGCCATCCCACGATTGCGGCTGACGCTCGGTGGTTCGGGCTGCGGTTCGCCGGAGCTCAAGGCAGCACCGAGCTGCGTTGGGAACTCACCACCGCCGGCATCAAGACTCTTTAGAAGTCCGACTTCTAAAGCCCGAGCCAAGGCGCCGGCGCCACGGCGCGCGATCCATGCCTGACTTCGAAGTAGAGCATCGCGCCTCGCCCGTCATCGCCGATGGTACCGATTCGGTCGCTAGCGCCGACTTCCTGACCGATCTTCACGTTCATCTCGGCGAGGTTCCCGCTCACTGTGTAGTAGTGGTCCCCGTGGTCGAGGATAACGATACGGCCGAACGGGCCGTACGTATCGGCAAACGCTACGCGACCCGCGAACACGGCCCGGACCGGAGTCCCGGCCGGGGCAACGAGCTCCAGCCCGGGTCCGTCGATGCCATCCCGATGCGCAGGACGCATATCCGCTCTTCCGGCCACCGGGAACAATAGCCGTCCGCGAGCGCTCGCGAATCCCCCCGCCGGAATCTCCGGAGTCACGTTCGGACCGCCAGACAAAGCCACGTAGTCCTCCGCGCCCGCCGAGCTCTCAAACGCTCGTTCGAACGCCGCCTGCCGCCGCTGCTCCGCCTGAATCGCAGACTGCGCCACACGGAGGTCACTTCGCTGCTCCACCAGCGCAGCTCGATCTCGGTCGATGCGCCCGAGCGCTGCGGCCAGATCCACCGCGCGGGCCCGCAGTCGTGCCTCTTCTTTCAGATCCGACGCCAAGCGACGGCGCTCGTGTTCCACCCGCATGGCCTGCGCTACGAATGCATCGAAGCCGCCACCGAGCGGGAGGAGCCCGACCCGCGTGAGTCGGTAAAACTCCCGTCCACGTGCGACGACGAGCGCGTGGACGGTCGTCATGCGTCGGGTCGCGTCCGCAATCTCGGTCTGCGCCCCAGTCCGCTCCGCGTCGAGATCGGCAATCCTGCGGTCATAATTGGCGAGGGCCAGCACTGGATCGGAGAGCGGCCCTCGATCCGGGCTGGCATCGGACCGAGCCATCGTCGTGACGCACACCACGACGAGACTGGGTACGAGTCGCGTCAACCGCGGGAGCGTTGCACTCATGACGTTCCCAGTGTCCGTACGCTAAGCAGGGCGGCCAGCGCGCCAAGCGCCGCTCCAAGGGTAATCATGCCGAGCGCCATGGGCCACGGCAGGAACGTCGGCGCCATGCCAATGAGTCCTGCCACTTCGACATCGACTCGTCCGCGAACGAGGTAGAAGAGGCAAGCGAGGAGTGCAACGGCCCCAAACGCCCCGGCACCGCCCTCGACCGTCCCTTCGAGCACGAACGGACTGCGAACGAACGCGTCGGTCGCGCCTACGAGTTTGAGCACTTCCACCTCGAGGCGGCGCCGCTGGAGCGCCAGGCGCATGGTGGAACCGACAACCGCCAGCACTGCGCCCAGGACTACGATGGTAAGCACGCCGGACGCCATGACTCCCCCACTGAGGAGCTTGGCCAGCCGGTCGGTCCAGGTCCGATAGGTCTCGACGTCGTCCACGGCCGGTAGCTCACGCATTTTGTGAACGATGTCAGCCAGCTCGGCGTCGGTCAGATCCTGCGCGACATCGATCTCCAGCGAGGACGGGAAAGCATCGACGGGTAGGCCTGCCAGTTCGCCGTGCATCTCGAGCTCACGCCTTCCGAATTCGGCGCGCGCTTCTACGCTCGATACGTATCGAACGCCGACGATGTGCGGCACGAGAAGAAGCGCGTCGTGGAGAGCCTGGACATCGTGCTCGTTCGCGTTGTCCTTGAGGTACACCGACGCGCGCCCCGCATGGGCCCAGCGCTGCTCGAGCGCACTCAGGTTGACGACCGCGAGCAGTGCGGCACCTAGGCATGCGAAGGCGACGACGAGAGAGCAAATGCTGAGAACGTGGAGGCGCCACTCGCGGACGAGACCGCGCATTGCTCTCCTCCTTGTGCTTGTCGATACCATCTTCCGAGTGCCCTCGTTTTCCGACTAAGTCGTCCGTCACAGAGGTAGACGATTGTCGTATTCGTCCTCGACGACTTCGGGAACGTCCATAGCTCTTCCATCGTCGAGCACCACAACGCGACGCGGGCGCACGTCGAGAAGCGTCCTGTCGTGCGTGGCAAAGAGAACCGTCGCGCCCGTTTCATGGACTTCCCCGAACAATCCGAGAATGTCGACGGCGAGCTGCGGATCCAGATTCCCGGTTGGCTCATCCGCAAGGATCAACGCCGGTTCGCCAACGATCGCTCGCGCGATGGCAACCCGCTGCTGTTCGCCTCCGGACAGAACTCCTGCACGGTCCTCTCCTCGGCCCGCAAGCCCCACTCGCTCAAGGACTTCGGCGACACGCGTTCGAATCAGACGTTGAGGCAGTCCAACGACCTCGAGAACGATTGCAATGTTCTCGTAAACCGTCCACGACGCGACGAGCTTGAAATCTTGAAACACGATTCCGAGATTCCGTCGCAGAAAGGGAACTGCATCCTCGCGCAATCGGGCCACGTCGCGTCCGAGAAAAAGGATTCGCCCGTCGTCGACGAGCTCGGCACGATAGAGGAGGCGAAGCAGCGTGGACTTGCCCGCGCCGCTCGGTCCGGTCACAAAGACGAATTCCCCGCGCTCGATGACGAGATCCATCCCTCGCAGGACGGGGGAGCCATGCCGATAGGACTTGTGCACACCTTCGAACACGAGGATCGGCCGCGAGGCGGCATCGCGCGAGAATCGGCTGCCGCCGGCGCGAAGCATCGGGCGCAGGCGCTCCGGCAAGTCCATGGGGGGCATTGTGTTCGCGTATCAGGCTGGCGCGAGACAGGCCAATTTTCCACAACTGTGACGGTGGGGCGGTCCGGCAGCGTGGGTCAGGTAGGACGTCGAGGGCGATTGCTGGCTTGGCCGAGTAGTCCAACGTCTGCCGTGGGCTCGGTGATATTCACCAGCCCCGTAGCCTCTCCAAGACGAGCAGCCTCGTCCGCCAGGACGACCGCACGCGCTCCGTCGTATGCGGTGGCAAGCTCGCGAGAAGCTCGGCCATCCAGCACATCGGCAAAGGCCAGGGCCTGCGCGAGCAGTGGCTCTTCGGCTGGGAGGGGGACCTCGGAACGCTCGCCGACGGGACGGGAGGTCCGCCAAAGCCTGTGCGCGAGCAGGTCCCCTTCGTAGATCCACCGCGCGGTCGTCCAGGTCACGGTCCGACTCTTCGTGACCAGCGTGCGGTCGACGTAGAGATGCCCGGCCGCCCCCGTCGCCGTTGTGAAAAGGACGTGGGCGAGGTCCTCCACCGTCGAGTCAGACGCCGATCGCGCCACGACCGACCGCACTCGAACGTCCACACCGGCAAGATATCCAGCCAGGTCGAAGTCATGGACGCCCATGTTGACCAGGGCTCCCACATCCACCGGCCGCGCCGGGCCGACACGCCTTAGATCAATCGAAAGAGGCGGGTCATCACGAAGGAGGCGGGCAAGAGCTCGCACCACTGGGTTGAAGCGTTCGGAGTGACCGACAAACAGGCGCGCGGGACCTGCCGACGACAGATCGGCGACCGCCATCGCATCAGCAGCAACAGAGCAGAGGGGCTTCTCGATCAGGACGGAGCGACCGGATGCAAGCGCCCTCAGGGCGCAAGCCTTGTGCGTTTCCGTTGGCGTTGCAATGACGACCACGTCCGCCAGGGCCAGGGCCTCGGCCTCCGACGCAAGCCGCGGCGCAAAGGGCGAAACATCCTGGCTGGCGTCAACGTCGAATGCCCCCACAGCTCGAAATCGCTCAGGCAGTGCCGCGAACACACGGGCGTGCCGACGCCCCATATGACCGAGGCCAATGAAACTTACGGAATGTCGTCGGGGCGTCGCGACGGGCACGCTCAGCGCTTCTTTCGTCCGAGGAGCGGGCACCATGCCACGGGTGAGAGACATACAGGCGAGGAAAAGACATCGAAGGTGCGGTATAGGTCTGACCTATGCGGACCGCGCCTATCACCGTATGTGGAGCCACCTTTCTACTCCTCGGACTCGCTGCCACGCTGGGATGTGGTCCGAGCAAGCCTGCCCAGGACGCGACGAGCGCGGACGAGGGGCTCGATACGTCGACTGGCCAGAAGCTCACGCCAGAGCAGGTCGCCGAGAAGCGCCGCCAGCGCCAGGAACGCGACGCCGAGGACGCCGCGAGGGATCCCGATTCGAAGAAGGGGTCGTCGAAGGCCGTCGAATGCAAAGTCGTCAACACGGCGGAGCTCCAGCCCCTATTGTCGAGACCTGAGTGCGAGGTGCACGACTCGGAGGCCACCACCAAGGAGCGGGACTTGAACGAGGTCCTCACCGTAAAGGCGACGACGGAGGGAGGAACGGTCGCTCCCGGCGGACAACTGAAGGTGACGGTGACCTTTACGAACAAGGGCAAGGAACCCCTTCCGCTTGACTTCAAGCTCGACCCCGAGCCCCGCTTCATCATGGAACTCTACACCCCGAAAGGCGCTCGCGCCGAGCTACCGCCTGGCGATGAACCGATGTTGCCCCCGGAAGCGACCGGCGGCCTCGCCTTGGAGCCGGGCGTCGCTCGCGCCACTCTGACTCCGGGCAGCTCCGGACGCGTGCTTCTCACGTGGAATGCGGTCAAGTACAAATGGGCGAACAAGGCCAAGGCGCGCGGCGCCGTTCGAGGACACGGGTACCCACGTGAAGCGGCCGGCCCGCTCCCGAAGGGCAAGTACGTGCTCAAGGTCGTCACTCCGCTGATCGGTGTCTTCGAGGGGATTGAGCACTCGCTCAGCCAGCCAACCGTCCCGATCGAGGTCAAAGATTGAGACGCCGAATCCGGGCAGTCTCAGGGAGGTGTCGAAGCTCCCGGCCATTGGTATGTGATTGCGAGAATGCGCGATGCGTTGAGCTAGAGCTGCGTAACGTCGTGATACGTCGTATTTGGACGTTCCGATGGCGACGAACAAGGCGACACTGGTAGGCGAGCTCGAACGCATCGTGCAGTCCGACGTCGAGGCCCGTCAGCGGGCACACCGAGAGGCCGCCGAAGCGGCCACCCACGATGAGGCTCGACCCGAGAACGACAAGGATACGCGTGCTCTGGAGCAGTCCTACCTCGCAGGAGGCGAGGCGCGGCGAGTCGAAGAAGCCATGCAAGGCCTTGCGGACATCCGAGCCTTGGGAACGCGCGCTTCTTCCGGCGAGAATCCGGTAGCGCTAGGCGCTCTCGTCACCCTCGTGGAAGGTGACCAGACGCTGGTGCTATTGGTCGCTCCATACGGCGGAGGCGCTCGATTGGACGGAGGGCGTGTTCAGGTCGTCACACCGCGATCACCACTCGGCCGCGCCGTGCTCGGACACCGAGTCGGAGACGAGTGCGAAGTGCCCGCATCCGGGCGGATGCGTGAGCTGTACATTCAGGCGGTCGAGTAGAGGGCTACTGCACTACCACGGTGCCAGTCATGCCCATCGAACAGTGCGGGCGGCAGAAGTAGGGAAAGGAGCCGGCCTGGGTGAACGTATGGCTGTACGTGCTGCCCGACGCCGATGTTGCCGCAGTCGCGCAGTTCATGTCGTTTGGAGAACAAAAGGTATCGTCCGCCGTGCAGCTGGCGCCGCTCGTCACTGTGTGCCCGGTCGATTGCCACTGCCATTGCACGGTGTCGCCTACGTGAATGGTCACGCTGCTCGGATCGAAGGAGTGCGCCCCGCCGGGGCCTACCGTGACGACGAACATCTGGACCCCGCCGTCGGACGCGTCGCTCGCCATCGAGTCAGCCAGGGAAGCCTCGGGGGCAGAGGATTCCATCGTGCCGGAATCCGCGGAACTGTCGTCGGACCCGGATTCGCCGGCGTTCGAATCGGGTATAGCCCCGGAATCTCCCACCCCGGAATCCGCGGCGCTATCCATCGAACTCGAGTCCTGTGCGGTTGTCCCATCGCTCTTGGCGTCCACCAATCCGGTATCAACCGCGCTCGAGTCCGGCGGCGACACCGCGTCGGTCATGGCGTCGCTCATCGGGGCATCCGTGGCGGGCGAGTCCGTCGCCGACCCGGTGTCGCGCGCGCTGTCCATCACCGGGGAATCTACCGTCATCGAGTCGAAAGCCGTGCTCGTGTCGATGGTGGCATCGTTCATTGAGGAATCGACCGTGCTCGAGTCCGGTGACGCGCTGTCCAGGCTGCTGTAGCTCGGTGAACTACTGGAATCGTCGCTGCAGCTCCACAGTCCGAATCCCAAGGTCCAGATCGCCATCAGTGGGCTAACGCGCATGCCTAGCGAAATTATATTTTTCATTTGGGTGCGGATGCTCGTGGTCGGATCGACGTTGCGCACAGGCCCGTCACAAAGTGGAGCCGAGGCTCGCTAGAGGGTCCGAGCCTCGAACGGAGGCGCCACTCTCTCGAGAGTGATCCCACCAAGCTCTTCGCCCGGTCGAACAATCTGCACTCTCGCACCCGCTCGCTCGCGAGCCGACGAAAAGATGTATTCAGCAGAGATCCGACGACCGCGATCTTCATAGCGCGCCCCGACCAGTTCCGTCTTCCGCGTCGATCGCCGCGAGAACTTCTTCCGCGTGCACTCCGGGGTCAACGTTCGGCCATACGCGGAGAATCGTTCCGTCCTTGCCGACCAGGAACGTAACGCGCGAGGTCATCCCAAGAAGGCTCGGCACCCCATAGGCGCGCGATACGGACCCATTCTCGTCCGCGACGAGGGGAAACGGCAGCTGGTGTTTGGTCCGAAACTCCATATGCCGTTGCTCCGAGTCCCGCGACACGCCGAAGATGGTCACCTGGCGCGACTGATATTTGGCGAATACGTCCCGAAAGGCGCAGGCCTCGCGCGTGCAGCCAGGGGTTTCGTCCTTCGGATAGAAGTACACCACGGCGACGTGACCGTGGACCGAAGAGAGCGCTGTCGGCGTGCCATCGGATGTCTTCCCTACGACCTCCGGCGCCTTGGCACCCGTCGGCAGCAAACCCGTCCCTCCGTCCGGCCGCGCGACAGACGTGCACGCCCCGAATAGAAGAGACATGCCGAGCGATGCGAGGGATCGCCCGCGGATCATGACCGCCTCCGGATTGGCGGAGCGACAACGATGGGTCTCATGGAAACCTCCTTGTGAGAACGCTCTCGATGCTTAGGGTTTGTCCAACTAGCGTCAAGGGACGAACTGCGGCATAAGGAGCCATATCCGCCGAGATCCGAGCCATTGGTCGAGGCATTGACTAGTGTGTGTCGAACCCTAGGAACGTGCCGTGGCACGAACTCCGCAGACGCACTCGTCGATCGCCGTCCCCGAGGGTGAAGAGAAGAAGCAATCCCCGCTCCGGCCTGCTGCGGCAAGCGATCAGCGCTATTCGATTCGCGTGGTTTCGCGCCTCACAGCCATCGGGCTGGACACGCTTCGCATCTGGGAGCGGCGCTATGGGTATCCTCGCCCAGCACGCACTCGCGGAGGGAGCCGCGTGTACTCGGGATCGGACGTTTTATCCCTGAAACTCATTCGACGTGCGATCGAGCACGGGTATCGCCCCGGCGAAGTCGTCGGGAAGTCACACGACGAGCTCACCCGCTTGATACAACTGAGCTCGCCAGCCCCGAGGTCGGCGCCGTCGGAGGCTCCGACCGTGTCTTCACTGCTGACAGCTCTAGGTCGCGACGACCTAGCAGCACTTCGTAGCGAGGTGCGCCAGGCCTCGATGATTCTGGGACCGAGAAGGTTCCTGATCGATGTCGTACATCCCCTGAGCGTCCGCGTGGGTGAGCTCTGGGCGGAGGGCAAGCTCGAAGTGAGGCAGGAGCATCTATTGACAGAAGCTCTGTCAGCGCACTTGCGCGTGCTCATGTCCGCCTACGAGGATCGACCCGGGGCGTCGCGGGTCCTGCTCGCGACGCTGCCGAGCGAACGCCACGGGCTCGGTCTCGAGATGGTTCAAGTGTACCTGGCCTTGAGCCAAGTCGCCCCCGTCCTTCTCGGCGTCGACACTCCACCCGACCAAATTGTCAAGGCGGCTCGCCGCCACGCCGTGGACGCAGTGGGTCTTCTGGTAACTCGTGCGGCAGACCTCAAGACTGCGACCAAACAGATTCGTTGGATGCTCGCAGAGCTTCCGCGCCGAGTGGGTGTTTGGATCGGCGGGGAAGCGGGACCCGACCTGCCAATCCAATCCGAAGCACTTCGGATTGCCACGACATGGCAGGACTTGGACGACGCGATTGCGGGGCTAGAGCGGAGGTCGACAGACGATGCGCGCACTCCAATTTGAAAAGGTTGTTCAGCGTCCGAGCAGTGACATGTTCGCCCTTTGAATCCATTCGATCGCCCATCGCCGATGCGGAAGCCCGACGTGTGGGTGTCTCTTGGCATGTCGCTCACTTTCGCCGCCGCGATTGTCAACAAGGAGAATTGAACAGAAAGATCGGAAGTTCGGAAGGTCAAATACCCAAAACACTTCCGTCTTTTCGACCTTCCTGTTCAAATCTCTCCGGGAAACAGAGGGCCTTGACACGTGAGCGCCGGCCGGCCTCCCCCGTGAACGGTTGCCCTTCGCGCAGCGCAAGTGCGCCCGCTGCTCGCCGGTGTCGCTCGAGACCTTGGGTGAGTCGAGTGCGCGACCGGTGGGGTCGACGTCTGCGACATTCCTGGGAGCCACGACACCAGCACCTCGGACCCCTACCTCGCCGTGCGCGGCGCAACATTGCCGGAGCGTATCCTGGCAGCGAATGGGGGGAATTGGGCCCCCTAGTCGAATTGGGGGGGGGGAGGCGTCGTGTCGTCGAACCCTCCCCCATCGTGGCAATCGCGTCTTAGAATCGCAGGCCGGGAAGAGGCATCGTTCCTTCCTTGCGAACGGCCTCGAGCGCGAGGGGATCCATGTCGAGCGCGCGCAGGATCGTCGGCGCCACCTGACGGGTCCACACGTGCTTGTCGACGATCTGACCATCGAGGCTCGGATGGGACACGAGCAGCGCCACGTTCGTGTCGTCGAGGCTCCCGCCGCCGTGCTCTGCGATCTTCTTACTGCTGCCCGAGTAGATGACGCCCCAGTTTGGTTGAATGAATACGTTCGGCGCACGGGCCGCGGCGATTGGATCCCTTGAAGTTGGGTCGCCGAAGCTGTCGGCGAGCTCGTCTCCAAAGTTCACGTTCGCAGTGAAGATCGTCCCAGGCGGAAGCGTGTTCGCGAACATCGCCACTTGATTGGCCGGGGTCGTGAGCTGCGCGACGACGCTCGCAATGTTCGTCGCCGCCTCGTTCTGTAGCCACACGATGCCAACATCGTCGGTCTGTAGATGACCGCTAATTGCGTAGGGACTGCCACTGTTCGGGTTCACAAACGACGAGAACACCTGATCGACGTTCGGGTCGGCTGCGTTGATGAAGCCGAGCGGGTCGGTCACGGTCGCCTGGCCAAGCGCGCCCGCTTCCATCGCAAGTTTCGTTTTGTCGACGGGCGACTGGCCGTGTTTGGCCGACACGATGATGAGGGTGGAATCGAGCAGGTCCTTCGCCTTGAGCTCCGCCACGAAGCGCCCGAGCGACTGGTCCACGTGTTCGAGCGCTCCTTCGAGGAGCGCGCTCGGCGTCCCCGACGCATCCTTGTAGCCGCCGACGGGCAACTTCTCCGCGACGCTGATCTGTTGGAAGTTGAGCCCAAGAATGTTCGGCACAGGAGCCGGCTTCCCACCGTCCGAGGTCTTGCCATCGATCTCATTGATGACGGCCTGGACCTTGACGTCGTCGTACGCCATCACGGCCGGTTCGCACGTCGTGTAATCGCTGACCTTCGCGAGGGGCAGCGAGTTGGTCACTCCGTCGCATAGCGCAAGGGTGGCGGCAAGATTGACCCCGTTGGCAATTCCGCCGTTCTGAATCAGTGAGTTGACCTCCGGAGTGTAGAGATCGGCCACGCCGTGGCCGGACGGTCCATTGACAAGATCGTAAGCCGGATGTTTGTCCGACCACGCCGTGTGGCCCCCGGCGGCACGAATCACTTCGAAGACGGTATTCACCTTGATGAATTCGTGGGGATAGACAGGCTTGAGGTTGCCTGATGCATCCTTGGCGAGCGGGAGGTAGGCCGGGTTGATCGGACTGAAGAGTTGGGAGTCGTCCACTTCGATGCTCTCGTCGAAGACGACCTCCGTGCCCGGACTGTTGGCATTGGTGCTCCCCGGGGCGTAGAGCGTGCGATCGTAACTGTCGTCGTAGTAGACGCCCGTCGATTTCGGCGTCCCGCCGGTCACCAAGGCGACAAGGCCGGGGAACGAGTCCGAAGGCGTCGTCGTATGCGCATCCGTGTACCGGACGCCGCGGTTGGCAAGCTCTGCAAACGCAGAGGTTGGATGGGCTGCGATGAAGTTTGCTACGTCGACTTGATGAAGACCGTCGACGCTGATCAACAATACGTGTCGAACGTCGGTCTTGGAACCGTCGTCTGCGCCGCAATCGTCACTGGGCGAAGCGCTCGCCACGTGAGCTACGGACACAGAAAGTAGGCCGACTGCGAGCCATGGAAGGATTCTTCGAATCGTCATAGGAAACGTCGCCTCCTGCACCGACCCACCGGTGCGCGTGCCGTATTACAAGAAAGCCACCCCCGTCGCGTGCCGAGTTCGCAAACACTTGATGTCGTCCGAATTTCAACCGATGAAGAGAACGCTACGATTGTGCCGATAAGGTACAGCTCGCATGTCAAGGCGCCTAGGGAGGTGGATATTGAACGTGGACGACGAAGCGGGCTCGTAGAATCGAGTTGAAATAGCCTGCAATCGTCGCGCGACTGGGTCGAGGTTAGCGTGGGACTCGCCATGGAGAAGCACAGGGACGGCGCGTCGGTGGCTTCGCCGCGCTTCGACGAGCGAGATGTCGTTCAGTGGTTCGGCGTTCCGCGCTCCAATGAGGATACCGAGCAGGGGCAGGGGTTCGCCCGCAACGTGACTCGCGCCCTCGAGTTCGCGATTGTGTCCTCGCTCGCGTACTCCGTGACGTTTGCGTGGTGTCTCGTCGAATGCATCGGAGACAAGATGGAAGGGCGTGTTGCGACCCGGTCGCGGGGAGCGCCCCGACACGTGCCGGGCACCACCCTGGGAATCATCCGTCGTGCACCACTCGAGGTGCGCAAGCGCCTCGCGCGTTTCACGCATCGGCCGACCGGAGGGCACGTTGACAGGGAGGACTCGATCTGACCGGTGCCACGGACGTGCCCTCCATCCATCCGCTCTATTTGAGTCGGATGAATCCCAACGCGGGGTCCAAGCATGCACCCTCGGCGAGACGTTCGGCCCACGTCCGGTCACCAGGCGTTTGACACCCTCCTCGCTTTACCCTAGTTGCGAGGGACCCCATGGGCTCGGATACGTCCCGCGCGCGCAGCGACTCGACCCGGGTTCGGCGCGTCATCGTCGTTGGCGGAGGTCTTGCAGGACTCATGACGGTCATTCGCCTCTGCGAGGCCGATGTTCCCGTCGACCTCGTTTCGCTCGTCCCGGTCAAGCGCTCGCATTCGGTATGCGCGCAAGGCGGGATCAACGCGAGCGTCAACACCAAAGGCGAGGGCGATTCGCCGCAGGTTCACCTGGAAGAGACGGCCTACGGTGGCGATTTCCTCGCCAACCAGCCGCCCATCAAAGCGATGTGCGATGCCGCGCCCGGCATCGTCGAAATGCTCGACCGAATGGGCGTGCCGTTCAATCGAACGCCTGAAGGCTTGCTCGACTTTCGGCGATTCGGGGGTTCGCTGTTCCACCGGACCGCCTTCGCCGGCGCGACGACTGGGCAGCAGATCCTCTATGCTCTCGACGAACAGGTGCGCCGCTGGGAGACGATTGACGTCGAGAACGACCGTGGGGAGCGCGTACCCGGCGAGAAGATGGTCCGCAAGCTCGAATGGTGGGACTTTCTCTCGCTGATCCTCGACGACGACGGCATTTGCCGAGGAATCGTCGCGCAGGACCTCAAGACGATGGCCATTCGGGCGCTGCGTGGGGAGGCCGTGTGTCTCGCGACGGGTGGCCCGGCCATCGTGTTTGGACGCTCGACGAACAGCGTCATCAACACGGGGACTGCGGCGAGCGCGGCGCATCAACAGGGCGCCTGCTACGCCAATGGCGAGTTCGTCCAGGTCCATCCCACGGCCATTCCGGGGGCCGACAAGTTGCGCCTCATCTCGGAGAGCGTGCGCGGCGAGGGCGGGCGCGTCTGGGTCCCTCGCGATAGGCGGGAACAGAGGCCTGGGCGCGACGTGCCGGAGAGCGCACGCGACTACTTCCTCGAGGAGAAGTATCCCGGATACGGGAACTTGGTCCCGCGCGACATCGCGAGTCGAGAACTCTTTCGGAAGTGCTTTCACGACAAGCGAGGGGTCTACGATGCGAAGAGCGGCAATAACGAGAACGAAGTCTATCTCGACGTGACTCACCTGCCTGCGGACCTTCTTCGCAAGAAGCTCGCTGGAGTGCTGGAAATATACGAGAAGTTCGCCGGCGAAGATCCGTATACCAACCCGATGCGGGTCTTTCCGGCCGTGCACTACTCGATGGGCGGCCTATGGGTCGATTACGAACGATCGGCCGCGGGGTCCGTTGTTGTGGGCTCGCCGCGCAACCAGGCGACGAACGTCCCAGGGCTCTACGCCGCCGGCGAGTGCGAGTATCAGTACCACGGTGCGAATCGCCTGGGCGCAAACTCACTTCTCTCGTGTCTTTGGGGCGGTATGGTCGCCGGTCCCGCGATCGCCGCATATCGCAGGAACGTCGCCAAGAGCGCGTGGGACCTGCCGTCATCGATGTTCGAGAAAGCGGAGAAACGAGCCGCCCGGGAATTCGATGCTGTCCTGGGTATGGAAGGCGACGAGAACCCCTACGCGCTCCATCAGGAACTTGGCGAGACGATGCTCGTCGACTGCACGATTGAGCGGCACAACGCGACGCTCGACCGCGTTCTCGCGAAGATTGAGGAAGTTGCGGAGCGCAGTTCACGCGTCGGAGTGACCGATTCCGCCAAAGGGAAGATGAACCAGGGTGCCCAGTACGTGCGACACCTCAAGAACATGATCGTGCTAGCCCGCCTCGTGGCTCAGGGAGCGCGGAATCGGGACGAGTCGCGCGGCGCTCACTACAAGCCGGACTTCGCGCAACGAGAGGACGCCGACTGGCTTCGCACGACGCTGGCGATCCATGTCCCCGGCGCCACCGGAATGCACGACTCGATACGCTACGTGCGCTCGCTCGATTATTCCATCCTCGGGGCGCCCGTGCGTGCGACGGACGAAGTCGACGTGAGCCTCGTCAAGCCGCGCGCGCGCAAGTATGAGACGGCGGGAGCGGCAAGCGCGACAGGCAATCCGGGGGCGGTGCCCGCGTCGTCGGCGAACACGGAGAAAGACTGATGCAGAAGACGGTCAAGCTCCGCGTCAAGCGCCAAGACGGACCGAGCCAGCCAAGCTATTGGCAAGAGTTCGGCGTTCCGTGGCAGCCGCACATGAACGTCATCAGCGCGCTGATGGAGATTCAAAAGAATCCTGTCACGAGCGCCGGCAAGCGCGTCCCGCCCGTCGTGTGGGAGTGTTCGTGTCTCGAGGAGGTGTGCGGCGCTTGCACGATGATCATCAACGGGCGCGTGCGCCAGTCGTGCAGCGCGATGGTCGATCGTATCGCTCCGAACGGACGGACCGTTACTCTGGAACCGATGAGCAAGTTTTCCGTCGTGCGCGACCTCGTCGTCGATCGATCAAGCATGTTCGATGCTCTCAAGAGAGTGCGCGCCTGGATCGATCTCGATGGCTCGCACGAGCTCGGACCGGGTCCGCGACAATCGCAGTCCGATCAAGAAGTCACCTATTCGCTCTCACGCTGCATGACGTGCGGGTGCTGTTTGGAGGCGTGTCCGCAGGTCAATGGTGGCAGCTCGTTCATCGGCCCTGCGTCGATCAGTCTGGTGCGCCTCTACAACCTCCATCCGAGCGGCCGAATGCACGCAGACGAGCGACTCGACGCCGTGATGGGGGCCGGTGGTGTCGAGGAGTGTGGCAAAGCCCAGAACTGCGTAGAGGCATGTCCAAAGGAGATACCGCTCGTGGACTCGATTTCCGCGGTCGGTCGCGAAGCGACCAAACGGATGCTCTTCGGCTGGCTGCTCAAGTAACGGCTTGGCGTGGAGTGGCGCGCGGGCGTACCGTCGATGCGCGGACCTTTCGATGAGGCTCATTCGCGTCGCTCTCGCCAATGTCAATTCTACCGTGGGCGCCTGTCACTCGAACGTCGACAGGGCCATCGAGGCCGTGCACGCAGCGGCCGAGGATCGCGCGACGATCGTCGCGATGCCAGAGCAGGTGATCGGGGGCTATCCACCGGAGGACCTAGTGCAGTGGCGCGGCTTCATCGAGTCGCAGCGAGCCGAGCTCAGTCGGTTCGTTCGCGAATCCGCATCCCTGCCGTGTGCGACGGTACTGGGCCTCGTCGTGGCACGCGGCGCGAACCTCTACAACGTGGCCGCGCTCGTCCACGGCGGTCGAGTCGTGGGCTACGTGCCCAAGGAGAAGCTACCCCTCTACAACGTCTTTTACGAAGCGAGAACCCTCTCGCGTGGTGCCCCGGGCATGCTCGAGACGGTCGACGGCATCCCCTTCGGAGATCTTCTGTTCGACTTCGACTTTGGGACCGTCGCTCTCGAAGTCTGCGAGGACGCGTGGTCGCCGGACGGACCCACCCGACGCCGCTGCTACGCGGGGGCCGAACTCGTCATCAACGTGAGCGCCTCGCCGTTTCGGCTCGGGATCGCCGAGACACGCCGCGAGATGCTCGCCACCCGGGGCGCGGACTGCCAAGCCACGATCGCCTACGTCAATCTCGTCGGAGCGAATGATGGTCTCGTGTTCGACGGAGGAGGGTTCGTCGTGCAGAACGGTCGCGTGCTGCTCGATGCCGAGCGATTCCGAGCCGGCGTTCAGGCCGTGACCGTCGACCTCGATCGCACGCGGCGCCTCCGCACCGAGAATACGACGTGGCGCGAGGACCAAGCAGCGTACATGGCGGCGGCCGGGAAACCGACTCGGGTGCCCGTCGATGCGCCGACGGGCGGTCGCGATCGATTGGCGTATCCGGTTCCCGCCAATCATAATTTCTTCTTGCCGAGCGATGGCGCAAGGAAGTCCACGAGGGATGCCTTTTGCGAGGAGCTCCTCGATGCGCTGTCACTCGGCATCGGCGACTACTTCGAGAAGACGGCTTGCTTCAAAACGATCGGCGTCGCGATCTCGGGTGGGAGGGACAGCCTCCTCGTGTTGGCCATCGCCAGGCGCTGGATCGACATTCGGTGGCGCAACGCCTCCGTCGAGGAGAGGCGCAGCAAGGCGCGTGAGATCCTCCGGGCATTCTACATGCCGACGCGCTATTCGTCCGCCGAGACTCGAGCGGCGGCCGAGCAGACTGCACGGGAATTCGAAGCGACTTTCGTGCTGCTATCGATCGACGATGCTTTCGAACACGAGTTGACTGCCGTCGAGCGCATGCTCCAGCCGGATGAGAGGGTGACGACGCTGGCGCGTCAGAACGTGCAGGCCCGAGTCCGCGCCGAGCGGATGTGGACTTGGGCCAATTCGGCGGCGGGTCTTTTCCTTCAGACGAGCAATATGAGCGAGAAATCCGTAGGATACGTGACCATCGGGGGCGACGGCGAAGGCGCGCTCAGCGTGCTGTCGAATGTGCCGAAGACGGTAGTCAACTACTTGCTCGATTGGCTCTACGAGCGGACGGGCAGCGAGGCCATTCGTCTGACGCTCGAGAAACCCGCGAGCGCGGAGCTTGCAGACGATCAGGAGGACGAACGAGATCTCATGCCGTACCCCGTGCTCGACGCATGCTTCGCGCTCTTCGCGGGCGAGAAGATGGCTCCGTCCGAGGTCTCGCAGGCGCTCGTGGCCGTGTTCCCCGAACATTCCGCCGACCAGCTTGCGGCTTGGGCTGCTCGGTTCGTCAAGCTCTTCGAGGCATCCATTTACAAGTGGGTACAAGCGCCGATCTCGCTTCACGTTGGCAACCTCGACCTCGAGCGCGAGCGGGCCCTGCAGATCCCTGTCGTTCGCCGCGACGAATGGCACGGCGCGTGATTCAGGTGGACGCGTGATGCGCGTCGAGG
>Ga0326728_10009523_pt1 | contig 23331 bp, 13 predicted proteins | sample MB3enrmetagenome_FD_207602 | JGI IMG/M metagenome (GOLD analysis project Ga0326728, IMG submission 207602) | Lab enriched peat soil microbial communities from McLean, Ithaca, NY, United States - MB31MN | ecosystem: Environmental > Terrestrial > Soil > Wetlands > Peat | place: USA: New York... | reverse complement strand
TTCAACCGGTCCCGCTCTTTCCCACTCAACATCAGCATCTCCTGTTTTTCCATCCGTTAAGTTTGACGGAGTTCAACAGGACATTTCTACTTTGCTGAAATAGGACATTCTCATTTTGCCGCGACATACTGACTACTGACAGTTGACGCAGGAAGAAAACAGGCATATGTTAGGGGCCGGTTGGCAACCCAAAAATCGGGCAGGCCGGCTCGAGTCTTTAACATTTTGGGAGTGGACCCATGTCGAGAGAGATCGACCGACGCGAATTTTTTCGAAACAGCGGGGCTAGCCTACTGACCGTGGGGGCGGCGCTTTACCCGCGAGACAGCGAATCGCTTCCCACAGCGGAAAGCCCCGCAAACCCCGAGACGCCCGGCGATTATAAAGTGAAATGGTACGAATTCACCGAGCACAAAATTTCCGACACCTGCTGGTCTCTTTCCGTGGGTCCAGACGGCCGGATTTATGCTGCGGCGTGTGCTGAGGGAGTGCCGGGGGGAGTGGTCAAGGTGGTTCGATACAATGAGGCAAAGGACGGCCTCGACTATCTTTTCGCTGTCGATAAAATGGTCGATGACCCGGGCACTTCTGGTCGAGCCACGCAGTGCAAAATCCACTACAGCTTCGTGCCCTCCATGCACGACGGCATTCTCTACATGGCAACTCATCTCTCGGGTCCTCCCATTGACCAGCCAGCTTATTCCCCCTGGCTTTCCTGGCATGACGAGAAACGTTGTTTCCGCGGCAGCGCCCTGCTGGCGTTCGACACCAGGACTGATGATGTGAAATGGTGGGAGACCATGATTCCTAAAGAGGGTTGCCGGTGCCTGCTTCACGATGAGGAGCGGGGCCTGCTTTATGCCATCAGTTACCCTCGAGATCACTTCATCATTTTCGACTTGAAGACGCGCAAGCACAGGGACGTGGGCCGTCTCGGTTCTATAAACTCGCAGACGCTTTTCCTCGACAAAAAGCATCGGGGATGGACCACGAACGATTACGGCCATCTGGTGCGATACGACCCAGAGAAGGACCGCTTGGAGATGTCACCTTTCGTCCTGCCCCACAATGCCGAATTCCAAACAGGCTGGCACAGCGTCTTTTATGACGTCGCCCCCTCGCCCGACCGCGAATGCGTTTACGCGGTCACCTGGATTGCTAACTCGTACTTGATGCGCATTTGGCCGAATGAGGGAGAATGGCCGCGGGTCGAGGACCTGGGGCCGGCCACTCAGAAGCGAGACCCAACCGTTTCGGTGGACACTTTCGTTGACCATTGTGGCGGGCTGACCTTCGCGGGCGATGGCCAGTTGTACTTCGTGGCGTCCCGCTGGCGCGATCCTGTTTACAACCCGATGGGTCCCGAACACAAAGAACGTGAAGGAGTAGTGTGGCGATTGAATCCGGCCACGCTTGAAAAAGAGGAAGTGACCTGTCTCGTGCACCCGAGAGAGCTCGCTCAGTATGTATCGCGCGGAGCGGTGGATCACAACGGCGATCTCTTTTTCGGCCACGTCGGTGCGCGGCCTTCGGGCATCTTCAAAGTCGAGATGCCGGCGAGCCGCAAGAAAGAAAATGCTCACCTGCCAATTCGCATGTGGGGATGAGGTTCTGTGATGGACGAGAAAAAACCAAAAATCGACTTCAATTCGCCGGCAGTCCAGCAAGAGATGGATCAAATCGTCCACGGGACCTTTGTGAAGCAGGGAACCATGGTCGCCTTTCCCACAGGTTTCCCGGGCGCGACGATTCCAATTCTGGCGGACGAAAGCCACATTACTGCCCTCGATACCAGCCTGCAAGGGTTCGTCTACGGCGGGACCAGTGGCAAGCGGTCCCATGTCTTCGTCGGCATGTTTCATGGCGTAACGGGCATGGTTTTTGACATGAAGGCCGTGGAGGCGGCCACGCACTGTCCCGCGGTCTGTTGCGGAAAAGCCAATTTCCTAGCATGCGTGAACGGGCCGAGCGGCGGAGGCCGGATCCTGGCGAGCAAACTACAACCGTGGCCTTACGACCTGATCCAGGAATGGGGCTTTCAGCGACCCCATTTCGAGGACCTGGGCGAGTGCGCGGCTGGGGAACCTATCGTCCATGCCGTGGCGGATGTTTCGAGGGATCATGCGGTGGGCGTGACCACGCATCATCTCTTCAGCGTAGACATGGCGGCCCCGAAAATTCAAGTCGTGGCGGAAGTTTCCGGCTCCGGCCGCCTCGCCGTGGGCTCAAAAGGCTGCATTCTTGGCCCCAATGGCGCCGGCCGCCTCTGGCGCTTCGACCAGAAAACACGGAACCTCGAGCGTCAAGCGTTCAAGTTGCCGGCCGGCCGGTGGGAGAAGTCGCCCGGCGTTTGGGCCAGGGTGGGCCAGAGCGGCTTGCTCTACACGGCAGACGACGACGGCCAACTATTTTCATTCGACGAGCAACGCGGCTTTAGCGCCTCCCTCGGCAAAACCATGCTAGCGCCTGTTACATGCATGGCCGCCACATTTGACGGCAGGGTCTTCGGATCTTGCGGATCCGGAATAGCCAAGATGTTCTGTTACGACCCTGCCCGCCGCGAGGTTACGAATATCGGTGTGGCGGTGTCCCTCTTCGAACGCCGCCGCTACGGATACGTTTTCGGCGATGCGGTCACGGGCCGTGATGGCGAGATCATCTTCGGAGAAGATGACGACGGTGGGCACCTGTGGCTGTATTTTCCCAGAATCCAACCAGCTAGCGCGTAGGGGCGAAGTGACGCCGCAACCCGCGAAGACGATCACCACAGAAGTCACGGAGAAGACCGGCATCCCGGATCAACCGTCGGGGAATTATCAGCCAGGGGCTTCAACCGCGGAAGGTGGGTTCACCCGACGCATACGAAGGATCCTTGAGCGCGCGCGGACGGGACTGTTCACCTCCGGGAATGTGTCCACCCGGCAGGGATAGCGAATCGCGCTGTTCTTTACCGGGCGGCAGCACGCGGGGGAGAACTTCGCCCGGGTGCTGGCCGAGCCACCGTTTCTCACTCGGGTGGCTCTGCAGTTTGCGCGGGGGTCTGTTGGCCAGTGACCTCTGACCGGATATCCAGCAGGGCTTGACGCGCGTTGTCGGTCGCCTTTCTGTATGCCGCGAGTTCTTTGTCCGCCTCCTGGGTGCGGCCCGTGCGGCGATAGGCAAACGACAATTGATAGTGGCCCGCGGGGTTCGCAGGCTGCAGCTTGACAGCATTTTCAAGGGCTGGGATGGCGTCGGCACTGCGCCCAACAGAAACCAGCGACTTCCCCAAGCCGATGAACGCATCCGCCATAGTAGGATCAAGCTGGCAAGCGCGGGTGAAGTGTTCAATGGCTTGGGGAAAGTCGCGAGCCTGCCGTGCCAATTCGCCGAGCACATACTCCGCCCCGGCGTTGTGGGGATTAATCTTCAACTCCTCTTCAAACTCCTGCTTAGCTTCTTGCTTCGCGGCCGGCGTCTTAGGCCCAGAGAGCAGCATTCGCCCGATACGGAAATGAATTCCCGGCAGGTCAGGATGAATGGCCAGCACGCGTCGGTACTCGGCTTCCGCTTCTTCCCACTTCTCTTCCATTTCCAGAGTTTCTGCGTAAAGCTCGTGGACCTGATAAGAGGCGGGGGCGGACATTAACAGGCGCTGCGAAGCAAGAGTCGAGAGGTCGGAATACACATGCACCGTCAGATAGAGAACCTCGGGATCGTTGGGAAAATCCCGCTTTAGGAGACGAAGGAAATCCAGCGCGGTTTCCTCCCGCTCAAGCGCCATGGCGCACCTGAGGCCATCAGCTTCCGCCGTGCGTCTGAGGTCTGGATCGGAGATCGCCCGCGTATCTTTCAGCAACAGAGGAATCGCTTCCTGGCAGCGGCCACTTTCCGCCAAGCTTGCCCCAAAATAAATACGCCCCTCGAGGAGCCCTGGCTTAAGCTTCAGGGCGCGCGCGAAGGCCTGCGCAGCGTCAGCAGGCCTTCCGGAAGAGTAATAGGAAATCCCGAGCTTCGCCTGGAACTCGGCTGAGCCAGGAGCGATCTTGACCAGTTTCTCGTAGGCGCGGGCTGCACCCTCGAAGTCTTCTTTGCTTAGAGCGCTCTGCGCTTCGCGAGCCAAGCGTGCAACCTCCACTTGCTGGTCCGTCGACGCGGCGCTGGAGGAGGATGGCTCGTGGGTCGCTTGTAGAGCCAAACCCCTTCCAACCGCGAAGGTTGCCCACATGGTGATGAAGATGACCGTCTTGACGAGTTTCCGCAAAGCCGTTCTCCTGCGCATTAGAGTCGCGTGAAATCCCCCTCCACAGGCAAGCATAGGGAAATGGTCAGGCGTGGTCAAGCGTCAAAAAGGAAGCCAAAAAGCAGTCCGCGGGACCTAAACCTACATTTCCATTTTGAACTCCGCTTACGAATCTTCGGATGTTCGTCAGCATCAATATTTATGCGGGTTCGAACTTGATGAAGACGGCGCGGCGGGTGGTGGCCAAGGATGAAAAAACGGCCCAACGGAGGCGACGGGGGATATACTGGCTCGTGGCCGGGAAGGCAGAATGGGATTCCTGGCTCAATCTGTTCGTAGCGTGAACACGAACCCGATAGGGCCGGGTTGCCGGCGATTGCTCATGCGAAAACACTGGATCGTCGTCTTCGGCACTCTCGTGGCCTCCCTCTGTCTTGGTCAGTTCCCGCCCTCGACGCTGCCGGCGTCCCGCGCCGGACGCAGTCCTGGCCAAGCAATCCCCAGCACGTCCTCCACGGCTCCCATGCGCTTTCGCGACATTGCTGCGCAGGCAGGACTCACGACCATTCCGCGCTCGTCGTCCGAGCGCCGTTATCTCGTGGAAACCATGGGTGGGGGCGGCATCGCCCTCTTCGATTGCGACAATGACGGCAAGCTCGACATCGCGGTCGTGAACGACTCCACCATCGAGCAATATCTTCACGGCGGCGATCCCATGATCACCCTCTACCATCAGGATTCGGATTCCGGGAAGATCCACTTCACCGATGTGACCCAGTCGGCCGGCCTCACCACCCGCGGTTGGGGAAATGCCATTGCTGTGGGAGACTTCGATAACGATGGCTTGCCGGACCTGTATGTCACCGGCTATGGCCACAACGTGCTGTACCACAATCTCGGCGGCTGCAAATTCGAGGACGTAACCAAAAAGGCAGGCGTCGCAGTCGGTGGGTTCAGCACCGGGGCGGCTTGGGCAGACTACGATCGAGATGGATATCTCGACCTGTTTGTAGCTCGCTACGTTCACACCGATCTCCACCACTTGCCGCCGCCCGACCCCTACGCCACCCGCTACAGGTCCGTCATCATCCAGATGCCCGACGAAATGCCAGGGGAAACTGATTATCTGTTCCGCAATCGCGGCGACGGCACCTTCGAGGATGTGTCTCAAAAAGCGGGCGTCAACAATCCCTACAAGCTTCATGGTATGGGCGTTGTTTGGGGCGATTACGACAACGATGGTTGGCCCGACCTCTTCGTCACGAATGACGCTGGCCAGAATTTCCTCTATCACAACAAGCGCGACGGCACATTTGAAGAAATCGGAGTTGTCTCGGGCACCGGTCTGGGAGCCAACGGAGAGACCTTTGGCAACATGGCCGCGGATTTCGGCGACTTCGATCGCGATGGCAAGCTCGACTTGGTTGTGACCCGCTACAGCAAACAGCCCGCGAGCCTCTATCGAAATGACCCGCAAGCCTTCACGGACGTGGCCGCGGAAGCCAAAATTGCCCCTCCGACCATCGCTCCCGTAAAGTGGGGGGTTGGCTTCGGCGATTTCGACAACGATGGCTGGCCCGACATTCTCATTGCCAACGGCAACTTTTCATCCTTGATGGATGCGCTGGAAAACGAAGTCAAGTATCGCGAGCCGATACAGTTGTTCCGTAACCTTGGAAACGGGACTTTCGAGGAAATTGCGGATCGCGCCGGGCTCAACGATGGCCCCCTAGAGTCGCGCCGCGGCACCGCATTTGGCGACGTCAACAACGATGGCAATCTCGACGTGGTCGTCTTCAATGCCGCCGGTCCGCCTTCCTTGTTTCTCAACGAAACGCGCAACGCCAACCATCGCGTTCTGTTTCGTCTCGTCGGCACCAAGAGCAACCGTGGTGCGGTCGGCGCGCGCGTCACCGTCTACACATCCGGAATGACTCAGATTGACGAAGTCCGTGGGGGAGGAAGTTACAACTCAACGAATGACACCCGCCTCCATTTCGGCTTGGGCGGCGACGCCGTGATGAGCAAAGTCAAAGTCCAATGGCCCAGCGGACTGGAGCAGGAGTTTCGCAACGTTGCGGGAGACGCGATCTATGAGATTGTCGAAGGGCAGGCCGTGAAGAAAACGCTTGCGCTGCCCCCTCCAGGCAATTGAATCACGGAAGCGCAAACGGAAATTGCTCAGTTGATTCCGATCGACACATCCACAGTCCCCTCATTGTCAAAGTCTCCGACGGCCAGGCCTCGGGGGGGGCCAAAGCTCATGGAACGCACTGCCCGCCTCCCGGCTGACGTTTACGAAAGCGTGTCCGGTATTTCGGAAGAGGAGCAAAGGCTCACGGTAGGAATACTGCGAAATCCTCCCAATGTCGGTGTCGGGGTGCCCAGTACAAAACATCAAGCCCAGATTCCCATCGTTGTCGGGTCATGGAATCGGACTCCGGCCGTTGAATCGGCACCCGACCTTTGCGGACCACCACCGGCTATGTTAGTCTGAGCTGTTAGTCGGGACTAGGTTTTCATTTCAAACAGTCAGGAGAACTTACATTGCGCGCTACTCCTGCGAATCCGCAGCATTCCCCTGTCGCTGGTGTCGAGGGCTCTGAGTTGCCCCAGTCGAGGAGGAAGACAGCGCCGATTCGTGTGGTGATTCTCGCATGCCAACTGACCTTCTCGCTCGTGTTCTGCAGGCCGGTCTCTTCGCAGGCGCCGGACCAGACCGTCGAAGCGTTCCTCGCCCGTGCCCGCGGGCTTGAGAAAACCGGCGATTACGCGACGGCGGAGAAAGTTTACCAACAAGCCTTGACAGCCTTCCCCGACCAGCCGGAACTCCTCAAGCGTCTGGGGATCATCTATCAGACCGAACTCAAATTCCCAGAGTCTGTCGCTGCCTTCCAAGAAGCCCTGCAAGCTTCCCCCCAATATCCGGAAGTGAACTTCTATCTTGGCCTTTCTTTCTTTGGACTCAACCAGTACGACAAGGCGCTGGAATACTTCAACACCGAATTGAAGTTTCATCCTGACTACCGCCGTGCTCATTACTACGCAGCCCAAACCCTGATATCTCTGGGTCGCAAGGGAGAGGCGATCCAACATTTTGAGACTCTGGTTGAGGAAAATCCCAACGATACGAAGGTATGGTACGAGCTGGCGCGCCTGAGCAGATCGCTGGCTGTGCAGGCCTACAACCGGCTTGTAGTCATCGATCCCGATTCCGTCCTGGTTCACGCCCTGAATGCTGAATCCCTGGCCGAGGATCTCAAGTACTCTGAGGCTATCAAGGAGTACGAGGAGGTTCTGAAAAAGCAGCCCGACTTTCCTGGCGTCCACCTGGCACTCGGCCGGATCTATTACAGAACGTACAAGTCCGCCGAGGCGGAGCAGGAACTCAAGCTGGCCCTCCAGGAGGATCCTAACAACCCGCCGGCGAATTACATGATGGGCCAACTGCTTTTGCGCGACAAGCGAGCCGCGGAGGCCCTCCCTTTGCTTCGGGTGGCGGCAGCCGGCGATCCGACCTTCATGAAAGCTCACCTCGAGCTTGGCAAATGCTACTTGGAACTGGGAAACCTGCAGGAAGCAGAGCAAGCCTTACTGAAGGCCGCGGAGGTTGATCCTCAATCCCGGGAGCCTCACGTCCTGCTCGCACAGGTTTACGCGCGGCTAAACGACGATGCGAGGCGGACGTCCGAACTGGCCATCATCGAAAAGATGCAGAAAGAAGAGAAAGAAAAGGTCCATAAGGCCATTCAGGGTGCGGCTCAGCCCGAGAAGTAACCGGTTCGGGGAACCCACCTCCAGATCAATCCTCACTTCTTCTACTGTAGATCCCGCCTCAAATCGGCGAGAAGAGTCTGAAGGGGCCGGGTACCCTTGCTGGGAAGAAATGCTCGCAACTCACCCGAAAGCTCAAGAAACCTACTGCCTCAAACGCGATCAGAGAAAATGCGGGGCCGCCTGCTGCCAAGCAGCCCCGCATTGAAGTGAAAGGCCTGAAGATTTGCCGAGCATCAGTAGTATATCTTCAGGCCGAACTGAATGTTGCGTGCTCCTTGTGAACTGGTGATTTGACCGAACCCTGCACCAATGTACGTACCCGGAGCATTGAAAATCGGCGTATTGGTGAAATTGATGAACTCCGATCGAAACTCGATACGTTTCGATTCAGTGATGGGGAAACTTTTCTGGAGACTGAGATCAAAAGTTCGCAAACCGGGTCCCCGGAAACCATCGACACCGCACGTGCCAAAGGCACCCGGGAGCTCCGGCCCAAAAGAGTCGGGACTGACCCACTGGATTCCCCCGGTCGAAACGGGCGTCTTGGGGTAGCTTGGCGGTCCGAGACAATCGGCCCGCGCGGCCCGACTCGTTGTCCCTGAGGCATCACCGGCGGAAACCGTGTTCGGGAAGCCCCCGCGCAGTTGCAGGATACCACTGAGCTGCCAGTTGCCGAGCACGCCGTTGGCAACGGGGTTCCAGTTGCTGCCGAAGTGCATCTTGTGTCCAAACGGCAACTCGTAGACGGCGTAAGAGGATAAGAGGTGCGTGACGTCGGATAGGCAGGGCCCCCACTCGGAGCGACTGTCATAAAGGTTCTGCCAGTAATTACCGGTGGGGATAACCTGCCCACCCCATGATCCGTAATAACCGTCCGAATTGGTCATGCACTTGGAGTAGGTGTACGCCACCTGGTACTGGAGCCCCTGGGACATGCGCTTGCGCAAGGTTACCTGCAAGGCATGGTAGACCATGTTGGCGTTGGACTCGGTCCCGGAAATCTGGCTGATGATCGGATTGCTGTTAGTGCCCATAGCCGTATTCCCCGACAGGTACGGGCTCTGGCAGGTCGGTATGGTTCCGCCCGACAGAATGACGGCATCCGCCGCCGTACAACCGGCCTCCCCGACCAGCCGCCTCTGGAAGTAGGGCATGGGATTCATCAGGTGAGTGGCATGCTGCCCCACATACCCCAGCGTGAGGACCGTGTCCCGCGGGAACTGGTACTCGGTCGAGAAGTTCCACTGCTGCGCCAGCGAAGGTTTAATATCCGGATTCCACAGCCGGATCACGGCGCCCGCAAAATCGACTGGGGCAGTCGTACTCGTAGTGGTTGGGGGGAAAATCGAGAACCCCTGGTCTATCGTTGATGCCGGGAAGGTCAAGCTGTCGTAAATGGCGTTGTGCTCCAAGTTGAAGGGCGGGTTGAGGGTGAGCCGCAGGTTGGTCCCGGTGCCTTCGAGATAACTGGAGGTGGTGTAGGCCCCGCGAATCACGGCCTTCTTATTGAATCTGGAGGGCTCCCAGGCGAAACCGATGCGGGGCTGGAAGTCAAAGCCGCCGTTGTAACTATTGTAGAGCGCGTTGCAGTTGCTCCAAGGGCAACCCGACTGGCCCGCGAAGTACTCGGTGCCAGTAATCGTCCCAAAGTTCGCCTGGCGATTGTGCACTTCCCCCCAGGGGGTGTGGGTCTCGTAACGTAGGCCAAGGTTGAGTGTGAGTTGGTCAGTGGCTCTCCAGTCGTCCTGGAGGTAAGCCGCCAAGATGCTGGAACGCTGTCCCCAGGTTCCCGTATCGACGCCGCGTTGCACGTAGTCGGGAAGCCCCAGCCAGAAGTCGGCCTCTGGGAACCCAGTGCTCGAGCTCGCGGTCGCGTTGTCGGCCGGACCGGCTGACCACTGCCCATCGAAGTGGATGATCCCGCTTCGGCCGTAGTTCCCGGCATAGAACGCGTCGATCCGCTGCCGGAAGAACTGGAAGCCCGTGTGCAAAACGTGACGGCCGTGGGTGATGACGAGCGTGTCTTCGGCTTGTAGCACGGTACTGGGAAAGAGTTCTTGGGTGCCTTCATTAGCATTTCCGAGGGAACTCGCATAAGTGAAACCCTGAAGCGAAGGCAGACCCGGTCCGCGGTCGTTGGCGCCTGCAATGCCCAATTGCTGGCCCACATTACCCAGGCCGTTGGGTGATCCGCCGGTATTGGCTTTCACGTAATTGCCGCCCACCCGGACTTCGTTCACCAAAGTCGGACTAATCGTGCGCGTCCAGTCCAGTCCCAGGCTTTTCGTGGGAGAGTAAGAGAAGCTGTTGTTTGAGTCGAGGGGGAACGAGTTAGTGGTCGGGTTATTCAGCCGGCTCCAGGAAACGCGCCCAAACAAGCGGTCCTTCTCGGTGATGTTCGCATCGATCTTGACATCAAACTGGTCGCCCACGTCCGCGCTGCGGCTGGCGTTGAGCTGGTTGGCCGTGAGGCCAGACGAGATCGGCGCCGGATAGAGAGTCGACGAAGAGAAGAGGTTCTTGGCCACGGCGTCCTCGGTTAAACCCGCCGCGGCAAGGTTATTGTTAGGAATCAGCGCGCGGTGGCCGCTGGCATCCACATGGGTGGGGTCGTAGAGCTGGATGCCACCCTGACACACGCCGGCACTAAAGCCGCCGGGGCAGACCTCGCCGAAGTCGCCGGCCCGTTCATTCGCGGTAAAAACATTGACGGTGCCCACGGACGCCGGAAAATCAAAGCGTTCGCCCTGGTAATCGCCAAAGAAGAACAGCTTGTCTTTCTTGATGGGACCGCCGACGGTCCCCCCAAACATGTTCCAGCGACTCTTGGCTTTGGGGCTGTTATAGATGTTGTCGGACCACTGAGCGGCATTGAGGACGTCATTGCGCAGAAACTCGAAACCGTCCCCGTGAAGCGTATTCGTCCCCGATTTGATCGAGGCGCTAACAATCCCGCCTTGGAAGTTCCCAAATTCCGCAGGCGCGTTGTTGGAGATCATGTTGAACTCTTGAATTGCGTCCACGCTGGGAGTGTAGCCGACGAGGTTATCGGAGACTTGGTTGTTGTCAATGCCATCCAGCAAGAAGTTGTCGGATTGCTCGCGGTTGCCGTTCACAAAAGGCCGGCCACCGCTGGCCGTCGTCAGGCCACTGGTCATGCTGGAAGGATTGGGATTGGTGGTTCCCGGCGCCAGCATCGTCAACTCGATGTAGTTCCGTGTGGCCAGAGGAAGGTCTTCGTTAATTCTACCGGTAATGACCGTGCCAACCTCCATGGTGTCGGTTTGCAGCAGAGGCGCCGCGGCAGTAACTTCGACTTCCTGCGTCACCGCGCCAAGCTGGAGTTGGAAATCCACCCTCGCCTTCTGGTTCATTTCCAACGTGATGTCGCGGCGGACGGTCGTCGAAAATCCCTTCGCCTCCACCGTGAGGTCATATGTGCTGACGGGAAGGCGTGGCAAATCGAAGACGCCCACGTTGTTGGTTTTCGTGGTGTAGGGAACTCCGCGCAGGGTGTCTTGCGCCGTGACCGTCGCATCGGGAACAGGCGCACCAGACGGGTCGGTGACTGTGCCCGTAAATCCTGCGGTCACTTCCTGCGCTCGGAGTGTGGAGCCAGAATTGAACAGAAGCGCCGCCAGCACCAAAGCCCAGCAAAAACACGCAACTAAGACGCTGGTCGGTCCCCTCTCTTTAGACCTGGATTTTCCTTTCATGGATTTTTTCTCCTCGCTTTTTCTTTAGCTGACTCCCCGCGACCAAGACGCTTGAAGAAAACAACATGCAGTCGCTTGACCCGCTCCCGGGATTACCCTTTGAATGCGTCCCTCGGGCTTTTCCGGATGAGGCGGATATGGCCAGCGTGAGCGGGCTTTCTCATGCTGTTGTTGACTAGGTAACACGTCACCACTTCTAAAGCCTCACCGCTCTCTGGCCGAGCGTACAGAAAAACGAACCTCGCAAAATCAAGTTGTAGAGAACCTGGCCACCCGCGAAAATATATATCAGTGAAGAAGCGGCTTGTCAAGACTTTTTTTTAGTTCTACAATTAAGTGACTTGGTTTGCTCCAAAACGCTTGACTACTATGTGCCTTTTGACATATATATGGCGAGCTTGCCCCATCGAGGACCATCGGCCATGAAGCATGCGATCAGCAAGTGGGAACGCGACAAGCAACTTGTTCAGGCACTCATATGGCGGCGCGGCCCGACCTCCCGCGCCAAGATTCACGAGCTCACACGTCTTCAACGCAGTGACATTTCACGACTAGTACGAGAACTTCTCGACGAAGGCAAAGTGCTCCAGGCCGGCCGGGCGAACAACCCCATGGGTCGCAAGCGAGTCATGCTGCGTCTTAACGAAGACAGGGGTTTTGCGGTCGGCGTCGGCTTCGACGATCAAGGCGCCGCAGCGGCGACTACGGATCTCCATCTGCGCATAATCTCTATGGTTCGCGAGAGCACGCGTCTCGATGGTGGTATGGAGGGCCTGGTGGAGCAGCTCCTCGGCATTTCAAGAGAGGCGATCCGGCGGGCTGGAATTGATCCGAAAAAACTCCTCGGAATCGGAGTCGCTGGTTCCGGCTTGGTGAACAATCGTGAAGGCATGATGGTGATGTCTTCGACTATCGAGTTTTGCGAGCGGGTTCCTTTTCGCGAAATCTTTCAAAAGGAGTTTCGGGTTCCAATCTTCTTGGAGAACATTACCCGCGCCAAGACTCTCGCGGAAAGAACCCTGGGCGCCGGAGAAATGGCCGAGGATATGATTTACGTGGAGTACGGGCAAACCGGTATCGGGGCCGGAGTTATCATAGCGGGGAAGCCCTTTTACGGGTCCGGTTGCGCGGCAGGGGAGTTTGGCCACACGCACATCATGGTGGATGGGCCCGCATGCAAGTGCGGAAGCTTTGGTTGTCTGGAAGCAGTGGCGGGCGCGGCCGCGCTGGAAGGAAGAATCCGCAAGGCGATTGTAGAAGGAAGCCCGTCCGTGGCTTTGAGCCTGGCTGGAGGCGATGCCAACAGCCTTTCGGGCTGGACCGTTTTCCAGGCCGCAAGCTTGGGGGACAAAACGTGCAGCGTCATCGTCGAGCAGGCTGGGAACTATCTTGGCCTGGGGCTGGCCAATCTGGTCAATCTCTTCAACCCCTCCCTTCTGGTGCTCGACCAGCGGCTGAGCCTGGCGGGAGAAGGGCTGCTCGATCAGATCATCAAGGTAGTTCGGAGGCAAGCACTGCACCACTCAGCGCAAGGCCTGAAAATTCGATTCGGAAAGTTGGGGGACGACGCCAGTGTTCTAGGGGCAAGCGCTGTGGTGCTGGAAAGGCATTTCGAGATTCCGGCCTTAAAACCGCCCTGGTTTATGACCGAGGCGTTTCCCACGCTACCTCAAGAAGCCGCTGGGGGTCACGCCGCCCAGCGGTAGTCTACTGCGAGAGTGGATTCTCCTGAACCGCTCAAGTTTGTAATCTCACCCAAACAAAAGCCTTCACAAGTACTAAGGGTTGGTAGAGATAACAGCAGTGACAGATCGGCGACAAAGACAAAAGTTTACCGAAGAGCTTTAGATAGACGCGCCCGTAGTCTGCGACGAACGCCTCTGGCGCTGGTAGATCGAAGAGACTTCGGCCACGGTATTCAAGCGCCGTAATCTACCTTCCTACAGGCAAACACCCACTGACGTCGGACAGCCACCGTCCCCTTTGGCGATTATGCCTGGACCACGCTAGCCTTGATGACGCCGAACGCGGAAACAAAGGGCCTATACGAGGATGTGTACTTGATCACCAAAGCCGTTCGGAGGGCAAAAGCTATAGCTTAGAGGATCTTACTCAGATGACGCAATTCCTGAGTGGCACGGCTGGCACGCTGCGAGACGCGAGCTCGGGAGCAACCTGTACCGCTTGGGAGTCCCTGAGATGGTGATTAAGAGAATCCTTCGCCACGCGAATGTCAGCACGACGGCAACCTACTACATCAAGACCGCAGCCGACGACGTCCGCGACGCAATGATGAGGTTTGAAAAAAACCATCGCTGAGAATTCCTTATCGGACACCAATCGGACACTAAACAGCCATTCTAAGGAGGGAACCAGTAGAATTCAGTGAGGGGAATTAGCTGATAACTGCTTTTGTTTTTGTTGCTTGGCGGAGAGGCAGGGATTTGAACCCTGGGTACAGCTTTTGACCGTACAACGGTTTAGCAAACCGCCGCCTTAAGCCACTCGGCCACCTCTCCGCGACTGGCTTTTCAATAACTTATCCCCATTTGCTGTCCCCTGTCAACGTATACGACGACACCGGCGACGACAGTTCCGGAGTTTTGACCCCCAGGAGCTGACGGCGTGAGTAGTTCCTGGACGACTCACACTTGTCGACCCGTGAAAAAAAGTCGGTAAGCGACGTGCCGGGGTCGGCAAGACCTATCCAAACGGTAGCGCCATCAAACTAAATCAGAACTAAGTCGCTGGCAATTTGAATGGGCAGTGTGTATCCTTCGCAGACTAAAGATCGACTGTGTTGGGTAGACGTGGTTCTGGCGAGGGCTAGGTCACGAGTTTGTGCTCCAGTTTGTGCTCTTGCTGACGAGGCCAAGTTGGGTTAATACGGGCGTCGGACACCCTTGCCACTCTGACTGCGGTTCGTTTCCGAGGTAGAGCGACTTTTGATCCTCTACTTCAAGGTCGTAGTTGTTTTCCTCATCAAGCGTCACTGGCTGCGGTTGCGCGCAGACTCGGCGGCATTGAAATTGACGACCATCCTCCAATACTTTTCGAATGTTGTGGGAGTGCGCGTCAATACGGTGCGCTCCGGAAACCTGACGGCTTCCGATTATCTCCTAAACATCTAGTTTCTCGCTTCTGGCAGGGGTTCCGGGAATCCCTGCCCTTCTCCCCCCTCGATCCCCAGGCCGCGCAATATTGGCAATTGCTCTGCCACCTGTCAAATAATCCTTCACAGGTGTGCAATATTGAACAGAAATTCCCCATCCGGTGGATGTAGGATATGCCCCAAGATGCTGAACAAGTGACCATGCGGGGACCGTTTTCATAGTTTTCGAAAGGTTTCCCATGAATGGCATCACCTCTGATGATTCGGGTGTAGCAAGAACTGTTGGCAAGGAAAGTACTATGCCCAATGAAGGCCTGTTGTCGGTTGAGGTAAACAGGAATGACTTTGGCCTAATCCGACTCGAAAAACAGGTCATCGCTTTAACCGTAGCTGGCTACTCGAGTCAGGAGATCGCAAAGAGAATCGGCATCAGCGAACCGGCCGCCAGGCTGCACATCACTCGTATTTGTGACAAGCTACGCATCTCGAATGAATTCGAACTGATACTTTTCGCCCTCCATCATCAACTGGCTGACATCGACGAAGCATCTCCGTCCGATGACTGTCAAAGCCCGTGCCGGCGGTATTCGACGAAGCCCAGGCGGCGCAGTATTCGCAATTGCTACGCCACCCCAGGCTCGTCACAGAGCCAAGCTCGCGAATAATTCTTCCCATGTGTGCAATATTGAATAGACGGTCTCCGCCCAGGGCTTGAGGATTTAGGCTGTCGTCCTAAGATGCTGAGAGGGCGACCATGGTGGGACAACTAAACGGCCGGGTCCTGTTAGTAGACGACGATCCTCTTGTGCGAAGGCATGTCTCCGCATGCTTGGTGGCTGCGGGGTACGTCGTTCGGGTGGCGGCTGACGGTCTCGACGCGCTCGAAAAACTTCGCGCCGGACTCCCGGACTTGATTATTTCCGACCTCAACATGCCCCGCATGTCAGGGATTGAGTTTCTTGAGGTAGTGCGCAAACGCTTCCCTCAAATACCGGTCATTGTCATCAGCGCCGTAGCCGCCGATGAAATGCCAGAAGAAGTGGTCGCCGACGCTTACTACCACAAGAATGGACTCGGATTTGAGCAGCTCCTGCAAACCATTTCAGACCTAACCAGAAAACCTCCTCCACGAACTGCTCCCCCACACGTCGACAACAAACCAGTCCGGGCAAGATGGGACGGCGACGGGCACTACCGCCTGGAGTGTCCAGACTGCATGCGCTCGACCATGGTTCCTCGTGGTCCCAGCTTCACCCGCGGTGAGCACGTCACGACTTGCATCCACTGTTGCGGCGTCATCCACTTGCTGATCAATGACGGAGATTCTTCGGAGGGTGCGGCCGCATAACTCCACCCACTGCGCTTCTGACAACATCAAGAGGGGATCTGTGGCGCAAGGCGGGCGCGCATATCATGGGCCCCCATGAGCGTCCATCCACTTGGGGGTGGGCGACAAATTTGAATGACGATTTTGATGCTTGACTTCGCAACAACGAGTGTGCTATTTAGGCTTGTTGGTTTATGCACCCGTAACGGCTTCTTGACGCCCTCAGGGGGTGGTTATGGAGCGCGAAGAAAGTCAATTTTCAACTCCACGCAAATTGCTTGATTTTGTGGCCCCGGAAGGCGAGCGTGTGGAATACAAGAGGCGGACCGCTGTCTTTTCGCAAGGCGACCCCGCCGACCGTGTTTTCTACATCTTGAAGGGGAAAATAAAGCTCACCGTCGTTTCCAAACAGGGCAAAGAGGCAATCGTCGCGCTTCTTGATAGCGGGAGCTTCTTCGGTGAGGGATGTCTGGCGGGTCAGCCTCGTCGCATGGCCAGTGCTACTGCAGCCTCCGATTGTCTCCTTTTGAGCGTTGGAAAGAAAGCGATTATGCGCCTAGTTCAGCAGCAGCCGGAGTTCTCAGCGCTTTTCGTGACGTTCCTGCTTGCCCGGAATATCCGGTACGAAGAGGACTTGGTGGATCAGCTCTTCAACTCCAGTGAGAGACGCCTGGCACGCATTCTGCTCTTGCTGTCCCATTTCGGAAAGGAAGGTAGACCAGAAAGGATCGTCCCCAAAATCAGCCAGGACGAATTGGCGCAAATGGTTGGCACAACCCGGGCGCGGGTCAATCATTTTATGAATAAGTTCAGGACCCTCGGCTTCATTGATTACAACGGGGGTTTGGAAGTCAACAGTTCCCTCCTGAGTGTCGTCCTTCACGACTAGTCACGGCTCCAAGGGCTACCCGCACGCCCGAGACCATCCCCAACCCCCAATACCGAGTGGAACCAATCCTAACAGAATCATCAACGAGGTTTCCAATTTTCACCTCGCTCATAAGAGTTAAAGCATTTGCGACTCACCAAATCATGGGATTGCTCCTGTCTCAAGATCTACCTTCGGCTGGTAATGCAACAAAACTCCTGCCGCTCCAAGGCAACGCCTAGGCGGCTTTCGAGGAATTGCCGCTCGACGACCCGGACGTTCATGGTCTGCGCTAAGAAACAGTAGTTGTGCTCCCCTTTCTCTTGGCTTGGTACATCGCGGTGTCCGCATTCTTGATTAGGTTATCCGCATCGTGACCATCTTGGGGGTAGATACTGATACCAATGCTCGCGTTCAAATGGACATTACGCTCGGAGATGGCAAACGGCATCGCAAGCCCAGCGATTATCTTTTCCGCAATGAAGGCCGCATCTCCCGCCTCCGCGACTTCTGAAAGCAATATCGAATTCATCCCCACCATGGCGGCTTACGGTGTCCCCTGGGCGGGCCCACGTTCGTTTCCAAGAGGCTTGTCCAACCGGATGTGAATCTCATCTTGCGCCGGTTTCATCGGAGGGCGTGAGTCACTGAGAGCGGTGGCCCACTTCATAAGGAAGAATGAAGAACAGGGTGTGAAGGACGTCTTGCAACGATTTCGAGCTGTAGTGCTCCGAACATGCCGACAACATTTTCCGCCTGACCAGGGAGTTTGAGGGCAAGCGTGCTCTTTCTTTGAAAGGAGAGAAGGAGTACACTTAATCCATAGTGCTTAGTCCACAATAAATGATCCCCGACCAGTTGGTGGGGGAGAGAATTCGAAACTGGCGTGTTCATAGCCTCTATTCGACCGGGAGTGCGAGGTGCGGTTCGATGAAACTGAGGTCCCACGCTTGGCTCCTTCGAGTCCTTCTGCTTGTTCTCTGTCTCCCCGCTAAGGTGAGAGCGCAAACGACGACTTCGGGCGGGTTGACTGGAGTCGTAACCGATCCGAGCGGTGCGATTGTAAGGTTCATGCGAGCGAGGATCACGTACTTGCTGATTCTCTGCGCGCTCAGCGGCGCTTCGCTGTTGGCGCAGTCCACACTCGGGACCCTTCTCGGAACGGTGACGGACTCGAGCGGCGCGGTGATCCCCAACTGCGTCGTCAAGATCACGAATATCGACGAGGGCATATCGCGGACGGTGAAGACGGACCAAAACGGAAACTACGAGGCCCCCGACTCCAAGCCCGGCCGCTACACGATCGAGGCCAGCAACCCGGGGTTCAGGACCGAAAAGGTGGAAGGACTGAACTTGGTTTCTCGCCAGACGCTGCGCGTGGACGTAACCCTGCAGGTCGGAGAGGTCTCGCAGCAGGTGTTCGTGGAGAGCGCGGCTGGCGCCATCACCACCGAGACCGAGACGGTCTCTTCCACGTACACTACGCTGCAAATCACCAGTCTGCCGACAAACTACCGTGCCTCCAGCACCGGGAACAGCCCCTATTACCTGCTATCGATTTTGCCCGGAGTCCAGTCTGACAACAGCGGCAACCTGTCCATTCAAGGCGGCCTGCAGTCTCAGTCGCAGTTCACCGTGGACGGAATCTCCACCACCGATACGACGGGCAATTGGCCCATCAAGGACGCCTTCCCTTCGGCGGAGTCGATTGCCGAAATAAAAGTCCAGGGCGTGGGCAGCCCCGCCGAATTCGGCGCCCCCGGCGACGTCACCACCATCTCCAAGAGCGGCACCAACACGCTCCACGGAGACACTTTCTGGTACCACCAGAACGCCGCGCTCAACGCCATTCCCTTCGGCGCGACCTCCGAGCCCTCGGAGATCGCCAACGACTTCGGCGGCAGCCTGGGGGGCCCGGTGGTCATTCCGCACCTTTATAACGGCCACGACCGGACCTTCTTCTTTGGCACCTACGAAGGCTTCCGTCTCCCGCGCACCGGCGTCATCCAGAACAAAGTTCCCACCCAGGCCATGCGCGAAGGCGATTTGTCGGTCATCTGCGCGTCCGGGTTTAACGCGAACGGCCTCTGCAATGACACGGACGCGAGAGGGAACCGGATCGATCAAATCAGCAATCCCGCCACCGGCCAGCCGTTCCCGGACAACCAAATCCCATCGGCAATGATTAACTCCGTGGCCTCAGGGGTCCTCAGCCTGTATCCCATGCCCAACAACGGAGGGGCATTCACGAATAACAACTACAACGTGAACGTGCCGGCGAGCTACACCTCCAACGGGTTCGACATCCGGGGCGACCAGTATTTTGGGTCGAAGCTCTCCGTCTTCGGAAGGTATACGTATAAGAATGTCAGCAACCTGTCGCCGACGGAGCTGCTGATCCCCTCCTCCAGCGACTTCGAGAACATCCGCATGCTGGTTACCTCCGGAACCTACACGTTCTCGCCGACAATCCTGAACGAATTCCGCTTCGGTTTCACCGACGACCATTTCGGGAACTCGAACCCCTTTAACGGTCAAGCCTTCACCAACAGCCTGGGCTTGCAGAACATCAGCCAGCACATCTTCTTTAACGGCGTAACGGAAGTGGACTTCAGCGGCGCCAGCGGCATCCAATCTCTCAATGTCGACCGGCTGAGCGGCATCAACCAGGCGCGGACTTACGAGTTCAACGACAACCTGACCTGGACCAAGAGGCGCCACACCTTCAAGTTCGGGATGGACTTGCAGATGATTCGCGCCGTGACCCCGCTGAGCTTCTTCGGCGCGGACAACTACGGCACTTTCGGTTTTCAGAACACCTTCTCAGGATACGACTTCAGTGACTTCCTGCTGGGCTACCCCGCCACGTCGGACTTGGACACCGTCAGCCAGGACAACGACGGGCGCAGCCGCCACTGGGCCCTCTTCACCGAGGATAGCTTCCGCGTCAGCCGTCGTCTAACGCTAGAATTAGGTTTGCGCTGGGAGTATCACCCCGGATACATCGACGCCGGCGGCAACATCGGCAACTTCGATCAATCCCCCCTCCGATCCGGCTCCGTAGTCTATCCCGACGGTTTTGCCAACCTTCTGGCGCCCGGATTCCTGCGGTCGTTTGACGCCTGCCCGACGACGGCAGTCCCACTGACCGCCAGCGATCCCACGTCGCTCAACGGAGCTCCTTGCACGCCGGTGCTCTCCGCTTCGCAGGCCGGCCTGCCGGAGGGACTGCGCACCACCTCGAAGCGCTTCCTGCCGCGCCTAGGCGTCGCCTACAAGCCGTTCGACAACGACAAAACTGTGGTGCGAGGCGGCGTAGGCGCCTACGAGGCTGCCAGCCTGGGTTCCATCTACTATGCCCTCACCGGGACTCTGCAGTCCTATACCGACTCGTTCCTCAACACCGTGGGGCCCGACGGCACCCCCGTCTTCGCTTGGCCACAAACCAGCACCGGTGGATCGGGCATCGGCGCGCCCCAATACGGCAGCGACTCCTTCGACTTCGCCACTGCCATCAACTGGAAGGAGCCCTATTCGCTGCAATGGAACCTTTCGGTGGAACGCGAAGTCGGCCTCAATACCGGCCTGCGCGTCTCTTACATCGGCATGAAGACGACGCAACTGGTGTGGGCGCCCGACGACAATCAGTCAAATTCCTCGTTGATTCCGTTCGCCGATCAACCTCTGAGCAGCCGCCCCTATCCGAACTGGGGGGTTGTGAACACGCGGGCGGTCGGCGCCACCGCCAACTACAATGCGCTGCAGATCGAAGCCAACCGGCGGCTCCGCAAGGGGCTGACCTTCGACTCCACTTACACATGGTCGAAGAACCTGGCCGACAATCAGGGCCCTCAAGCCAACGACGGCTTCTGCGACGAGGTCTCCTGCCATCTTTCGGCGGACCTCTTCGATCGCCGCAGCGAGTACGGCAACACATTCGGTCCGCGCCGGCATAACTGGACCAGCACGCTGATCTACCAGTTGCCCTTCGGGCGTGGCCAGCGATTTGCCGGCGGCGCCAACGGCGTGCTGAACGCCGTCATCGGCGGGTGGCAGACCAGCAACATCTTGCTCGTCCAATCGGGCCCGTTCTTGTCGCCGCTCTTCGCAGGCGCTGACCCTTCGGGGACCGGCTCGGGTACCTTTGACGGCCGTGCGACCCACCCGGACCGCGTTGGCTCAGCCTATCCGGGCTCTCAAAACTCCAGCCAATGGTTCCTGTCCTCCGGCTTCGCCTGCCCGGGCGGTGATTGCTCGGTGGGCACAAGCCTCGCCCATCCGCCTATCGGCCGCTTTGGAACCTCGGGGGTCGGCATTCTGGAAGGCCCCGGCACCATCAACTGGGACTTCGCCCTCTCCAAGAGCTTCCCCCTCACCGAGCGCGCCAAGCTCAAGATCGAAGTCTCCTTCGTCAACGTTCTCAATCACGTCAACCTGGGGAATCCGGACATGACCTTTACGGATCCCAACAACCCTAGCCAGGGACTCTGCGGCTTCGGCTGCATCACCTCGGCCCAGGGCCTCTACCAGTTCGCCGGGGCGCGCACCGGCCAGATCGGGGCGCGCATCGACTTCTAAGGACAAGTAAAGCTCGCCGCCAGCTTCAGAAGTTTTCCATCATCCACATGTTGCCGCTCATGGTCCGGCTCTGGATCGCCAGGTGGCGGCCATCCGGGGATGGGAAGGCGAGTATATCGCCAGTAGCCCCGGTATTCTCCCGAAGGACATGCGAGTTCCCCTGAAGGTCCACGTACAGAAGCACGCTTGCACCCCTGACGTTGGCAACAACAAATAATCCCTTGCCATCTGACGCCCACGTGAATTCCTGGAGGTTATCCCAACCCTTTACATTGATCTGCTGCACGGCCGGGCCGCGCACAGAGAGAATGTAGACCGGGCCTGCCGGGCTTCGGGTCGCCGCAATGCGCGTGCCATCCGGGGAAAGGTCTGAGAACCAATCGTTGTCGTTCGGATCGAGAGCAAAGCGGGCGAGCTCGGGGCCACGTCCTTTCAAAGGATCGAGAGTCGTTATGATCTCCTGGGTGCGATCATCACTTGGTTCGGCAATCGCACACAGCTCAGACGGGGATCTTGCACACATAATGAGACTGATAGGTCTGCCCGTGAAGAGCTCCTGAGGCGGCCCGCCATTTATGGAGACGCGCATAATTGGTTGCGGTCTTGTTCCCAGTGGCTCCCGCAGATCTCCAGCGCCGAAATAGAGAATCCACTTGCCGTCCGGAGTCAGGCGAGCGTCTCGGCTAAACCCCTCTGTGACAAGTGGCTTTGCGGTTTCCTGGTCCAGGGACTGTTTGTAAATCCCAGGGCTGCCGGCGCGATCCGAGATGAGGAGAACTTCCTTGCTATCTGCTGTCCAAGGCCCAACTTCATCCGAACTCTCGCTCAGCGGGAAATGCCTCAAATTGAGGATGCGCGTTCCGCCCGCGGCCAACTCGGCCATGTACGGAATCATGTGTGACGCCCATTTCAAGAATGCGAGCCGCTTGCCATCAGCAGTCGCACTCGTGTTGCCCACACAGTACCCAGTCCAGTTTGTCAGGCGCCTCGGCTTTTCGATGAGTTGCCCTGTGCCTGGGTCAGCGCGCACGGTCCAGTAGTTACAGTTAGATACGTCGAGGTTTGGACTGGGTTCTCTCACGGAGTACAGCAACTGCCCGCTTGGTAACCAAGATATATCCATTATGTTTTTCATCTCGGAAGGAGAAAGCAGCCTGATGGGAGGCCCTCCGTTCAGGTCGCGGCTCAGGAGACTGTCTCCAGACTTGTCGGTCTTGATGTAGACGACCCGTTGTCCCTGCTCAGCCCAAAAACATGCGGCAATTGCACTACTCTCGTCCGCATCAAGTAACTTTCGTTCGAGTTCTCCCGTGGGCGCCATCAACCAGACTTCGAGTTCGCCGAAGCGACCCTTGTTAGAGCCAACCGCAATGGAGCCGTTTGGAAACACTGACCGTGCAACGGCTTCGCTGCGAAGCTTGCGCGGTGCGCCGCCGAGCACCGAAACCATCCAAATGCTCGTGTCCTGCGAACTCCAGAGACTGGGATCCTGGGCAGAAGGATGGGCATTAGCGACAAACCTGGCACTATCCGGAAACCAGGCGGTGGGGACAATCTCCCACTGCGCATTTTTGCTATTCAATCCTTCGGACTGGGGAACAGCGTGGGTCTCGCCGGTTTCAAGAAGCTTGATATACATGCCATTGATGTCGGTGTAGGCGAGATATTTGCCGTCGGGAGAAATGGCCCCGCTTGTCACGCGGTTCTCGAAGGAGTTAAAGGTGAGTTGCG
>Ga0326728_10009522_pt1 | contig 23335 bp, 19 predicted proteins | sample MB3enrmetagenome_FD_207602 | JGI IMG/M metagenome (GOLD analysis project Ga0326728, IMG submission 207602) | Lab enriched peat soil microbial communities from McLean, Ithaca, NY, United States - MB31MN | ecosystem: Environmental > Terrestrial > Soil > Wetlands > Peat | place: USA: New York... | reverse complement strand
GAGGAATGCTCCTAACCAGTGTACGCGAGCAATTCGGGGATGGTTCCCTAAGTTTATTAAAACCTGCTGTCGGGACAGAAGAGCTATATTTTTGTTCGCCGCCGGTGACCTTGCCGCAAATGTTGCGTCCAACGGCCAGAGAACCGTCCAACTCGCCTTGCTCTGCGCATCTGGGGAACCGTAAAATAGAGCATCGCAGGAGTATTGAAAGGCCATGTTGCAGTTCAGCCGCCGTTTTTTCTTCGCCGCACTCGGTTGCGGATCGATTTGCTTTTCCGCCGCTACGGTAGCAGCCCAGACGGCTGCAACGTCCACCTCAACCCAGCAACAGGCTGCACCCGACGGCAAACAAAGCCAGCCGGTCGATCCGCTCAAACGGCAGTTGCCCGACAAACAACGCTACCAGGCGCAGAAAGAACTGCGCCGGGAATTGAAGGGCCCCTACAAGACTTGGCTGAACGAAGAAGTACCTTACATCATCACCGACGATGAGCGGAAGGCCTTCACGAGCCTGAGCAACGACGAAGAGCGCGAGTCGTTTATCGAGAATTTCTGGCTGCGGCGCAACCCCAATCCGGATTCGCCGGAAAACGAGTTCCGCGAGGAGCACTTCCGGCGTATTCAGTACGCCAACGATCACTTCGCCGCTGGCAAGCCGGGATGGAAGACCGACCGCGGCCGCATCTACATTATGTGGGGCAAGCCGGATTCGATCGATTCCCACCCCTCTGGTGGCATGTACGAGCGGCCCATGGAAGAAGGCGGCGGCGAGACGTCCACCTTCCCCTTCGAGACCTGGCACTACCGCTATCTGGAAGGCGTTGGCGATAACATCGATCTGGAATTCGTGGATACCTGCCAGTGCGGCGACTACCACTTCACTATTGACCGCAGCGAGAAAGACGCTTTGAAGATGGTGCCCGGCGCCGGCCTCACGCAGTACGAGGAGATGGAGCACAAGGACAAGACCGACCGATTCAAGGGCAGCGGCCTCGAGCAATTGGGCAACGGCCCCATGGCCCAGCAGGATCAGAGCAAGGAGTTCGACCGCATCGAGCTGTCCGCCAAGATCTTTGCTCCGCCGCCGATCAAGTTCAAGGATCTGGATGCCTTCGTCACCGAGCACAAGGTGCTCACCGGCCCGCCGCTTCCTTTTGACGTGCGCACCGACTTTGTGAAGGTCACCGACAGCATGGATCTGGTGCCGATCACCATCCAGTTGCGCAACAGCGATATCACCTTTGTGACCAAAGACGGCGTCTCCAAGGGCGTGGTCAACATCTTGGGCAAGGTGACGACGATCATGCACAAGACCGTGCAGACCTTTGAAGATACCGTCGAAGTCGACGAGCCGGCCGAGCTGCTGGAAAAAGCGCGCAACGGCCAGCGGCTTTACTGGAAGGCTCTGCCGCTCAAGCCCGGAAGTTACCGGCTCGATATTGCCATCAAGGACGTGAACAATCCAGATCACATCGGCATCTACGGCAAGGGCATTGAAGTTCCTACCTTCCAGGACGACAAATTAGGCGCCTCGTCGTTGATTTTGGCCGACCAGATGTACACCGTTCCTTCGCGGCAGATCGGTGGCGACAAATTTGTGATCAGTAATACTTTTGTCCGTCCGCGTGTGACCTCCAACGCGGCCACGCCGGTCAGCTTCCGGCGCAATCAGGATTTGAACTTCTGGATGCAGTTCTATAATCTTGGTATCGACGATGCCACCAAGAGTAATTCAGCCACTATTACCTACCAGATCGCGGACGCGGCAACGGGGACAGTGATTCTGGAGAAGAAGTTGGAATCAAAGGACTTAAGCGCACATAGCGACCAGTTGACAGTGGAAAAAACCTTGCCCATGGCGGGACTGCAGCCGGGCAAGTACAAGGTGACGGTGAAAATAAATGACGCAATTTTGAAACAAGAGATTGCGCAATCGGCACCTTTTGTCGTCGAATAGTAGACATTCCCAGCAATAGCTAGCCGGACACGAGAATCAGGCGCGCTGCTGGGAATGATTCCAGGAAAAACGCCAGAGACGCGGCGAGGGTTTCCGATCTGTTCATGAAGCGTTGTCCTCATCTCGCCGGAATTGTGGTACTGATTGCCTGTGGTGCCGCTCTCTGCTGGAGCGCGCCTCCAGCAACGGTATCAGGAGTTGTGCGCGATTCCTCTGGCGTGCCACAGATTGGCGCAGAGGTACAGTTGCTGCGTCCCGACATGACGGTTGCCGCCATGGCCTACACCAATGGCCAGGGCCGGTATCTGATGACCTCGCTGATGCCCGGCAAATACGCGCTCAAGGCCATGGGTGCTACTTTCCTGCCCTCGCTGCGGGAAAACGTCAAAGTGCGCAGCGGCACGGTCGTTAATCTCACCCTCAATACTCTCTATGAAGTGATCCAGTGGCTGCCCGCCGAGCCTCGCGCCGGCAATGCGCAGAGCGACGATTGGGCCTGGACGCTGCGTTCGGCCGCCAACCGGCCTCTGCTGCGATGGCTTGAAGACGGGCCGCTGGTGGTGGTCTCCGATGGTTCAAGAAAAGCGCCCAAGTTGAAGGCCCGCCTGATGGCCATTGGCCAGGAGGGAACCTTTGGCGAGAGCGGCGAACGGATCTCGGCGACGGTCGTCGATACGCCCTCTGACAGCCGCGAGTTGCTGGCCCGCGTGGACTTCGATCCCGGCTCGGACGCCAACATGGAATCGATGCTGGGCTTCCGCCAGGATCTGGGTTTTTCCGGATCGGTGCAGTCGCTGGCGGCTATCAACATTGAGCCGGAGGTTGAGTCCGGCGGCAGCCAGGGCCTGCAAGAGGCCATGATCCGCAACGCCGAGACGAAGCATTTGGGCGACACCATCGAGGCCGAGGCCGGCTCGGAGATTGTCATGGGACGGATGCAAGGAGCCTCCTCCAGCACCGTAACAGCGATGTTGCCCTTTGCCACTGCCGCCTGGCGCAATGGCGCCTCTACGGTGCGCTACCGCATGGCAACTTCTATCGCCGGGCAGGGCGAGGCCTGGATGCCCGCCGTCAGCGAGCGCAATGCCCGTCTGGTCATCGAGCACGGACTTCATCAGGAAATTGGCTTTGCGCGGCGCACCGAAACCAACGGAGTATCGGTGCTGTTCTTCTCCGACAAGATGGAGAATCCGGTCATCGAGGCCATGGGCCATTTTGCCGGCGGTTCCACCGTGCCGGTCAGTGGCCAAGCGCTCTTCGATACCACCAGCGATCTGCTGCGCGCGGCCGGTCCCGGTTTTTCCACGACCGGTGTTGAGGCCAGCGTGGAACGCCGTCTGCCCGGCGGCAACAACGTTCGCTTGAGCTATGCCAGTGGCGGAGCGCTGGTGATGCCGGCGCTGCCCCGGCAGGTTTCCCTCCGCGAGGCGTTGGCTGCGGCCCGGCCCCGGCGCGCCCAAACCTATTCCATCACGCTCTCGGGGACACTCGACGGCACCGGAACCCGTTGGCGGGCCAGTTACCGTTGGCAGGCCGACGATACCGTCACTCCGGCCGACGCCTACGCGCAGGACGCCTCGGCACCCTTCCTCAATGTGCATCTTTGCCAGCCCATCCGGCTGGTTCACGATGGATCGACGGGCCTGGAGGCACTGATCGATGCCCGCAACCTTCTGGCCCAGGGCTATCAGCCGTTCATCCTCGGCGACGGTTCGCTGCTCATCTTTGCCCAGCAGCAGCGCAGCCTCCGTGCTGGCCTGGCATTCACCTTCTGAAATCCCATCCCAAGACAGTCCGGTTCCTGCATTGTAGAATGCAAGCGATAGACTAATTTTTTCTTTCGCAATCTGCTGACGCCCCAAGCGGTGGAATTGCCTGCTCATTTTTCCTTGTCAGCACAATAATTGAATGGATGATTTTGCGATGAAGAGTGTGTGGCTTGGCTTTTTTGCTTTTCTTTTGGCCGGTTTGTCCGCTTCTGTTTCAGTTTCCGCGCAGGCCCCTGTGGTTTCCGCGTCCCAGCCGTCCGATCCGTTGCGCGCGGGGTTTCTCAATCCGCCCAACGGCGCCCGGCCGCGCGTCTGGTGGCACTGGATGAATGGCAACATCTCCGAAGAGGGCATCAAGCTCGATCTGGAGTGGATGCAGCGTGTGGGACTGGGCGGCGTGACCATCTTCGAAGGCGCCATCAACACGCCTCAAGTGGTTCCGCAGCGGCTTGTTTACATGACGCCGGAGTGGAAGCAGGCACTGAAAACCGCCGTCACCACGGCGCGCCAGCTCGATATGGAAGTAGCTATCGCCAGCTCGCCCGGCTGGAGCGAGACTGGCGGTCCCTGGGTTCCCGCCGAACAGGGCATGAAGAAGATGGTCTGGAGCGCGACGCGCCTCCAAGGCGCCAAGCTCTTCAACGGCGTGCTGGCCCATCCGCCCGAAGAGAGCGGAACATTCCAGAACCTGAGCCTTGCCCCGCGCAAGACTCCCGAAGGCAAAGAGATTCCTCTGCCGCGGTTTTATAGCGACGTCGCGGTGATCGCCTACAAGATTCCCGAGGGCGACAAGACGCAACAGGAACTCGATCCCACGGTTACCTCCAGCAGCGGCTCGGCGAACGCCGCGGCGCTCTCTGATGGCGACGTGAGCACGGTGGCCCTTACGCTGGCTCCGAGCGCGGCGGGCCATGAGGGCTGGATCGAGTTCGACTACGGCAAGCCGCAGACCATCCAGGCTGCGACCTTGGTCAGCCTGAACGATTTCATCAGTGTCTTCGACCATGAGAGCAAGGCCGTTGCGCCGCGCTTTGAGGCCAGCGACGATGGCGTGAACTTTCGCAAGATCGCCGATTTCGGTTTCTCCAGTCTCATCGAGCGCACTATCGCCTTTGACGCTACCACCGCCCGCTACTTTCGCGTTGTTTTTCCCGCGCAGCCCGAGGGCATTGCCGAGCACGAGCACAAGATCACCGAGCTGGTGCTGGCCAGCGGCGCGCGGATGAACGAATGGGAGAAGCGCGCCGGCTTTGCCAACGCGCGCGACTTTTTCTTGATCCGCGATCCCAAGATCGCCCCTGGCTCTGCCGTGGCCACCAGCGACGTGATCGATCTGACTGGCAAAATGGCCTCCGACGGAACTCTGGAATGGACGCCGCCCGAAGGCCAGTGGATGATCTTGCGCATCGGCAGCTCATTGACCGGCCACATGAACGGCCCCGCGCCGGCCGAGGCTACCGGCCTCGAAGTCGATAAGCTGAACCGCGACTACGTGAAAAACTACATCGATGGCTACTTGAAGATGTATGCCGATGCCGTCGGCGAAGACCTGATCGGCAGCAAGGGAATCTCTTACCTGCTCACCGATAGCATCGAAGTTGGCCCGCAGAACTGGACTGACGATCTACTCAAGGAGTTCGAGCAGCGGCGCGGCTACGATCCGCGGCCCTGGCTGCCGGCGCTGACCGGTGTGGTGCTCAAGAGCGCCGAAGACACCGGCCGTTTTCTTTGGGACTATCGGCGCACCATCGGCCAACTGCTGGCCGAGAATCACTATGGCGCCATCGCCGATGACCTGCACAGCCACGGCATGAACTACTACAGCGAGGCGCTCGAGTATCACCGTCCCTCGCTGGGCGACGACATGGAGATGCGTAGCCAGGCCGATGTGCCCATGGGCGCGATGTGGACCTACGCGGGCCAGCCGGGGCCGGATATTGATTTTGTCTCCGATCTGCGCGGCGCTGCCTCGGTGGCGCATATCTATGGGCAAAATCTTGTGGGCGCCGAGTCGATGACCTCGCGTGGCCCAGCCTGGTCGTTTTCGCCCAACAGCCTGAAAAAAGTCGCCGATCTCGAATTCGCCTTGGGCGTCAACCGCTTCGAGATTCACGAGTCGGCCCACCAGCCGGTGGCCGAGATGGCGCCGGGACTGACGCTGGGCCAATATGGCCTCTGGTTCAACCGCAACGAAACCTGGGCCAGCGAGGCGCGGCCCTGGGTCACGTATCTGTCGCGCTGCTCCTATCTGCTGCAGCAGGGCCGCTTCAGCGCCGATGTAGCTTATTTCTACGGCGAAGAGGGACCGCTGACGGCGGTCTTCGGATGGTCGCCGGTCGCCGACGCGCCCGACGGCTACAGCTTCGATTTCGTCAACAGCGACGTGCTGTTGCACCGGCTCTCGTTCAAAGATGGCAAGCTGGTTGCTCCCAGCGGCGCTAGCTACAGCCTGCTCTATCTCGGCGGGCGCAGCCAGCGCATGACGCTTGCTGTTCTACGGCAGATCGAAAACCTCGTCAAGCAAGGCGCGGTTGTCGCCGGCAGCCGGCCCACGGACTCGCCGAGCCTGGCCGATGACCAACAGGAGTTCCAGCGCATCGCCGACCGGCTCTGGGGGCGGCTGAATGTGGCGGCAATCCGGCGCGTGGGCAAGGGTAGAGTCTACACGGGCAAAAGCGCTAACGAGGTGCTCGCCGATCTCGGCCTGCCGCGCGACTTCGATGTCGCCCAGCCCGAGCCCGGCAGCGAACTGATGTTCGTGCATCGCCAGCTAAGCGACGGGGAGATTTATTTTGTCGATAACCGCGCCAGCCGCGCCCAAGATGTGAACGCGACCTTCCGTGTTTCCGGCAAGGTGCCCGAGCTGTGGGACGCGGCGACCGGCGAGGCGCGGCCTGCCGCCTATTCCATCGCCAACGGCCGCACCACAGTGCCGCTGCATCTCGATCCCGACGGCACGGTCTTTATCGTCTTTCGCGAGGCGGCAAAAACAAACGTGCTGCAACTGCCCGAACCCCATGAGACCGCGCTTGCCGCGCTCGATGAGGAACTCAACAAGCATTGGCTGGTCACCTTCGAGGCCGGCCGCGGCGCTCCGGAGACGGCGGTCTTTGACACGCTCGGTTCATGGGCCGATAGTGCCGATTTCGGCATTAAGTATTTTTCCGGTTCGGCCTCGTATGCCAAATCCATCGAGATTCCCGAGGACGCCATCGCTCCGGGCGCGCGCGTCTGGCTCGATCTGGGCGATGTGCGTGAGATCGCCGAAGTCGCCGTGAACGGCAAGTACATGGGCATTTATTGGAAGACGCCATTCAAGATCGATGTGACCGGCGCCATCAAGCCGGGCCGCAACCGGATCACGATTCAGGTGACGAATCTGTGGGTCAACCGCATCATCGGCGATCAACAAAGTTGGGCGCCCAAGAAGTATGCCTTCGCGTCCTTCCAGCCCTACAAGGCAGATTCACCGCTATTACCCTCGGGATTGCTGGGGCCGGTGCGGTTGCTAACGACTGTGCAATAAGAGCGAAGAGTATCCAGGACGGTAACACTACAAGAGCAAAGTGATGCAATGCTTGACGGAAAAGGTAGCTATTCTGGTTCTTGGAGAATTTTTTCGACAAGCCTATACAGCGTTGTTCCTGTACTTCGCGGCCAATCTGTGCAAGCAGGAGTGTCTCGTTTTCTTGCTCTCTTGGCGGCTTCTTTGATTCGGTCGCGGGTAAAATCGCTGGTGTTGATGTGTTTGTTATATTTGGGCAAATATTTATGGAGCCTTGTATTGCAATCGTCCCCACTCGAGATGCCTGTCGCGTCTTCAAAGTGCAGTAGTAGCCAGTATTCAAACTTTGGGTTGCTTAGCGCAAAGCCATAATTTTCGCTGGTTTGTGACCATGCATGTAGTTCCGATAAATGTTTCTCAAGCCACGAGTCTCGATCGACCACCACCCAAACTTCGTCGCGTTTTCGGATGTGCTGTTCACGGATGTAGTCGTGCGCCTGCTTGAGCGCATCCTTCGGGGGAAGATTATGGCGATGTCTGAGGCATTTGATATGAACAATGCTTTCATCATTGAACAGCGCGAAATACTCCTGCTCTGTAACCGTGCCTTCGGCTACGATGACGAACATGCGCTTATAACGCCGTTCACCGAGCTTGCGGCGAAAGCGGGAGTTCATTGTGCCACCGCGTCTTCTTCACATGGACGGTGAATGCTCCGAATTCGGGGAATCCCTCCCAGCCTCCCTTGCAAATAGCTTTTGCGAATATCCTTATCTCTGCGCACATCGCTGAATTCGCTAAATGCAACCAGTTTCGATGCTCCTGATTGATCCCGTTCCGCGACCCAAATTTCGTCGCGACGGAACAGATCCTGGGTCAAGAGGCTTACGTCGTGAGTAGTAAAAATGAGTTGTGCACGTGAAGGTTCCTTTCTGTCTAGTGCTAAATAACGTTGCAAAAGCTCTCTGGTCAAGAGTGCGTGCAGGCTTCGATCCAGTTCGTCGATGACGAAAATGCGGGGCCGGTCCTCTTCAAGGAAAAGGAAAGCCGGCACAATATCAAATAGGCGTTGAGTTCCATCCGATTCTTCTTCGAGATCAAAAGGTATCTCTTCTCCTCGCGCATTCCGGTGCATTGGAGTTAATCGCTGACCAACGATTGCACCGTTCTCTTTACGCAAAGAGATTCCCGGGAGCCATGGAAGTCCGTCGTAGGTCTCACCCTCTTTTAGGTCTGCGGACAAAGTTTCTACAAGAGCTTTGGACAATGCATCTTCTGGAAGAATCTTCTTTTGCTGAAATGAAGCGATACCGGAATCAAGTTCGCGCATTCTTATAACAAACTTGTCGTGCAGTGGGTGCCCCTCCCTTGTAATTCTCATAAGGCTGAAGGATGAGTCAGGAAAAATCAGTTGGAGGTGAACGAACCAATCGTAAACCGGCTTGAATTCCGTCAATTTCTGCGAAATAGAATTGCTCAAAAAAAGTTGGTTATCGTGCGTCCCGCGAAATGCAAACTTCTGTTCCTCGCCGTTTTGAATTTTCGGGGATAAGTAGAAATCTTCCGGCTTGTCCGTGCGAAGGAATAAGCGCTCTTCACTTGCTCCAATACGCTTGAGTTCCTCGCGCAAGACTTTTTTCGTGCTCAAAGAAAAGCTGTATTCATAGACGGAATCTTCAACCAGAATCGAAATGGCAAAACTGGTTGGACGGCTATCCTCTCCTTCTTCCAGACGAAAAGGCCGGATCGGAATCGATGCGTCGGGCTTCGGCGGATTCAAAATGAATTGTTCAACAAAGCGGATCGCTTTTATCAAATTGCTTTTCCCGGACGCATTCCCGCCATAAATTGCTGCGATGGGCAATAGCTTCAAGTCCAGAGGAGAGATGTGAGTCACATGATGCGGATGTTGCTTCTCGCGCGTAGCAATCATGTTTAGAATTGCCTCATCACGGAACGACATCCAGTTGGTTACAGAAAGGCTCAGCAGCATTTTTCCCTCCTGGGAGGTAAAATCTCCCAGAACCGTTCAAATATAGACGTTTTTTGTGGAGATTTGTACCATTTGAGAGAAATTATCTCGTGAACTGTCCAATGCGGTCTGTGCCGGCTAACACAGACCAGTTCTGGAATATGCGGAAAATCGTTTTTTCTGTGCAGCTTGCGGCTCTTAGTGCTCTTCTTTGCCCGGCCGCAGCATCAGCTCGCGGATGGCCTCGCGCGGGTTCTTGCCCTCGTTGAGGATCAGCTCCATCTGCTCGGTGATGGGCATCTCGATGCCGCGTTTGCGCGCCAGGCCCAGCGCGGCGCGGGTGGTCAGCACGCCCTCGGCGACCTTGCCGCCCAGCGACTCCAGAATCTCGGGCAGTTTGCGGCCCTGGCCCAAAGCCTGGCCGACGGTGCGGTTACGGCTCAAGCTGCCGGTGCAGGTCAGCACCAGATCGCCTACGCCACTGAGCCCGGCAAGCGTCTCGCGGCGCGCTCCGCAGGCCACGGCCAGACGTGTGATTTCGGCGATGCCGCGGGTAATCAGCGCCGCCGCCGAGTTATTCGCCAGCCCGGCTCCGGCGGCAATGCCGGCGGCAATGGCGATCACGTTTTTCAGTGCCCCGCCCAGCTCCACGCCCACCATGTCAGTGGAAGTGTAGAGCCGCAGCGTCTCCGACGAAAACTCGCGCTGGATCAGCGCCGCCGTGGTGTGATCTTTGAAGGCCACTGTCAGCGCCGTGGGCTGGCCCTGCGCCACTTCCTGCGCGAAGCTGGGGCCAGAAAGCGCGCCGATGGGCAAAGAGCAGGGAACAGGGAGCAGGGAACAGGGAGCAGAGAGTGGAACTGTAGGGGCTGTGCCTTGTCCCGGCGCAGCTTTGCCTAGGCACTCGGCGATCACCTCGGTCATGCGCAGGTAGGTCTGGTTCTCAACGCCCTTGGTGGCGCTTAAAAGAATCTGGCCCTCGCGCAGATAAGGGCGCAGGCGGCCAAGCACCGGGCGCAGAAACTCCGAGGGCACCACCGAAAGCACGATCTCGGCCTCGGCGACAGCCGTGCAATCGCCGGTTACGGCGAGGGTTTCCGGCAGCGGAAAGCTGGGCAGAAACTGCGTATTTTCGTGCGCGCCGAGAATCTGGCGGGCCAGTTCGTCGCTGTGGGCCCAGAGTGTAACCTGGTGGCCTTGGCGGCGATGGAGGCTGAGCGCCAGGGCCGTTCCCCAGGCGCCGCAGCCGAGAACAACAATGCGGCTCATGCGGTCTTTTTTGCTCCAAAGCGGGATTCCGTGCCTGCCAACAGGCGGCGGATGTTTTGGTCGTGCCTGGCGACGATCAGCAGCGCGATGGCTCCTTCAGCCACAAAGTAGGCCGGTGGGCGTGGCCCGGAGACCAGAAACCAGGCGAAGATGGGAAAGCTTAGCGCGCCGACGATCGAGGCTAGCGAGACATAGCGGCTGAAGGCGAAGACCACGGCAAAGAGGCCGATGGCGGCCAGCGCGGCCCAGGGCGCGGCGACCAGAAAGACGCCAAATGCCGTTGAAACGCCCTTGCCGCCGCGAAATCGCAGCCAGACGGTGAAGATGTGGCCGGCCACCGCGGCCAGCGCCGCAATGGCCTGGGCCGTGCGCAGCGGTGTGCCGGGCATGAGCAGCGTGCCCAGCCAGCCGCCCAGCCAGACTGCAGCCGAGCCCTTCAGTACGTCGAGCAGAAAGGTGAGGGCGCCCAGCCCCTTTCCACCGGCGCGCAATACGTTGGTGGCGCCAATATTTCCACTGCCCACCGCGCGCACGTCTTGGCGCAGAAAGATACGGACTAACAGATAGCCCGTAGGAATGGAGCCCAGCAAATAGGCCGCGGCAAGAATCGCAAAAATTGCAAGAGGCATAACGTGTGAGTTTAGCAGGTGAGGGGTATGGAGCGCGGCGTGGAAATGGAGCGAGACAAGGTAGAAGAAATTACGATGTGCCTCGGGCCGCATCTCCTGGTCATCGAATCCCAGAACGGCAGTGATTCACTTCAATAACAAATTGTGTGCAGTCTACCCTGTATTTGCTATGATTTACCGATCTGACATGGAGTGTGTTTTTATGAAACGATTTGTAATCTCGATTCTGCTGCTGTCCCTGGCCGCGCCGGCATTTGCTTCGACGCACAAAGAAAACTACAACGTTTCCTGCAACGAATTGTGGCGCGCCCTCAAAGACGCACTCAGAAATTCTGGCAAGTACGGCATCATTGCGATCGACAATGACGAAATGACGGCTTCCTACAATATCGGGGGCAATCTTACGGGCAAGCGCGTCAACTCCGCCGTTTTGAACAGCAAGGACAATGGCGCCGGCTGCGAAATGCAGATCCAGACCGCTTACAGCGGACTTGTGAACAACGATGCGGGAGATTTAAAAAAGCGGGTCGATGATTCGCTGGCTAAATTGAAGTCTGAACCTCTACCGGCCACTCCGGCCAAAACCGACGCGGCCAAAGCTCCGGCCGCCACAACGCAAGCCTCGTTGACAATCGACTCCAGTCCTGCCGGTGCCGATATTGAAATCGATGGTGCATTTGTCGGAAATACGCCTTCTACCATTTCTCTTGCTCCCGGCAGCCACACCATCGTTGTCAAAAAGAAGGGCTATACCGACTGGAGCAAAACGCTGAGCGTTTCCGGTGGCTCGATCCATCTCAATGCCGAAATGGAGCAAGCTCCGTCAAAGTGATTGCGAAGGTGTGACGCTTCATCAGGGCAAACGCATGAAGGGGCGAACCATGAGGATCACCTCGTACCAAGTGCCAGGGCACGGCTACAGCCGGGCCCTGACTCTCCATGAACGTGTAAACAGGCTTTCATGCGATCGCCCGGGCGGCGACGGCTTGGGCGATTCACCGCGCGATCAATATAGCGCCAGGCGGGCGCTGCGGACCTCGGCGGCCAGCACTTGCAGCATCTTCATCGTCAGCATCGGATCGGATTGCATCAGCGATTGAAATTCGTCGCGGCCGACAAAGCTGATGCGCGCTCCGGCCCGCGCCGTGGCGGTCAGCGAATAAGGTTGGTTGCCGATCAGCCCCGGCAAACCCAGCAGCGAGCCGGGCTGAGCCGTGGTTGTCAGCAGTGGATGGCCGGCCGGCGAGTCCATCTTGAGTGCAACCTCTCCCTGGTGAATGATATACAGGCCCGACGCTGGGTCGTCCTGACGGAAGAGCACACGGTCGGCCTCACAGCCAACTGGGGTGGAACGCTGCTCCAGAGCGCCGATCAGCTCTGGATCGGCTTGAAATGCGGTTGGATCGAGCTGCACGAACAAAAGCCTTTCTGGGGAAGTGAAACATCGAACGGGCGCGCCGTGCTGTGGCCCTTGAAAAGATGATTTCATCGAAAAGCCCCGCTGCGGTGTGACCTGGATCACTAATCGGCGTTCATCTCGGTATGGCTGGGGTAATCGGAAGTTGTGGAGCCTATGGTCGGCACGGGCTCACAGAGCGGGTAAGGTGGATCCGATATGAATGTAGTAATAATGCATTAAGCGTTTAATCGATTGATTTGATAGCCTTTATTGTTTTGCTCGGATTATTTGCAGTTAATTTGGTGTGCATTTTTTAGGCGAATTTTTTACGCAGGTAAAGGAAGTAATGCGAGGGCGGAATAGCAAGCTGAGGGTTAGGTGGTGGTTAGGTGAGAGCATTGATGTAATCTTGCACAGATTGCATGGGAATTCGAATTTGCAGCATTCCTTGAGGGCCACAGCCGAAAGTTCCAGCGGAAGAGGATTTATGCCAGGCAAGCGCGCCTCCGAAATGCAAGGGCACTTGAAAGGTTGGGGTTGTTGAACCGACAAGATTGTCGGCAAACGTACCTCCGTAACCGAAAATTTGCAAGCCGGTAGAAGAAGCGTATTCGAGTTCCATCAGCGCGTTGAGTTCATGTGCGGTCTCGAGCATCGCATCTTTATTCCAGGCATTCGCGTCGACTTTCGATCCCTTACTCAGCTTTTCCTTTTCCTTTCTCTTCGCGCGGGCCATATCCGAAATTTCAAGATATCTTTTTGCCATAAACTTTCTGGCGTTTGAAAACTGATTGGTATGTGTCAAAGGAATCTTGTATCTTAGCCGGCTCAATAGACCAATCAACCCCTTGGTTGCCGCGCCGGGCGCGGGGGCCATTTCGATCATTTGGTAGGTGGAGAAGTTTTTTTTCAGAATCTTGAGCGTCTCTGGAAACAGGGCGCCTAAAGATCCTTGACCGCCCACCTCACCCTTGTCGGTGCCCGTATGCAGCATGAGGATGCCACCGGAACACTCTTGGATATTTACATGGGCGATTAAAACGCTTCCCTTGTAGAGTCCAACTTGTTTTTGCGCAAGTTTGGGGTTATAACCCACCCAATAGGATCCACCCAGCGACTTAATTTTCTCGACCCCTTCGGGTATCTTCGGACCGAGGATACTGTCTAGCAGCTTCATCATTGGTTGAACTGCGCCAGGGGAAGGCGAAAGAGACCGGCGTGGAGGCGGCGCGGGTAAGCGATGAGCATTGACCGGGTTGAGTTGATAAGCCGGCTTATAAACCGGCGGTGGAGTGCCGGCAGACGCATTTGGCGTGTAAACGGCAGGCGGGCAAACGTCAGGCTGAGTGAGACGTTGTACTTGCGTGGCTTGGTTTGGCCGATAGACCGGCGGTGCAGGCTTTCTTTGAATCGCAGCAAAGGGATTGTAGACCGGCGGTGCACCGGCTCTCGGTTTGCCCGGCGGGGCAATTAGCTGCGACGGAAACTTTCCTTGCACCATCAGCTTCATTATGCACTGCACACTTAGGATCGCTATAGATTTATTTACCACTGCCTGCTGACTTCCGATCCCTGCCGGTTGTGACGTGATTTGTTTCGTGATTTCAGGATGGGGCAGCCGCCGGGCCGCGTCGAGTTGATATTTGTTCGCGCTTCGCTGCGGGAAAGCCGGTCGGGTAGAGTAGAGAAGAAAACCATGGCTGGAATCTTCAATAAAATTGCGACGACACTGGAGATGATCAAGTGGGAACACTCGATCTTCGCCCTGCCTTTTGCGCTTACGGCGATGCTTTTGGCCACGAACGGGCTGCCGGGCTGGCGCGTGGTGGTCTGGATCCTGGTGGCGATGGTCGCCGCGCGTTCCTCGGCGATGGCTTTTAACCGATGGGCTGATGCCGAACTGGACGCGGTGAATCCGCGCACCAGCAACCGCGCCATTCCCGCCGGGCTGCTCTCGAAGCGTTTTGTGCTGGGCTTTGCCGTGGTCGCGGCGGCAGTTTTCATTCTGGCGGCGGCGGAGTTGAACCGGTTGACGCTCCTGCTTTCGCCGGTAGCGCTCATTGTGCTGCTCGGCTATAGCTACCTAAAGCGGCTTACGCGCTTCTCGCACCTGGGGCTGGGACTGGCGCTGGGGCTAGCGCCGGCCGCTGCCTGGATCGCCGTGCGCGGCTCACTCGACGCGCGGATTCTCGCGCTCACGGTCGCGGTCATGCTTTGGGCGGCCGGCTTCGACGTGCTCTACTCTTGCCAGGATATGGACCACGACCGCACGGCCGGGCTGCGCTCGCTGCCCCAGGCGCACGGTCTTGTCGCTGCCTTCTGGATCGCGCGCCTGCTGCATCTGGCCGCGCTGGCCGCTCTCGGTAGTTGCGCCTGGCTCTTCGGCTTTGGCCGCGCCGGCTGGGCAGGCATTGCCATCGTCGGCCTATTGCTTGGCTACGAACACGCCCTGGTCTCGCCCCGCGACCTGCGCCGGCTCAACGCAGCCTTCTTCACCATGAACGGCGTCATCGCCATGGTGTTTTTTGTTTTTGTCTCGGCCGATGTGTGGCTGCGGAGATAAGTGCACAACAAAACATCGGCAAGGCATGAAACTTCACCAACTTGTACCGCAAGCTGTTAACGTGAGTAAAAAACATGGAGAAGGCGGGAAAGATGAAGGTCGCGATTCAAGGCGAGCCGGGCTCGTTTAGCTACGAAGCGGCGCATAAGTTCGAACCGGAGGCCGAGATTGTTCCTTGCGCGCTTTCGGCGGAGGTTTTTGCGGCGCTCGACGCGGGAACGGTCGAGGCGGCGGCGATTCCCATTGAGAACAGTCTGGCTGGTTCGGTACTCGAACACTTCGATCTGCTGCTTAAGCATGATGTGCGCGTGGTGCGCGAGACGATGCTGCGCATCCGGCACAATTTGATTGCACTGCCGAGCACGAAGCTCGATGAGATCGAGCGCGTCTATTCGCATCCGGTGGCGCTGGCGCAGTGTCGGCGCTTCTTTGCCGGGCATCCCAAGATGCAATCGCTGGCCTTTTACGATACGGCCGGCAGCGTCAAGCAGTTGGCCGGGCTCAATGACCGGCGCGTGGCCGGCGTCGCCAGCCGTGCTGCGGCAGCCTATTACAATGCCGAGATTCTTGTCTACGGCATTGAAGACAATCCGGAGAACTACACACGGTTCTTTCTGGTGCGGCGGGCGGACGAGGCCGGGATCGCGGCCGGCGCCAACAAGATGAGCCTGGCCTTCACGCTTGAGCACCGTCCGGGCTCGCTGATGGCGGCGCTGGCGGCGCTTTCGGCGCAAGGCACCAACTTGACCAAGATCGAGTCGCGGCCCGTGCACGGCAAGCCCTGGGAGTACATCTTTTACGTGGATTGCCAGATTGGCGAGGCCGCCGAGGAGAGCCGCGTGCTGCAGGTGCTCTCGGCGCACTGCGGCATGGTGAAGGAACTGGGCCGCTACGCCGAGGCGCGCGGTGTGGAGTAGTGAAGCGGAGCGAAAAGCCTTGTAACGGGTTCCTTTTTCAGGAAGCCCTGGAAAACCGGCAATTCGGGGAAAAGAGGCCATCCCCTCAGGGGCTAAAGCCCGCGAATTTATTGGCGATCTGACGTGCGGTCTGAAGGCCGTACCCTTCAAGAACAACTATTTCTGGGGTTCCTTAGAAACCATTTCAACCGCCGGCTTGATCGGATGCGATCAAAGACGTGGCAGGCAACAAAAAGGACCGGCCTGGGCCGGTCCTTTTTCTGACAACTGACAGCTGCCTAGAAGTGGTAAGCCACGCCGATGACCGGGTTGTAGATGTTGTACCAGCGCTTGGTGCTCAACTGGTCCAAGCCGAAGGTGGGCACCTTGGTGACCCATCCGCGATACTCGGCGCGGATGTCAAAGCTGGGGCTGACCTCGTAGGCCACGCCAGCGCCGTAGATGAAGCCGATCTCGGTCTGCTGCTTGACGTCGAGGTTGGTGGTGCCGGAGTTGCGGATAGGCAGAAAGATGAATCCGCCGGGGCCGGCTTCGACAAAGGGATTGAAATTCTTGAAGACAAAGGAACGGACGTAGGCGCCGGAGATCTCTTCCGTGCGGGTTCACATAGTAGCCGATGCTGTTCTGGTAGGTGAGGCCGTAGTTGGCTTCCAGGGCGCTGGACGGAGTGAGCATGAACCGGTAGCTGGCCAGCGCGCCGTAAGCCGTGGTGGAGTTCACCTGCACATCGGTGGACGAAGCCATGAATGGCTCGATTAGCGCTGTGCCGCTCAAACTGATGTCCTGGCGGCTTTCCTGGGCGCGGCTGGCGGCAACGCATGCGGCCAGCAAAACTGCGACAAAGGCGATCTTCTTCATTCGATCCTGATCCTCATGACTGCACAACCGTGCGGGTGACGACAAACAACTGGTTTCCGCGCACTGGTCCGGCGTCCCGGACGCACCGGGCCCCGCTCTCTGCAATTGTAACTGCCCGGGGCGGGTCGTGGGCCAGCGGCGGTGGATTCTTCTTGTCGATAGACGATGCAGATGGCGCGAGGGAAGCAAGAAGCGAGGGACTAGGGACTAGGGACTAGGGACGAACGGAGGGTGCACATTACACGTTGACAGTTGTCAGTGATGGTCACACGTATGTAGCTCGGTCACGCAGCGTCAGGCTGAAAGCTGATAGCTGACGGCTGACAGCTTGTCCTTAGTCCCTTCTTTTACCCCTTTTCCACGTGGTAGCAGAACGGCGGGCCATGCTTTTTGGCCAGGGCGCGCAGAGCTTCCAAGAAAGCTTTCGCGGCGTAGGAGAGCGTGGCGTGGCGGCGGTGAGCCAGGCGCAGCACGCGGTGCATATCCAGCTCGTCGACGCGGATGCGGACCAGATCGCCGGCTTCAAGCTCATGGGCCACGGTCAGGTGGGGCACCAGCGCGATGCCGTTGCCCATGGCGACAAAGCGCTTGATGGCCTCGATGGTGGGCAATTCGATGCCCATGTGCAGCGGCGTGCGATGGCGCTGGAAGGCCTCGATGACTTTGCGGCGCAATGGCGAAGCCACGTTGTGGGCGATAAAGTTTTCCTCGCCCAGTTCGCGGATGGTGACCTGGCTGGCGCTGGCCAGCGGGTGGCGCGGTCCGGCGATCAACGCCAAGCTGTCGCCATAGACGGCGATGGAGCGGATCTGCTCCGGATCGGGCCGGTAAGAGAGCACGCCCAGCTCGCAACTGCGCCGGCTCAGCTCCTCGGGAATGCGCGAAGCCAGCATGCGCTGCACGGTGACCTCGATCTGCGGATATTCGCGGCGGAAGGCGTCGATGGCCGGCAACAAATACATGCAGGTGTATTCGTTGGCCGCCAGTTGCAGGTGGCCGCGCTCCAGGCTCTTCAATTCGCCCATGGCGCTGGCTGCCTCGCGGCGCAAGGCCAGTAGCCGCTGCGCGTAGTCGCGCAAAAGCTGCCCGGCGGCGGTCAACGAGCCGTCGCGCGCGGCACGGTCAAAGAGTTTTTCGCCCACCGTCTCTTCCAGCTTGTGAATGACCTGGCTGACGGCCGGCTGGGTGCGCCGCAGCCGGAGCGCGGCGCGGGAAAAACTGCGCTCCTCGGCTACGGCGAGAAAAGTTTCGAGCTGGCTGAGTTCCATGGGCATTCCTCCGAAAGCAGGGATCAGGGATCAGGGACCAGGGAATAGTTTTTCGTGTTTATCGAAGTGGTTTGCCTTCCCGATTCAGTCTGCAAATCCAGAGTCGTCGAATTTTCGTCGATTGATGAATGACCCAGCTTTTCTGATCCCTGATCTCTGATCCCTAATCCCTCGTTTCTTGCTTTATAAATTATTCTAATCTCGACCGCCATAAGAATAACTTTGCCTTATGGGTAAGAATCGGTAAAAATCATTTCTAGAGCAGCGGCTTCCCCGGAGGTCAATACACAATGAATAACGAGCACGTCGTCTTTTTCGATACCACCTTGCGCGATGGCGAGCAGTCGCCGGGTTGCAGCATGACCACGCAGGAAAAGCTCACCATGGCCCATGCCCTTGAGGACCTGGGCGTGGATGTGATCGAGGCCGGCTTTGCCATGGCTTCGGAGGGAGACTTTGCCGCCATTGCCACCATCACCCAGGCCATCCGCGGCCCGCGCATCACTTCGCTGGCCCGCGCCCGCACCGAAGATATCGAGATGGCGGCCCGCGCGCTGCAACTGGCCGACAAGGCCCGCATTCACGTCTTTCTGGCCTCGAGCGACCTGCACCTGGAGTACAAGCTCAAGATGAGCCGCGCCCAGGCCCTGGAAACCTGCGGCGAAAGCGTGCGGCTGGCCCGCTCGCTCTGCGACGATGTGGAGTTTTCGCCCGAGGACGCCACCCGCTCGGACCGCGATTTTCTGGTGGAGATCGTTCGCGTGGCCGTCGAGGCTGGAGCGACCACCATCAATATGCCCGACACGGTGGGTTACGTCACCCCCGAGGAATACGGCTACATGTTCCGCGAGGTCCGCGAGCGGATTCCCGAGATCGACCAAAAGGGCGTGATCCTCTCCTCGCACTGCCACGACGATCTGGGGCTGGCCGTGGCCAACTCGCTGGCCGCGGTGCAAAACGGCGCCCGCCAGGTGGAGTGCACCATCAACGGCATCGGCGAGCGGGCCGGCAACGCGGCTTTGGAAGAGATTGCCACCGCGCTTTACGTGCGCGCCGACCGCTTCGGCCTCAAGACTTCGATCAAGCTCGAACAGATCTTCCCCACCAGCGAGGTGCTGGGCAATCTGATCACCTTCCGGCCCTCGCCCAACAAGGCCATCGTCGGCGCCAACGCATTTGCCCACGAGTCGGGCATCCACCAGCACGGCATGTTGGCCAACCCGCTTTGCTATGAGATCATGACCCCGGCGCTGGTCGGAGTCGCTCGCACCCATCTGGTTTTGGGCAAGCACTCGGGCCGCGCCGCGCTGCGCCATCGCCTGGAACAATTGGGCTATTCCGTCAGCCGCGACGAGCTGCAACACATCTATTACCGCTTCGTGGCACTAGCCGATCGCAAGAAAAATATTTACGATCAAGATTTAGTCGGTTTGTTGCCCGACGGGATTCGCGAACGGCGCAGCGAGCCGGTCAGCGAGCTGGACTGAAGACGGCAACTCGCTGGGCCTCAGGCCTTAAACTGAACTTTGTGGGCGCTGGTGGCGGCTGGTCCAGGCGGTGAAAGACAGGCGAACGGTGGTTTGTCGCTCAAGGACATTTTCGCGCATATTCCTCTAGGGGCAGGTGTCCCCTATGATCTTGCAGCCTTTATGGCATGGCCCTGGCCGTGTCTTTTTTGAAAGCGGTGGCAGTCTCAGAGCTTCCAGAATCTGATCGCTGGCCACTGACAACTGATCACGGAAAAGAGCAGGCATGAAGCTGAAGATTTTAGTTACGGCTGGTGACGGCATCGGCCCGGAAGTGACCCGAGAAGCGGTCGCGGTATTGCAAGAGGTGGCGGCGGCTGGCGGCCACGAGTTTTCGTTTGACGAAAAGCGCATTGGCGGCGTGGCGATTGACACCGACGGAACGCCGTTGCCCGAAGAGACCGTCCAGGCGGCTCTGGCCTCCGACGCCGTGTTACTGGGCGCCGTGGGCGCCAACAAGTTCAATGCGTTGTCTCCGGACAAGCGCCCCGAGGCTGGCCTGCTCAAGATTCGCGCCGCGCTGGGTGGATTTGCCAACCTGCGGCCCTCTTTTGCCTTCAAAGAGCTGGCGGTCAATAGCCCCCTGCGGGCCGAGATTATCGATGGCGCCGACATTCTGTTTGTGCGCGAACTGCTGGGCGGCGCGTATTTTGGCCAGCCCCGCGCCTGGGACAAGGAAAAGGGCATCGGCTACAACACCATGGTCTACACCCGCGACGAGGTGGCTCGCGTGGCCCGCATCGCCTTCCAACTGGCGCAAAAGCGGCGCAAAAAGGTGACCAGTGTCGACAAGGCCAACGTGCTTGAGGTCTCGCAACTGTGGCGGGCGACGGTCATTGAGGTGGCTCAGGAGTTCCCCGATGTCGAGCTCGAACACCAATATGTGGATGCCATGGCGATCCACATCATGAACCGGCCGCGCGATTTCGATGTGGTGGTGACCGAGAATCTTTTCGGCGATATTTTGACCGATGAGTCGGGCGTGATTACCGGCTCGCTGGGCATGCTGCCTTCGGCGACGATCGGCGGCAAGGTGAATTTGTATGAGCCGGTCCACGGCTCGGCGCCCGATATTGCGGGCAAGGGGCTGGCCAATCCGCTGGGCGCGATTTTGACCGCGGCGCTGGTGCTGCGTCACACGGCAGGCCTTGAGGCCGAGGCCAAGGTGGTCGAGTCGGCGGTGCGCAAGGTTCTCGAACAAGGCTTCCGTACGCCCGATCTGGCCCGTGGCGACAAGACGGGGCTCACCGTGCTTTCCACCACCGAGATGGGAGCCAAGGTGAGGGAGACGGTCAAGCAGCTACTTCGCGCGTAAAGCTGTCAGCTCTCAGCTATCTGTTTCATTTCGCAATCGCGCGCTGCATTGGTGTTCCTGTGTCATGTCCATTCTGCTTTGGCGTGCCGGCCAGAGAGGAATGCCGATATGCTGGTATCTGATCACTGAAAGCTGACGGCTGATAGCTGAAAGCTGTTTTAGGAGTCGCATGAGTACCCAAGCCAAGACGTTATTCGAAAAGATCTGGGAGCAGCATCTGGTGGCCGAGCCCAAGGGCGAGCCGGCGCTGCTCTACATCGATCTGCAGTTGGTTCACGAGGTCACCTCGCCGCAGGCCTTCGAGGGATTGCGGCTGGCCGGGCGCAAGGTGCGCCGGCCCGATCGCACCCAGGCCACCATCGACCACAACATTCCCACGACCAAAGAGGGTCTGCTGAAGATCGCCGATCCCATCGCCGCCAAGCAGATGGCCACGCTGCGCCAGAACTGCAAGGAGTTTGGCGTCGATTTGTTCGACATCGATACCGGTATGCAGGGCGTGGTGCACGTGGTGGGTCCGGAGCAGGGGTTGACCAAGCCGGGCATGACGATTGTCTGCGGCGACTCGCACACGGCGACCCACGGCGCATTCGGCGCGCTGGCCTTCGGCATCGGCACCAGCGAAGTGGAGCATGTGCTGGCCACGCAGACCTTGCCGCAGCAGAAGTCGCAGACCTTCCGCATCTCCGTGGAAGGCGCGCTGCCCGCGGGCGTCACGGCCAAAGACATCATTCTCGCCATCATCGGCCAGATCGGCACCGACGGCGCCACGGGCTGCGTGATCGAGTACGCCGGCTCGGCTATCCGCGCGCTCTCCATGGAAGGCCGCATGACGGTCTGCAATATGAGCATTGAAGCCGGCGCGCGCGCGGGCCTCATCGCTCCCGACGAGACGACCTTTGCCTACTTGAAGGGTTTGAAGCACAGCCCCAAGGGCGCCGATTGGGATAAAGCGGTTGCCGAGTGGTCGAAGCTCAAGAGCGACGAGGGCGCGAAGTTCGATCGCGAACTCACCATCGACGCCACGAAGCTGGAGCCCTACGTGAGCTGGGGAACCAGCCCCGGCATGGTGGCTCCGGTGACGGCCAAGGTGCCCGACCCGGCCAGCGGCAAGACCGAAATCGACCAGAAGTCGTACGCGCGGGCGCTCGAATACATGGATCTAAAGCCCGGCACGCCGCTCACGGAGATTCCCATCGACTACGTTTTCATCGGTTCCTGCACCAATGGCCGCATTGAGGATCTGCGCGCGGCGGCACGCATCGCCAAGGGCCACAAGGTGAGCACCAAGGTCAACGCCATCGTGGTTCCCGGCTCGCAGCCGGTCAAAGAACAGGCGGAAAAAGAGGGGCTGGACAAGATTTTCGTCGCGGCGGGCTTTGAGTGGCGCGAACCGGGCTGCTCCATGTGCCTGGCCATGAATCCCGATGTCTTGCAGCCGGGCCAGCGCTGCGCGGCCACTTCGAACCGCAACTTCGAAGGCCGCCAGGGACGCGGCGGGCGCACGCACTTGGTCTCGCCGGAGATGGCAGCCGCGGCGGCCGTTACCGGTCACATTGCCGACGTTCGCAACTGGGAGGTAAAAGCCTAATGGAACCCTTTCGCACATTGACCGCGCACGTAGCGCCGCTGGATCGCGCCAACGTCGATACCGACCAGATCATCCCCAAGCAGTTTTTGAAGCGCGTGGAGCGCACCGGCTACGGCGATTTTCTGTTCTTCGACTGGCGGCAGACACCCGATGGAAAACCGGTCGCCGATTTCGTGCTCAACGATCCACGCTACCAGGGTGCGAAAATTCTTGTCGCCGGCAAAAACTTCGGCTGCGGATCGAGCCGCGAGCATGCCGCCTGGGCGCTGGAAAACTACGGCTTCCGCGTGGTGATCGCGCCGACCTTCGCCGACATTTTTTATTCGAACGCCGGCAAAAACGGCATTGTGCTGGTCAAGTTGAGCGAGACCGACGCGAATACATTGCTGAAAAACGCGCAGCAGATTCCCGGCTACGAGTTGACGGTTTCGCTGGAAGAGCAGACCGTAACCGACAGCCTGGGCTTCAAGGCCAGCTTTGAAATCGATCCCTTCCGCAAGTTCTGTTTGCTGGAAGGCCTCGACGACATTGACCTCACGCTGCGCCACGCCGCGGAGTTGGACAAGTTCGAAGCCGGGCACGACCAGGCTGGGTGGTTGAAGGCGAAGTGCTAGCTGCTAGCTGAGAGCTATTAGCTCATTGTGCTTGGGATGCCGCATCGGGAATGCAGAAATATGGTTCTTGCCAAAGGGCAAGTTGCTGCGCTGGCACGAAAAAGCTAAGAGCTGATAGCTGAGGCCTGAAAGCTGTTTTTCAAGGAGCCGTTCTATGTCGACCAAGAAACACGCGAGCACGAA
>Ga0326728_10009521_pt1 | contig 23338 bp, 17 predicted proteins | sample MB3enrmetagenome_FD_207602 | JGI IMG/M metagenome (GOLD analysis project Ga0326728, IMG submission 207602) | Lab enriched peat soil microbial communities from McLean, Ithaca, NY, United States - MB31MN | ecosystem: Environmental > Terrestrial > Soil > Wetlands > Peat | place: USA: New York... | reverse complement strand
GGCCTCGGTGTCGAACCGCGTGAAATCCCCCCGCACGTGCATGATGTCCGTTGGTGTGAGACCGCTACGCAAGATCACCCCTTCCTTTTCCAGCCGCTGCACCTCCAGATTGTAGGGGCTCGTGCCGGTGGCCTCAGCCGCCTGCGCGAAGGAAAGCGGGCCGTCCCGGAGGGCATCGCAAAAGCCCTTTTCGGCGCTTGTGTAGGCGGAGCTTGCGGAGATGTCCTTCAGCGGGCAGAAGAACTCGTGCAGGGGAAGCGAGTGGCCCGCGGGTTTGTGCCGGACAAGCTCAGCCAGCGTCGTAGTGACCGATGGCCAGGTCGATGCCGCCACGCACAGCGGCAGGAGCCGGGCCGGTTCCAGCCGCATCACGCCGTGGCCGTCCAAGCGTATCGCGCTGTCTCCACCCAGCCCGAAGGACCGCACGGACAGCCCCTTCACGAGCGTCTTCCACTTGCCGACCTCCACGCCCTTGCCCGCCTTGCGAGGAACGCCGTCGGTAACAATGGCGATATCCGTCGTAGTCCCTCCCATGTCGACGACGAGGCAGTCCTTCTCCCCGGCGAGAGCGAGGCCGCCCATGACACTAGCTGCCGGGCCGCACACGAGCGTCTCCACGGGTCGTTGTTCAGCGAAACGCTCGGACATGAGGCTGCCGTCGCTTCTCATGATAACCACCGGGGCGGTGACGGAGCGCTGGCGCAGGGCAGTGCGCGTGGCAAGGAGGAACTCGTTGATGAGGGGAACAAGCCGGGCGTTGAGGAGCACACTGGATCCCCGACGCAGAGAGTTCAGCTCCGAGAACAGCTCATGGCCGCAGACCACAGGGATGTCACAGGCGGTGGCAAGAAACTCCCGAGCCTGCTTTTCCAGCGCGCCGCCGTTGTCCATGGCGTCGACATCCACGATGCCCACGCCACAGGCGTCCCGGACCCAGGCTCCGCCGCTCCGAAGGAACGAGTCCCAGTCCGGTGTCCGTACGATCTCTCCCGTTGTGGTGGTCTTGGCCTCCAGGTGGAAGATCTCGCCGTCCGATGGCAGGCCGTACTCCGCGCCGTAGCGCTCCACGACCCAGGGCTGCGCGCCGATGAATAGGAGCCTCGCGCGCCCGCCCTTGTCCTCTACGCACGCGTTAGTGGCCAGTGTCGTAGACAAGGAGATGATCTCCGCGCTGCGTACCAGATCCGGGGGTAGAGCATCTAGTGCGGCGCCGATGCCCACGGACAAGTTCACCTTGGTGGTTTGCGCCTTGGCGGCGGCCCGCACCTGGCGCGCGTCGAAGTCGTATGCCACGGCATCGGTGTAGGTTCCGCCCGTATCGATGCCGATTCCGATTCCCATGGTTGCGCGTGCCTCCAGACCTCAAAGGGGTTTCTGTAATGTTAGCATGGGAGTGGCCGCGCGACCAAGGGGGGCGTCAATCTGCGGTCGGTCGGTGGATCCATTTGTTCTTTAGACTCTGCAGACATGCGATGGGCAAGTATCAGGCCCTCGCGCCAATCTAACCGAATGTGCCGGCAAGGACTGCGAGAGCTGATCAGGGTTAACTTGAGCTTCCCGATGATCTTCGCTTAAGATGACCGCGAGGACATCAGACTTTGAACGACGAAAGGAGGAGGAGTCAGCATTTGTGGCAATTGGCCACCTCAGGGGTCGAGTATTCCGGAAACGAAGCGCTGCTCCCTCTTTTTGCCCCTGGAACGCCAAGGTGATGAAGGTCTGTGCGTTTACCGCCTAAGCGCCCAGGGTCGCAAGGTGTGAGTTTCTTGAGCCTAATGAGCGAAAGCAGTACGTTCCACCTGAATCTTGCTGGCCAGAATTGGTCCATCGAGGTGAAACGAGATTCACTTGTCCGGGTGCATCAGCCGCTCCTTGCTCTCATGAATGTACGTGCCAGGGAGCGAGGTGGAAGGCTTGTCGTTTTCGTCGCGGGCCCGCCTGGCAGCGGCAAGACCACGTTCTGCGCTCTTTGGGAGAGCTTGGCGGGAGAAGATCGGCTGATGCTCCCCATGCAGACCTTGCCACTCGATGGATTCCATTTCACCAACGAGTACCTGGCTCGTACCACAATTTCCCACGCGGGCAAGCAAGTGACCTTGAGAAGCCTGAAAGGGTGCCCGGAGACCTACGACTTCGCCGGAGTGAGGGAACGTCTGTGCAGGGTCCGCAACGGAGACTTTGTTTTTTGGCCGTTCTACGACAGGACGCTCCACGACCCAGTGGAAGACGCCATCAGGGTAGCAGCCGACGGAATCCTGCTTGTCGAGGGCAACTACCTTCTTCTCGACGAGCCAGGTTGGCGTGGTCTTGCTGAATACGCGGACCTAACGATCTTCATCGAGTCATCGCTTGAGACTCTCAGGGACGCGTTCCAGCGGCTCCTGAAGGGCGGAAAACCTTACAATGATGCCCTGAAGCATCATCTGTCAGTCGATCACGTGAACTACCGTCGAATCATGGAGCACAGACTTCCTTCGGATATCACCCTTGCCGTCAGCGCGGACAGGACCGTCTCTATCCGCAAGGCAAAGTAGAGCAGAGCCTCCACTCCACCATTAAGCCGGCCGTGTCGCGCAGCAGATCGAGTAAACCCGACCCGAGGTCGCAGTCGGTCTTACGGACAACGGCGCCGCGAGTGTTCGCCAGATGCTCGATCACCACTTTGGGGCAGAAAGAAGAGCCGGCGGACCGCAACACGGCGGCCAACGCCCCCGGGCCTTCGCCGTCTATCAGCTACGTGCCGACCGCAGTTACAGACCGGCTGGTCATCGCGCATCTGGGGGGGCCGGGCAATTTGATCCGGCCCGCCGTGTGCTGGAGATCGACAGCCGCTGGCTCCAGGCGATGTGACAGCACATTGAGAGCAACAAAGAAGCAGCTGGCGAAGAAAGATCGGACGCTCTATGGGCTGGGTTCAGAGGAACGCGCTTGAGAATACTGCACAGCGTGTTGAATATCCGATACTTCTTTCGAGCCGAGCTGAGGTGCGATCCCGCTTTACAAGAGGCCCGCACCGGATGATATCATCCTGTAATGACCAGACGCGAACGAATGCTCGCGGCAGTCCGCCACGAGGAGACCGATTTCGTGCCTTACAATTTTCACGCCACTGGCGCGGTTTATCAGAGCCTACGGGAGCATTACGGCCTTGCCGATAACAACGCTCTGGTCGAGCTCATCGGCAACCACATCGTGAAGATCGGCAGCGATTTCAATGTTAACCCCTGGAGCCCCGAGATCAGCATGGGACAGTTGCCAAGCGGCGGCGCGATGACCACCTCCCTGGACGCATCCGGCGGACTGCATGTTGATGAGTTCGGCTGCACGTGGGACCGCAGCAACGGAATGCCTCATCCGGTGGGCTACCCCCTGCGGGATGAGCAGAGCCGGCTGGACCGCTACGTCATGCCCGATCCCTACCACGAAGGGCGTTTCGACCAAGCCAGGAAGCTGGTGGAACGAAACAAAGGAGAGGTCTTTCTCTTTGGCAAGCTGGGCATGTGCCTTTTCGAGCGCGCCTGGAGTATCCGCGGGTTCGAGGAGCTGCTCGTGGATACCGCGCTGCGGCCCGAGTTTGTTGAGGAACTCCTGGACAGAATCCTCTACGAATGGAACCTTCCCATCATCGATCAGCAGATGGACCTTGGCGCAGACGGTTTCTATTTTGCCGACGATTGGGGATCGAAAACGTCGCTCTTTTTCAACATCGATACATGGAGGAGGCTGATCAAGCCCCGGCTAGCGGTATGTTACCGTAGGGTGAAGGAGAAGGGCGGGATCGTCGGCCAGCATTCAGACGGGAACATCCTCGCGGTGATCCCTGATCTGATCGAGATAGGACTGGATGTTCTCAATCCGATCCAGCCTTCTGTGTACGACCCGAACATTATAAAACGCCAGTACGGCGACAGGATCACCCTGTACGGCGGGATCGATGTTGAAACCACTCTCCCCTTCGGATCCCCGCAAGAGGTGGCCGCCGAGATGCGCATGCGCGCCGCAACGCTGGGAAAAGGAGGCGGGTACATTCTCCAGAGTTCGCACACGATCATGAGCGATGTGCCGCTTAAAAACATTACAACCTATATTGAGACCTGCCACGAACTTGCCGGGATTGACACGGCAACCGCGCTGAAAGTCGCACAAGCTGCACGATAAAGGAATTATTCCACATCACCGGGATGATAGGTGTTGATCTCATCTTCGAGAAGGTGTGTGCTCGTGTCCTCCCAATCTCAGTGATCTGATAGAGTGAGAGCCACCACGCCCGATTCTTTGTTTACGCCAATCGCATTTATGACGTTCTTTTGTTCAACACACATTCGGCCTCCTATTTGGAGATGTTATGGCGCTCCCGCTTTCCAGAGAGCCCTCTAGTTCTCTAGGTTGCTTTCGATCTGCTTAAAGATCGGGTGATCCGATGGAAATATCTTTTGGAAGTAGGCCTTGGCCTCGTTGAGGCGCGTTCGGTACATGCGCTGGTCCCCGGTGGCTTTGAAAGCAAAGGCTTCGTAGTACGAGAGCGTACCTTGCGTCTCAATTGAATCAGCCTTTCCGGCAGCCTGGGCAGACTTGAGCCATTTGTCCGCCAGTGCAATGTAGCGTTTCGTGTACTCAATACTCGACTGGAAGGGACCAGACAAACGCGAAACTGAAGTAGGGTCCGCCCCACTAAGGACCATGTATTGGTTGAAGACCTTTTCGAGTTCTGCCGCTCGGTTCAGACCAAGGTAGCATTGGATCTGACGTCGTAAGATGAAGAGGTTCTGTGGTTCATCAGCCAACATCTTTGTATACAAGTCCAAAGCTTCTGTGGTCTTGCTCTGATAGAGAAGACAGTCGGAATACATTAGAAGGGCATCTCTCTTCAGCTTTGGATCCACGTACTTCCGGTAGGCATCATTGGCGTACCGGGAAGCGTCGGCAAACTTTGAAAGGTTCACCGGTGCGAAGGCAAGATTATAGCTGCATTCAGCGTTGTTCGGGTCGCGCGCCAGAGCCTCTCTGTAGCTGGCCTCAGCAAGGTCGTAGTCTCCTATCTGTAGCGCAACAAGCGCTACAGACGCTGGATCGATGGCCTCTTTGGCGCCGGCCGCAATTGCCCGCTTGTAGGCACCCACCGCGGACTGGGCACAGTTTGGGAAAGGTCCGTTCTGACCATATCTGCGAAAGACGTCTACATAGAAATCGCCTAATGCGGCGAGAAGTCTGCCGTCGTTCGGATATCTTGCAGAGAGGGCATCGACGGCCGCAGGCACGTCCAGAGACTTCTCGAACTGAAAGGCTCCTCCCTGCTTTCGGACGGATTCTATAGTTTCGGTTCCCGACAGGTCCTTGAAGGCGAATAGCTTGTGGTTCATGGATTGCGCAAAGTAGTTGATTGAGATCTGGATCTTCTGAACCAGCGCGTCTGGATCCCTGTTGTCGGGATCCAGCTTGTCAAGGAACTGGGCGGCAGTCAGATATTGCCGTTGGGAAAGGCAATTTTCGAGCTGAGCTTTTTGGCCAGCATCCATTGCCGCTAGGGGCTGCAAGACCACGAGCGCGACGAGAAGGCGCAAAAGGTGCTTCACGACCTCCTTCAGGCATACAAATTTCGAGCGCGATAACGAGGCTTAGGAAAACTTTCCCCTCGACGTTTTTTCATTTGTGCAGCCCCGGGGAGGGGATTGTGGCACATTATTGGGACTGATCCCTTTCGCATGCATTTTCAGGTGAGGCAATACGGGGAAATCACTCGCCGTTGTACTCGCGTACCGCGTCGATCATGGCCACAACATTTGCTATGGGCGTACGAGCCTGGATGTTGTGGACGGGGTTGAAAACGAATCCGCCCCCTTTTCCCAGGACCTTGCATCGGGAAAGCACTTCTTCCCGAACTTTCTGGGGTGTTCCGAACGGCAAGGTCCTCTGGGTGTCCACTCCGCCGCCCCAGAACACGAGGCGGTCGCCGTAGAGCTTCTTCAGCTCTGAGGCTTCCATGCCGACTGCGGAAAGCTGGACCGGGTTGATAACGTCGAACCCGGCCTCGATCATCGCGGGAATGAGTGGCGCGATCGCCCCGCAGGAATGCTTGAAGGTTTTCCAGGACGTGTGTTCGTGGATCCAGGAGTTCATTCTCTTGTAATACGGCGCGTACAGGCTGTTGAAGGTCTGCGGGGAGCAGAACTGGGTGCTCTGGGCACCGAAATCCGTGCCGCAGATGTATACCACGTCCACGCCATCTCCCACGCGCTCGTAAATGCGCGCCATGTTCTCCACTGCAAGCCGGGTCTGCTTGTCGAACACTTCGTGCAGGTAATCCTGCCGCGTGACGGTGGACATGTACCACTCCGCTACGTCTCGAATTCCATGAGGATTCTTCATGAACGGAGCGGGTACCAAGGCGATATCACCCACGCCGGTCCCGCCGAAGGTGGCGACCGCCGAGCAACGTTGGGTTGCTTCCTTCACCGAAATTGCGAAATAATCGAGGTCAGACGTCGAAACCGGCACGAAATCCTCCAAGTTGTCAGCCGGATTCAGACGTCCCTCGTCGATTGGCTCCTGGCGAATGATCGCGTCAAAAAAGAAGCCGCCTACGGGCATCTTCGCCGACGGAGGAACTGAGAGGTCACCCTCGGGATAAATCAACAGGTCACCGTTTTCGGCCACGGTGGTTCGGAATCCCTCAGGAACCAGGACTTCCTGGCCCCAGGGCGTTCGCCACTCTTTCCACCCCTCGACCGGAAATCCGAACATGGTATTCCGCGCGAAAACCCCGGTTGTGTCGACACCGAGCGCCTCGCGAAGGTCATCCTCGATCATGCCGAGCATCTGGTAGGGCTCATGGATCTTGACGGGCCTCTTTTCGAGGCCGCAATGGTTCCGCAATCCTTCCACGATCGTGGCGTGCGCGCCGGTGACCGAGGTGGCGCCGAGGTCAACAGGAATGGCTGACTCCCGATGGGAAAGCGCATCAACGACGCGCTGCCTGCCCGTGCCGGTGTGATTGTTGCGCATGGCACATCTTAGCACATCCGGGGCAGGGCGCCAGTGACGCACTACGTGAAGCAGAAGTTCCCCATCGCCTGCTATGGCAAGAGCGCTGTGGTAATCCTCTCGATGGCGGTAAGGCGAATCAAGGCCAACTAGCGGAGGCTATGCGCAGTTTGCTGAAGGCTGCCTGAACGGCGCTGGACTTTAGCCGATGAAATAAAGCGCCGATGGAGTTGTCTGCCCTCAGCATGGGAATGAGCGCCCACAGGTCGTGAATCCGGCCCTTCGGCATCCCGGAGCCTGCGCGGCAATGGTTTTATCACGGATCTCAAGCTTCCGGTAGCTGCCTCCAAAGAACGGGCGTTGAGCAGGCAATGGCGCACAGCGCAGGACCCTCCTAAGGTCCTGCTATTGATTCTTCAACACGTCGATCATTGCGGCCACATTCTCGGGCCGGGCATCTCGCGGCACATCGTGGGCGGGGGCCGCAATGTAGCCCCCCTCCCGTCCGATGCGGTCCACCAGTCGTCGTACTTCTTCTTTCACCTGGGCCACGGTCCCGTAGGGCAAGGTTTTCTGCGTGCTGATTCCACCGAAGAACGTGATCTCGTCGCCATAGCGCTTCTTGATGGCCTCCACGTCCATGACCTCGGGCTGGAATGGATTGAAAACGTCAACGCCGCACTCGATCAGGTCGGGGAAGATCTCATCCACCTTGCCGCAGCAGTGGATGAATACCTTCTTTCCCGCGTCTTTCACCATCCGGTAGAGCACGGCGATCCTTGGTTTGATGTACTTTCGCCACAGGACCGGGCCCATGATGAGCCCCCGCTGCTGCCCCCAGTCATCTCCAAAGCGTACGCCATCCACCCCGAAGGCAAGCGCGCGGCTGACCACCTCCTTGTCAAAGGCCAGAATCCCGTCGAAAAGCTGATCCGCGAACGCAGCGTCCTCCGCCATCGCCATGAGCACCTCTTCCATGCCGGCCAGAGACCACGCCCTCTCGAACAGAGTGAAGGCCATGGTGGCGATGACAAAGCGCCCGCCGCTTGTCTGGATACCGTCGGGAAAATGCGAGAACCGGGCCGCAGCGCCGGGGTCGGGATAGTGGTACTGGCTTATGTTCTCCCGGGTGATCCGCCTGTTGCAGACGGTGCCGATGTCCGTGTCGATGCTCCTGTCCCACTGCACTCCCCACTCGTCCTCCCAGACGGAAGGCCTTTCGGGCACCTGTCGGTAGGGAAGCCGCATACGCAAGATTTCTAGGCAGTTGCCCAGTCCCTTCTCGAAGCCTGCATCGCCGTAGAAATCGGCAAGAGCCTGACGGGCGGGCTCCGTGAAGCTGATATGGTATGGCGTCCTGTCGGGCTGGCGGTGTGCGATGGCGGTGGCGACCCTCTGGCGGTCAGTCATGGAGAGCTCCTGCGGGGGTGAGAACGGGGGTGAGAAGCACAACGATGAGCCCGGCAACGGCGAGAACAGGGAAGGCTAGGAGCGCGCCCTGGAAGGAGAAAAGCCGGGCCGCGCTTCCGACGATGAGGGGGACCAGGATCCCTCCGATGGGCACGCCGAGCTTCACCACTCCGATGGCGGTGCCCGACATTTCGGGAAAGAGCAGGCCCGTCATCGTGATGACCAGCGGGAACAGCGCGGAAACCGAAAGCCCGAGCATCAGGAGGCCGGCGCTGTTTGCAACGGGAGGCAGGGGAAGAAGGAACAGGAGGGTTGAAAAGAGGCCGCACGCCCCGACCAGCGCAAAGAGCATTCCGCGGATGCGTTCCCGACGGGCGATCAGACCGAAGAATGCCCGCCCGAGGGCGATCCCCGCGAGGAAAAGGATCAGCCCTATCTTTGAGCTGGTCTGGTCGTAGCCGCGCAGCCGCAGCAGGAACGTGGTCAGGAGGCCGGTGAGGCCCGTTTCGATGCCCACGAAGATCACTGCCGCGACGAGTGCGCCGGGAACAACGCGCCGGGATCCCAGGAAGCGTAGGCGGTCCGCGATCCTGCCGGCATCCTTTCGGCGCGCACCCGCGCCGGCAAAGACCAGAAATGCCGCCAGGATCAGCACTGCCGCCGCAGACTGGACCAGCGCGCGACGCCAACTCATCTGGAGGAACACGAGGTAGCCGGTGATGAGAAGGGCGCCAACCGTGACGGAGAAGTGGTTGATCCCGACGTGGAATGCCTGGCGCTTTTCGTGCAGCTCCAGGAGCATGGCGTCAGTCACTCCCTCGGAGACCCCCATGGCGGCTCCGATGAGGAACATGATCAGCACGTTCAGAAGAAACGGCTGCCAGAGGTAGAAAAGGAAGAATGCAACGCAGGTCAGAATGCTCCCGACAAGGAGAAGCCTGGGCTTCTCCACGTTGTCTGCCAGCGCTCCGGCCGTGACCACGCTCCCAAAGAATCCCAGATTCTGGGCGGCAAGGAGAAGACCGATCTGGTACGCGCTAAGGCCGATGTTGCCTGCCGCCGCACCGACGATCGTGCTCCCCACCCCGAGAAAGAACATAGAAAAATATGCCGAACCGCTCAGCGCTGCCTTGATGTGGATCACTGGGTCCTCTCGTTGGCCTATGCCTTGCCGGCCGCGCCGGTGATCCGCAGCCACTTCTCTACGACGGGCGGTAGCACCTTTGCCGCCTCTCCGAGGGCCATGGGAGTCCAAAGGTTGCGGCCGTCCTTCCATTGCTCCGAAAGGCTGGTCCGAAAGCCATGAACTAGCTCGCTTGCCACGTTCACTTTAGCGATTCCCAACTTCACGGACCGCTGGATGTCCTTCTCCGGAATGCCCGTGCCTCCGTGCATGACCAGGGGGACAGGGACAGCCGCGTGCAGCGCGGCAAGGAGATCGAACTCCAGGTGCGGGTCTCCCCGGTAGAAGCCGTGCTTGTTCCCCACCGAAACGGCAAGAAGGTCCACGCCGGTTTCCCTCACGTAGCGGGCAGCCTCAACGGGATCCGTGAACGCAGACTGCGCCCCTCCCTCCGCCGTCGCATCGTCCGCCTTTCCGATCCTCCCGATCTCCCCTTCCACCGTGATACCGCCGGGCCGCGCCATCTCGACCACCCTGCGCAGGGCCTGGACGTTCTCGTCGAAGGACCGGGTGGAAAAATCCAGCATGACCGAAGTATAGCCGGCATCAACGCATTGGCGCACCATCTCCAGGGAATCACCGTGATCCAGGTGCAGCGCCGCGGGGGTGTCATAGAGTCCTTTGACCGCACGTGCGACGGCCGCCATGGTGGCGGGGGCCATCACGGGGAACTCACCCGGGCCCGACATCAGGATCACCGGCGCGCGCAGGCGCGCGGCCGTGCGAAGGATGCCCTCAATGACTTCTGCGTTCCAGGCGCAGAATGCCGGCACGGCGTAGCCCTCACGATATGCCTTCCCCACCAGGTCTCCCATCGGGACAAAACTCACGTCTCTCCTCCTCCCCTTGCTTCCGCAACGATCACCCGGATTCCGCGCTCTTCCAGCGCGGACTTATCCTGCTGGCTGACGCCGCTGTCTGTGATGACGGTGGACGCCTGCTCGAGGCGGAGGAACATCACAAGCACGTCCTGGTTGAACTTTGAGCTATCCGCGAGGACAATCACTTCCCGTGCCCTCCCCGCCACCTGCTGCTTCACGGGGACCTCTTCCATGTTGGACTGAGTGAAACCCTCGCGAAGGTTTATGCCAGCCGTGCCAAGGAAGGCCTTGGTGAAGCGGAACTGCCGCACAGACTCCTCCGCCAAGTGTCCCACCAGGGAATGCGACGGGCCGTGGACTTTGCCGCCCACTACGATGGTCTGGATGTTGGCCTTACGCTCCAGAGCCTGCAGCACGATGGAGGAGTTTGTGACCACCGTGATCCTGCGCGTGTCATCCATGGCGAAAGCGAGGTGAGCGGTGGTGCTTCCCGCGTCGATGAAGATGGATTCCCCCGGCTGCACCAGGGTCCAGGCGGCCCGGCCAATCGCTTCCTTCTCCGCCTTGTGAACCGTTTCCCGCACCCGGTAGTCCACCTCGATCATTTCCTGGCCGGCGAATGCCCCGCCATGCGTCCGCTTGATCAGCTCCTGCTGCTCCAGCTTGTCCAGCCAGCGGCGCACGGTCATCTCGGAGACCGAGAGGTCCCCGGACAGCTCTGCCACGCTGCGGTATCCCTTGCGGGCCAGGATCTCCATGACTTTGTCGATCTTCTCCTTCATGTCAGCCCTGAAGTTTCCTCACCGAGCCGGGCGCCACGGGAGCATGAGATCCTGCTGCAGCAAGAGCGGCGAAGCACAGCTCCAGGCTCCTCAGGTTGTCCCGGGCGCTGTGAAGCGGCTCCCGTTTCTCCTCGACGGCACAGAGAAGCTCTCCCATGGTTCCGTGGAAACCGTCAGGAAACCACTGGCCATCAAGGGAGGGATGCGCGCGGCCGTCCGCTGTGGAGAAAGTAAGTTGCTGCTGGTTCAGGCTGGGTCCCGTGCTTTCCACCGTCCCCCCTGTCCCGGCCACGAACGTGCAGTCCTGCTCCCCGAACAGCGTGTTGGCATCGAAGAAAAGGGACGCCTGCGCATCCTCGTACTCCACGATGGCCTGGGAGAGCAGGGGCGGCTTCACCCGCTGGGAGGAGGCCCGGGCCGCACCTGCATAGATGCGCACCGGTCTGCGAGCGCCCATGAAACAGGTAACGATGTCGAACCAGTGAATGCCGAAATCGTAGAGGATCAGGAAGTGGATGTTTTCGAAAACGCTGCCGGCCACCCAGTTGTGGTTCCAGTTCACGGCCGTTCGCACGCTTGACACTTCTCCCAGGAGGCCGGCGGAGATTGCAGCCCGAATCCAGCTCCAATGCGGCGCCCATCTGCCGTTCTGATTCACCGCCAGGCGTACGCCTTTGTGCTCGGCCTGCTCCACCACCCGCAAGCCGAAGTCCAGATCAGTGACGAACGGCTTCTGGCTGAGGATATGCTTGCCCGCCTCGATGCAGGGGCCGTACATCGCCGCGCGATCTTCAGGATGGGCAGCGAGGTCCACCACTTCGATGTCGTCCCGCTTGAGGACCTCGCGGAAGCTCGTCGTGGTGACCGCATCCGGGTAGAACTTCCTGCGTGCCTCATCCGCCCTGGACTGCTGCTTGTCGCAGAGCATTGCCACCTCATAGCCGGCGTCTCGGTAGGCCCGCAGGTGCTGCAGGGAAATCCCCCCGCAGCCAATGAGCCCGATGCGCGGCCGGTAGGCAGCTGGGTCCGCGGGCCGGTAGGGGAGGGGCGGGGCGGGCTTTTCCTGCCTGTTGCTTTCGGGGGCCAGCCCGTACAAATCATCCATTTCCTGCGGCATGCCTCGCCTTCCTTTTCCTACAAGAGCCTGACGGTGTGCTTGTGAAGGGCGCTCAGCACTGCCGAATCCACGATCCTCTGGCCTGTGCGGCAGATCTCGGGAGAAAGAGGTCCCTGCACCGGTTCTCCGGTTTCCAGGCAGTGGATGAAATACTGCACGGGGTTCTGTCGCGGTGGCTCTAGGGCGTCGACCGGGATGTCACGGCCAACAGGGTCCTCAGCGGTCTGCAGGTGCACTGTCTTCTCGAAATCGTAGCTGGAGATGCTTCCCTTCTTTCCGACAATCACGAAACCGCACTTGGGCTGCGGCTGGTGGGTCCACGGATCGGAATGCGTTCCCCAGCGCGTCTCGAACTTGGAGAGGCCGTCGGCATAGCGCGCAATCGTGATGCTGTGCTCGTCCACCTCCAGGCCCGTGGGCTCATCCACTACGCTTGTCACTTCTATGGGCGCCTTGCCGCCGTGGTACCACGTGCCCAGCGTGGCGCCGTAGCCCAGGTAGTCCAGGAGCGATCCTCCTCCGGCCTCTTTGCGGTAAAACCAGGCGAGCGGTTTCTCCCGTTCCCGCTCCTCGGGGGTGAGCTCCACCTTGTCCGCCGTGTGGAACAGCGGACCTCGGTTTCCGTCATAGAAATGGACTTCGATCACCTCGCCGATGGTCCCATCGTCGACGAGCCTTTTTGTGGTCACATGCGGCGGATACCAGGCGAGGGGCCAGTTGATGGCAAAAAGCTTCCCTGTCCCGCGCATGGCCCGGATCATGAGGTCCGCATCAGCAAGGCTTGAGGCTAAGGGCTTTTCCAGGAGGACATGCACGCCGACGGAGGCGACTTTCAAGACCCACTCCGCGTGCCGCGCCGTTGCCGGACAAAGCAGGACGATATCAGGCCGCGTGGTCTCGATGCAGCTTCGGTAGTCAGTGAACACCCTGTCACGGGAAATGGAGAAGTTCTGGATTGCCCGCTCCATCTTTCGAGGCTCTTCGTGGCAGATACCGACGATCTCGGCCTCCGGATGGTTGAACGCCATGCGGAGGTTGTCTCCCATGTGCTCATGATCGAAATTGATTCCCGCGATTCTCCATTTTTCCCGGCTTTTCATTGAACCTTCTCCCTACCACCAGACTTTCGTCAGAGGCTTCTTGATGACGAGGGGCCGCAGGTACTCGATGGCTTTTTCCGCGCCGTCCTCGGGGGACATCACCGGGTCTTCGTGCTCGTAGGACAGGACATAGTCGTAGCCGGCGGACACAAGGGCCGTCATGACCCGGCGCCAGTTCACTTGGCCCCAGCCGGGCACCCGGAAGCGGAATCCCCGGTCCGGCCTCATCCAACCGCCCGTGGGGATCACACCAGATCTCCTCACCTCGTCTTCCTGCAGCTCCCCGTCCTTTGCGTGGGAGTGCAGGATCCTGCCGCTGAACGTTTTGATGAAGACCACAGGATCGATGAGCTGCCACACGAGGTGGGACGGGTCGAAGTTGAAGCCCAGCTCTGCTCTGTTGCCCAGCGCGGCCATGGCCAGCTGGGCAGTCTCGATGTTGTAGGCGATGCCCGTGGGATGGACCTCAAGCGCCCATTTCACGCCGAGCTTCGCAAGCTCGTCCAGAATCGGATTCCAGCGTTCCGCGAACAGCGCCACCCCCTGTTCGTAGAGCTTCTCGTTCGCAGGCGGAAAGATGTACCACTTGTCCCAGACCGGTGAGCCGATCAGGCCGGTAATGACAGGCACCTCGAGCTCCGCCGCTGCCCGGGCGGTCTTCAGGATCTCCTCTCGCGCAAAGGCGATCTTCTGCTCGGGGCTCATGCCAGGGGCCCACTCGTCCGTGCTGGAATCATGGGGGCCCATGGAGAGCTGGCCCGCAGTGCCGTTGTTGATCGCGGAAAGCTCGAGCCCCCTCTCCGAGAGCATCTTTTTTACTTTCTTTGCACCGCCCGCCAGAACCTCGGCGAGGTCAAGGTGCTTGTTCCCTTTCCACGCAGGAAGCTCCACCGCCTCGTAGCCGAGGTTTGTGACATAGGTAGCCACTTTCTCCAGAGGCCAGTCTCCGAAAAGCGCTGTGAAAATTCCGATCTTCATCCGCGTCTCCTTCCCTATTCCTTCGCGCGGCGCGTATAGGCCACGACGATGACGAACAGCAGTCCGCCGTAGACGATCTGGCGGATGGCTTCCGTGGTCTGCAAGGTCACCAGGATGCTGGAGAGCGTAGTGAGAAGGATGCAGCCGATAACGGCCCCCAGGTAGCTGCCGCTGCCTCCGGCCAGGGAGATTCCGCCAACGGCCACTGCCGCGATGGAGGACATGACGTACGGAGCTCCAAGGTTCAGGTACGGGGTGCCTGTGTAGCCGAGGACCATAAAGCCGGCAAACGCGGAGATGGCGCCGCAGATGGCGTACACGAACATTCGGAAGCGCTTCACGTTGATGCCGGACAGCTCCGCCGTGACGCTGTTGGCCCCCACGCCGAAGAGGATGGCGCCCCAGCGCTTGCGAAAGAGGACCAGGGTGGCCACCACGATGAACAGGACCCACAGCAGCAGCACGTCGGGGATCCCGATGACACGTCCGCTTCCGAGGGTCTCCAGGAGCGGTGAAGCGTTCCCGCTGGGATAGCCCCCGGTGTACAGGAGCGAGAGTCCTTCGACGACGCTCGCCATGGCGAGGGTCATGATGAGGGGTGGGATGCCGATGTAGGAGATCCCCAGGCCGTTCACCATCCCGATGGCGAACCCGGCGGCGATCACCGCGAGGATCGCCGTAACGATGTTCGCGTCCTTTGCCTGGAGAAACGAGGAGGCCACGACGACCCCGAGGGAGAGTACGGAGCCCACCGAGAGGTCGATTCCCTCTCCGCCCGACATGACCACCAGGGACTGTCCGAGGGCCACAACGCCCAGGAACACGGACAGACGTAGCACACTCATCAGGTGGCCGAAGCTGAGGAATCCCGGGGCGATGATTTCTCCCGTCACGAACAGGGCAACGATGGCCACCACCGCAATAGTGAGCTTGTCGGTGGCCAGTGCGCGAAGGGCCGCGGAGCGCAGGTATGTCCGGTTGTTCATGGCTGCTGTCCTCCCGCTCAGCGCTGGGAAAGCTCGCGGCGGAGCCGCGGCACCGCGCCGATGAGAAGCGCGACCAAGATGATGACCCCCTTGGTGAACACCTGGTAAAAGGAAGTAATATTCGCGAAGTAGATGATGTTGATCAGGAGGCCTAGAATGATTCCGCCGATGATGGCGCCCACGAAGTTGCCCTTGCCGCCCGAGAAGGCAATGCCTCCGATGATCGCTGCCGCCACGGAGTTCAACGTGAATCCCTGTCCGCTCCTGGCGTCTCCCGTGGCGGTCTGACCCACCACGCACAGCGCCGCCATGGCCACGAAGATGCCGCTCACCAGGAACGCAAAGATGCGCGTGCGGACCAGGTTGATTCCGCTCGCCTGCGCGGCGCGCTCGCTGCCCCCCACCGCGTAGAGGTGGCGGAAGGCGCGGAGACGCCCGAGCAGCAGGCAGAACGCCAGTGCGATGATCAGTACCAGGACGGGCACGGGGAGGAAACCTCCGAGGGTGCGGCCGTAGATGCCATAGAAGGCTTCTGGGATATGTCCGCCTGGGCTCGGCATGAGAACGAGAGAGATGCCGTACCAGACCACTGAAGTCGCAAAGGTCATGATGAGCGGGGGAGGTCCGACCGTCGCGATGAAGAAACCGTTGAAAAGAGAAAGGACTAGCGCAACGGCGATACCCAGCAGTGTGATGAGCACGATGGACATCGGGTTGTTCTGCATAAGGGAGGCCATCACGCAGGTGACCAGGGAGATGCCGGCCCCCAGGGAGAGATCCACGGCGCCCACGAGGAGCAGCGTCGCCTGGCCCAGGCTTACCAAGATCAGCGGAGTGAAGGTCATGAAGTCCATGCGGAAGACTTGGAAGGAAAAGAACCCCGGCTGCAGGATCGCGTTCACGATGACGAGCACCACCAGCATGAGGAAGCTGGGAAACGAGGAGTCCTGTGTGAGACTTCTTATGCTTCGTGATGCGGTCATGACGCGTGCCCGCCTTCCTCGGCATGTGTCACGTTGAGGGATGAGACCACGATCTTCTCCTCCGTGATTTCCGCTCCGGTCATCTCCTTCACGATCTTGCCTTCGAACACGATGAGCACCCGGTCGCAGTTGTCGATCAGCTCCTCGTTGTCGCTGGCGTACAAGATCACCGACGTTCCCTCGCGGGTGAGCCGGGAGATGATGGCGTAGATGTTCTCCCGCGTGGCCACGTCCACGCCTTTTGTCGGGTCGTTCAAGAGAAGCACCGCGGGGGCCAGTGAGAGCCATTTGCCAACAACCACCTTCTGCTGGTTTCCCCCCGAGAGGTGGTTGACTACGAGCTTCGGCTCGGCGGGGACCAGGGACACGGCGTCGATGGCGCTTGCCGCCAAGGCTCTGTAGTTGCGCAGCGGAAGGAAGAAGGAACCGTTGTGCATGGAGACCTTCGGGTAGAGAAGGTTGGCGAGCACTGTGTGCTCCAGGAAGAGTCCCTCCTTCTGTCGGTCACCGGGGATCAGGGCGATTCCGCGGCCGATGGCGGCCCGGGTATGGCGCAGCGCAAGCGGCTTCCCGTCCACGAGGATCCGACCCGTGTGCCCGCGGCGGTAGCCGGCCAGGATCATGAGGATCTCCTCCTGTCCCTGTCCCTGGAGTCCTCCTAGCCCTAGCACTTCCCCCTTACGAAGGTTGAAGCTGATGTCCTTCAGGCTCCCGTCGGAAAGGGAAACGCCTTGCATCTGGAGGACCGGCCCCCACGCCGCGTGCGCCGAAATCTGCGCCTCGCGTTCCTCACGGTTCTTTCTCACCCGCGCCTTTGCGGCCTGACCGGTGATGAGGGGCACGATGAGGCTCTCATCCCGCGGCTGAACGGAGAAATCCAGACCACCCACCGTCTCGCCGTTCCTGAATGCCACCAGCCGGTCGCAGATCCTGGCCACCTCCCACATCCGGTGGGAGATAAAGACGATGGCCACTCCGCGGTTCTTCAGCGCGCGGATGGTCGTGAAGAGGGCCTCCACCTGGTGGAAGTCGAGGGACGCGGTGGGCTCGTCCAGAAGGAGAATTCTGGGGTCCTTGGCCAGGGCCTTCGCGATCTCCACCAGCTGCTTTTCATCCGGCGAGATGGAGGACACCCGGCTATGAACCGACAGGCTGATGCCCAGGCTTTCGATGACCTTTTCCGCCTGCGCGCGTGCGCGGCGGTTGTCCAGAAAGCCGGTAGCGACCGTCTGCTCCCTGCCCAGCGCGATGTTCTCCCAGATGGTCATCTCGGGTACCAGGCTTAGGTTTTGGTGCACCATGGCCATTCGGGAGAGCTCCGCGTCCAGCCTGCTTCGGAAGTTCACCTTTTCTCCGCGCAAGAGTAGCTCTCCGCTGTCGGGGGTGAGCAGCCCGCTGACGATCCGGGCAAAGGTGGTCTTGCCGGAGCCGTTGGCCCCGACCAGCCCGCATATCTCCCCTTCGTGCAGCAGGAAATTGGCGTCGCTGAGCGCGCGCACGCCGACGAATGATTTCTTGATATGCCGCGCTTCCAGTACCGTCATGTCCGACCTTTGTCTTGGCGGGCCTTCGCATCCGCGGCCCGATTCGCATTGCAGAATCCGTGAGTGAGAAAGGATGACGGCGGGGCCGTCACCCTTCCTCGAAAACCGGTCTCCCTGGACTACTGGAACATTGCGTCTAGCTGGTCCTCTGAGTACCAAGTGCTGACATAGAAGGAGTCCAGTGTGTCTTTGTACTTGTCGTAGATCTGGTCGATGTTGTTGTTATCCACGAAAAGCACGGGCTTCAGCCAAATGTCGTTCGGTGCGGCAAAGACGTCGGGTTTCAGCTTCTTGCCCTGGAGCAGGCGCACGCCGATGCCGAGGCTTGTGTTCACTGCGCCTGGGGAGTTCTCAACGCCGAAAGTCGAGAATCCGCTGGCGTCCTTGCGCTTCTTCCACTCCTTGATGAAGGCGACCTGGGTCTCACCAGTGACCACGGGGACCTTGCGTCCCGACGCATCGAAGGCCCGCAGGATGCCTAGCGACATGCCATCCTGGGTCAGGACGCCGTCAATGTTGGGGAAGGAGCCCAGCAGGTCGGTCATCTTCTGCTGTGCCGCCGCCTGGTCCCAGTTGCCGTTGGCCGTTGCAAGAAGCTTGATCCCAGGATACTTCTTCAGCTCCTCCATGGCCGCCTGGTCACGCTCGATGTTGCCCGGCTGGTCGGCAATGCCGCTGATATACACGATGTTCCCCTGGCCGTTAAGCTGCTTGGCGAGCCAATCGACGATGGGGCCCATCCAGTACTTCTGCTTCATGTGCACGTTCAGGCAGGGCGGGTTGTCTACCGGCTGATCGTAGATGATGACCAGGATGCCCGCGTCCTGCGCTTCCTTGATAACCGGCAGCAGCGCCGTGGCGGAGTTCGGGTCTATGAGAAGCAGGTTCACCTTGCTGGCGATCAGGTTCCTGATCTGCGCGATCTGGGTGTTCACGTCCTCGCCAGCGTTTTGCACGATCAGCTTGCTTACCCAGCCCTTTGCAACGTACGTCTCCACCTGATTGTGCAGGTTTTCGATCATCTGCACGCGCCAGCTGTGGGTGAACGGCCCGTTGCTCAGACCCACCACGATGCCCTTGGCGGCCCCCGGTTTCTCGGCGCTTCCGCCCGCGAAGGCGGCTGCTGCGAATAGGAGGCAGAGCAGGATTACCAGTCCGCCCCTGATCCACGATTTCCTTCTAGCCATTTCCAGATTCCTCCTCTTGGAACTGTCTCAAGATTCACGACTATGCACAGAGAGCAAGAGAGTGCTTCTTCGCCACCTCCTTTCCAAGCCCTGATTATTTTGGTAGAAAATCAACAAATTGTGAAAACTATCACTCAATTGATCTCGCATGGTAAACCAGGAGTGACCGGTTGTCAATTTTTTTTTTCGGAAAAGGGTTTTATGTCACATTTTCTGGGCGATTTATTGCGGAAAAGCCTTGCAAGTGCAAAAAAATACTTTCCAAGAAGAAGCCAACAGAACAGGAGGAGATGAATGTACACGCCCCGTGGACCTTCGCTATCAGGCCCGGCAGCGCTCTCTGGAGGAGCTTCTGGCGCACTCGAGGAGCTTTTCCCTGGATCTTAGGCTCACCGTCGGCATCTGGGTACTTCGCTCCCGGAGGCGGCAGGTTCCATGATCGCTACGTCCCCGAAATGGCAATTCCTCAGCGGCTGGAGCTTGCCGCCGAGATGGCGAAATACGGGGTCAAGGGAATCGAGGCCCACTATCCCTCGGAGGTGAATGAGGAAAACCTCCACCTGTACAAGAAGCTGGAAAAAGAGGCCGGAATCAGGCTCGTGGGCCTTGGCCCGAACAGCTTCCGCGGCAAGGAGAGGGAGTTCGGTACGTTGAGCAACCCGGACAAGGCCAAGCGCGAGAAGGCCCAGAAGACAATCATCGGCGCCTTGAAGCTGGTCAAGGAGGCCGGTGCCACGCACATGGGGCTGTGGCCCGGAAACGACGGCTTCCTCTATCCCCTGGGCACCGTGTTCTACCAGATGTGGGACTGGTTCGAGGGCGCGCTTGCCGAGTGCCTGGACGAGGTGCCGGGGGTCCGCATCGGCCTGGAGACCAAGCCCTACGAGCCGGTGCCGAACAACATCTACCGAACTACGGGGGACGGTCTTCTCATAGCACGGGATGTCGAGGCCCGGGTGAAGAACCCCGTGAACAGGAAGCTCCTTGCGGACGGGCACTGCCTCGTCGGTTTCCAGCCTGAGATCGGCCATATCCTGATGGGCTACGAGGTCCTTCCCCAGGCATACTTGCGGATCGCGCCGGAAGCCAGGCTCTCCCACATCCACGTGAACAGTCAGCCCCTAGGCAATTACGACCAGGATCTGAACGTGGGCGTGGTCTCCTGGCAAGACTGCGAGGCGCTGCTGTATTCGCTGAAAGCCATTGGCTACCGGGAGTACTTCGGCGTGGACATTAATCCCGAGCACATGCCCGTGCTGGAAGCCATCAAGATCAGCTCGCGGGCCCTGCAGATCATGAACGAAAGGATCGACAGCCTTCCCCACGAGAGGATCCTGGATTGCTACTACCACCCGGAGAACAACAGGGGCGGTCTGGAGATGCTCCTGGCTGAGAGCTACGCCGGCAAAAGGAAGTAGCGGCTGTCAGCGGACGACCTACGAGATCTTCTCCCCCTGAGTGAGAGCGGTCTATCCGCCGAAGATGGCCTTTTTCTTCTACGGGCCTTACCCATAGGTGCCGAACTCTCCCAGCTGACAGTTGGCGACACCTTGGTGGCAAACCCTACCAACCCGCAGGAGCTTCTCGGGAAGATGGCTCTCTTTCTCACGACGGATGCTGTTGGCGGGCGAAAGGTATCGCTGGTCTGAAGTGAAACTCTACGAGAGGAAGTTCAGCGACTTCGCCAAGAAAATAAAAAGTAGCGAAAGCCAAGTGGCTTGACGGGTATCGTAGTAGCTCTACGCCGCTTTCACCCGATCGCAACGTAACCTACGGCACTACGATCGGGGCGGTCGCTTCATTATCACTATGGTGAGGCCTTGACCTCTGATCTTGATCGCCGGGAGTCACGCTTCGCAGGCGACGAAAAGCTCGTGAAGCCTGCCCGGGCTGGAAAGCCCGTGTCGTAGGTCACATCACACTGAGCAGGTCCGCGATTCCTCCAGCAGCTGCCGTGCGTCTTCCTTGGTGAGGAACTGCAGAAAGCGTTTGCGGCGCAATCAAGTGTACTTGCTTCTACGAAGAATTGTTGACGCTGATTAACTGATGACGCCGCTATATTGATAGGCCCTTCCGCTCGATCTTCTTCAACCTCTCCAGGGTTTGCACCATGGACCGGGTGGTGTGATAGTTGTTTTTCCAGGCATGCCCAAGGTAGTCCCACAGGACATTACCGCTTTTGTCCAGAAGGGCAAACCATTCACCCACCTGGTGATTGATCACCTTGTTCCAAACAAAATCGAAAACCTTGCGAAAAGCCTCTGCATACACCGGATCCTCAAAGAACAAGTAGGCATCGAGGAAGCCGACCAATGCCTCCGCCTGCTGCCAAAACTCCTTCTGTACGTCACGCGCGGGACCGTCGTAAGGGCCTTCGACGAACAGGCCCCCGAGTTCCTTATCCACGCCGTAACGCACCGTATGCGAAGCCAGGTCTGAGAGCCGCTGCTTCCATGGCGCCGGATCTTCCTTAAGCACCTCCAGCGCATGTAGGAAGAGCCAGAAGAACTCAATGTTGTGGCCATAGCTCGTGTTGTTCAGGGGACGCGGATCGCCTGCATTGTCCCTGTCCGAGCCCCATACAGTCTTGAAGATGATGGCTGGCAACGGAGTGAAGTCCAGCGCGAACTGGGCGACCCCTGTCCAAGTGGGGGTGTGCATCATGCGTGCCCAAAGAACGTCAATGACTTCCCGTAGCTTACGCCTGTGGATTTCTAAGTGGGTCAGCTCGTAGAGGGTTGTATACGCTTCCATAAGGTGCATGTGCACGTCAAAGCTTTTCCTGTCTCCACCGTAGACGCCAGATGGTCTGGGGCTCCAGTCCCGGAGGAACATTTCCCGATAACCGCCGAACGCCGTGTCCGTCGCATATTTCTGCAATAGATCGAAAGTGTGCTCGGCGGTCTCTCGGGCGCGCATGTTGCCCGTAGCGAGGGCGCATTCGCTCATACTATAGATAACGAAACTCTGGCCGTACATGATTTTGTCCGTCGACACCGGCCTTCCCGCCTTATCTACAATCCACAGCCATCCGTCGCGCTCCGAGTCCTGAAACGTGCGTAGAAACCAATCCAGTCCCGGCTCGAGCAGCGCATGCGCTCTCTCACCGCCGTAGCCGTTGCGCAGGGCGTGGGAGAGCATGAAGATCGACCGCGTTTGCTGAATGATCGTCTTGTCAGTTTGGCCGGTATGGTTGCCGTTCTTGTCGAAGTAGGTAGTGAAGCCGCCCTCGGGTGCGGCCATACGGGCGAACCAGAATGGATAGAGCTTCTCGGTAAGATAGTGCTCGATACGATCGTAAAGCTCCATGGGTTTCTCCTCAAATAAAATGGAAGCCGCCAAGCTGAATTGTGCCAGAGAAAGCCGCTCTCCGCCAGGGTGCGGCACTGCCCTCGGATGTCTCAAGTGGCGGGTCCAAAGACGTTAAACACTACGTGAAGAAACCGTCCGAGAGTGAACCTCGTGGCGGGATCCGAGGTTCCGTCGCACGTTCCGCATGGTGAAGAATGCCTTCATGACGGCGGCGCGGAACGTAGTCTTTTATGACCCGACTCCCACATAGCGGGGTACTACAGAAATCTGGTTGAAAGCGGGAATGTGTCCGCTGGCGGCAACTAGACGTGTCGCGCGGGCGCCGGTACGACTCATATACCGCAAGCTCTCCGCACTGATTGCGGGGACGACAGATTTGCCGACGGGAAATAAACAGGAAGAGGGGGACTTACCCGCCGGGGCGCCCGGCTGGTCGGACCGGCCCGGACTGCAGCCTGCTACCGGCTGTTCGTTCTGGAGGACCAGTCACCGCCGAAGCCCGGCCTGGTGCGGGTGGCCCAGGGGGCGGTGCCGTGGCGGTCGAGGTCTGGGCCCTTCCCCGGGCGGCCTACGGGGCCTTCGTAGCCGAGGTGGCGCCGCCCCTGGGCATCGGCACCCTGGAGCTGGCCCGGCAGGTTCAGGGATTCCTCTGCGAACCTGGGCAACCGACGGCCGCCGGGATATCACCGAGTGGGGCGGCTGGAGGGCCTGGATGGCCTCCCGGGAGTCATGAAAAACATGGCATTGGTACATGCCACATAGGCGGCTGCTCCTGCCCTTGAGTTTCGTAGGGCCATACTCAATAAGTGCCTTTGCCGACTCTGTGGCGTATCGGTTATGATCTAGTACTACAGCGATTGAACGGCCATTAAAGCGCGAGAGGGCAAACACGCACGGTTAGATAGGTCCCGCCAAATAGCACGGAGGGCTGGATCCTTAGGGTTCTCTATGAGC